>Ga0233420_10000084_pt1 | contig 41560 bp, 37 predicted proteins | sample Watercolumn_Mata_4_FD_183009 | JGI IMG/M metagenome (GOLD analysis project Ga0233420, IMG submission 183009) | Freshwater microbial communities from Lake Matano, South Sulawesi, Indonesia - Watercolumn_Matano_2014_102_MG | ecosystem: Environmental > Aquatic > Freshwater > Lake | place...
TCCTGCACAATCCGGCGGGGGAACATGCGGTGGCGGCGGTGCAGCGCGCCGAGTCGGAGTCCCTATTCACCCGGGTCGAGGCGGTGGAGGTGCTGGCCCTGCCCGGTGACTGCGTGTTTCTGGAATCCGCGGAAACCGATCCCGCAAACCCATCCGCCCTCGCCGCCCTGGCCCGCGCTCGAGGGGTCGGCCCCGACCGGACCGCCGTGGTTCAGGGGGCCTTCGATCATATCAACATCATTCATCGGCCCGATCCTCTGGTGGTACGGGTGGTGGAAGTGGCGCCACCGGAACCGCCGAAGCTCTTCGCCATGGCCCGGCATGTGCTCGGCTACGCCCAATTGCCGCCGATCCGTCTGGATCTGGAGCGCATCGAACTCCGGGAACTCTGCGCCAGTGTGAAGCCCGAAGCCTACCTGGTCCCATGCCGCTCGGGAGGTCTGGACCAACTCGGCGCGCCCGTCCATTTTCTGGACGAGCGGCCGCCGGTACGCCTACCCTGGACCCTCATCGGCTGCGAGCGGAGCCTCCAGTTCCATCGGCATTATTACGGCGACGAGCCGCCGCGAGTGGAAATGTGCCCGCGCCGGCTGACGTCCGCCCTGGAGCGACCGACCCTCCTCAAATGCTGTCTGCTGGAGTTCGATATCGAACTGGAGGGGCGGACCGCCATCGTGCCCTGGGGCGCGGACCTCGCCATGGTCGAACGGGCTCTCCGGCTGCTCCTCCCTGAGGTGGACCATGCCTGAATTCGCCTGGGATCCCATCGTTTCCGGACTGAACGGCGATCGCCTGCGAAAGCCCAGGCTCTCGGGGGTCACCATGGTCATCGACACCGGCGTGGGCCTCCGTCAATTGGAGGACATTCTGGAATTGGCCGGCCATTGCATCGATCACTGGAAATTCAGTTTTGGCACCTCGGCGTTCCACACGCGAGAGCTGCTGAATGAGAAACTCGCGTTACTGGCGGGCCATGGCGTGCTGAGCCTGCCCGGCGGCACCCTGCTGGAGGTGGCGCTGGTGCAGCATCATTGCCGGGATTACATGCGCCACGCGGCCAAGCTCGGTTTCAGCGCGGTGGAAATCTCCGACGGCACCATTCCGCTGCCCGCTTTCCGCCGCCGCAACATCATCCAGTGCGCCCGCGATAGCGATTTGATTCCCATCACCGAGGTGGGCAAGAAGGATCCCCGCCAGCAGCCCTCGGCGCAGGAGATGGCGGAGCAAGCCCTGGAGGATCTGAGTCACGGGGCGGAGTGGGTGGTGGTGGAAGGCAGGGAATCCGGCAAATCGGTGGGCATCTACGATGAGCACGGCCAGGTGATGGACGATTCCGTGGCGATCATCCGGGCGGGCCTGGGCCAGTCGGTGGACCGGCTGATCTGGGAGGCCCCGCTCAAGGACCAGCAGGCTCATCTCATCCGACGGTTCGGTACCAATGTCGGGTTGGGCAATATTCATCCGGACCAGGCGTTGGCTCTGGAATCGCTGCGATGCCGGCTGCGCTTCGATACCATGCACTGGATCACCGACGAGCTGGTGCGCTCCGGCGCCTGGGATCCGGGCGCGGTGGAACAGCCCATGGGCGAACGGCGCGAGCCGAGGCCAGGTTCATGAGCGCCCGCTTGCCGGCGGAGTTGCCCGCCACCGTCAGCCCCGCCCGCCGGGACCTCGCGGTACACCGCCATGCCGACTGAACGCGGGCGTAACACCCGCCTGGAGGCTCGCGCCGCGGCGGCGCTCGAAGTGGGCGGGAGGCTTAGGGCGGGGCCTTCCGAGCGATTGATTCAGACCGTATTCCGCAGGGAATTGGAGGAACAGTTGGGGCTGTCCGAGGCCATGAGCCGGGTGGACCTGGCTCATACGCTGGGGATGATGGAGGCGGGCATCGTTCCGCCGGAACCCGGCCGGGAACTCCTCGCGGCCCTGCTGGCGCTCCAGGCGAATCCCGCCGATTTCGTCCCCGACCCGGCGCGCGGCGATCTCTACACCAACCGGGAAGCCTGGCTTTGCGCCCGAACTTCCGCCGCCGGCTGGCTCGGGGCCGGGAGGGCGCGGCGAGAGGCCGCTACGACCGCCTTCCTGATGCGGGTCAGGGAGGGGTTGCTGGACCTCGCGGCGGCCCTGGCGGCGACGGGGCTGGCCCTCACGGCGCGGGCGCGGGAGTTCCGCGGGGCTCTCATGACCGACTACACCTACCTGCTGTCGGCCCAGCCCACCAGCCTTGGCCATTACCTTCTGGGCTTCGCCTATCCCATGCGGCGCGACCTGGATCGCTTGCGGGCCTTGTACGCCAGGGTCAACCGGAGTCCCGCCGGCTGCGGCAGCACCAACGGCTCACGGTTGCCCCAACATCGCGAACGGCTGGCGGAACGGCTGGGCTTCGACGGTCTCGTCATTCATGCCCGCGACGCCATGTGGGAGCCCGATCTGCCCATCGAGACCGGCGGGATGCTTGCGGCGATACTGATCAACCTCGACCGTTTGGCCGAGGATCTGCAGATTTTCGCCACCGAGGAATTCGGCTTGGTGGAGCTGGACGATCGGCATGCCCGGGCCAGCAAGATCATGCCGCAGAAGAAGAACCCCTTCGCCCTCACCCATGTCCGCGGCCTCGCCAATGCCATGATCGGGCAACTGGCCGCCGGCGCGGCGGCGGGGCGCACGCCCTCGGGCCAGCCGGACAACCGTCTGGCGCTCTATGGCTCCATCCCGCGCGCCATCGACGACACCCGCGACGCCGTCGCGCTCATGGGCGAGGTTCTGGAGTGCCTGGCTGTCGACCGGACCCGCGCCTCTGCCCGGCTGGAGCATAGCTTCGCCCTCGCCGCCGATCTCGCCGAAATCCTGGTGCTGGAATGCGGCCTGAATGTTCGCGAGGCCCACCGCTTGACGGGCCATCTGGTGCGCCGGCATCTGGCGGACGGCAATTTCGGCCGGGTCACTCCGGAAGGGCTGGCGGAGGCGGCCGTCGAGGCGTTGGGTCTTCGCGTCGAATTGCCGGCGGCGGTCTTGCGCGATGTCCTCAACCCGGCCGCCGCCCTGGCGGCCCGCACGGAACCGGGCGGCGCGGCGGTCGAGGCCATCGACTCCATGCTACTCGAATGCGAGCGGGGGTTCCTGGCGGCCGACGCCTGGGGGTCCGGGCGTCGGGGCTGCCTGGCGGCGGCGGATGAAACGCTGCTGGACCAGATCCGCACAGCCGCGACGAGGTAGCCCGCCGCCATGTCCCTGCATATCAGCGATCACGCCATCTATCGGAATTCCTGGTCCACCCCCGAATTGAGCGCCGTGTTCGAGGATACGGCCCAGATCGCCGGCTGGATCGAGGTGATGATCGTCCTGGCCGAGACGGAGGCGGAATTCGGCCTGATTCCCGCCGCCGAGGCGGAACGGCTGGCGGAGGCCTGTAGGGCGATGCCCGTGGACGAGGCCTTGCTGGCCGAGGCGCGGGAGGATTTCGGACAGACCAACCATTCGCTGCTGGGGCTGATCCGCGCGCTCCAGCGGCGTTGCCCCGGGGGCTGCGGGGAATGGCTCTGCTACGGGGCGACGGTGCAGGATATCAGCGATACCCACACGGCCCGGACGCTGGTCCGGGCGAACGACCTCCTGCGGGCGCGATTGGCCCGCATCGCCGCAATCCTCGCCGGGCTGGCCCGCCGCCACCGGAACACGCCGATGTGCGGGCGGACCCACGGGCAGCCGGGTTTGCCCATCACCTTCGGCTTCAAGGCGGCCGGCTGGCTCGATGAAATCCAGCGCCATCGCCAACGGCTGGAAGAGACCCGCGAGCGGCTCGGGGTCGGGCAATTGGCGGGCGGGGTCGGCAGCCTCTCCTCCTTCGGACCGGACGCCCTGGCCCTGCAACGACGCTTCCTCGGAAAGCTGGGTCTGGCGCCGCCCGCCATCTCCTGGACGGCCTCTCGTGACCGGCTCGCCGAGTGGCTGAACCTCCTGGCCCTGGTGACGGCCACGGCCGACCGGATCGGCCACGAGGTCTACAACCTCCAGCGTCCGGAACTGGGCGAGCTCTCCGAGGGGTTCGTCCCGGGCACCGTGGGCAGCATCACCATGCCCCAGAAGCGGAATCCCGAGATTTCCGAGCATTTGGGCACCCTGTCCCGAAGCGTGCGTTACCAGGCCGCCCAGATGATGGAGAATCTCGTCCACGACCACGAGCGGGATGGCCGCGCCTGGAAAGGCGAATGGGCCATCCTGCCCCCGGCCTGTCTCGCCGCCGACAAAGCCCTGGATCTGCTGCGCGATCTGCTGGAGCATCTGGAAATCAGGGTTGATCGCATGGCGGAAAACCTTGCCGCGACTCGGGGTTTCGTCCATGCCGAGTCGATCATGCTCGCTATGGCGCCGCGACTCGGCAAGCAAAGCGCCCATGCCCTGGTCTATCGGGTAGCCATGGCGGCCGCCGAACGAGGCATGGATTTTCGGGAAGCCGTGCTCGCCGAGCCGGATATCGCCACTTGCCTGGGCGCCGCGCGGCTCGCGAGCCTGTTCGAGCCGGCGGCAAGCTGGGGCTGCTGCGGAGACATGGTGGACCGCGTGATCGCGGAGTGGGAGCCGACCAGGAACGTGGACGATGGCGGTGGGCGCTGAATTCCGGTCGCCCGATCCGTGGGCGGTCCTCGACCGACTGCCGCGACTGCTCCTGGCGGAATACCCGTCGCCCTTGCTGCCGTTCCGGCAACTGGGCCTTGAACTGGGCAAGCTGGACTTGTGGTGTAAACGGGACGACCTCATCGGCTTCGGACTCGGCGGCAACAAGGTCAGGGGACTGGAATTCCTGACGGCCGACGCCATGGCCCAAAACGCCGACACGCTCGTCACGGGCGCCGGTCCCCAGTCCAATCATGTCCGCGCCACGGCCGCCGCCGCCGCGCATTGCGGTCTCGGTTGCACGGCCGTGTTTTGGGGAGACCCGCCGGAGCGTACGGAGGGCAATTACCGGCTCACGACGATGTTCGGCGCCGAAAGGGTCTTTACCGGCGATCCCGATCGCGCCTCCGTGGATCGCGGTATCGAGGCGGCGCGCGCGGCGTTGCGCCGCGAGGGCCGCCGCCCCTATTCCATACCGCGTGGCGGGGCCTCGGCCCTGGGCGTGCTGGGCCACGTCCTGGCCGCCAGGGAATTGCACGAGCAATGCATCCGGCTCGGCATCGCGCCCGAGGCGGTGGTCATGGCGACGGGTTCCGGCGGCACCCATGCCGGCTGGCTGTTGGGAACGCGCCTGCTGCGCGCGCCCTGGCGGGTGGAAAGCTACACGGTAAGCCGGGAGGAGGACGCCGCGCGGGAACAGGTGGCGCGTCTCGCCGGCGAAGCGGCCACGCTGCTGGGATTGGACTGGCGGTTTGAGCCTTCGGAGATCCGCGTCCACGGCGGCTTCATCGGCGAGGGTTACGGCCTACCCAGCCGGGAAGCCGCCGCGGCCATTCGCCTGGTGGCCCGCACCGAAGGCATCCTCCTGGATCCGACCTATACCGGTAAGGCCATGGCCGGTTTCCTGTCGCATCGCCGGCGCGGCCTGGCCCCGTATCGAACCGTGACGTTTCTCCATACCGGCGGGGAGCCGGCGTTTTTCGTCGGGGATGGGGAATGGCTGCGGCCGTTCTGACAGGGCAGGGGGCGAGGCTCGCTGAATCCGCGCGGACACGAAATCGTTGCGCTTGTGGAGGGGGAATCATCCTGGATTCCTCTGTTGACCGCTTCTCAAATGGCATGAAGACTACGCGGCACTTGGTATTTGCAGTATTATGGAGGAATCTAGGATCATGCACCTGATCATCGTCGGCGGCGTGGCCGCCGGAACCAAGGCCGCGGCCCGGGCCCGAAGGATCAATCGGGACATCGACATCACCCTGTATCAGGATGAGGCCGAAGTCTCCTACACGGGTTGCGGTCAGCCCTATTACCTGGGCGGCGTGATTTCCGACCGGGAGTCGCTGATCGTCCGACGCGCCGCCGATTTCGCCGAGACAGGGATCGTGGTCCGTCTCCGGCACCGGGTAACGGAACTGGATCCGGCGGGCCACGGCGTCCGCGTGCGCGATCTGGAGCGCGGTGTCGACCAAACCGTGCCGTACGACCGTCTCATCCTGGCCACCGGCGCCCGGGCGATCATCCCGGCCGTGCCCGGTACCGATCTGGATGGCGTCGTTTCATTACGGACCATGGCGGAACTCGACGGTTTCCGCTCGGCCCTGAGCCGGTTGCGGCCGCGACGGGCGGTCATCGTCGGCGGGGGCTACATCGGGCTGGAAGTGGCCGAGGCCCTACGGACCCTGGGCCTTTCGGTGATCATCCTGGAGCGGTTGGGACGGTTCTTCCCGAAACTGGATGCCGAGCTGAGTCAGCGCATCCAGGATGGCCTGACGGATCGGGGCGTCGACATCGTCCTGGGCGACGGCCTGGCGCGAATCGACGGCGATGCCGGCCGAGCCGCCGGCGTGGCGACGGCTTCGGGCCGAATCATTCCGGCCGATCTCGTCGTCCTCGCCATCGGCATCCGTCCCAACGTGGAACTGGCGGTTGCGGCCGGCATCGGTCTGGGTCCCACCGGCGCCATCGCCGTGAATTCGCGCATGGAAACCCGCGTGCCGGACGTGTTCGCGGCCGGCGACTGCGTGGAAACCCGGCACCGGGTGGCGAGGGCGCCGGTCTGGGGGCCGCTTGGCGACATCGCCAATCTCCAGGGCCGGGTGGCCGGCGAGAACGCGGCCGGCGGCGATGCCGAGTTTCCCGGCATCCTCGGCACGGCCATCTTCAAGACCTTCGACCTCAAGGTCGGCCTCACCGGGCTGAGTGAAACGGAAGCGCGGGAGGCGGGCTTCGCTCCCGTCTCGGCTCTCGTCCATGCCCAGGACAAGGCGCGATATTATCCCGGCGCCCTTGATCTGCACCTGAAACTGGTGGCCGACGCCGGCGATGGCCGCCTGCTCGGGGCGCAATGCCTGGGGACCGGCGCCGTGGACAAAATGATCGACATCGCCGCCACGGCGCTGCTTGGCAACCTGTGTTGCCGGGATCTGGAGTATGCCGACCTGGCCTACGCGCCGCCCTTCAGTCCGGTGCTTTCGCCCATCATCATCGCGGCGAACCAGCTCCGCAAGCGGCTGCCATGAGCCGCCCGGAGAATCTTGACAGGCGCTTCGATTTCATCATCGTCGGCGCCGGTTCGGCGGGGTGCGTCCTGGCGAGCCGCCTGAGCGAGGATCCCGGCTGCCGGGTTCTGTTGCTGGAAGCGGGGGGCGAGGGGGACACGGCGGCCATCCGGACACCCGCCTTGTATGGCCAGTTGCAGGACAGTCCCTGCGATTGGGGCGACCGGACGACGCCCCAGACCCATCTGGGCGGGCGGCGCATCTTCATGCCGCAGGGTCGGGCGCTGGGCGGTTCCAGCGCCATCAACTACATGATCTATATCCGTGGACACAGAGCCGATTATGACGGCTGGAAGACGGCCGGAAATGACGGATGGGGCTATGAAGAGGTTCTTCCCTATTTCGTGAAGTCGGAAAACAATCTGACGTTCGCTGACCGCTACCATGGCGGATCGGGTCCCTTGGTCGTCTCCAGCCACCCCCCCGGAAATCCGCTAGTGGAACGCTATTTCGCCGCCGCGAGGGCAGCGGGAATTCCCTACAATCCCGATTTCAACGGCGAAACCCAGGATGGCTGCGGCCCCTTGCAGGCCACCATCGGGCAGGGTATTCGCTGCGGCGCGGCGGCCGCCTATCTGGAGCCCGCCCGGTCGCGGCCGAATCTGACCGTCCTGACCCATGCCCAGGCGACCCGGCTACGGTTCAGGGGGAACCGGGCCGTGGCGGTCGACTATCTCCGGCTCGGTAGCGAGGAACGAGCCGAGGCGGGTGCCGAGGTCATCCTGTCGGCGGGGGCACTGCGTTCCCCCCAATTGCTGTTGATGTCCGGAGTGGGGCCGGCGGCGGAGCTGGAGGCGCTGGGCATACCGGTTCGGTTGAACCTGCCCGGCGTGGGCAAGAACCTTCAGGATCATCTCCACACCCGGGTACGCTGCGCCATCACCGAGCCCTGGACTCTTCCGCCCCTGGCCGAGGAAGTCAAGGCCGCCTTGCGTCTGGAATACGAAGCCCAGGGGACCGGGCCCTTCGCGTCCAATTACCTGGAGGCCGGGGCGTTCCTGAGGAGCCGACCGGAGGAACCGGTTCCCGACCTGCAACATTTCTTCCTGATGCTGCTGTCCTCCGATTATCCGGAAGCGGGGCCGCCCACGCGGCACGGCATCACCCTGACCTCCTACATCAATCGACCCGCAAGCCGGGGCGAAGTCCGGCTGGCTTCGGCCGATCCTCTCGACCGGCCGGTCATTGATCCTCGTTATCTGAGCGAGACCGACGATGTCCGCCGGGCCGTGGCCGGCATTGAATGGAATCTGCGCATGCTTTACGCCAGGGCCTTCGACGATATTCGTGGCGAAGAAGTAGCCCCCGGGGTGGGCGCCGGAAGCGCCGCCGAACTGGAGGCTTTCGCGCGACGCACGGCCTCGACGACCTGGCACCCGGCCGGCACCTGCGCCATGGGCCGCGACGAAGGGGCGGTCGTCGACCCGCGTCTGCGGGTCCATGGCCTGGAGGGATTGCGGGTGGCGGATGCGTCGATCATGCCGACGATCGTCGGCGGCAATACCAATGCGCCGGTGATCATGATCGCGGAGCGGGCGGCGGATTGGATTCGCGGCCATTCTCCATAGATTTGCCGGCTAGTCGAGGGTGTCGTAAAAGCCCCCCTGCCGGACAGGCTCACGTATGCACAAAAGCCTCTCTCCACGTGTGATGAGCGATTAAGAGGGCGTCTACACAGTAGGAGATCGCCGACTATTTCGGCATACCTTCGTACACTGCCGGCAATTTAGAGTGGCTTGATATGCAGACGATAAAGACCCACCGCCCCGCCGTGTACCGTGGCTTTGGCGGAGACATCAGAACGGGTGCAATAGGTGTTTGAATGGGAATGCAAAAGCCGTGGCATTAGCCGGCATGGTGAACCCACTCTACCAAACTGATGGCGGTAGGGGTGGAGTCCAATGGGGTGAGCGCTTTCGAACCAGTCGGGTTTGGAAGGCGGCTGATGGCCGGACGGAACGCCCTATTCGAGATCCTCGAATACCACCGATAACGGCAGGGTCAGGTCCAGGCTGTCAAACCGGCAATCGTCATCACCCGCATAGTCGGACAATAGCCAGTGATTGTCGGCGGTGCGCCGGTAACATTCCACCCGTCTGGCATCGATGTCTACGATGACAAATTCCTGCAGGTTTTCCGACTTGCGGTAGGCGGCGAACTTGTCGCCTCGATCGTAGGCGGCCGTGCTCTCGGACAGGACTTCGACGATCAGGCGGGGATGTTCGAGATAGCAATCCGCCGCCAGGTCCCCGGAATCGCAACTGACCATGACGTCGGGATAGAAAACCGCATCGGACTCGGCCAGACGCAGCTTCATGTCGGAAACAAAGGCTCGGCAGGCCGTGCCGCGCAGATGATGCTTGATGGCTGCGTAGAGATTACCGGCCACCAGGTTGTGCACCCGCCGCGCCCCCGTCATGGCGAAGGTTTCGCCACCCATGAACTCATGGCGCTCGGCTTGTTTTTCCTCCCAGGCGAGATAGTCCTCGAAGCTAAAAGGCAACAGGGGTTGCGGCGTGCCCATGGCTGTTAGGTCCCGAAGCTAGGTCACAGGGCGGGTCAGACTCACATCTTGCCCCGGAATGACGGCATGCCGCCGCGCATCACGTTGCCCTTCATGCCGCGCATCATGCCCAGCAGATTGCTCTTCTTGAATTTTTTCATCATCTTCTGCATCTGCTCGAACTGCTTCAGCATCTTGTTGAGGTCCTGGACCTCCGTGCCGGAGCCCTTGGCGATACGCTGCTTGCGGGAATTGTTGATGAGGGTAGGGTCGACCCGTTCCTTCCGCGTCATGGAATCGATCATGACGATCTGCCGCATCCATTCGTTATCGGTGATCTTGTCCTTGACATGCTGGGGCACGTTGCCGGTGCCGGGCAGCTTGTCCATCATCGCCGTCAGCCCGCCCATGCTCTTCAATTGCTGGAGCTGGTCGTAATAGTCGTTCAGGTTGAAGGTCTTGCCTTTCTCGATCTTCTTGACCAGCTTTTCGGCCTTGGCCTTGTCGATCTTCTTCTCGGCTTCCTCGATCAGGCTGAGCATGTCGCCCATGCCGAGGATGCGCGAGGCGATGCGGTCGGGGTGGAAACGCTCCAGCGCGCCGGTTTTTTCGCCGACGCCGAGGAACTTGATCGGCTTGCCGGTGATGTGCCGCACGGACAGGGCCGCGCCGCCGCGGGCATCGCCGTCGGTCTTGGTCAGAATGACGCCGGTCAGCGGCAAGGCATCCCCAAAGGCCTTGGCGGTATTGGCGGCGTCCTGGCCGGTCATGGAATCGACCACGAACAGCGTTTCAACCGGCTTCAACTCGGCATGCAGGGCCTGGATTTCCGCCATCATCGCCTCGTCGATGCCCAAGCGGCCGGCGGTGTCGATGATGACCACGTCCTTGTAGCGCTTGCGGGCATGCTCAAGAGCGCCCTTGGCGATGTCGAGCGGAGACTGGCTGATGTCGCTGGCGAAGAAGTCGGCGCCCACCTCGCCGGCCAGCGTCTGTAATTGCTCGATGGCCGCCGGGCGGTAAACGTCGGCGCTGGCGACTACCACGGAGCGCCGTTCATTCTCCTTCAGCCATTTCGCCAACTTGGCCACCGTGGTGGTTTTGCCCGAGCCCTGCAGACCGGCCATGAGTATCACGGCGGGCGGCTGGGTGGCGAGATTGATCTTTTCGTTGCCGCCGCCCATCACGGCGATCAATTCCTCGTTGACGATCTTGATGAAGGCCTGGCCCGGCGACAAGCTGGCCTGCACATCCCGACCGAGCGCCCGGGTCTTGACCTGCTCGATGAAATCCTTGACCACCGGCAGGGCGACATCCGCCTCCAAGAGCGCCATGCGGACCTCACGCAGGGTATCCTGGATGTTGTCCTCGGTCAGACGCGCCTGACCGCGAATTTTCTTGAGGGACTTGGTTAAGCGTTCGGTAAGGTTATCAAACATCGCGAGGAATCCTGGGGATTAACGGGTGGCGCAATACTTCATCAAAGCTCGGCATTATGCCAGACTAGCTCCGGGAGGACATGAAATCCATGGATTCGACGGCACTCACACAATTGGCGGCCCTGATGTATATCCTGGCCTTGGGGGTCATGCTCTGGTCGATGCGCTACGACCCCTTGTCGGAGTGCGCCCCGCAACAACCCAGCCGCTGGACCTATCTGCCCCTGGGCGGCGTGGCGGTCGTCTTTCACGCCGTTGCGCTGATGGAATCACAGGAGGGGGGCGCCAATTTCAGCTTCATGAACGCCCTGTCGCTGGTCAGCTTCAGCATCAACGCCATCCTGCTGCCGGCCTCGCTGGTCCGCCCGGTGGACAAGCTGGGCGTCATCACGTTCCCGCTGGCGGCGCTGATCCTCCTGCTGAAATGGGCGATGCCGGGGGAAACGCGCACGGTTCAGGTCCATTCCTGGCCCATGACCCTGCACATCCTGACATCTCTCCTGGCCTACAGTTTCCTCAACATCGCCGCCCTGCAGGCCATACTGCTGGCCATTCAGGACGCCTGCCTGCGCCGCCGGCATCCGGGCGGCTACCTGGTGCGTTCGCTGCCTTCGCTGCAAAGCATGGAAACCCTGATGTTCCAGCTCATCGGCGCGGGCCTGGCGCTGTTGACGATCGCCCTGGTCACGGGGTTTCTGTATCTGGAAAACATGTTCGCCCAGCACCTGGCCCACAAGACGGTGCTCTCCCTGCTGGCCTGGCTGGTGTTCGCCATCCTGCTGTACGGCAGGGTTCGCCATGGCTGGCGCGGGCTCACCGCCATCCGCTGGACGCTGGGCGGGTTCATCGCGCTGATGCTGGCCTACTTCGGCAGCAAGATGGTGCTGGAAATCATCCTGAACCGGACCTGATCCAGGGGGGATGGGAAGAAATATCCCGCCGCGGCCGGCATGAGATTCCCCCCGGAATGGCGCCCTGCCACTCAGAGCTTGTGAAAAAAAAAACCGGCCGTAGCGAGGGCGTCCAGGGGTGTCCGCAGTAGGCCGGGGGTTTATTCACAAGCTCTCAGCCTTCCGAAATTGAGGGAGTGCTGGAGACAATCCCCCGCCGCGCCCCAATTATCCTAGATTCCTCTGTTGACCGCTGCTCAAATGGCATGAAGACTACGCGGCACTTGGTATTGGCAGTATTACGGGCTCTCGCCTTTTGGGTGAGAGCGCTACGCACCCGAGTGCACGGCCAAAAAGCCGCCTGGCTGCGTGGCTCCTCCTTCCAGGGGCTGGCCCTGCTGCGTCGTCGCGCCTTGCCAGCCGGTTTTTGGGCCGCACACTCGGGCGCGTCCAACAGAGGAATCTAGGATAATTTCGCTTTACCAACACAACCACAGAAGGAACCCGCCATGTCTCTTACCGCCATGGATCTCGTCGCCGCCGCCAAGCTGCGGATTCGCGAAGTCAGCCCCGAGGAAGCCGGCGCCTGGTTCGGCAACGCCAAGGTGCTGGATGTCCGCGAGCCCGCCGAATATGCCGCCGGCAAGCTGCCGGGCGCCGTCAACATTCCACGCGGCGTGCTGGAATTCCAGATCGGCAGCCACCCGGCCTTCGCCGGCGCCCAGAATGAGGAAATCCTCGTGTACTGTCTCTCCGGCGGGCGCTCCGCGCTGGCCGTGGAAACCCTACTGAAACTCGGCTATGAAGGAGCCGTCAGTCTGGCCGGCGGCTTCAAGGCCTGGTCGGAATCCGGCCGCGCCGTCGAAGCCTGAGCCACGGCCGTGAGCCGCCGCGATCCCGCCCAGGACTCGGCGGCCAGCGAGCGCATGCGCCTGGACAAATGGCTCTGGGCCGCGCGGTTCTTCAAGACTCGTCAGCTCGCCATCGAGGCCATCAACGGCGGCAAGGTTCACGTGAACGGCCAGCGCGCCAAGCCCGGCAAGGACATCGGCGTGGGTGCGCGTCTGTCGATCACCAAGGAGCCCTACAGATGGGAGATCACCGTCGCCGCCTTGCAAACCCAGCGCCGGCCGGCGGCGGAGGCCGCCCTGCTATACACGGAAACCGAGGAAAGCCAAGTCAAGCGGCAGGAAGAAGTGGCTCGACGACGCGAGGAACGGGAGTTGGGCATCCCGACCGAGAGCCGCCCCAACAAGCGCGAGCGGCGGCTCATCCATCGTTTCAAGCGCATCGACACGTGAGTTCCAGCCCCGCCCCGCGCGACCGGATTCCCCCCGGCGTCGACGTCTTCAGCGTTTCCCGGCTCAACCGCGTCTGCCGGTTCCTGCTGGCGGAGACTTTCGGGACGATCTGGATCGAAGGCGAAATCTCGAATTTCACCGCCGCCGCTTCCGGCCATTGCTATTTCACGCTCAAGGACGCCGAGGCCCAGGTGCGTTGCGCCATGTTTCGCCCGCAGGCGCGGCTGTTGGCGCAACTACCGCAGAACGGCGACCAGGTCCTGCTCAAGGCCCAGGTCAGTCTCTATGAACCGCGCGGCGATTATCAACTGATCGTCGAAAGCCTGCAGGAAGCCGGCGACGGCGCGCTGGCCCAGGCCTTCGAGCGGCTCAAGAACAAGCTCGCCGCCGAGGGCCTGTTCGACCCGGCGCACAAGCAGGCCATCCCCCAGCTACCCCGAACCGTGGGCGTCATCACCTCCCCCACCGGCGCGGCCATCCGCGACATCCTCACGGTGCTGCGGCGGCGGTTTCCCGCCATCGAGGTCATCGTTTACCCGGTCAAGGTCCAGGGCAGCGAAGCCCGGGACGAAATCGTCCACGCCCTCCGGCTCGCCAACCGCCTGAAACAGTGCGAGGTGCTGATCGTCGGGCGCGGCGGCGGCTCCAGCGAGGACCTTTGGACCTTCAACGAGGAGGCGGTGGCAAGAGCCATCCACGCCTCGCGCATTCCGGTCATCTCGGCGGTCGGCCATGAGATCGACTTCACCATCAGCGATTTCGTCGCCGATCTCAGGGCGCCCACCCCCTCGGCCGCCGCCGCCGCCGTCAGCCCCGACCGCCAACACTGGCTGGACCGGCTCGAGCGGCTGGGGGCCCGGCTAGTCCAGAACCAGCGCCATCGGCTTGCCCATGTCCGGCAACAGACCCGCCATCTCGAACAGCGGTTGAATCAGCAACACCCGGCGCAGCGGCTGCGCACCCAGTCGCAGCGGTTGGACGAACTGGAAACGCGCCTGCGGCGCGGCCTCGGCCGGCAATTCGACCGGCTGGCGCAAGGCCTGCAAGCGCGGCGCGCCCGGCTGCTGGCCGCCCGCCCGGAACCAAAGCTGCGGCTGCTGGCCGCCCGCCACGAGCAAGCCGTGCGTCGGCTTAGATCCGCCATGCGGAGGCAGTTCGACCAACACGCCCACCGCGTCGCCACAGCCTCCCAGGCGCTCAACGCCGTCAGCCCCTTGGCCACTCTGGCCCGTGGCTACAGCATCACCCTCCGGGCCGATGCCTCCGAACTGATCCGCTCAATTCGGGAGGTCCGGACCGGCGACCGCATCCGGACCCGCTTGACGGACGGGGAGTTGCTGAGCATCGTGGAATCGGCCGAGACAATGCCGACCCGGTAGCGGGCAGCCTACTTGTGCTCCCTGATCACAGGGAGGCGAATCGAATTGTTGCTCGATCCGGGAAAGGCCGGAACGAAATGGACGATCCCTCTTCAGAATGCCTCCAGCAAGCGCCTCTCGCCTAGGGCGCGCATCTGTCCGACTATCCATTGCTGGCGTTTCAGGACATAGGTCGAGGGTTGGTCCATGGTCAAGCGCTTCGGATTCGGGAGCACGGCGGCCAATCGGGCGGCTTCCTGACGCTCGATCCGTGCGGCCGGCTTGCCCAGAAAGGTGCGCGCGGCCGCGCCTACGCCGTATACGCCTTCTCCAAATTCGGCAATGTTCAGATAAACCTCAAGAATGCGTCGCTTGGGCCAGCTTAGTTCAATCAGTAGAGTAAAGTAGGCCTCCAGAATCTTCCGCAGATAACTTCTGCCGGGATACAGAAAGAGGTTCTTGGCGGTTTGCTGGGTAATGGTGCTCCCGCCGCGAGTGGCATGACCCTCGATATTGTGTTCCAAGGCCTTACCCATGGCGTTGAAATCGAAGCCGTGGTGTTCAATGAAATTCTGGTCCTCCGCCGCCACGACGGCAAGTTTGATCTGTGGCGAAATGGCCGACCATGGCACCCATTCATAATCGATGGCGTAGTGACGGTTACCCTGGGTCCAGGCGCTTGCGCGTTCGAGCAGCATAAACATGCTGGTTGGCGGACTCACCCAACGAAAGATCAAAACGGGTGTCACGCTGACCAGGAAAAGGAACGTAGCCAAACGCCTGAACACCGCCGGAAGCGTGCTTACCATCGGCTTCGGTGGGGGGGGACGAAGGTTGCTTGCCTTCCGCTCTCGGAAAGACGATCCGGCGTTTGCAATGGTTCTTGAGGCGTCTGGAGTGATTCGCGGGAAGATCCATGCCGATCGTATGGATAACCGGAAGAACGAAAAAAACCGGGTAGCCTGAACCACCCGGTTTTTGATGGGACCGTGAAACCTTGTACTGCTTACAGGATATTCAGCGCGTTCAGGTCGGCAAAGGCTCCCTGCAGACGTTCGACCATGCTGACCTGTGCGGCGCGGATCCATACGCGCGGGTCGTAAAACTTCTTGTTCGGCTTGTCCACCCCTTCTGGGTTGCCGATCTGGCCCTGCAGATAGCCTTCGTTCTTTTGGTAGAACTTGCGTACGCCGTTCCAGTAAGCCCACTGGGTGTCGGTGTCGATGTTCATCTTGATGACGCCGTAACTGATGGACTCGCGGATTTCTTCCTGGCTGGAACCGGAGCCGCCATGGAAAACGAAATTCAGGGTGTTGTGCGGGACGCCGAACTTCTCGGAGACATATTTCTGCGAATCGCGCAGGATGGTTGGGGTCAGCTTGACGTTACCCGGCGAGTAGACCCCATGGACGTTGCCGAAGCTGGCGGCGATGGTGAAGTCGGGGCTGATCTTGATCAGATGCTCATAGGCATAGGCCACGTCTTCCGGCTGTGTGTACAGGGAGGAATGGTCCGCGTCGGTGTTGTCCACGCCGTCTTCCTCACCGCCGGTCACGCCCAGTTCGATTTCGAGCGTCATGCCCATCTTCGCCATGCGGGTCAGGTACTTGGAGCAGATTTCGATGTTCTCCTCGAGACTCTCCTCGGACAGGTCGAGCATGTGCGAGCTGAACAGCGGCTGGCCGGTTTCGGCAAAGAACTTCTCGCCATGATCGAGGAGGCCATCGATCCACGGCAGCAGCTTCTTGGCGGCGTGATCGGTGTGCAGGATGACCGGCACTCCATAGTGTTCCGCCATCAGATGCGCGTGACGCGCGCCGGAAACCGCGCCGAGAATCTGCGCCTGCTGGCCTTCGAGCTTCACGCCCTTGCCGGCCACGAACTGCGCTCCGCCATTCGATAACTGGATGATGACGGCGGATTTGGCCTTGGCGGCGGCTTCCATCACCGCGTTGATGGAGTCGGTGCTGATGACATTGACCGCCGGCAGGGCGCATTGATGTTCCTTGGCGAAGGCGAAGACTTTTTGGACGTCAGCGCCGCTAACAACGCCAGGTTTTACAACGTCTAGAAGTTTTTTTGACATCTCGGAATTCCGTAGTGGCAGATTTTGGAGAGGCGGATTCTAGCAGAAAATGGCCTTTCAAATCAGCCTCGCACTCATCTTCGTGTTGACGGAACCGTGCCCGGTGGCCAGAATAAAAGGCTTTTCAGTCGTGCTGCCGCTTACGGACCATGCCACAACCGTTCTCCCGCGATGAGGTGTTGGTCGCCATACGAGACCTGTCGTTCGGGTGGGGGGATCGAAAGATCTTCGATAACGTAAGCCTCGATATCCCGCGCGGAAAAGTCACGGCCATCATGGGGCCCAGCGGCACCGGCAAGACGACCCTGCTGAAGCTGATCGGTGGGCAATTGCAGCCTCATCGGGGCTCCATTCACGTCGATGGTCTGAATGTGCATCGCATCGGGTTGAGCGAACTCTACGAGCTGCGCAAGCGCATGGGAATGCTGTTTCAAAGCGGCGCCTTGCTCACCGATATCAGTGTCTACGAAAATGTGGCATTTCCCTTGCGGGAGCATACGCGGCTGCCGGAATCGATGATTCGCGCCCTGGTTCTGATGAAGCTTCACGCGGTGGGATTGCGCGGCGCTCGGGATCTCATGCCGGGCCAGCTATCGGGCGGTATGGCGCGGCGGGTGGCCTTGGCCAGGGCCATTGCCCTGGATCCCATGATGCTCATGTATGACGAACCCTTCACGGGTCAGGATCCTATTTCGATGGGCATCCTCGTCAAATTGATACATGATCTCAACAAGGAGCTGGGACTCACCAGCATCGTTGTCTCTCACGATGTGGGGGAAACTTCGGCCATAGCCGATTATATCTACATGATTTCCGGGGGCGAAATTGTGGGTCAGGGAACGCCTGACGACATTCATGGTTCGGACTCGGCCTGGATCCGCCAGTTCATGCAGGGGGAGCCCGACGGTCCCGTGCCGTTTCACTATCCCGCCCTCGACTACGAGTCGGATCTCATGGGAATTCATTCGGAATGAATCCAATAGCCGGACCCTCGCGTCCTCATGACTTGCCGTCGCTCACTAAACATTTCCCTCCGTGTCGATGAACGTCCTGGACCCTATGCGGAGCGCCGTGCTTGGTCTTTTCCAAAGGCTGGGGCATGAAACTCTGAAATCATTGCGCAAGCTGGGGCGCGGCCATTTGTTCCTCGTCCACGTTCTTTCGGGAATGGCTTATCTCGCCAGGCGTCCCAGGTTAGTGTCTGGGCAGGTCTACTCCGTGGGGGTGTTGACCATTCTGTTGATCGCCGTTTCGGGTTTGTTCGTGGGTATGGTTCTGGCTTTGCAAGGCTACAATGTCCTGTCCGATTTCGGGGCCGAGGAGTCGCTGGGCGTCATGGTGGCGGCCTCGCTGGTGCGTGAACTCGGGCCGGTGGTCACGGCGCTCTTGTTTTCCGGTCGCGCGGGTTCCGCATTGACCGCCGAAATCGGGCTGATGAAGACAACCGAGCAATTGTCGGGCATGGAAATGATGGCGGTCGATCCGGTCAAGCGGATCGTGGCTCCCCGCTTTGTTGCCGGCCTTTTGTCCATGCCCTTGTTGGCTGGACTCTTCACCGCCGTGGGCGTGATGGGCGGGTATTTCGTGGGGGTTGGTCTGCTGGGTGTGGATCAGGGCCCCTTCTGGTCACAGATGCAGGCCCAGATCGATTTTCATGACGACGCCGTCAATGGCTTCATCAAGAGTCTGGTTTTTGGAGTCATCGTGACCTGGATCGCCGTATTCGAGGGTTACGACGCCATGCCTACAGCCGAAGGCGTGAGTCGAGCGACGACTCGGTCCGTCGTGCACTCGGCGTTCGCGGTATTGGGATCGGATTTTGTACTCACCGCATTGATGTTCGGGGATTAAACGATGCAGGCCTCTAGGGCAGTTGAGATATGGGTAGGTCTGTTCGTGGCGCTGGGACTCATCGCCTTGTTTTTCGTGGCCATGCAGGTCAGCAATCTGGGTGAATTTCGCACGGCGAAGGGCAGCTACCTCGTCAAGGCCCACTTTAACAACATCGGTGGCTTGCGGGTCCGCGCGCCGGTCTCCATGGCGGGAGTCACCGTCGGGCGGGTGGAACATATCGGCTTCGATGATCAGAGGTATGAAGCCGTCGTTGACATGCGGATCGATCCGGCGTTCAGAACGTTGCCGGAGGATACCAGCGCCAGCATTTTGACCGCGGGTCTGTTGGGAGAACAGTATGTCGGGCTCTCGGCGGGGGGGTCGGATGAGTATCTCAAGGATGGCGATGAGATCGAACTGACGCAGTCCGCCATGGTTCTGGAACAGTTGATCAGTCGGTTTCTGTTTAACAAGGCCGAGGAAGGCAAGAAAACCGAAAACGCGGCAACTTCTCCCCAGACATCGGCGGCGGTTCAGGCCGACAAGCCACCTTCCGCCAAGGTAGGAAGCGCGGCAAAAGGGAATGTTATGAAAGCCGCGCCGGCCACGAGACCGCGGCAACAACCCCGGTCAACCGGCTCGAACAAGCGCCCGTCCGGGACTGCGGCGGGTCATGATGGCCGAGCATCCGGTAACGGCGGGGAATCCAGGCCGAAGACCCCGCGGTCGAACTAGCCAAGCGGAAAAAAGATGAGAGGGAAGGGCAGTCCAGTGGATTTTTCCGTCACGGAAACCGCGGATGGTTATCGACTCCGTGGGGAAATGACATTTTCCACGGCCTTGACGGCTCTGCAATTGATGGCCCCGCGCCTCAGCCAGCCGCGGGCTTGTTTTGACCTGTCGGGGGTGGTCAAGGCGGATAGCGCCGGTGTCGGGCTGCTCGTCGAATGGCGGCGGATTGCACTCAAGTCCGGTTGCCGGTTGCGCTATACAGGTGTGCCGGAGTCCCTGCGGGCCATGATCCGAGTGGGCGGAATTCAGGGGATGCTGCCCATCGATTCCGATTGAGTCGTCCCCGCGCGACTCGTTCCGATGAGATCATAAGAATAACCTATACACGAGAGAATTTAATGGACAAGCTCATGATCACCGGGGGAATACCGCTCAATGGCGAACTCCGCATATCGGGCGCGAAAAATGCCGCTCTGCCGATTCTGGCGGCTACTCTGCTTTCCGAAACCCCGGTGACTGTCGGCAATGTACCGCATTTGCTGGATATCACCACGACCATGGAATTGCTGGGTCGCATGGGTATCGGCCTAACGGTGGACGAGAAACTCAGCATAGAGGTGGATTCGCGAAGCATCCAGAGTTTCATGGCGCCCTATGATCTCGTCAAGACCATGCGCGCCTCCATTCTGGTGCTGGGACCCTTGGTGGCGCGCTTCGGTCAGGCCGAGGTTTCCTTGCCCGGCGGTTGCGCCATCGGCGGTCGTCCCGTGAACCTTCATCTGCAGGGGTTGGCCCAAATGGGAGCCGAAATCAGCGTCAGGAATGGCTACATCCATGCCAGCGCCAAGCGCCTGAGGGGATGTCGTCTGGTGCTTGACCTGGTGACCGTGACGGGGACTGAAAACCTGATGATGGCGGCCACCTTGGCCGAGGGTACAACCATCATCGAGAATGCCGCTCGAGAGCCCGAGGTCGTGGACCTCGCGAATTTTCTGAACATGATGGGCGCCAAAATCCATGGAGCGGGTACGGATATCCTTGAAATCGAGGGCGTCGACTCCCTGTCTGCCGGCGGCAAACCCTATCGGGTCATGCCGGATCGAATCGAAGCCGGAACTTATCTGGTGGCGACGGCCATGACCGGCGGCAAGGTCAAACTGAAAGACGTGCGCTCGGACATCATGGATGCCGTGTTGCAGAAGCTGCGCGAAGCCGGCGCCCGCATTGTCAGCACCGGGGACACCATCGAACTCGACATGGGGGGCATTCGCCCCCATTCAGTGTCATTGCGAACGGCACCCTATCCGGCTTTTCCTACCGACATGCAGGCGCAGTTCATGGCCCTCAACGCGGTCGCCGATGGCGTATCGGTGATGACCGAGACCATTTTTGAAAATCGTTTCATGCATGTGCAGGAAATGCAGCGCATGGGAGCCGACATTACGGTGGAATCCAACACCGCCATCGTCCGGGGCAAACCCACGCTCAACGCCGCGCCCGTGATGGCCACCGATCTGCGCGCCTCCGCCAGCCTGGTGCTCGCGGCACTGGTTGCGGAAGGTCAGACTGTCGTGGACCGTATTTATCATATCGATCGGGGTTACGAATGCATCGAGGAAAAACTCTCGCAACTCGGCGCCGAAATCCGGCGGGTTCCTCAGTAGGCGAGGGAAAGCGGTGCTGACCCTGGCCCTTTCCAAGGGGAGAATCTACGACGAGGCCGTGGCGCTGCTCGAGCGCATAGGCGTCAAACCCACGATTGACCCGGATAAGAGCCGCAAGCTGGTATTGCCTTCCAATCGCGACGGACTGCAATTTCTCGTCATCCGGGCCAGCGATGTGCCTACCTATGTCGAATATGGGGCGGCGGACCTCGGTATCGCCGGCAAGGATGTCCTTGCCGAGTACGATACCTCCGGACTCTATGAACCCCTGGATTTGGGCATTGCCAAATGCCGGCTGATGACCGCCGGTCCGCCGGGCATGTCCTTCAAGCCTGGTAGTCGACCGCGAGTCGCCACGAAGTACGTCAAATCGGCGCATCGATATTTCGCCGGCAAGGGGATCCAGGCCGAGATCATCAAACTTTACGGATCCATGGAATTGGCCCCCTTGGTTGGCCTGGCCGATTGCATAGTGGATGTCGTCGATACCGGCAAGACGCTCAAGGCCAATGGCCTCGAACCCCATGACCTGATCATGGAGGTCAGCAGTCGCCTGATCCTCAACAAGGCAGCGATGAAGATGAAGCATGCCGATGTCAAGGGATTCATCGACGAATTGAAATCAGCCTTGGCCAGGAGTCAGTCATGACCGAATGCACTTTACGGCGGCTCGACGCCGGCAAACCCGAGTTCGATGCCGAATTACGGGATTTACTCGCCTGGAATGAATCCGTCGACGCCGAAATCCACCAGCGGGTAGCGACCATCATCGAGGAAGTGCGTAACCGGGGTGACGATGCCCTGCTCGAGTTCACGCGCCGGTTCGATCGATACGAGGCATCCGCCATCGCCGAGCTTGAGCTCTCCCGCGAGGCCATGCGGTCCGCGTGGGAGTCTCTGACCCCGGAATTGGCAAGGGCCCTCGATTTGGCCGCTCAACGCATCCGCGCCCATGCCGAGCATCAAAAGCTGGAATCCTGGAGGTATACCGAGCCGGACGGCACCCTGCTGGGACAGCAGGTGACGCCGCTGGATCGGGTAGGCATCTACGTGCCGGGCGGCAAGGCCGCCTATCCATCATCCGTGCTCATGAACGCCATACCGGCCCATGTCGCGGGGGTAAGCGAGATCATCATGGTGACGCCCACGCCGGGCGGAGAACCCAATTCCCTGGTCCTCGCGGCGGCCTACCTGGCCGGGGTCACGCGAGTCTTTCGGGTGGGGGGAGCGCAGGCGGTCGCGGCGCTGGCTTACGGCACCCGGACGATACCTGGTGTGGACAAGATTGTCGGGCCGGGCAACATCTATGTCGCCACGGCCAAGAAGCTGGTTTTCGGCCGAGTGGGTATCGACATGGTGGCCGGACCCTCCGAGATTCTGGTGATCTGCGATGGGGGAACGGATCCCGATTGGATTGCCATGGATCTATTCTCGCAGGCGGAACATGACGAGGATGCGCAGGCCATCCTGATCTCGCCCGATGCCTCGTATCTGGATGCCGTGGAGGCCAGTATCCATCGATTGCTGCCAACGATGGAACGAGCCGAGGTCATCCGTGCCTCGCTTGGCGGACGCGGCGCCCTGATAGCGGTGCCGGACCTGGATGCGGCGGTCAGGGTGGCCAACCGCGTCGCGCCGGAACACCTGGAATTGTCCGTCGCCGATCCCGAGGCGCTGGTAGCGAAGATCAGACACGCTGGGGCCATCTTCATGGGACGTCACACCGCCGAGGCGCTGGGGGATTATTGCGCGGGACCCAATCATGTCCTGCCTACCTCGGGGACGGCTCGATTTTTCTCCCCGCTCGGAGTCTATGACTTTCAGAAACGGTCCAGTTTGATCTACTGTTCAGATCGGGGATCCGATTCGCTGGGCAGAAGCGCATCCATCCTCGCCCGAGGAGAGGGACTGACGGCTCATGCCCGCTCCGCGGAGTACCGCTGCTTAACGATCGATGCGTAACAAGCAAAGGATCCTGGCGGATGCGTTGCGGCCGGAGATTGCCGCGCTTTCCTCCTATCACGTTCCTGACTCCCGGGGGTATATCAAGCTCGATGCGATGGAAAATCCCTATTCATGGCCCCGTCATGTGGTTGACCAGTGGCTGGAAAAGCTCCGCGACGCTCAACCGAACCGCTACCCCGATCCCTCCTGCCTGGGTCTGAAAGCCGCCCTGAAATTGGCCAATCGGGTTCCCGAGGACGCGGAATTGCTGCTTGGCAACGGTTCCGATGAGATCATTCAGATTCTTCTGATGGCCTTAAGGCCAGGGTCTGTGGTGCTCGCTCCTGAACCGACTTTCGTCATGTATCGGCAGATCAGTCGTAGCCTGTCGTTGCCATTCGTTGGGGTCCCCTTGCGGGAGGAGGATTATTCCCTGGATGTGGAGTCCTTCCTCGAGGCCATCGAGAGGCACCGTCCGACGATTATTTTTCTGGCTTACCCCAACAATCCAACCGGTAATCTTTTCGACGCGAATGCGATGAATCGCATTCTGGCGGCGGCGCCGGGGCTGGTGGTCATCGATGAAGCCTACGCGCCCTATGCGAATGCCAGCTTCATGGACCGTCTTGGTCGACACGATAATCTACTGGTGATGCGCACCCTGTCCAAACTTGGCCTTGCGGGACTCAGATTGGGGTTCATGGCGGGATCGCCCGCATGGATTCGGGAATTCGACAAACTACGCCTGCCCTACAATATCAACGTGCTGACCCAGATCAGCGCTCAATTCGCCCTCGATCACCCGACGCTATTTGAGGATCAGGTGAGAGCGATACTGAGAGACCGGGCCTTGTTGCATGGGGCGCTTGCCTCACTGAAGTCCGTGCGCGTTTTCGAAAGTCAGGCCAACTTCATTCTATTGCGCCTGATGCAACATGATGCCGGTTCCATTTTCGAGAAGTTGAAGTCGGCGGGAGTTCTGATTAAGAACCTGCATCCCAACGGGGGGATGCTGAACCAATGCCTGCGAGTCACCGTGGGTACGCCCGAGGAAAATCAACGATTCCTCGAGAGTATTACAGAGGCGCTGAAAGGCGCATGAACGCGCAATTTTTTACCCTCCAACTCGCTGTTACAGCGGGATAGTAGAGTATGTCGGGTCGAACTCAAGCTTCCGGGTCTTTCGTGACCGGCGGGCAATCAGGGAGGGATTCAGACGGCTAAGCTCACCCTGATTGCACCAAACTGGTGCGCTTGGTGGGTTTTTCTTGACCCAAGAGACTTTCTCCCACAAAATCGCGCTTACAAGTTCCACGGAAATACAGTGTTTCAAACCCCGTCGATGAATTTGCTATGGATGTGTATGGCAGGATTCATCGTTCCATTCCCGTAACGGAGTATCTTCATGATGAATGGCGTGGACAACGAAAAACGCCGATTTCTGATCAAGGCGGCCAGCGCTGCCGGCGCCGTTGGCGCGGGCTTCCTGGCCGTGCCATTCGTATCTTCCATGCAACCCAGCGCCAAGGCGGAAGCTCTGGGAGCCCCCGTAGAGGTGGATATCGAAAAGTTGGAACCCGGTCAGCGGATCGTGGTGCTGTGGCGCGGCAAACCGGTCTGGGTGCTGCGTAGAACGCCCGAAGCTCTCGCCAGTCTTGTCGAACTCGATAGCGTTCTACTGGATCCCCGTTCAGACAATTCCGAGCAGCCGTCAACCAGCAAGAACGAATCCCGGTCCATCAAGCCGGAAATATTTGTAGCCATTGGGATATGCACCCACCTGGGTTGTTCGCCGGTCTACAGGCCCGACATAGCGCCGGCGGATCTGGGTTCCGATTGGAAGGGCGGTTTCTTCTGCCCCTGCCATGGCTCCAAATTCGATTTCGCCGGTCGCGTTTACAAGGGCGTTCCCGCGCCGGTCAATCTGGTCATTCCACCTTACTACTTTGCCAGCGAGACCCGCATCGTGGTCGGTCTTGACGGGGAGAAAGCATAATGAGCGATAAAGCCGGATCCTTTCGCGAGTGGCTTGATGAACGTCTGCCCGTCACCAAGTTCCTGGAAGATCAATTACTGAAATATTACGCGCCCAAGAACTTCAACTTCCTGTATTTCTTCGGATCGCTCGCGCTCCTGGTTCTGGTCAATCAAATCGTGACGGGCATCGTGCTGGCGATGCACTACAAGCCGGCGGCCGAACTCGCCTTCGACTCGGTCGAATACATCATGAGGGACGTGGATTGGGGTTGGTTGTTGCGGTACCTGCATTCCACCGGGGCATCCCTCTTCTTCGTGGTCATTTACATGCATATGTTCAGGGCCCTGTTCTACGGCTCGTTCAAGAAACCGCGCGAACTGCTCTGGCTTTTTGGCATGGTCATCTTCGTGCTCCTGATGGCCGAGGCCTTCATGGGTTACCTGTTGCCATGGGGACAAATGTCGTATTGGGGGGCTCAAGTCATCATATCGTTGTTTGGCGCCATCCCGGTGATTGGTGAAGATCTGGCAACCTGGATCAAGGGTGATTTCGTCATCGCCGATGCGACGTTGAACCGGTTTTTCGCCTTTCATGTCATCGCGGTTCCCCTGGCGATTCTCGGGCTGGTCGTTTTGCACCTGGCCGCGTTGAGAACGACGGGTTCGAATAACCCCGACGGTATTGAAATCAAGAAAAACCGTGACTTGATGGGCATACCCAAGGATGGCATACCGTTTCACCCTTACTATACGGTGAAGGATCTTTACGTCGCGGGTCTGTTCATCACCATCTTTGCATGGATCGTGTTCTATTCTCCGGAAATGGGCGGGTTGTTTCTCGAGCACCCTAATTTCGATCCCGCCGATTCGATGAGAACACCCGAACACATCCAGCCGGTCTGGTATTTCACGCCGTTCTATTCCATCCTGAGGGCGATACCCAGCAAACTTGGCGGTGTCATGGCCATGGCGGCCTCGATCGTCGTGCTTTTCCTGCTGCCCTGGCTGGATCGGTGTCCCGTCAAATCGATACGGTACCGTAGTCCTTTATTCAAGATTGCCCTGACGGCCTTTGTCATCAGTTTCCTCGGACTGGGTGTGCTTGGCACCAAGCCGGTCACCGAAACCTATACCTTGATGGCCAGATTCTTTTCGGTGATCTATTTTTCCTTCTTCCTGTTATTGCCCATCTTCTCGTCCGTCGAGATCACCAAGCCGGTACCTGAACGTTTGACGGAGCCCGTCATCCCCTTGTCGAAGCGAGAGGGCTTCCAGTGGCGCCTGATTGAAGAAGGCATACGCGCCCTGCAAGATTCACCGCAGGTGGAAAGGGTCAAGGACGCTATTTCGAAAGTACGCGGTAAAATCACAGGACGTTAATCAGCATGAAAAAAGTATTCGCCCTTCTTCTTTTATGCACCCTGTCGTTGGTCTGCAGGGCAGAATCCGGTGTCAAACCCCAACATGCCGACGTGGATGTATTCGACCAGTTATCGGTCATTCGCGGCGCCGGATACTTCGCCGATTACTGTCTGGGGTGTCATGGCCTGAAACAGATTCGCTATTCACGAATCGCCAAGGACTTGCGGGTCAGCGAGTCGAAACTCCGTGAACTCATACTCTTCGGCGATACCAAGATACACGAACCGGTCAAAACAGCCATGAGTCCCAAGACAGCCGAGGTTGCCTTCGACGTGGTTCCCCCAGACTTATCGCTGATTACGCGGGCCCGAGGCGCCGACTGGATCTATGGCTACCTCAAGGGGTTTTACGATGATCCCCAGCGTCCTTTTGGCGTCAACAATCTCTTCGTTCACAACGTCGCGATGCCAAACCCTCTCTGGCCATTGCAGGGACCGCAAAAGCCGGTGATGGGCAGGATTGACGGCAAGTTGGAGATCGTCGGCGTCGAGAACTCGGGTCATGGCGCGATGACCGGCGCGGAATTCGATAAGGCTGTGAACGATATCGTGAATTTCCTCGTCTACGTCGGTGAGCCTTCGGTCTTGCAGCGAGTGCCGATGGGCAAGTTTGTCATCGCGTTTCTTTTGTTCCTGACTTATTTGTTCTACCTGCTCAAAAAGGAATACTGGAAGGATTTGGATTGAGTAGATGGAAGCATGCTGGACCCGCGGCGGAGGACGTTTCACTCTCCGCATCAGGGTTTTTTAACAAGAGTCATGGATTTGGCGGTTGGCAAGTTTGGTTCGAGGAATCCCCTCGAATCGAAGTTCAGCCAAACATCGGCATTGAATTCAAATGAATTCCCTTAAGCCCTATCTGATCAGGGCGGTCTATGACTGGATCGTCGACAATGGCTTCACACCGTATTTGTTGGTAAACGCCAAGGCTGAAGGAACCAGGGTTCCGCAGGCCTTCGTGCAGGATGACCGGATCGTGCTGAATCTGAGGCCGGAGGCGGTGCACGGATTATCGCTAGGCAACGACCACATTCTATTCAACGCCCGCTTCGGCGGAAAACCCATGCAAGTCAATGTTCCCGTGCGCTCGGTACTGGCAATTTACGCCCAGGAAAATGGCAGGGGAATGGTTTTTGACCAGGACGAGGAAGGCGACGACACCAGCCCCCCACCGTCCCCCATGCCGGAGACACCGTCGCCGCAAGAAAAGAAACGACCCGCGCTGAGGGTTGTGAAGTAACGGCAACAATACCCATTACTCATCATTCGAGCTGTTTCGATGCGATGGGGTGCCGGCAAGTTGACGGGATCGCCGGACAATCGGTTATAAACTGGGAATTACCGCTTGATATCCGTGCGTTTGGTTGTTTCCAGGTATCTTTTTTAGGCGAATCATAACCTTTCCGGCTTCCTGTCGGCCACGTCGAACATAGTGGCTGGATTCGGCTTCGCAAGGCTCCCATGCGGTTTCAGGTCACGGCAGTTGGAAAACCGATCAAAATTCTGGCTCTCTGTAGTGGGTTTACCGCTCGGGGTTTGGTGCGATGCCTCGAAACTTGGCATGACGGATTTGTCGGGAGAACGCCATGACATGGGACTGCTCTTGCTTTAATAAGCCTTCGCGGGATGAATTACGCACGCTGTTAAGCGAGGAGGAATTTCGCGTGACTCAGGCCGAGGGTACCGAGAGACCGTTTCATAATCCCTACTGGAATCTGCACGAGGAGGGAATTTATGTCGACGTCGTATCGGGTGAACCCTTGTTCAGTTCGACCGACAAGTTCGATTCGGGCACTGGCTGGCCGAGTTTCCGCCGGCCGTTGGTCCCGGATAATATCGTGACGCGCCCCGACCGTTCCCTCATCTATATGCGAACCGAGGTGCGCAGCCGGCATGCGGATTCGCATTTGGGGCATGTCTTCAACGACGGCCCGGTTCCCACCGGACTACGTTATTGCATCAATTCCGCTGCCCTTCGATTTGTGTCCAAGGCCCGTCTGTCCGGCGAGGGCTATGAGGAATTCATGGCGCTGTTCGAAAGCGAGAGCTGAACCGGATCCCACAAAGGGTGCGGTGATCGCCGGGTTGTAGCTGGCCATCGATTAATTCAAATTCGCACCAATCTCAGGTAATGCTTTGACTACGACCAGACATCTCAAGGGACTTGGCAAGAGTACCAGGGCCATCCTCGCCGAGCATGGTATTTTTTCGGTTGAGGAACTGGCCAATGCGGATATCGAGCAACTGATCAAAATTCCAGGGTTTGGGAAATCCAAGGCGACCCGCATGATCCGCGCCGCCAAATACATGGCGGGAGAGATCATTCAGACGGCCGAAAAACCCGGAGGAGCGAAGCCGGCGGACAGTGGCGCCGAACCGGGCGCGGTCGATCTGAGCGAAGGGCGCTATTACATCAACCAGGAATTAAGCCTGCTGGAATTCAATCGGCGAGTTCTGGAACAGGCCAAGGATGATCGCACTCCCTTGCTGGAGCGGCTCAACTTCCTCTGCATTTCCTGCTCCAATCTCGATGAATTCTTCGAAGTCCGCGCGGCCGGTCTCATTCAGCGCGCCGACTTGGGCGCCACGCGCACCGAGCCGGACAACCTGACTCCCCAGGAGACCCTCGCCGCCATCTGCGAGAAAGCTCATATTCTGGTGACCGAGCAGTATCGGGTGCTGAATGATGTCATGTTGCCCCTGATGGAAGCGGAAGGCATCCGCTTCCTGCGCCGCAGCCAATGGAGCGAATCGCAACAGGCCTGGCTCAAGACTTATTTCGACGAGCAACTCCTTCCGATCCTCAGTCCCATCGGCCTGGACCCGGCGCATCCATTCCCGCGCATCGTCAACAAAAGCCTTAACTTCATCATATCCATGTCAGGCAAGGATGCCTTTGGCCGGGAAATCGAACTGGCCATCTTGCAGGCTCCGCGTTCGCTGCCTCGCATCATACGTCTGCCGCCCCAGGAGACCGGGAGTGGCCCGCATGATTTCGTCTTCCTGTCGTCCATCATTCACGCCTTCGTCGGCGAGCTCTTCCACGGCGTCAAGGTCAGAAATCTCTATCAATTCCGGGTGACCCGCAACAGCGAAATGTACCTGGACGAAGAGGAAATCGATGACTTGCTGCGCGCCCTGGAGGGCGAACTCAGCAGCCGCAATTATGGCGATGAGGTCAGGCTGGAGGTGGCCGACAACTGTCCGGATGACATCATCGAATATCTGCTGGGCCAGTTTGGCTTGGGAGCGGACCGGCTCTATAAGGTCGATGGTCCCGTCAATCTGAGCCGCACGAGGGAAGTCTACGACCTGATAGATCGCCCTGATCTCAAATACCCCGCCTTTACGGCGGGTGGACCGGCGGAACTGGCCGGAGGTCATGACCTATTCGAGGCCATCCGCAAGCGTGACATCCTGCTGCACCACCCCTACGAAAGTTTCTCGCCCATCATAGAGTTGATCCGCCAGGCTGGAAATGACCCCAATGTCGTGGCCATCAAGCAGACTCTCTACAGAACCGGCGCCAATTCCCCCGTCGTGGATGCCCTACTGCGAGCCGCGAAGGCCGGCAAGGAAGTGACCGTGGTGGTGGAACTCCGGGCGCGATTCGACGAGAAGGCCAACATCTCCCTGGCCAACCGCCTGCAGGAAGCCGGGGTGCAGGTCGTCTACGGCATCGTCGGTTACAAGACGCACGGCAAGATGCTGCTGATTCTTCGGCGCGAGGGACGGAACCTACGCTATTACACGCACTTGGGTACGGGTAACTACCATCTCAAGACCGCCCGCCTGTACACGGACTATGGCTTTCTCAGCGCCGATCAGGAACTGGGCGAGGATGTACGCAAGGTCTTCGTGCAACTCACCAGTCTCGGCAAGGTAGGCAAGCTGCACAAGCTGTTGCAGGCTCCCTTCAGCCTGCATCAGACGCTTCTGAAAAAAATCCAGCGCGAAACCGACCTTGCCCTATCCGGCAAGCCCGCTCGTATCATCGTCAAGGTCAACGCGGTCGCGGAACCCCAGTTGATTCAGGCGTTATACCGGGCCTCGATGGCAGGCGTTGAAATCAAGCTGATTGTCCGTGGCATTTGTTGCCTGCGGCCAGGCATCCCCGGCGTTTCGGACAATATCGAGGTGCGTTCGATCATCGGCCGTTTCCTGGAGCACAGCCGGGTCTACTGCTTCGAGAATGCCGGCAATCCCGAAGTCTACGCGGCCAGCGCCGACTTTCTGCCCCGTAACATGTTTCGTCGGGTGGAAGCCGGTTTCCCCATCGAGCCGCGCAAACTGGCCGAACGGGTCCGCGAGGACCTGGAACTGTATCTCAAGGATGATACCCAGTCCTGGCTGCTGCAGTCCGACGGAACTTATGTCCGCGCCGCGAGTGGAGCTCAACCTGTCGAGGCGCAATCCACCTTGCTGGAGCGCTGGAAGCGTTAGGCCCAAGCGGATAAATTCCACCATTCGGGTATGGCGGCCCGACGGGCGGTTTGACGGGCCGGAAGCCACAAGAACAATTTTGGGTTATGCAACATTCAAGTGTGGACTGACGACGATCCAACCTCGGTTGGATATGTACCTTCGTCGATCTTGCCTGCCCAGCAGGAGCCGGTACGTCCAGCATGAAGAATCGGACAAGGACCAACGCTAACGTGCGCGTCGACCAGGTCAGTTAGCCGCTTATGCTCGGGCAGGGAGAAGGGAGAAGGGAGAAGGGAGGACCGCCGTTGAATGCACAGCCGCTACTGACCCAACATCAGCGCCAATATTTTGCTTGGTTGCTGACCCGGCACGCAGCGGGCGGCTCCATGGAGTCGCTGGCCTCAGCCTTGGTCGATGCACATACCCGCGCGGACTTGGTCGAGCACTTCGGCGGGCGCGGAAGGGATCAACCTCCAGTTCTGTTCGCTGGTCACCAGCTACGACTTGCCTTGAAATCCGCAGCGCATCGGTCGCTGCCACCGCTATGGGCAATGGTGCCGCGCCGGCGGAAGATGATCCGGAAAAACTGTTGCGCCTCCCGGCGCGGTCTTTCCCCTCTCGCGATATAGGCAGGGCAGGGGGTGACGGCAGCTTGCCCGAGGTTCCGGCAGGTGATCTTGAAGCTAGAAAGACCGCGCTGCTGCGCGAGATCAATCAACGCAACCTGGGCTACTTCGAGCAGGAAGTGCAGAAGCTCGATGCGTGGGCGGACGATCTGAAGTTGGGACTGGAACAGGAAATCAAGGCGATCGACCGCGAGATCAATGAGGTGCGCCGTACCGCCGCGATCGCGCCGATGCTGGAAGAGAAGCTGTCGTGGCGGAAAAGGCAGCGCGAGTTGGAGACCATGAGCGGCAAGCTGCGCCGCGAGCTGTTCGCCCGGCAGGATGAAGTGGAGTCGCAGCGCGACGACCTCATCAATGACTTGGAGGTGCAGCTTCAGCAGCAAGTCGAGGAGCGTACGCTGTTCACCATTGAATGGGCGCTTCTCTGAGATCGAGGATGGAGCAATGGCCGCCACCAACTTCAAAACCGAAAACAATACCTTCCGTAAACTGATCGGCAACGGTCTGACCTATCGCATTCCTCGTTTCCAGCGCGATTACAGATTGACAAACGACGAATGGGAGGACCTGTGGATGGATATCCTCGCCACGGTGAAAGCCGATGGTGAACCGGCTCATTACGTGGGTTATCTCGTATTACAGTCGGCAGACGACAAGACCTTCGATGTGATCGACGGGCAACAGCGGCTGACCACCATCAGCGTCATCGTGCTGGCCGTGCTGAAAAATCTTCAGCGACTCGTCGAGGCCAAGCACGAAGCCGACGCGAATCAACGCCGCCTAAATCAGATTCAGCAAACCTACGTCGGTTATCTCGACCCGGTCACGCTCATCGCACGGCCCAAACTCACGCTCAACCGCAACAACAACACCTATTTCCAGAACTACCTGGCGCCTCTGGGCCACCTGCCGCGGCGCAATCTCCGAGCGCCGGAGCATCTTTTGCGGAAGGCGTTCGAATGGTTCGACCGTCAGGCGGCGAACTTCCTCAAGAGCAGCACCGGCGACGAGGGCAAGCGCCTGGCCCAATTGGTGGAAGACATCAGCGACCGGCTGTTCTTCACGGTCATCACCGTGACGGACGAACTCAATGCCTACAAGGTATTCGAGACCTTGAACGCGCGCGGCGTGCGTTTGTCCGCCACCGATCTATTGAAGAATTACCTCTTTTCCGTGCTTGACCGCGGCGGCGAGACGGATCATGAACTGCGCAATCTTGAAGATCGCTGGGAAGCCATCGTCGGGCGCCTGCAATCGGAAAACTTCCCGGACTTTCTGCGCGTACACTGGAATAGCCGACACAGCTTCGCCCGCCAGGCCGACCTGTTCAAGACGATCCGCCAGCGAGTCACCGACCGGGAGGCGGTGTTTCAGCTACTGCGCGGCATGGAAGAAGACCTCGATACTTATCTGGCGCTTTCGTCACCCGAAGCCTCGGAGTGGTCGGCCGACGACAAGGTCTTGGCTAGTACGCTCAAGACGTTCCGGGTACGGCAGCCCTTCGCGTTGCTGCTGGCCGCGCGGCGGGTTTTCGACGCAGCGGACTTCACCGGACTGCTGCGCGCCATCATGGTCATTTCGCTGCGCTACAACGTCATCGGGGCGTACAGCACGGCGGAGCAGGAACGCACCTACAACGCCGTGGCCGAGCGCGTCGCCAAAGATGATCTTGACGGCCTTGGTCAGACCCTACAGACCATGCGCAGCATCTATGTGGAGGACAAGGCCTTCCGCGCCGCCTTTGCCGATAAGGCGATTCGCATCACGGATGCCCGCAATAACCGAGTCGTGCCCTTCATTCTGTGCGCGCTGGAGCGGCATCTGTCGGGGCAGGACTACAGCTTTACCAGCGATGCCTTCAACATCGAGCACGTGTTGCCGCAGAACGCACCGGACGGATGGGGTGGCTTCAGCAATGAAGAAGCCGATGCATTGATCTACCGGCTGGGCAATATGACGCTGATGCAGTCCGGCGCTAACCGCGATGCCGGCAATCAGGGCTACGCCATGAAGCGAAATGCCTATCAGCAAAGCGGGTTCGCCATCACCTGCCGCATCGCAGAAGAGAATGAGCAATGGTCGCCTGAGCGCATTGCCGTGCGCCAAGCCTGGATGGCCGACCAGGCCACATCCATCTGGCGCATCGGGCAACTGAGCTAAAGCATTAGCATGGGCAGCAAACAAAAACTCGAACTCACCTGGATTGGAAAAGAAAAGCGGCCCAAGCTGGAGCCGCGCATCCTGCTCGAAGACGCCGAGAAGTCGTACCATGCCAAGCACCGCGTGACGGACGACGACATCTTCGACAACCGGCTGATCTTCGGGGACAACCTGTTGGCGTTGAAGGCCCTGGAGCAGGAGTTCAGCGGCCAGGTGAAGTGCGTGTTCATCGATCCGCCGTACAACACCGGCAGCGCGTTCACGCATTACGACGACGGGCTGGAGCACTCGCTCTGGCTGGGGCTGATGCGCGACCGGCTGGAGATCATCCACCGACTGCTGTCGGAGGATGGGTCGCTGTGGATCACGATCGATGACAACGAGGCGCACTACCTGAAGGTGCTGTGCGACGAAATCTTTGGCCGGCAAAACTTCGTAGCTTCGAATATTTGGCAGAAGCGGTATTCGCGTGAGAACCGCGAAGCAATCGGCGACGCTCACGACTATGTGCTCTTGATTGCGAAAAATGCCGAGCGTTTCAAGGCGGCGCGGAATCGCGTACCAATAAGTGAGGAGCAGGCGAAGGTATACAAGAACCCAAACAATCATCCACTTGGTCGGTGGCGCCCGATTCCAATGACCGCCCAAGGATATCGACCGAACCAAATGTACGAGATTGTTGCTCCAGGCGGTGCGATACATCGACCGCCGGAAGGACGCTGTTGGTCGACGATTGAAAGCGAATTTCTCAAACTACGTGAGGCCGGTCGTATTTACTTCGGCAAGGACGGGAATAGCCAGCCGAACATCATTCGCTTCTTGGACGAAGTGGAAGGAATGGTGCCCTGGACGTGGTGGCCACATGAAGAAGTTGGGCATACCGACGAAGCGAAGAAGGAGATGCATAGCCTGTTCGGAAAAGGAGACCCATTTGTCACGCCGAAGCCGGAGCGACTCATCAGCCGTGTTCTTCACATTGCTACGAACCCCGGCGATCTCGTCCTCGACTCCTTCGCCGGCTCCGGCACGACCGGGGCGGTCGCCCACAAGATGGGTCGCCGCTGGATCATGGTCGAGCTGGGCGAGCACTGCCATACCCACATCATTCCGCGCCTGAAGAAGGTCATCGACGGCGAGGATCCAGGCGGCATCAGCCAGGCGGTGAACTGGCGGGGCGGCGGCGGTTTTCGCTACTACCGGCTGGCGCCTACGCTGATCGTCGACGACCGCTGGGGCAACCCGGTCATCAACCCCGAATACAACGCGGCGATGCTGGCCGAGGCGCTGTGCAAGCTGGAAGGTTTCACCTACGCGCCGTCGGAAACCTGTTTCTGGCAGCAGGGTCACTCCAGCGAGCGCGACTTCATCTACGTGACCACGCAGAATCTTTCGGCCGAGCAGTTGCAGGCACTATCCGATGAGGTCGGCGGCAGCGCCCTCTCCCCCAGCCCCTCTCCCGGAGGGCGAGGGGGGTCGTTGTTGGTGTGCTGTTCCGCTTTCCATGGCGTGACCGCCGACCGGGCGTCGGAGCGCTGGCCGAACCTGACGCTGAAGAAGATCCCGAAGATGGTGCTGGCCCGTTGCGAATGGGGCCATGACGACTACAGTCTGAACGTGGCCAACCTGCCAATGGCGGCGCCCTTGCCGCCCTCTCCCCCGGCCCCTCTCCCGCAAGCGGGAGAGGGGAGTCAGAACCCTCGCGCCAGAGGCAACGCGACGATGGATTTGTTCGAGGAGGATCGATGAGCGCGAAGTGGCATTTGCGCCCCTCTCCCGCTCGCGGGAGAGGGGGTGGGGAGAGGGTAAACCAACTTCGATATGCCAAATATCTCCGATCCAACCAAACCGAGGCGGAACAGCGGCTTTGGTATCACTTGCGCGCCCAGCGCTTCATGGGTCTGAAATTCAAGCGTCAAAAGCCGATTGGCCCCTATATCGCGGATTTTGTGTGCATCGAACTCCGCTTGCTGATCGAGGCGGATGGCGGGCAGCATGGTGGCGACGCGGATGCAGAACGAGATGCCTGGTTTCGTGCGCATGGATATACAGTCTTGCGCTTCTGGAATCACGAGATTCTGGGGCAAACAGAAGCCGTTTTGGAGCGTATTCGCCAAGCGGTAACCGAATTTCCCATAGCACCTAGTGAGGGTAACGGTGGGTTAACAACTCAGAAACCAGGTCCGGTACGCAACCGGCTATTCAAGGAGGACGCATGAATCGCGAAGTGGCGCTCAAGGTATTGGCGCGGGCCAAGCCGCTGCTGAAAGAGCGCTTCGGCGTAATCCGGCTGGCCTTGTTCGGTTCCGTTGCGCGCGATACAGCCCGGCAGGATAGCGATGTCGATGTGCTGGTTGCATTCGATGGGCCGGCCACCTCAGCGCGCTACTTCGGCGTGCAGTTTTATTTGGAGGATGTGTTGGGTAGTCCGGTCGATCTGGTCACCGAAAAGGCGCTCCGTCCCGAATTGCGGCCATTCATAGAACAGGAAGCCTGGTATGTCTGAACCCGCAAAGCGCACCTGGCAGTTTTATCTGGGCGACATGATCATCTTCGCCGAAAAGGTTTTGGCATACACCGAGGGTCTGGATCAAACAGCATTTGTGGCGAGCGGCCTGAACTACGACGCCACGCTGCGCAATCTGGAACTGATTGGCGAAGCGGCCAGCCATATTCCTGAAGTCGTGCGCCAAGCCCATCCCCGAGTTCCTTGGCGGCAAGTCATCGCGACCCGCAATCGTTTGATTCATGGTTATCTGGGTATCGACAACGACACCTTGTGGAGCATCGTTCAAGACGATGTGCCTGATTTGTTGGCGCAGCTCAGGAACTTGCGGGAGCATTGCGCATGAACGCTCGCGTGCTGCACCATGTCACCGGGCGCTTGTCGCTGCGTCCTCCGCAGGCGGAGTCGCTCGCCAGGCTGGCGAGCGCGCTCGATGCGGCACCGGAACTGTTGCGGCAGCAGCGGGATGTCGCGGCCATTCTCGCGACGCTGAAAGCCGAGTTCAGCACGCTGGACGATTTCGACCGCGAGTTTCCTTCGCTGTGCTTCGCGCTGGCGACGGGCGTGGGCAAGACACGCCTGATGGGGGCCTTCATCGCCTACCTGCATCTGGCGCACGGCGTCAGCAACTTCTTCGTGCTGGCGCCCAACCTGACGATCTACAACAAGCTGATTGCCGATTTCGCGCGGAATACCCCGAAGTACGTCTTCAAGGGTATTGCCGAGTTCGCGCAGCAGCCGCCCCTGATCATCACCGGCGACAATTACGATCAGACCGGTGCGGCGGTGGACGACCGCGCCCTGGGTTTTGCGCACGACGTGCGCATCAACATCTTCAACATCTCCAAGATCAATTCCGAGGTGCGCGGCGGCAAGGAGCCGCGCATCAAGCGCATGCGCGAGGTGCTGGGCGACAGCTACTTCAATCACCTGGCCAACCTGCCCGATCTCGTGTTGCTGATGGACGAATCGCACCGCTACCGGGCCAGCGCCGGGGTGCGGGCGATCAACGAACTGAAGCCGCTGTTCGGCCTGGAGTTGACCGCGACGCCCTTCGTGGAGTCGGGCCGCGGGCCGGTGCCGTTCCGGAACGTGGTGATGGACTACCCGCTGGCGCGGGCGATGGAGGACGGGTTCGTCAAGGAACCCGCCGTGGTCACGCAGCGGAACTTCGATGCCAGGTCTCACTCGGCCGACGACATCGAGAAGACCAAGCTCGAAGACGGCATCCGCCTGCACGAGACGACCAAGGTCGAGCTGCTGACCTATGCGCGCGAGAATGGCGTCGAGACGGTCAAGCCCTTCATGCTCGTGATCGCGCGCGATACCACGCATGCCGCGCATCTGTTGGCGCTGATCGAATCGGAAGCCTTCTTCGAGGGGCGCTATCGGGGGAAGGTCATTCAGGTCGATTCCAGCCGCACCGGCGCGGAAGAGGAGCGGATGATCACCCGTCTGCTGGCGGTCGAGAGCGTGGACGAACCAACCGAGATCGTGATTCACGTCAACATGCTGAAGGAGGGCTGGGACGTGACCAACCTCTACACGATCGTGCCGCTGCGCGCCGCCAATGCGCGCACGCTGATCGAGCAGTCCATCGGCCGTGGCCTGCGCCTGCCCTACGGCAAGCGCACCGGAGTGGCGGCGGTGGATCGCTTGAACATCGTCGCCCACGACCGGTTTCAGGACATCATCGACGAGGCCAACCGCAGCGATTCGCCGATCCGTTTGAAGCAGATCATTCTCGAGGCGCCGAGCGCCGACGACGGGAAGCTCAGCGTGCAGGTGGAATCATCCGCGCTGGCCAGCCTGGGTTTGGCTGGCTTAGGTGCGGATTCATCCGCACAGGGCGCACCGGATCTGCGAATGAATTCGCACCCACCGGTCGTGCCGGTGTTCACGACCGAGGCAGAGAAGCAGGCTGCACGGGTGGTCATGGACGTCATCGGCGGGTACGAGGTTCGACGAGACCTCGTACCCACCAGCAGCGCGCTGCTCAAGCCCGAGGTACAGAAGGAGATCCTGGCGGAGGTCGCGGAGCGTTTGAAGCCGCTGCAAGGTGACTTGCTGGCAGGTGTGGACCCGCCAGTCCACTTGCCGGATCTATCCACGGTGGTGGCCAAGACGACTGAGCTGCTGGTGCAGCAGACCATCGACATCCCGCGCATCGCCGTTGTGCCGACCGGCGAGGTCACTACCGGTTTCCATCCATTCACGCTGGACCTGAGCCAGCTTCACCTCCAGCCGGGTCAGCGCGAGATCGTCGGCCAGATGCTGCGCACGAATGAGCAGTTCACCCTGGCCGCTGAACTTGGGCTGAAGGAACATCGTCCCGAGGATTATGTCGTTCACGTGCTGGTGGACTTCGACGACATCGACTACTTCACCCATGCCGATTTGCTCTACGAGCTTGCGGGACAGATGGTGCGGCATCTGCGCGGCTATCTTTCCGAGGACGCTGCGGTCAGCGTGCTGGATCGCGACCGGCGCCTGATTGCGCGGGAAATCCACTCGCAGATGATGGCCCACTTCTGGGAGGAGGCTACCGGGTACACCGTGCAGGTCAGCCGCGGCTTCACGGGACTCAGGCCTTGCACTTACACGACCGCGGCGCAACAGCCCGTTCGCCACTTCCGCGAAACGGTCACCGATCCCAGCCGAATCAACCAGATGCTGTTCGGCGGTTTCGCAAGGTGTCTGTATCCGCTGCAAAAATTTCAGTCAGATACCGAGCGGCGTTTCGCCGTGATTCTGGAGCGCGATACCCGGAAGTGGTTGAAGCCCGCCAAGGGTCAGTTCCAGATCGACTACAAGCTCGGTACCGAGCAACCGGAATATGTACCCGACTTCGTCGCCGAAACGGATACGGCGATTCTGATGGTGGAGACCAAGAAACGCGCCGACATCGATACGCAGGAAGTTCAAGCCAAGGCTGCCGCCGCCGTGCGCTGGTGCCAGCACGCATCCGATTACGCGGCGACCGTCGGCACCAAGCCCTGGAAGTATCTGCTGATACCCCACGACGAAATCAATGAGTCGAAACGACTCTCGGATTTCCAGAGATTTGAACTCACCGGCCAGCCTCCGGCGGTCGACGCCAAGTGACGTCGACCCGGGAAGGGCGCCGACATCGACATCTCATTCGCTTAACTCCCGGGACGGAATGGAATAACGCTGGGGGTTGTCCGCCGTGCCAGGACGGACTGGATTATCCCGGACAGGCGTCGCGGGCCTGGCCATCGTCAGCCCGCGTTTGGACCAGGCACCGGCATCGTGTTCGCCGGCACGCACCAGTTTGAGGCGTGTTCCGCCCTCTCCATGAGCGACGGTCACGGCAACCGGCTGAGGCCGCCCGCGATGCCGGCGGGGCAGGTTGCAGCCGCCCGCACGGCACGCTGGCATCCATCCTGCTGGCAAATTTTGGCAAGGCAGCGGTTACAATGCCCAAATTCATCCCAACGGGCCGGTCGGGTCCACAATTTCATCATCAGTCAGGTTATCATCATGCTTGAAGCGTACCGAAATCATGCGGCGGAGCGGGCAGGGCAGGGCCTGGTGCCCCAGCCGCTGAGCGCGGAATGGACCAGCGGCCTGGTCGAACTGATCAAGAACCCGCCGCCCGGCGAGGAGAATTTCCTGCTCGACCTGCTGGTCAACCGGGTGCCGGCGGGTGTCGACGAGGCGGCTTACGTCAAGGCCGGCTTCCTGGCCGCCATCGCCAAGGGCGAAGCGCGCTCGCCGATCCTCTCGCCGGCGCGAGCCGTCGAATTGCTCGGCGCCATGCTGGGCGGCTACAACGTGGCGCCGCTGATCGATCTGCTCGATCATCCCGAACTGGCGCCGGCCGCCGCCAAGGCGCTTGCTCACACCCTACTGATCTTCGACGCCTTCCATGACGTCAAGGGCAAGGCAGACCAGGGCAATACCCAGGCTCGGGCGGTCCTGGAAGCCTGGGCGGCGGCGGACTGGTTCACCGCGCGCGCGCCAGTGCCGGAAAGGATCACCGTCACCGTCTTCAAGGTCCCTGGCGAGATCAATACCGACGATCTTTCCCCGGCCCAGGATGCCTGGTCGCGCCCCGACATTCCGCTGCATGCGCAGGCCATGCTCAAGGTGCCGCGTGAAGGCGTAACCCACGCGCCGAGTCAGATCGCCGAACTCAAGACCAAGGGATTTCCGGTGGCTTTCGTCGGCGATGTGGTCGGCACCGGTTCCTCGCGCAAGTCAGCCACCAATTCCGTGCTCTGGTACATCGGCAACGACATTCCCCACGTGCCGAACAAGCGCGATGGCGGCGTCTGTATCGGCGGCAAGATCGCCCCGATCTTCTTCAATACCATGGAAGACTCCGGCGCGCTGCCGATCGAATGCGATGTGTCCGGATTGAACACGGGCGACGTCGTCGATATCCATCCCTATGCGGGCAGGATCGTCCGACACGACTCCGGAGAACTCGTTTCGACCTTCACCCTGAAGAGCGACATCCTCCTCGACGAGGTCCAGGCGGGTGGCCGCATTCCGCTCATCATCGGCCGTGGACTCACCGATAGGGCGCGCAGCGCGCTGGGGTTGCCGATATCGGACGTGTTCCGCCGGCCCCCGGCTCGGACCAGCAGCGGCAAGGGTTATACCCTGGCGCAAAAAATGGTGGGCAAGGCCTGCGGCGTGGCCGGCATTCGGCCGGGCACCTATTGCGAACCGCACATGACCACCGTCGGCTCCCAGGACACGACCGGGCCGATGACCCGCGACGAACTCAAGGACCTGGCCTGCCTGGGCTTTTCCGCCGATCTGGTCATGCAGTCCTTCTGCCACACGGCGGCCTATCCCAAGCCGGTCGATGTCAAGGTTCATCACAGCCTGCCGGATTTCATCATGAATCGGGGCGGCGTCTCGCTGCGGCCTGGCGACGGCATCATCCATTCCTGGCTGAACCGCATGCTGCTCCCCGATACCGTCGGTACCGGCGGCGACTCGCATACCCGCTTTCCCATCGGCATTTCCTTCCCGGCCGGGTCCGGGCTGGTGGCCTTCGCCGCCGCCACAGGCGTCATGCCGCTGGATATGCCGGAATCCGTGCTGGTGCGCTTCAAGGGCGTCATGCAGCCCGGCATTACCCTGCGCGACCTGGTTCACGCCATTCCCTATGCCGCCCTGAGGCGAGGTCTGCTCACCGTCGAGAAAAAGGGTAAGAAGAACGTCTTCAACGGACGGATTCTGGAGATCGAGGGGCTGCCGGATCTCAAGATCGAACAGGCCTTCGAGCTGGCGGATGCCTCCGCCGAGCGTTCCGCCGCCGCCTGCACCGTGCGGCTGAACCCGGAGCCCATCGCCGAATATCTGCGCTCCAACATCGTCCTTTTGCAATGGATGATCGCGGAAGGGTATGGCGATGCCCGCACCATCGGCCGGCGCATCGCGGCCATGGAGGAATGGCTGGCCAATCCCGTATTGCTGGAGGCGGATGCCGATGCCGAATACGCGGAGGTCATCGAGATCGATCTCGATCAGATCCGGGAGCCG
>Ga0233420_10000085_pt1 | contig 41479 bp, 22 predicted proteins | sample Watercolumn_Mata_4_FD_183009 | JGI IMG/M metagenome (GOLD analysis project Ga0233420, IMG submission 183009) | Freshwater microbial communities from Lake Matano, South Sulawesi, Indonesia - Watercolumn_Matano_2014_102_MG | ecosystem: Environmental > Aquatic > Freshwater > Lake | place...
AAGGCCTCCCACAACAGTCCCCGCTCCAACAACCTCTCCAGTATTGGGAACATGCACTATTGCTATACCATCGAGCTCATTTCCAGAAATATAATTATCAGTAATTTCTACACCCGAAATCAACACCTGTATAACACCACCTCCCATATCCACTCCCCAATCAACCAAAGCAATTCCTTCACCCATGCCTCTTCGATCAATAGGACCCCACATCGCTTCAAATTCACTAATATCATCCAAATCATAACTAATATTGGGCACCGCTGACTGCCCATCGGCAGAAAGACCAATATAATTTCCAATAATTTGTAAACCAGGACCAACACCAACTACCGCAATTCCAGCTCCATAATTACCAGATATCACATTACGATCATCAACCGTCGGTCCACCAATAACAATATTTACGGAATCATTGATTATATCTCCAATAGATATTCCACCAATATCTCCTCCGGATTCCATTAAAGCAGCTCCATTAGGAATACCCATTTCCCCCGTGGCATCAGTTCCAATATAATTACCCACAACCCTCAACTCATCATAATCTACAAGGTCGTCATCAGTCCAAGCTTCAACTCCAACTCCATAATAATTATTTCCACTAATCACATTTGTTCCATACACAGGAACTATCGGATTATCCCCTTCTCCCGAAGGCCCCGTATATCCAACATAAACTGTTCCCTGAGAAACTTTAACACCTCCACCATTTGGCACCGCAGTATCTCCAGCAGCATTTACTCCAACATAATTTCCTAAAATACGAACCACTCCATCAAATGGGACTTCATTCGCAGCGACAACCATTATTCCATACTTATATCCTCCAACCACATTTCTAGCTTCCTCGTCAAAACTTTCACTTTCCCCATCCCATCCAATATTGACTTCGTCTCCCCCAGCAATTACAAGCCCGAATCCGGCATCAAAAACATCAACCCCATCATCAACCTCATTCCCGGAAAAATCCAAACCAAAATAATTATTTACAATCGTAACATGTCCCTGGTTATCATCATTATCGCAATACCCTTCTTCTCCAAATAAAGCAGTCGAATCACACATACCAAACACTCCCAAAGATAATTTAAAAAATTCTGCTTCCTCCGGATAATTCCCAGAAATCACATTTCTCAACTGTGAAGATTCCGTAAAATCATCTCCATTTACCCAAGGAGAATTAACCCCACCCATATCCACAGCTCCTACTTCCACGGTATGCAAATTAATACCAGAAAGCGCTATGTTTGCATCTCTATTTGGAGCATTTACATTATATTCTCCGGTTAAAGGATCCCTAGCTAAACCAAAAATATTTCCATATACATATACCTCCGTTCCATAGGTTCCCGTTAATCCAAAAGGAGGAGAATCTTCAGATTGAGTATATGAAACAACATTACCATCTCCAATATCTTCGCCATCTGTTGCAGCCAAATTATTCACTCCTCCAAAAGTTACATTTCCCGCCTCAATCTCGAAACCTCCACCTCCAAGCTCGGTTTCTCCATCTCTAGCAATACCAGCATAATTTCCTTGAATTATTACCGGAAAATCTATTGCCTCTCCTTCACCTACATGCAAATCAACCGCAGATCTATAGCTGCCTCCAAAAAGATTTCTAACAATATAAACTGCATTGGCAATAGACCCCTCATTCCCAACATACAATCCCTCTCTTCCGCCACTCACTGTCACTCCATCACTTAAAACTCCCAAATTATTTTCAGCCACACGCAATGTGTCTAAATCTGCACCAACCTGAATCAAAGCATAATCAGTTGACCCTCCACCAACTATCACATTGCCTTCATTTTCATCAACCTCATCAACTTCCCCATCTCCATCATTATCCAACAAATCCAATTCAGCTCCATTCTCCACCCCATCCCCTCCGATAACTAAGCCAAATGCTATTGCTCCAGTCCCAAAAACTCCATACCCTGCATTCGGAAGCTCTTCCGAACCATTAATTCCTGTTCCAATATAATTATTTTGAATAACAACAGTACCATTCCCCCCATCATCAACCTCTATTCCATGATAACTAGGCGCAGAACCATTATCAGCAATAATATTGGGAAGCTCCTCTGAATTTCCTATTTCCAAAGTTTGTCCAATATCAGGCGAAACCACATAAATTCCATGACCTCCATTTCCTAGGGGCAAACTGCCACTAGTATCAACTCCAATTTTATTTCCGTAAATATCAACATTTTCAGCTCCATAATTTAATTCCAACCCCATTGCATTATTTCCACTAATAACATTTCCGCTAATTGTAATAGAATCACTATCATTTACTTCAATCCCATCCAACCCATTTCCCCTATCCAAAGTTCCCGATTCATCTGTTCCAATTCTATTATTCATAATGACAACCCCAGAGGTCGCAGATAAATTAATCCCATTATCATCATTGCCACTAATCGTATTATCAGAAATTGTAGTGTCAGTAGCTCCCCACCCCACCACAATTCCCCTATGATTTCCATCCTCACACAATTCCTCCGTACATCCGATCACATTCCCTTCAATAATTGTCCCATCAGCCCCTCCCAATTGCCCTACATAAATAGCATCGCTAACAGCTCCACGAAGCCCTGCAAAATCATGGATATTTACATCATTTGCTTGAACATTAAAAATATATGCATAGGAGTCATTAGCATCCACCTCCACCAAATCACTACCACCAACATCCATAGTATAAGAAATTGTCGGCAAAAGTCCTCCTGTTAAGGTAACCGTTCCGCCTGCACTTGCAAATATGCCTGGAACTTGACCCGGAAATGTTTGTCCATAAGCATTAGCCTCCGTTAAAGCAGCCCTCAAACTACACTGACTACCCGGCGTCCCTAAATCAGTATCACAAATAAAATCTCCATTAGCCGCATCCAAATCATCACTTAAATTATTAACTTCAAAATTAATAGCAAAAGCTAAAACCTGATTGGTCGATATCAAAAAAATCAAAAAGACTGAAAGACTTTTAAAAAGAATACTTTTTCTAATTTCCATATTTTTTGTTTTTATTTTTATTATCTATATTATAACATAATCGCAATTAAAAATCCATGCGTTAATTCAGCCTTCCACAAAGCATTTTCAGCTCAAAACTAGCATTTCCCCTTTATACTTGACAAATTGTCAATTTTTGCCCATAATCTCCCCTATTTTGCTAAAGCCATATTTATGTCTAAAAAAATTGCCATATTCCTGATCGGCCTCCTAAGTGTCACTCAATTGACCGGCTGCGCCATCACCGATTACTTTAAAAAAACCGAAAAAATAGCTCGTTTTGTCTCTGATGAGAAAATCGCCAGAGCCGCCGATATAGACTCCCTTAAAGAAATCAAAACTATATCTTTATCCAAAGATAAACCGGTTTTAACTTTCACCAAAAGTGCTATTGCTCAAGCAAAAGAGTCAGCCTACGTAGTTCCTCAGGCAAGCGGCAAAATCACCAGCATCAAAGTTCACCTAGGTTCAAAAGTAAATAAAGGCACAACCCTTATTACCTTAGGAGATTCTTTAGCAACTAATATCTCCGACATCCAATATGAAGCAGCCCTAAAAGGCTTGGACATAGCTACAAATTCACAAGCAATCACTAATGATACCGCCAGAAGATCCGTACAAGCTGCAGCCTTAGGCGTAAAAATAGCCTACGAAAGCTATCAGAACGCTCTCAATGCAAAAAACAACGCTGAAGATATTTATGACGAACAATACGACAATGCCAAAGACGGAAAAAGCGATGCCAAAGATGCTAAAAATTCTTTAGAAGATTCTTTAGCAAAATTGGACGACACCATCAATCAACTTGAAACTCAAAAAAGCACTTTAACAGATACACTTGCCAATCTAGATCCAGCCGATCCGGATTACGAAAAAATCGCCAAATCCTTAGAGGAAATTAAAACAGCTTTAGAAGAAATTAAGAGCAAAAAGATCGAACTGGAAACAGCTCTAAAAGCAGCTAAAAGCGGTTATGAACAAGCGGACAACGGCCTGGATTTAATGGAAATTGGTTTCGAAGCCCAACAAGAACAACTTGATTTCGCTATTTTCGCAGCTGAAAAACAATACGAAATCGCCTCAAAACAATTTGAGATTGCCGCTAATACAGCCGAACTTCAAATTTTTGGAGTCCAAAGTCAATTAATACAAGTTGATTCTGCAGCCAAAATTGCCGCTTTATCCAACGAAGAAAAAAATATTAAATCCCCTATCGCAGGATATGTAACCTCCCTACAAGCCACCAAGGATAACTTGGTAGCTCCGGGACAAGTCGTTGCCAAAATAGAAAACCCGACAAAATTATCAATCAAAACCAGCCTAAATAGCGAAGAAGCAAGCCTTGTCTCCATGGGACAAGAAGTAAAAATTACCTATGAAGACAAAACCATAACAGGAAAAATTACCGCCTTAAGTCCATCCTTCAGCGACCTAGGGAATAAAATTAATCTCGAAATTGAAGCCTCCAATCCAGATTCCGTTATTATTCCCGGAGCTCTAATCAAAATTACTTTCGCTTCCACTCCAAATAACAGAATTTTTGTTCCACTAAACAGTCTTCGCAACAACGACACTCAACAATTAATTACCGTAATCAAAGATAATAAAGCTCACCTTCAAGAAGTAAAAATTGGCGAAATCGTTGGGGAATATGTTGAAATAACCTCAGGATTAACAGGAAAAGAAACCATCTTAAAAACAGCTGACAACTTCCTCAACGAAGGAGACTTTGTTACAACCAAATAATAAATGGATCAAATTACTGAAAAAAAATTAGAAAAAATTTCCAATTCCGCTTGGGGATTTTTTATCCACAAAAGAGCTATCGCTTGGTTAGTGGTAATAGCTTTAACCATTTATGGACTGGTTTCATTATCATTACTTCCCCGAGAAATACAGCCTGAAGTAAAAATTCCTATTGGAATGGTAATGTCATTTTTACCGGGAGCAAGCTCGGCAGACACCGAATCTTTACTCACAGAACCATTGGAAAAAGAAATCGGCAGCATTTCAGAAATCAAAAAAATGTCCTCAACCTCCGGACAAGGAGCTTCTTTCATCAGTATTGAATTCGATACCGATGTTGACCTGGATAAAAAAATTCAAGAAGTAAAAAACGCCGTAGATAAAGCAAAAAACGATCTCCCCGAAGATGCCATCGATCCAACAGTTATGAGAGCTGAAGCAAATGAAATTGCCATAATTACCTATTCTTTACTTGGCAATCGTCCGGTTCATGAACTAACTAAAATCGCCAAAGATATCCAAACCAACCTAGAAAAAGTAAATGGAGTTTCCAAAGTAAATCTAATCGGCCAGCAAGAAGACCAAATCAACGTCATTCTAAATCAAGAAAAACTTGAACAATACGGACTCGATATTCAAAGCATTTCTACAATTATCAAATATTCAAACACTAATTTGCCACTTGGAGTCGTTAGTTTGGATAAATTAAATTACTCTTTAAGAATAGATAATCGTTATCAAACTTTAGAAGACATCCGCAACCTCCCGATCTCAGGAACAAAAGAGCAAAACTCAACAACGATTTATTTAAAAGATGTAGCCAAAGTTGAAAAAGGACTTCCTCAACCGGGAGTAATCACAAAAATTTCAGTAGAAGGGAAAACCGCTCTATCGGCAGTCTCTCTTCAAGTTTATAAAAAAACCGGAGGAAATATTTTAGACATTGCTGACCGAACCAAATTAAAAATCGATGAATTAAAATCAACCGGAGTCATTCCAAAGGACGTAGACATCGCCGTCACCAATGACAATTCTGAATTCATCAGGACCGATTTGGGAGTTTTAACTAAAAGCGGAATCGAAACAACAATTCTGATTACTATAATTTTGTTCTTAGCTTTAGGATTTAAACAAGGATTAATTACAGGTCTAAGTGTCCCTCTGACTTTTCTCGGAACATTTATTTTCATGTCATTCTACGGATTATCAATCAACAGCTTATCACTTTTTTCATTGGTAATAGCCTTGGGTATAGCCGTAGACGTTTCCATCGTAGTTATGCAAGGAATGCATGACAACATAAAAAAAGGCTACAATTCAACCGATGCCGCCCTGCTGGCTATTCAAACTTATAAATGGCCCCTAATCGCCGGAACATTAACCACCGCATCAGCATTTTTCCCCATGCTCCTTGTAAAAGGAATCATCGGAGAATTTCTAAAAACATTGCCAATCGTCATTTCCGTCACTCTTTTTGTAGCCTTATTTCTTGGCTTAACTGTAACTCCATCTCTCGCCGCTAAATTTATTAGCCACGACAAAGTTCAAAATACTTCCGTTCCCTTGGAAAAACTTCTAGACAAAATGGGAGCTCTTTTTTACAAATTTATTTCCGCAGTAATTGGCAAAAAATCCGTCAGAGTAATTACTTTTATAACAGTAATGATTCTTTTTATAGGTAGCATGGCTCTACCAATAACCGGAGTCTTGAAAAGCGAATTATTCCCACAAACAAACCAAAATTATTTTGTCATCGACATCGAATCTCCCATGGGAACAGTAATTGAAAATACCGCAAAAATTGTAGACAAAATAGAAACTCGTCTTTATAAAATTCCGGAAGTAAAAAACTTTTTAGCAATAGTTGGATCCAGCCAATCGGTAGCTCTCGCAGGAAATAACTCCGTCATCGGCATTTCCGGAGGAGGCGAAAGTTCAAACCTGGCCAACATCACCGTAAACCTCGTCGATAAAGAAGATCGTGAAATCACCAGTTACGATCTTGCCGCAAAATTAAACGAAGAACTAAAAGATATTACAGAAGCCAAAATCACCATCCAAGAAGCAAAAGAAGGCCCTCCAAGTGACGCTCCGATTAACGTAAAAATTACCGGAAAAGATCTAGTAAAATTAAAAGAATTTGCTAACCAAGTTGAAAATCTTATCAAGCAAATTCCCGGAACAAAAGATTCTGAAACATCCATGAAATCAGGCTTAAATGAATTCAAATACACCTTGGATAGAGACGCTTTGGCCTTTCATGGACTATCTTCAATCCAGGTAGCCGCATTGATTCGAAATATTCTCCAAGGAATAGATTCAACCACTATCAAGATCAACAGCGAAGATACAGACATCATCGTTCAATACGATCTATCAAAGAAAAATGGGCGCACCAATTTGTCTTTTCATGATATTGAAAATTTTCAAATTCCATCTCCACAAGGATATATGGTTAGCCTTTCTCAATTAGGTTCCTATACCTTTGGAGAAAGTGCCGACACTATTGAAAGAGAAAATCAAAAACGTGTGATCAAAGTATCCAGTCAGGTTGAAAAAAATGCCAATTCAGTAGAAATCACCAAGAAACTTCAACAAGAAATCATCAAATTAAAAATACCTGCCGATTATGAAATCAGTTTCGGAGGAGATTTCCAAGATATCCAAGATTCATTTAATGACTTATATAAAACATTATTCGTGGGTCTAATTTTGATAACCTTCTTCTTGGTCCTTCAATACAATTCGTTCACTCAAACTTTCATTCATATATTCACATTACCAATGGGAATCATCGGAGTATTCCCGGGACTTTGGTTGATGGGTCTAAATATGTCATTCCCGGCTCTTCTCGGAATCATCGCTTTAACCGGAATAGTCGTCAATCATGCAATCGTTTTAATTGATCGCATCAATGAAAATCGCGCAAATGGAGTAGGACTGGGTCAATCTATCGCCGAGGCAACTTACTCAAGATTCAATCCTATTTTCATAACCACCATCACAGCCATTATCGGTATTTTACCTCTCGCTCTTACCAATGAATTCTGGGCCGGACTCGGATTTTCATTACTTTTTGGCCTGGCTTTTTCCACTCTACTTACACTCGTCGCCTTACCAATCGTCTACTACACCTTCGAAAAAAGAAACGCCCTCAAAGCCGGCGAAAAATTATAAAAGAATTTCTACGGAACCTTTTAATGATTTGTGCTATATTTTCTATGCCTAAATCATTGAAATTCATTTATGCCGAAATTCGCCGAAATAGCCTTACAACAAAAATTTGGAATCGACCAAGAGACCCTAACTTACCAAATCCCTGAAAATTTGACCGTGCAAACTGGTCATCTAGTAGCCATTTCCCTAAGAAATAAACTTACTACAGGATTAGTTTGGGAAATCCATAATCAAATTCCAAAATTCAAAACCATCGAAATAAAAGGCTTAATAAATGAACAACCAATTCTCTCCAAAGCTCAAATAGATCTAATAAAATGGCTATCATCATATTACTTCTGTCCACTCCACAAAACTCTAAAACTATTCATTCCCAAGAAAATTTTCCTTGGAAAACCTCCCAAAGTCAGAGTCAAAAAAGATGAACAAATAATTAGATCGGATTCCAAGGATCTCACAAAAAATCAACAAGAGATAATCAAATCAATAACAGACAAATCCCAGAAACTGAACAAGTTTTTAATACACGGAATTACGGGTTCCGGAAAGACCGAAATATATGTCAGACTAGCTGACCATTATATTAAGCAAAATAAACAAGCTTTAATTCTTGTTCCCGAAATTTCTTTGACACCCCAAACTATCGAGTATTTTGAAAAATCACTCGGAATAAAATCAGCCGTCATCCACAGCAAACTTTCCGAAGGAGAAAAATGCGACTTTTGGCAAAAAATTCATGACAATAAAATTCAATTAGTCATCGGTTCCAGATCCTCAATCTTTGCACCATTTCAAAATCTCGGAATTATCATCATGGACGAAGAACACGAACTTTCTTACAAACAAGATAATTCTCCTCGTTACGAAACTCACAAAATAATTCAAAAAATTCAAGAATCAAATCCTGAAATAAAAGCAGTTTTTGGCAGCGCCACGCCCAGCATCGAAACAGCTCAAGCATTTGAAAAAACAACTTTTCATTTGAAAGAACGTATCGGAAATTCCATCCTTCCGGAAATCGAAATCGTCGACATGCGTGCAGAATTTCATAAACAAAACTTTTCTATTTTCAGTGACAGACTACAAGAAGAAATTACCGCCATTTTAAAGAAAAAAGAACAAGCTATTCTCTTTTTAAACAGACGCGGATCAGCCTCTTCCATAGTGTGTAGAGATTGCGGCTACAAAGTCCAATGTGACAACTGTGAAATCCCAATGACTTATCATTTAAAAACTTTTGGATCACCATCTTTAATTTGTCACCATTGTGGAAAAATTTCTACACCACCAAATCTTTGTCCAAATTGCAAGGGCTCAAACATCCGCTTCCTAGGCGTAGGAACTCAAAGAATTGAAACAGATTTGGCAAAATTATTTCCGGAAGCAAAAATTCTCCGAGCCGACAAAGACACCACTTCGACTAAACACGGCTTCGAAAAAATATACAAAGACTTCCGAGAACATAAGGCCGATATCCTGATCGGGACGCAAATGATTGCCAAAGGATTAGACCTTCCAAAAGTAAATTTAGTTGGAGTAGTCCTCGCCGATATTGGCTTGAATATCCCAGATTTCAGAACCAATGAAAGAAATTTTCAACTGATCACTCAAGTAGCCGGACGTTCAGGACGAGCAAGTGACAGAGGAAAAGTGATTGTTCAAACATACAATCCTGACAACTTTACTCTCGCCTATGTTCAGAAACACGACTATGAAAATTTTTATAAATACGAAATAACTCAAAGAAAATTATTAAAACAGCCACCATTTAGTCATCTCGCAAAAATCAAAATCCAAAATTCATCTCTCCAGAAATGCAAAGAAAAAATTTCCAAGTTAGAAAACCTCATTGTTAAATTAGCTCAAGGAATAGACCAAAAAGACACTTTGGAGATCACTTCATATCCTGCCTATCTCACCCGCCTTCGAGGAAAATATCAATACATTATCCTTATAAAAGATTCTTCTAATTCCGATCTCATCCACAAAACATTAGAAAAACTTCCAAAAGAATATATAATAGATCCCGAAGTCAAAATAGACATCGATCCTATATCCATCACTTAAAATGAAAAGAATACTTTCCGGCGTACAGCCAAGCGGCCGCCCTCACTTAGGCAATTATCTGGGCGCAATGCGTCAACACATTGAAATGCAAAAAGATTTCGAAGCGTTTTTATTCATCGCTGATCTTCATGCCTTAACCACAGTAAAAGACGCCGAAAAAATGCGCGCACAAACTTATGATTTAGCTGTAAGTTATTTAGCACTAGGACTCGATCCAAAGAAAACAGTCTTTTTTAAACAATCCGATGTTAGTGAACATGCTGAGCTTTGTTGGATCTTTGATTGTCTCGTAAAAATGCCTTATCTGGAAAGAGCTCACGCCTGGAAAGACGCTGTCGAGAAAGGTAAAAAAGAAATTTCTGTTGGCCTATTTAATTATCCGGTTCTTCAAGCCGCAGACATTCTTCTATATCAACCAGATCTAGTTCCAGTTGGCCAAGACCAGAAACAACATATCGAAATGTCTCGCGATATTGCCCAGACTTTCAATAATACTTTTGGCGAAACTTTCAAAGTTCCGGAACCGTTCATCAAAGAAAATGTCGCTGTCGTTCCTGGAACAGATGGCCAAAAGATGAGCAAATCATACGGTAACACTATCGAAATTTTCGCTGAAGAATCAGTGCTTAAAAAACAAGTTATGAATATCGTCACTGACTCCAAAGGACTTGAAGATAAAAAAGATCCGGATACTTGTAACGTCGTAAAAATTTACAAACTTTTTGCAAATAAAGCAGAAATCAAAGACCTTTGTGACAAATATAAAAAAGGAGGATTCGGTTACGGAGACAGCAAAAAACTTTTACTTGCCAAAATTCTAGAGCATTTTGCAGAAGCCCGAAAAAAATACCAGGAAATCTATCCAAAAAAAGATTACATCTACGGGATTCTTGAAGAAGGAACAAAGAAAGCAAAAAATGTAGCCGGCAAGACTTTGGAAGAAGCAAAGAAAAGAATCGGCTACTTGTAGAATCTGTCAATGCTTGAAATTTGCCTAATAGAATTAAACACCTTAAAATACATACAATTTATATTTCATAATCTCAAACCCTATGTGTTGTTCTAAATGCAAAGTCCCTTGCATGTTAATGAGTGGACTATTAGTTATCGGCGGCCTAAATTGGGGGTTAACAGGTTTAGGTGGATTTTTAGAAAAAAACCTAAACTTGGTAAATCTAATTCTTGGAAAAATTCCTGTAGTTGAAAATATTGTTTATCTAGTAGTCGGACTGGCCGCAATAGGTTTCACCCTTCATGCACTTTTCTGCAAATGCTGCAAAGAAGAAGGTCAAGGCGAATGTTGTAAAAAATAAAGTCTATAAAAATATTAGATTTTCCATTTGCACTTTTTTCATTCTTAAATTAAATTAACACAAAGGGCAAATTTTAATAATCATTCCTTATAAAAGTGTGTAAATACATCTTTGTTACTGGTGGTGTGTGTAGTTCCTTGGGAAAGGGCATAGCAAGCTCTTCAATAGGCGCTCTCTTAAAAGCCTCCGGTCTCAAAGTCTTTACTCAGAAGCTAGATCCATATATCAATATAGATCCGGGGACCATGAGTCCTTTTCAACATGGAGAAGTTTTTGTCACCGATGATGGTGGCGAAACTGATCTCGATCTTGGACACTACGAAAGATTTATTGATACCAACTTAACCAAACTTTCATCCGCCTCTACCGGTAAAATTTATGATGAAGTTATCGAAAAAGAGCGCAAAGGATTATTTCTAGGCAGAACTATTCAAATTATTCCTCACATTACCGATGCTATTCAAAACCGCATCACCGAAGCAGCTGAAAAAAGCAAATGTGACGTTATGTTAGTCGAAATCGGCGGTACAGTCGGAGATATTGAAGGTCTTCCTTTTCTCGAAGCAATCAGGCAACTGCGTACAAAGTTGGGCCAAGATAATACCCTTTTCGTACACCTCACTCTACTTCCCTATCTTGGAGGATCAAAAGAATTAAAAACTAAGCCAACCCAAGCTTCAGTAAGAGAACTTCGGTCTATCGGAATCCAACCGGACATCATTTTAGCAAGAGCAGACAAGCCAATTAAAAAAGAACACACCAAAAAAATCGCCCTATTCTGCGATGTCGAAGAAGAATGTGTAATTCCCGCTCCAACGGTAAGTTCCATTTATGAAGTACCCTTAAATTATCAAAAATACAATATCGTAGACATTATTGCCAAGAAACTAAAACTTGGAAAAATCAAACCAAACCTTAAAGAATGGGAAGATTTAGTTGAAAAAATTAAAGCCGAAAAAGATAAATTAAAAGTCGCTTTGGTTGGAAAATATACGGGACTGGACGATGCTTATCTGAGCGTTATTGAATCAATAAAAATAGCTTGTTACCATCAAAAAAGAGACATGGAATTAGTCTGGGTAAATTCTGAAAAACTGGAAGAAAACGATAAAGAAACTTGGGACACTCTTAAAAGTGTCCATGGAATTGTAGTTCCCGGAGGATTTGGATCCAGAGGGACAGAAGGCAAAATCATGGCCGCAAAATATGCCAGAGAAAACAATGTTCCATATCTAGGACTTTGTCTCGGAATGCAATTAATGACTATCGAATTCGCCAGATACGCACTGAAAAATCCAAAAATTACCTCCGAAGAATTTGATGAAGACGGAAAAATGGGCAAACAAAACTACATCATTCACTTCCTACCCGGACAATCTAAATTTAGAGCCAAAGGAGGAACATTAAGACTGGGAGCATATCCTTGCAAACTCAAAAAAGGAACACAAACCTACAAATTATATGGAGAATCAGTTATCTCAGAACGCCACCGTCACAGATATGAATTCAATAATAAATTCAAATCCTCTTTAGAAAAGGCCGGGATGATCTTCTCAGGAATCAATCCTCAACAAAATTTAGTAGAAATTGCTGAATTAAAAAATCACCCTTTCATGATCGGCAGCCAATTCCATCCGGAATTCAAATCCAGACCAAATAGACCACATCCCCTATTTAAAGGATTCATCGAGGCCGCTATAAAATACTCCATCACCCATTTGTAAAAGTTTTTCAATCTGCTACAATAAACCAAGATATTTGGATACATTTTTCTAGTATAATTTTATGCCAATTTTCAAATACACAGTAGCGAATAAAGAAGGTAAAAAACTAAGCGGAACTATTGAGGTTCCAGATGAAGCTACCGCTCATAGCGAACTCAACAATCTTGGATTTTCAATCCTAGATTTAGAACAACAGGAACAACAAACCGAGCAAAAAGGAGAAAATCTTCAAAAATTTGTGTTTGAAGCCCTTGATAAACATTCTAAAGAAATAACTGGAACAATCCCTTCTGTTAACGAGGAAGAGACTTTTAAAAAACTCACAAAAGAATACGACCTCATTGTAACCGCTATCTGGAAAGAAGGATCTAGCGAAGAAGATATATCTAAAGCTCGAATTTTAGGCACAAAAAAATTCCAAGAAGCCCTAAAATTAGAGCAAGAAGCTGCTGAAAAAGAGCAAAAAGTAAAAACCATCGAAGAAGAGAAAAAAGAGGAATTCACCAAAGCGAAAATCGAACACGTTCTTGAAAGTGTAAATGCCCTACTCCAAGAATTTGATAACGACTTCGACAAAACTCAAAAAACTGAAATTAACAAAAAAATTAATAAAATCTTAAGGATAAAGCATAGTAGTAATTTAGATTATATTTTAGCTTCCGCAGAAGAACTTTTAATTTTCCTTCAATCTCAAGAGAAGGTTCTCAAAGAGAAGGGTTTAAATGATAAACAATTAGAATTAGGAATGAAAACTAGAGAACTTTTGGATAGTTTAAAAAGAACCGGAGCTCCTCATTCTATAGGAGATGACATCATCAGAAAAATTGACGAATGGAAAGAAAAAAATAAAAACAGCCAAAATGCTTTCGTGAAATTCATGTATAGAAAATCGGATAAGCTCAAAGAATTTTTTACTACTCCTCCTGAAATAAAAGCTTTACAAGAACAAATTAGCGGATATAACAGCAATATTTTCAACTTTATAAAATTATATTTCAAAGAATCCAGCCCTGAATATAAAGAAAAAATTAAAACATCTATCAAAACCGTGTGGGCTAATCGCAAAAAAGCTAAAGCAGAAATAGCTCGTATTAAAAAAGAAATAAGAGAAAAAAAACGTCAGCAAGAATTACTTCTAGGCAGCGAATCATTCCTCTCTTCATTTGTAAAAGAACTAAATGCTTTAACAGGATGGCTACTATCTTTCTACATCATTTATTACTTCCTAGCGATCTATCTAACAACCAAAGATTTCGGACTACTTTCCATCCCGAAAAGCATTACTGTCTATGAGAGTCACACTTTTAAATACATTCTAGTAGTAATATTCTTGCTTCATGCCTCTACCTCTCTCAAAGTTAACTTTTTTAAAAAAAGTTTTATTGCCGACCTAATCCTCATCCCTTTCTTCTTTATTGGCAGCACTATCGCATTACTTAATCTCTAAAAATGGAACCAATTCTATTTCAAACAAAATATTTTACCATAAACACTTTCTGGATTTTCTTTTTGATAGCAGTAATAATTTCCACAATTATTTTAGTAAAAATAGCAATAAGAGATGGCTTAAAACTTCAATTTTTAAGCGACCATTCGGGCATTTTAATCCTCTGGATCATCATTGGATCAAGAATTTTCGGATTAATAGAAAATTACGACATTTATTTTTATCAAATAACCAAAGACACCTTTCTTTCGATTTTTTATATTTGGGATAAAGGATTAAGCCTCTGGGGCGGAGTAATTGCTTTCATTTTATGCTTATATTTTCTATGTAAAAACAACGATCAAGATTTCTGGAAATGGATAGATGCGTTTATCCCTGCTCTTATCTTAGGAATTGGCATCAGCTCTATCGGAGCCTTTTTTGAGGGGATCAATTATGGAAGAGAAACTTCCATGCCATGGGGTGTAAACTTTGAAAGTCCAGCAATAAAATACACCGTTCCCATTCATCCAACTCAAATTTACAATTTCATTTACTGCACGTTACTCGCAACAGGTTTAACTCTAGCTCTTCACGTGAAAAAAATAAGAGAGATTTATTTCCCCGGATTTATCGGAATCGCAGGCCTGTTTTTGTATGGAATTTTAAAATTTATAGAGGAATTTTTTCGCGGAGATGATGTCTGGACAATCTTTGACATCAGAATTCCACAGATATTTTCACTCATTTTAGCAATCTCAGCTGGAACATTTTTATATATTCGTTATAATAAGCACACAAAAAAAAAATTACACAATACCACTAACAAGTAATTACAATGTCCGCAGTAAAAAATTTCTTCTCTTATTTCTTTCAATCAATTCCAGGAACAGAGTTTAGATACTATATCCCATTAGCAATCTTTATTGTTTTATTGTTAATAGCAGCCATCGCTTCATCTGTTGTATATCGCAATAAAAAGAAAACCGATTTCGCCTTCAAAAGATTATTCAAAAATTTAACTAAAAGATTGGTCTTAATAGCCATGTTATTATTGGTTTATATCATGGTTCGCTATGAAAATATCCCTTATTTCTCAATGAGAATTTGGTTATATGTAATCTTAGGAGTTTTCTTGTTTTTCGCATACAGATACGCAAAATTATACAAAGTTGATTATCCCAAAGAGAAGACTAATTTTGAAATGGCACACCCTGGCAAAAAAGTTAATAACACCTATCTTCCAAACAAAAAGCAATAAATCCTAATTTGAAACAACAAAAAAGCACTCTATTTCAGGAGTGCTTTTATTTAAATCTTTGTAAAATCCTTTCTCCGCTCTTAATCTAATTTTGCAATTTCATACTCTACGGTCCCAGCTGGAACGCTCACCTTGATTCTATCTCCCTTTTTCATGTCCAAAAGAGCACTTCCAACTGGAGATTCGTTAGAAATTTTAGCCTTAAATGGATCCGCTTCCTCGCTTCCAACAATAGTGTAAACCTCCAATTCATCCTTTTTCTTGGTGATATTTCTCAAAGAAACCGTACTTCCAATCTGAACTGTCTTCGTAACTTTAGTTTTTTCAGTGATAATTTTAGCATTCTTTACCTTCTCTTCTAATTCCAAAATTCTACCTTCCACGAACGCTTGTTCATTCTTTGCTTCTTCATATTCTGAGTTCTCAGAAAGATCACCATAAGAGATAGCTTCTTTAATTCTAGCGGCAACCTCTTTTCTTCTAGTATCCTTCAAATAATTCAATTCAGTCACCAACTTATCAAGACCTTCTTTGGTAACCAAAGTTACTTTTTTCCCTTCTTCAGTCACAATTTCTTCATGCTCTATCTGCTCCACAATAATATCTCTAACCGGCTTCTTTTTTTTATCATCTTTTTTTGTCATATCTAAATTTAGTTAATTAATATTTTAGTGAGGGCGAATTTTTACACTGGTTGGATGTTCTTTCAATTTTTGTAAAACTTTAGCCTCAATTTGACGAATACGTTCACGTGTAACATGGAACTCCTGTCCAACTTCTTCCAAAGTATGACCGACCCCATCCTTCAGCCCAAATCTCATCTCAATAATTTTTCTTTCACGAGGAGAAAGATATTGTAGCATCTCGTGAATATTCTCCTTTAAAAGCTGTCTATTGGTAGATTCCGCCGGAGAAAGAGCTTCATCATCCTCAATAAAATCTCCCAATTTGCTATCTTCTTCCGTTCCAACCGGAGCTTCCAAAGAAACGATATCTTGAGAAATCTTTAAAATATGACGAACTTTTTTGATATCCATATCCATTTCCGCAGCCAACTCTTCAACAAGAGGTTCACGACCAAGCTCTTGCACAAGACGTCTCTGTGCATGAGTCAATTTATTGATTGTCTCAACCATATGCACCGGAATACGGATCGTTCTAGCCTGATCAGCAATCGCACGTGTGATAGCCTGACGAATCCACCAAGTAGCATATGTAGAAAACTTGAAGCCTCTATTTGGATCAAACTTTTCAACAGCTCTAAATAATCCAATATTTCCCTCCTGAATCAAATCCAAGAAAGAAAGACCTCTCCCGATATATTTCTTAGCAATACTTACAACCAATCTCAAATTGGCCTCTGCCAACTTAGCCTTGGCAGATTGATCTCCCTTGGCAATACGTCTGGCAAAATCAACCTCCTCTTTTGCAGTAAGCAATTTCACACGACCAATTTCGCACAAATAAAGCCTGATTGAATCATTAGCAATTTCCTTAAATTCAGCCTCTTCCCTAACTTTCTTCTCTTTCTTTGCGTGACGATCAACTTCAACCTCTTCCTCTAAATCAATTTCTCCCTCTGTTACCAACTCATCAGTCTTTTTCCATTCCTCATCAGAAAGTAAAAATTCACGAGTATCAATCACTTCGATACCTAAATCCATGAATAAACTATAGATTTCGTCCAATAAAATCAGATCATCTTCAGCCTTTGGCATCGCCTTAAGCAATTCCTCCTGAGTCACGAAACCTTGAGCTTTTCCTTTTTTCACGAGTTCTTGAACTTCCTTCGAAAACTTTGACAACTGGTCGTCAGAAGGTTGAGCTATAAACTTTGCAGTTCTTGCCATATTACTTTGATAAAAAAATTTACTTAGAAAGCAACTCCTGTTGCTCCATCAATAATGCTAATAATCGATTCTTTTCTCCGGCATTCTCAGCCTCCTTAATCTCAAATTCAATATCTTTCAGTCTCTTTATTTTGCAATCTTTCCTTAGCCTGTCAATAAGTTTTTCTAACTCAACTGAAACCGCTTCATCTGAAAATTCCCCATACTTGTCCTCCACGCAAAGCAGCAATACGTTGATCTTTTCTCTTTCCTCAGCCAATAATCCTTCATCGAAATTCCACTCTCTAAACTGAGTTCGTGCCGAATTATACTGGTCGACTAGCTCATTGTAAATGTTTTTCTCGCTCTCCTTAAAGTCTTTTTCTCCAATCAATTCCAAGGATTTTTTGAAAATTCCTGGGAATCTTAAAAGCACAGCCAAAACTATCTCACCAACAGAGATTCTAGTCGAATTTTCCACCACAGAATCAGTCTCTCTAGCCGGATGAGTTGTCGGTAACTGAAATTTATCAATATCGTCATACAAAGAGACTTCACTAATTTTCGTCATCTCCGCAAATTCTCTAACATAAAGATCTTTCGTCGTAGAAGACATATTTTTAAATATCGGCAAAATTTCTTTCAAAATATTTCTACGCCCATCCAATCTCGAAGCATCATTTAATTTTACTAATTTTTCAATATAGAAACTCACAAAGTCCTTAGCTCCTTTAATTACATCCATAAATTTTTCACCATGATCAACCACATAATCAGCTGGATCTTTTTTGTCCAACTGCCATACAGTTTTTACATGCATGTCTTCGTTTTGCAGTAAAAAGTAAGACCTTCTCGTAGCTTCAAATCCAGCAGAATCTGTATCGAAACATGTTACAACATTACTAGTTAATCTTTTTACGATTCTAATTTGATCTTGAGTCAAAGCGGTTCCACTCGTGGCTACGACATTTTTCACCCCGGCTTGATAAGGTAAAATCATATCAAAATATCCTTCTACTAAAATTGCACTATCATTTTCTTTAATGTGTTTTTTCGCATGAGAAAGCCCAAACAGAAGCCTACTTTTATTATAAATAATATTATCTGGAGAATTTAAATATTTTGGCATCTGCTCCTCCTTTAAAGTTCGCCCCCCAAATCCACAAATCTTACCCATGTAATCGAAAATCGGAATCATTAAACGAGCCCGATATTTATCAAAAATTTTATCTTCCCCTATTCCTTTAGAAGAAGCAAAACCTGACTTTACAATAATTTCTTTTTTTACCCCTTTTTTAAGCAAATAAGGATACAAAAGCTCATATTCATCAGGAGCAAAGCCTATTCTAAATTCTTTAATCGTTTCATCCGTAAGTCCCCTATTCTTCAAGTATTTCAAAACTTTTTCACCATCTTTCGTATCATGAAGCTGTTTTTCAAAAAAGTCACAAGCAAGCTCATGAGCATGATAATAATCATCCTTCTCACTTTTATCTTTTTTTTCAAATTTAGATAATTTTTCTATTTTTAACCCAGCTTTATCAGCCAAAATTTGCAAAGCTTCTGTAAACTCAACTCCCTCAGTTTCTCGCACAAAAGCAAACAAATCTCCACCTTTACTACATCCAAAACAATGCCAAATTTGCTTTTCCGGACTCACTATAAAACTAGGAGTCTTTTCGCTATGAAAAGGACAACATCCTTTAAAATTTCTTCCGGTCTTTTTTAGTTGAACATAAGAAGAAATATAACCAACGATATCCAGCCGAGATTTAATATCTTCGATAATATCCGCCATAAAAAATTCCTTAATTTAGCCCACTTCAAAGCAGACTACTTTATACACGACTTTAGGGCTGAAAACAAATAAAAAAGCTCGCTTTTATTCAATTTTCTTGTTTGGGAGAAAAACCAAAGCCGTAGCCAAAAGAAGCATTAGGATAACCAAACCAATCACCATAAACATTTTTTGCTGGCCAGAAATCAAAATCACTGCACTAAACCCAAAGACAGCAGAAACTACCAAATAAATCGTCACCACCAACCAAGGCTTAATTCCAAAATCAAGCATCCTATGGTGTAAATGTTTCAAATCGCCCTTCCAAAATTTTTGTCCGGAGAAAACTCTTCTTAAAACTACCCAAACCATATCTAAAATTGGGATTCCTAAAACTAAAAACGCTGTCGCCACTTTTCCTCCCGAGAAGATAGCCAAAGTAGCAAGCACATAACCCAAAAATGTACTCCCGGTATCCCCCATCAAAATCCTTGCCGGAGGAAAGTCAAATAATAAGAAAGCCAACGAAATCATCGAAATAATTAAAGCAATCGTTGCCACATTTCCCTGCGCAACAGGATCAGAGTGTAATCCCGGATGAATACTTAACAAAAACAAGGTCAAGCCAGCAATAAAAGTAACCCCACTATTTAGCCCACTCACTCCATCCAAGAAATTCATTACATTCACAATTGTCATCACCCAAACAATCGTAAAAGCGGCACTAATCACCGCAAATCCATGAATAACTGGCGAACTGAAACTAATTACTCCCAAAAAAGGAATATTAATTGAAAAAATCACTATTCCAAAATGAACCAACAATAAAGCTGCCGCAAATTGGGCAAAAAGCCTTATTAAAGGACTAAGATTAAAGTAGTCATCCAAAAAACCCACTACTACTATAATTCCACTCCCCATAATTAACCCCAAAACCTGCGCATTTACATCCACAAAATATAAAATTGAAACCACAAAGGCCAAAAACATCATCAATCCACCATAATACGGAATCGGTTTTCTATTTATTCCATATTTCCATGGACGATCCATCAATTTAAACTTCGGATAAAACACTAAAGCCGCCATCACCAACAAAAAACCGAGACAAAAAGCAAAGAGTGCACAACCACTGTATTGAGTAATAATTTGTAAAAAATTCATATCAAATAGATTTTTACACGGAAGCCCTCTATCTCACAATCATTTTTCTAAATTTAATCCCTTTTTTATCTTTTGAAAGTTCAATCACTCCCGCCAATAAACCATTATAATATGCCATTATTGGCACACTTAGCATCCACTCTTGTTTAAACTTTTTATTCACGCATGTTCCCCCATTTTTCAAAACATTATAATCTTCATCTGTGAGCTCGATTCTTTTAAATTTTTCACCTACCAACTCTAAAGAAATCAAATTCTTTTCAATTCGCTCAATCTTTTCTTCAAAATAACCCACGTCCTTGGCCCACTCCACAGGAAAATCCCCAACTTTAGTTCTGCGTAATGCCATTACATAAGCTCCACATTTCAATTCTTTTCCCAAATCATGAATTAAAGAACGAATATAGGTTCCACTTCCACATTTCACCCGAAAAGAAACACACGGCCAATCAAACTCTCTCAAATCAAAACGTTCTACCATCACTTTCCTAGCCTTAAGTTCCACATCCCCACCCTTTCTCAAAATATCACATGCTCTCTTCCCATTTATTTTCAAAGCAGAATATTTTGGAGGCATTTGTTCTATCTCTCCAATAAATTTTTTCTTAATAATTGTTGTAATTTCCTCCGAATCACAAAAAACACCTTCATCTACTATAGTGATCTTTCCTTCCGCATCATAAGTATCAGATTCTTTCCCAAAATAAGCCGAAACCTCGTATTCCTTATCAGAACCAATAAAATACTCCAGAAGCTTCGTAGCTTCACCTAAGGCTAAAATCAAAAGTCCTGTCGCCAAAGGATCAAGAGTCCCAGCATGACCCACATGCACTTCACGCAAAAGCCTTTTAATTGTTTTTACAATACCAAAAGAGCTCACTCCCTTTTGTTTATCTATAAGCAAAAAACCATCCATACATCTTTTCTATTAAGACTGGAAACAAACATTTTCTCTTTCTTCAAAATGATCGTGATATATTTCAACTTCAATCGGTCTTTCCAGTAATTCCTTAATTACAGCTTTATCATTCCAAGGAAGCCTTTTCCCTCGAAGCATAATCACTTCTTCACATCCTTTCCCGGCCACCACGACACAATCACCCTCTTTTGCCAAAGTTAAAGCAAGCCTAATCGCCTCCCTTCTATCAGGAATTTTCCAAAAATTATCACCTTCTTTTCGAGGAATGCCTTTAGAAACTTGTTCTATAATTTCCCATTCATCCTCTTCATAAGGATCATCATTTGTCACAATAATATAATCAGCATAACTATGAACCACTTTACCCATTCCAGGTCTCTTCGATTTATCACGACCACCACCTGTTGCCCCAAAAACAGCATACAATTTCCCCGGAGTCAGTCTCCTATATAAAGAGAACAGACTCTCCAAAGCAGGCGGAGTATGAGCATAATCCACAATAACACTATATTTCTGACCACTATCTACGTGCTCAAACCTTCCGGAAACAGTCGCACTCTCATCAAGTCCTTTTTTTATAACTTCCAAAGGCACCTGCAAAGAAATCGCCACCGCCGCAGCAGCTAAAGCATTAGCCATATTAAATTCACCAGGCAACCTCAGATCAATTGGAATAGCATTATTGGGAACATGCAAAACAAAATGAGTTCCTTCTGGCCTTTGATCCATACCAGCCGCATAAACAGTTCCTCCTTTTACCCCATAAGTAAGTTTTCTATCGGCAACAAACTGATTAAAAAAACTAAAATATTTATCATCCGCATTTGTTATCAAAACTTTTGGCACTCCAAATTTTCGACTCTCTTTGGAAACTTTTTGAAATAACAAACCCTTCGTATTCAAATAATTATTAAAACTTCCATGATACTCCACATGTTCCGGAGAAACATTGGTAATTACCGCTACATCAATATTAATTCCGTTAATCCTAGACTGGGTAATCGAATGTGAAGACACCTCCAAAACCGCATATTTACAACCAGCTTTTACCATCTCTCGTAGTATTTTTTGCAAGAAAAAAGGCCCTAGAGTTGTCTGCTTTGTATCGTTAATCCATCTTTGAGAACCAATTTGAAAATTAATCGTAGAAGTCATCCCCACTTTATATCCCGCAGCATTTAAAACATTAGTGATTAAATTTACCGTAGTAGTTTTTCCATTAGTCCCAGTAACACCTATAACAACTAAATTATCAGCTGGATACCAATACCAAATAGCAGCTAGGAAAGCCATAACTCTATGATAAAGCAATCTAATCGGATGAGTGTCCGGAATCGCTTTGCGTAAAAATTTCATTAATTTTCTCATTTTGTTTTGATTACACTGTCTCCCAGATTATACCAATTCCTAGCGAATTCAACATCTTTCTCAATTGCCTTTTCAAGCTGCTTTAAATCTTCAAATTTTTTCGTGTCACGAATTTTTTTTAATAATTTTACAGAAACAATTGTCCCCGTTTTCACATCACCGGTCCAATTCAAAATATGAGCCTCCAAAGTCACTTCATCATCCTGAATTGTAGGCTTCTTACCTATATGAATCACCGCTTGCAACCATTTTCCGTCTAATAAAATTTCGCCTACAAAAATTCCCGAAACATCTCCTTTATAAACTATATTCACCGTTGGAAATCCTATTTTTTTCCCCAATTTTCTTCCAGAGACAACTTCTCCTTGAATTAAAACTTCTTTACTCATAGGCTCAATATATCCTAAACTGAAATCTGCAACCACCAAAAAATGTTGAAAAACTTTTTCAAAAAATTAAATATCGGACTTTTATTTTTAAACATCTTTTTTCTGCAATCATATTTGATCAGATTTAATGTTTTAGGATATCCGACAAACCTCCAAGAAATACTTATTTTTATCCAAGCATCCATATTTTTATTAGCGGTAGTGATCGATAAAAATCTCTCACAAACTTTTAAAAATATTCGCAATCATTGGGTCAGTAATACTTTCATTTTACTTACCGCAATTTCTGTTTTAACAGTAGACGTTGTTGATAATATCTACTTCATCCGACACCTTCGATTTTTATTAATGGCCGTGGTATTAAGCTTCATTTTTATTGAAACACTAAGAACCGAGAAATCGCGAATAGAAGGCCTGAAAATCATGGGACAAGGAGCTATTATTTTTGGAATTTTCTCGGCGATTTACAATCTCTTAGGATACAATGTAACTCACGACTATAGATTACTTGGACCTCTCGATGCCGCAGTTTATTTGGCATATTATTTAGCTCCATTTTTCATCTTTTTCAGCATTCAATTTTTGGAACATAAAAAAAGAGCAGACCTCATTTATGCAATCATTTTAGGATTATTAATTCTCGCCACTCGTTCGATGGGAACAATCGGCGGAACATTTATAATTTTGATGTTATATTTTTTCAAAAAAGGAAATTACGGAATTCTCAAATCAAAAATAAGCAAAATAATTTTAAGCCTTATTGCAATAATAGTTGTCGGAACAATTTTCTACACCAAAATTTTACCAACAATTCAAACAAATTATTCCAGTTTAAATGAACGCGGAGAAATTTGGCAAGTCTCTACTAGGCTATTCGATGATCCTTTGGATTTTGTTTGGGGTATTGGTTTCGGTCAATTTCAATATCAATATGAGACCAATGCAAAAGAAATTTTAGGCAAAAATCCTCTCGATTATTATGTTCTTCAACCTCACAACATTTTCTTATTATTCATTTTCCAATATGGAATTTTGGGGATTTTTTTCCTGTTCGCCTGCATCATCCGAACAATCAAAAACTTATCGATTCCTCTCCTCGGAGAAACCCACTTAAAAGTAATTTGCAATTTTATAATTCTCTATTTTCTACTTCACGGAATAATCGACACTCCGTTCTTCAAAAACGATTTAATGTTCTTATTAATCCTCTTTTTTGAACTGGGACTTAACCGAAAAATTCACTATTTAAGCCCAGACACCAAGTCCATCAAAACAGCATAAGGATCGGATGCCTTCGTCACTCCCGAAGCCAGTAAAACTCCACTCGCCCCAAGAGCTAAAGCTATTTTAATATCTTCCCCTGTTTTAATTCCAGCTCCCACAAGTACTCTATTTTTGCCAATTAAACGAACTGCTTTTTCAATAATCGAAGGATCGGCTTTGGAAACAGAAATATCTCCACCAATCAACTCCGGAGGTTCCACTGCGATCAAATCCGGATTAAATTTCATAATTTCTGCACCTTTTTCAGGAGTATTTGCACAAACCACTGTAAAAAGATCCATTTCTCTAGCCATTTTAATACTTTTTTCCAAAACTAAATCCTCCACCTGACATTCAGCATGATTAAGCAAAGTCCCATAAGCCCCAACCTCCTTCACCAAAGCTGGTAAAACGTGCCCGGTCCCGCTTCCATAAACCACAGGATCAAGATGTTGAGCAAAAACAGGAATACTTACCGCTTCAGAAACTCTTTGCAAATCAATCGCTGTTACAGCCACTCCGATACTCGCCCCGGTCTCTTTTGCAACTCTTTCATGGATTTTTGCCAACTCCACAGCGCTATCCCCAACCGCCTGTTCATAAATCTTAAAATTCACAATAATTACCGGTAATTTCATATATTTTTGAGTTAATTTCTCTACTATTTTCACTATACAGAAACTTGCCTTGGAAAGTAAATTGACCCATTGCTGATTTTTTGCTATAATTATAGGATTTTGAAATATAAACAAATACATAAATAAAAATCAAAACATATGAAAAATCACAAATTTCTCATTTTCTCAAACTTTTTAAGCTCTTTTGCGAAAGAAGCTAGGCAACTTTCAAAAGCACGAAGAGAAGTCCCAGATCTTTCTCAAAAGCCAGTTGATCCACTAGAAACAAAAAGGCAAGAGATCGAATCAAGACTAGCTAGCGAAAAAAAACCGGTAATCGACACAGCTAGAGAACATACTCAAGAAGCCTCTGGAGAACTTGATCAAACAGTGACAAGAATGTCGACAATTCTCATAGATAAATACATCAAAGGAGAAATTTCAATAAACGACATTTTAGATGAAAAAGAAATTTTGATTTTTCCAAGAGCCCCAAAAGAAAAAGTTCCTCTAGCCTCATTTACTCCGGAGGACATTGAGAATTTAACAAAACAAATCTTAAGCAAAGATTCTCAGAATTTAGGCAAACTACTGGATAAAATTAACGTAGATGGACCACTAAATGCATATCATCTCTTACCAGCTACAATGCAAATTCTTATTGAACAATTCAAAGACCAAGAGCCCCTAATCAAAAAATTAATCCAAGTTATTTTAGTAAGTCCGACACGCACTTCTCAACTTATAGAATTCATGCCAGCCGCTTTATTTGACGAACTCATAGAAAAAAATCTTTTATCAAAAGATGATCTTCAGAAATTAGTTATTAATTATCCAGCTTGTTTCTCCGCCGCAACTTTATCAGTTCTCTATATCAAAAAAATTATCGATAGAAAAATCCTAGAAAAAATACTTGATAGCCTAAATTTGCAAACCAAAATCGGCCTTTTAAGCCAAGACAATCGCAAATTTATAAAAACTTTAGGAACAGAAGAGTGGAAAAATTACCAAACCCTAATCCTCCAAAATATTTTAAAGCCAGCTAACCTAAAACGACTCACCGCCGATGAAATCAACCTACTTCTGGAAAATTCCTCACTATTCGAGGAATCACCATCCAAATTACTCCTACCAATTTTGGATAACATTGATGAGTCCAAAATCGCCCAACTAAATACTAAATCTGTTCTAGATCTTTTAACCTTTTACATTAAAAACCCAGGAATAAAATCTACAAGAAGTTTAGAGCAATTCATTACGGCATTAACCCCAGCTCAAAAAGAAGAATGTACTAAATCAAGCGAATCAAATGATGTCGCGAAAGAACTATTCAAATATCTTGATCCGGATCAAAGACTACTAGCTGCAGGGTTCAATATCCAAGGAAAGAACATCGTTTTTGAAATTCCAAAAGGAATCCAAAGAGATTTCAATAAAACAAAGGCCATTGAGTTGATGAAAGGAATTCAAGCAGAAAATGCAGATATTCAAATCCGCACCCTTTTAGACAGAGTTAGACTTAGTGTTTATCAAAGATTATTAGACATTATCGTTGCCGATAAAAGTATAAACGACAATCATTGGAGCATAAAAGATTTCAGAAAATCTAACGCCCAATTAGCTTATGAAATCGCCCAACTCGAAATCCGTCTAGATAAAAAATTGGGCCAAGACCAAGAATTATCAGAATCCCAACTCAGACAAGCTCGCTTAAGCGCTAATAATAAATTATCAGTAGCCGTTTTAGGAGAAGGCGATCATGTCGGCAAAAGTGGAATAACTTTCAACGTAGCAAAAGACGGCACAGTAACAATCAAGACAACTCCAGAAAGCCAAAAAGTTCAAGATACGCTTAAAGCCCTATACAAAGACATGAGAGCAATTTGGCTAAAAGATAAAGCCAAAACAGACCCATTTGATGAACCTACATTCCTGGAAGCAAATAAAGTAATTACAACTATCACTCCGGGAACAGTAATTAATATGCCTTTTGTATCTGATACAAACGTCATTTCTCCAGAACGACAATTCGAAGAATCAGAAGCTAAAGAATCCTTAGCTGAAACCAAATTTGGATATCAAAAAATTAACTTCACACCTGAAGAAGTTGAAACCATGGCTAGAGATTTAAGATATACTGCTCCAGACAAAAGAGCAGCCCTTGAAAATGGTTTGTCAAAAATATACGTAGATTTTGATGGAGAACTCTATGGCGAAACCGGAGACAAATATGCGCTAGAATCAGCCATCCCTGCAGAAAAAATCAAAACAAAAATCGGGAAAGTTAGCTATGAAAAAGCAGTAGGCCTACTAAAAGCTAAAATGGAACAAGAAGATCGCATCATCGTAAAAGATCCTCTGCACAAAGAAAATGATTACATTCTCACCAAAGCAAATTTTTCTACGGATTTCCCAAAATATCTTGAAGGCAAACGTCTCACTGTAAATTCTCAAGGGATAATTTTCTCTTTAGAAGGAATCCCTCTCCCCGAAGAAGTACAATCAGCCCTTTTTGGCCCTCTTGGAGGAGGAGACCTATTAACAACAGCCTCCGAAGCACAAGCAAAAAGACTAGAAGCCGGCATCGACCAAGCACGATTACCGGAGATTGTAGAAATTTTAGAGAGTATCGCTAAAGAAAGCCTGGCTTCAAAAAGAGGAGAATTTATTACAATAGTAAGGTCTCCATTCCAATATGAAATTGCCTTCGACGGTTTACCGGAAGGAAACCACATCATGATCGAATTCAATGAAAAATCTTCAAGACAAAACCCAGAGTATAGGATTTACAGAAAAGACGAAAAAACCCCTGAAAAATATGAAAAATGGGATAAAGCCAAAGTTACCGCCAAATTAAAAGCCCTTCTCGATTCAACTCCAAATAACAATGAGTTAAAAGAGGCTGAACTTGCCAAAGCAATAGCAGAGCTACAGACAGCGGGAGCAGAAATTACAGGAGAAGTATCTTCACTCACTGTAGATCAATTCAAAGAGATTAAGAAATACTCCGAAGATCTCAGAGAATCTTTTGATAGAGCAACCAATGCCTACATAATCTCAGACAGGCTAGCTCAACTAAATGAAATTTTAACTCCACTTCTGAACACCGAAACCACCAAAGGAATTAAGATTAATTTCATCGTATCAGAAAATAAAACTCCTCACTCTTTTGAATGGACCTTAGCAAATGGCTTTGGAACAGAAGCCGAACTGGTAACCAAAATCCTTGAAATCAAGAAAGCCAATATTGTCTTTCAAGCACAAACCCAAACAGAAGCTCACTCAAGAACAGAACGCGGACAGATTCAGGCAGATAGAACAGAACAAGAATCACCGGCCAAATTAAAAGAATTAACAACTAAAACATTCGATCTAGACCCTAGCTTCGACAGACACAATCTTTATGAAAATGACATAAAACAAAACTGGCAAAAAATAGACAACTACAAAGCTGTAGACCGAGTATTCCAAGCACCTCCATTCAATCTTCAAGATAGCGCTCAAGTAGCCCCAATTGCCGCTGCTTTGATCAGTAAAGACAGTAATAGCACTATTTCCTTCTCAGATTTCTTTTCAAAAATGGTTTCTACAAATGGCGATTCTTATTTCTTCAAAAAATTCCCTCAAATATGGAATGGATTCCTGGATAGCAATCAAGACCAAAACGAAAAATTATTAAAAGACGAAGACGCTTTTTTAACCAAATTCAACGAATTAAAAAGTAAATCTAATCCATCTCCGGCAGAGCAAGCTCAATTACGAAAAATACGCGTTATTCTTTATGCTTGTTTTGATCTAATGGAAGCAATAAAAACACTCAAATATTATAAAGAATACGAAGACGAACGAGTAGATTTATTAGGGACATTTAGAAGTGCTGAAACTCAAGACGAGCAATCTACTCCTCTTGATGGAGAATACCTAGGAAGCAAATATGAAGAAGAAAAATATAGTGATAGAACTTTTGCTCTTGATAGCAATTTTTATTTCCACAACGGTCAAGGTGTAACCGAAGAAGTTATCTTGAAAAATTGGCCACTCGTAACCAATCATGCCCTCGTAGATGCTGCTTTACAAGGTTCTCCTTTCTCGGTAGCGGCTCCCGAAACAGCAAGAGTTGCCGCAGCGATTATTTCTCAAAACGATAATGATGAAATCGCTTTTGAAGATTTCTTTGAAACAACCGGCGGATCAACTTACCTTTTTGAATTAATGCCGGCAGTTTGGAATAACACAGATATTCCTAAAAAATATTTGAAAGATAAAAAAGCTTTTACTTCCAGACTTCAAGATTTAAAAGCCAAATCAGAGAGATCTCCTGCCGAAGAAAAGGAATTTCAAGCAATGTCGATTCTTCAAGAAGCTTGCTTCAAACTAATGGATTTGATGCAAACCTTAAGATATAGAAACGAGTACGACGCTAAAGAATCTGAAACAACAATAGAACAACCTCAAACCGCTCAGGCCGCTATTCTAAGTGGCACCAGAGCTCTTTTTGGAGACGCTCACGCCCTCGGAGGATGGGACTCTTTTACAAGTTGTTTAAGTGATTCCAACAGAAATCCTGACTCTCTTACTATGGTAGACGTTGACGGAACAACTTCTGTAATGACCCGTGATCAATTCACCATGTACTACAATGGAGAATCAGCTTTGATCAAATTATTAAATGAAAAAGGAATCTGTGATCCAAGTTACCATAAAATGATAGGAGGAAAAAGAGTGGAAGTTAGACCTATTAATAGAGAAAAGCTTGGAGAAAAAATCAAATACTTAATTACTCTTGGGTGGAGAAATTCTCTTCTAGGTCAAGTATTAGCAGACAAAGAAATTTCAAAAATCACTGATATAGAAGCTCAAAAGCTAGCAATTAATAAAAAGTTTGAAGAATTAGAACGCAAAAATCCAAATCCAGCAGGAAAACTTCCTCCAATACCCTCAAACCTAGATGACATTGCACGATATTTCACCCTTTTAACACGTGACCCAAAAACTCAAGAATTTTTCCAAACAGGATTTATGTTAGATCAAGTAAAACAAGGTCAAACACAAATGATTGAGGCAATCAGAGGTATTCAAGAAGAATATCAAGCAGGTCTTGAGGCAGGCACAGAGAGCCGAGAATTCCCTGCTTCATTGCAACCATACCTCGATCAAATGACCGCCCAATTTAAAGCCGCCGGAGAATTAAACGACCAACAAATTGAAGAAAAGGTTAAGCAAGCCGGTAGAGCCCTCCTTGGAACAGCCTACATTGAATTTACTGACGGTAAATTTACCGGAGCAGGAGCTTCCGTTCCATTTAATTTAGGAGATGGCTACACTCTCAGTTTTGGATTGGGAGGAAGTGCAAACGCTCCATATACAGGAGGAGTTGTCGCAGGAGTAGGATTATCAATTCAAGTATGGAAAGCTGGCTCAATGGTAGTGAACGTTACCCCTGCTGTCTCAACTCAAGGAGCAGGACTAGGAGTTGGAATGGGTGGAGAAATTGCCGATGGCATAAGTCTATCAGGTAATTTATTCGTAGGACTTTCTTGGAATGGAGGAGCCATTCCTGGAGCAACTATTTCTCTTTCATGGGGAAATAGAGTTCAAAGAAAACAATTTGAAGAAAGAGAACAAGATGAGAAAAAAGACACTCCTCTAGCAGAAGTATGGGACCAACTTTCATCCACTAGTACTTTAACAGATGTCGAAAAAATGGAAATGATTAAGAGCTGCAAAACTCTTGATCTTGTTTTCCAAAACATCAAAGAGAAGTTCCCTGACTTTTTTACAGATCCAGCATTGGGAGAAGCAGATTCTTACGCGATTTTCTTCAAAATCTTGAGTATCTACAAAGAACAAAAGATGACTGCCATCTACGATAAATACACCGGTTATGATGCGGTCCCTGGTCTGACAATCGGAATTGCCCTTATTATAGCAGGAGCATTAACAGGAGGTACCGCTTTAGTAGCAATTGGATGCATCGGAGGTATCCAAGTAAAAATAAATCAGGTGGAAGTTTTCTTCCCAAGAAGAAGCGAAAAATTGAGAGCTCTACATCAACTTGCAAATACCAGCTTAGCTTTGAAAGCCGAAGCATGGTTCGCTGGAATAGAAGCAGGAGAAAAGTCTGCAATTGCTGAAAGTTTCACGAGTACAGAGCTTTATTACAGACCTGGATCAAAAGAAACAGGATATGTTCTCCCAGGCAGTACCACAAGCCAAATTTCCAACGAATATGGAAATATTGACCAATATAATGATGAATTAGACGGAGCTAAAGTTCGTCTAAATCCGGTAAAAGAAGGGGTTTTCGAATTCATAGTTGAGGAATCAGGTGAAAAAATGACAGATCTATATATAGATCCTACAATTAAAGATTCTCTAAGATTAACCTTAGATCCAAAATCAGGGAAACTATATATAGCAGGTAAAATCACCGATCTTGTAATCACCAGGAAATCAGTCCAATTCAATCGCCCACTCGGACCCGGAATGTCCAATATAATGGATGTTATTTACATCCGTCAGAAAGGATCAGTTCAGGGAGACATCAACGAACAATGGCTTGAACAACACTCAAATAAAATGTTAACCAGACGACCAGGCCATCAATGGCAAGCAGTCGGACTAACTAAAAGAGCCCACGATACAATCCAAGAAGTTCCGGATTACTTAAGCGCAGACTTAACTCCAGTCGCAGGAGAAGCTCCGGCTCAAGCTGAATTTAAAAGACAAGAAGCAGCCTTGAGGTCACTCGGAACAGGTTTAGACACCGGTTTCGAAAGAGCCACTCAACACGAAGACATGTTAGCAGCTATGCGTGGCACAGAAACCATAATTCAAGATCCGGAACTAAGAAAACAAGTTGTCAGAGTCCTTGCCAGCTTGAGCAAAAATCCACAATTCAAAGCGGAAATTGGCGCAATCTCACTTAGCGAAGGTGACGACGTTCACACAAAACTATGGCCTACAATCGAAAAATATTGGAGAAAAGCAAAAGCTAGTAAATCATTCCTAGAAGATGGAATTACTAAATTCCCGAACTTACCTACTGAAAAAGCAATTCAAGAAAACATCGCTAAAATGGCCATGAAAGAATACGGACTTGGAACGTTTGCTCAAATAGAAAGTCCTGAATTCACCATGGTTCACAAGACCGCTTTAGATAAACTTTATACTCTAAAATATAAAGAAGGGAAAAAGACAATGCTATTCAAAACTGCCTTAGATAGCAACATTGATAATCCTCCGGAAATCTTAAAGCTAATTGAATCTGTCTGGCCAAAACTTAAAGAACAATTCCCTGCCACTCCAGATCTTCCCGTAAACCCGGAAGCTAGAGCAATGCTTCTAACTGCATTCCAAAATTATCTAACAAATAAACATTTCACCAATATCTATAATGATTCCATCGGAGACAGACCGGAAAGATCAGAAATGTTAAGCGAAACTGAACTTCAAGCCCTCAGCTTAAAACCTGGAAGCTTCATTGTTAAACAAGAAGATTATCCAAAGGGTAAAGCGTCTAAATTCACAATTTACACAACGAATTATTTTGACCTATTGATCTACGACAAAACAGCTCGTAAATTCCATAAATTTGATGCAGAGAAAAAACCTTGGGAAATGAGTATGTCAGATGCAACTCTAAAAGCTCCTTTCGCCAGAGCAAAACAATTACTACTAAAACAAAAACAAGAAGTAATAACCGCAAACAAAGAAGTAGTTAGAAGATTAAAAAGTCGTATCGAATTTGAAAGAGGAGAGTTTACAAAAGAATTCAAAGCCGTAGTAACCAGAATAAATGCTCAAGGGATTAAGCCAGCCATAACAACAAAGCCAGAAGAATTAGTAGATACCTATATGAAAGACATCTACGGAGATCTTGTTGCTAAACTAAGTACAGACAGAAACCCTCCTTTTGATTTTAGAAGTCTAAGCTTAACTAGCATTCCTAAAGACGCTTTCTTCGTATCAGGAACTTATGATAATAAACGCCAAGCCGAGCTAACCACAATGATTAATAAGACAGCTGAAACAAATCCACCGGAACTGCCATACGGCCACGGCTTCTTACAAAGTTCAGTAAAATCATACGACTTAAAAGCCCTTTACAATAATGGCGATATCAAAGATAAACCTCGTTATGATCTCGCTAGAGTACTTTTGGAATTTGCCAACGGAATCACTATCAAAGATTCAAAAGAAACAAATGCTTCATACTATGAACGTCTACTCAGAGAACCTTTTGCAGGTAAATTCCTAATATCACAAGCTTGTTTGCACCTAACCTCAAAAGAGGATTACGCTAAATTAATTAAAATCAGAAAAGCACTAACTCTAAATCAAGATATCACAAAGATTGAAGGAATTAGTGCAGCCGATTTGGATACAGTAATGGAAAAATTCATAACCCTCGTCAAAGAAGTACGTGAGTGTCAAGTACAAGGAAGACTATTTGAAAGAGATTCTACCGATGGAACTCATGTAGTAAAAATCTACTTCTGGGATACCGCAAAAGGAGCCGGCACAACCATCACCGCCGGAGCATATTCAAAGTGCGGCAATCCAAGCTTCTTTGTAACCGAAATAGGGAAAGTGATTATTTACAAAAAAGATCACATTCACGGCAGCACTGTCAGGATTATGGATGAAAGCATCTTCGGTCAAGGAGTTGAAAATCATGACTTCTCAGTGGTAGCAGCCGTGGTAACAAGAAAAGATTCAAGCCAGAGAAACAACAAACACAGCGAAGATGGAGCTGATGCGGAAGAAGATACTCCTCCAACAGAAGAAGAAAAACCAAAGCCACCATTAATTCTTAAGCGGCCACCTCTTAAATTTATACCACCAGTCAAATTTAGACCTGATTTAAAGCATTTTGATACTACCAAAGGACTCCCCGGAAATAGTGACACTCTTCCTCCTGGAGGAACGGCCCAAGGTGGCGGTGACGGAAGTGGAAACACTGGAACACAATACACAGGAGGAGAAGACAATCCTTAGAAAACAAAATTAATTAAATAAAAACAAAAATATATGAACACAATTCGTAAATTAAAATCCGTTTTCTTAGGGATTATACTAACGACCACTTTACTTATTAACGCCAGTAATAACCCAGCTCAAGCTGATTTTCAAGAACAAGTATATTCTCCCGACAGACCGGGAATTCCCTTTGCCGAAAATATGCCCGGACTCCCCTATCAAAGTTTTAACAACTTTACCGGAAATCCCAATATGGGACCAGCTTATAGTAGTGATGAAAGATACTTCACCGTAAGTAAATGGTGTCAAGACGCTAACTGCGGAGGATATTATGCAAATACGCCGACAAATGACGAAAATGCAGCTAACATTCATTACTTCCAAGAAGGACAAAAAGTTAGATTCCAAATATACTTTCACAACAATGGAGAAGATAAATATGACGACGTAAATGACGGTCCCGCAGACGCCACTAATGTTCAAATTGGAGTAGAATTAGATGACATTCTAGACTCTACCTATGACAACATTTTACGCCCTAGAGGATTCATCTATGCCAATAATAATTCCTACAAAAATCAAGCGGGAGCTACTATCACGAGTGGAGGAGCAACTGTTCGCAAAGCTCTTGATGATACCCAAATAAGATTAAATGAATTAGGATTATCGTTAGAACCAGTTCCAGGAAGTGCAAAAGTAAAATTCAAAAATGTTAATGGATTTAGCGGCAACCATGCTTTTGACATTACAGAGGCAACTTCTATTACCTTTGACACAGCTCAACCAGCTCAAACAGTCACCGTAACACCTGTTTTCCAAGACGACAAAATATACCTCCAGTTTAATAAACTACCAGGATGTTTTAGGTATAGTGGATTTGCTTACTTTGACGCAATCATTACAAAAAATTACTGTGAATCCTTAACCGGAGACAAAGAAAATACCGGTGTTCAAAAAAATGGAGAAGATTTATATAGACTATTCAAAACTGGTGTTACTTTTTCAGAAACTGGAGCAACAATTCCATATCCAGAAGACACTAGATATAAATGGATTTCTGACGACGGTAAATTTTACACTTCTCTCAATGATAATACTCCAACGGAAGATTTTATCCTTACCACGCTAGATCATCCTGAGATTTATTACACAGGACATAGCCCCGTGAATCTTATCCTAACAAGATTAAATAATGCAGGAGAAGAACTAGCTCCTATGCCAGATTATTTGAAACCAAACACTTGCCAGGTAGCCTTCACCTTCCCTGCCACTTGTACGAATCTTCCAGTTACTCACACCAATAATTCCACAGACAATTTACTTGCAACAATTAACAATCAATTAGTAACTGTTCATAAATTCAATTATAACGCACCTGGGATAACCTACTCCGCAGGAAATCCTCCTCAAAATGTTAAATTAAAATGGACTTCCGACAGCCCAGCCGGCCGTTTCTATACCAAATTTGGAAACAATTATGTCGCCGCCGGAGGCAATACAAATTCTTATACCACTGCAAACGCTACAGCTCCTCAAACCGTCTATTATGTTGGAACCGGAACAGTCAGCGTAAAACCAGTAAATAGCGATGGATCAAACAATCCTAATTTAAACGTTGCTCCTTGTATAAAGAGTTTTACTGTCACTAATGAAGACATCACCTATTGTACCGGCGGAATCACCAATACTCCGGTCACTTCTCAATATGTGACTATAAATGGCAACCAAGTGTACATGCATACACTATCTCCAAATGCCGTTCCAACTTATTCCGCAGGAGCACTCCCCTTCCCAGTTGGATTAAAATGGACAACTTCAAATGCCAACGGAACATTCTACAAAAAACCTGCAGCAAATTACGTTGCTCAAGCAAATCATCAAGCAGTAGGAAGCTTAAATACAACAATGTATTATTCGGGAACTGCCAATGACACAATTACCGTTCGCCTTATCAAAACAAACGCAGCTCACGATACTGAAGTAGCTCCATCTGAGGCAGAAACACTTCAGATAAACAACCAAGCCGTTTGTAAAACAACTTTCAATATTCCTGCTGAAGTATTAACTTGTTCCGATTTAATCGTAACACAAACTCCACCAGGGAATATTTTCACAAATTCTTGGACTACTTTCAGCGCAGTAGCAAAAGACCAACACGGAAATCCATTCGCCGGATCAATTCGCTATATGGTTCCTGCTGCCAACGGCTTATTTTACGCAGTAGCACCCCCAGATCCAAACAATCCACCAGCGGGAGGAGTTACTAGTCTGCTTAAAGGACAAGGTTTGAATGCCTATCTTCATGCTTTAACTATAGGAAATAACGTCGTCACGGTAAAACTCGATGGTGCAAATGTTCCCGCCGCATGTATCAAAACTTTTAGCATTACCCAAGAACAAAATAATCTAAGTTGTCAGGAACTAATCCTAACTATTAGAGACGAAAATAATACCGTCATCAATAATGATGATGACCTCTCACAAAATGTCGTATATGAAATTACCGCCAATGCTCAATACAACGGCAATCCCGTAAATCCTCAAAATCGTTTTATTGCCGCAAAAGGTATCTTTGGAATAAAGGCCAATTTAGACATTCTCAAAATAGCCGGACTAACCTCTGCTGAAGCAACAGCTCAGTTTCCAAATTTCAAAAATCCGATTTTAGTTCCAAATAATACTCCTATTTACTTCCTCCCATTCACCGATCAAACAGGTGCACAAGCCTTCCACGTAGAAGCTGTTGGTTTCGAGGATATTTGTTTCCAATCAAGAGGTTTAGCTGAAATTCCAGCCTGCCAATCTATCCAAGTATATCTAATAGCTCCTGATGGATCAAAAACACCATTAAACTCAGGAAGCGATTTATCAGCTCCGGGGATATATGAATTACAAGCTGATTTACTTTTTGAACCAGCAATGGATGGAATGGTAACCTTTACAACAACTCAGGGCATCTTATCTGAAACAATTGTTCCAGAACTCACCCAAGAATTAGAAGTTAAAGAGAATACTAGTGTGTATCTAAATATTCCTGATGGAGCACCTGCCACCCCAAATGCAATTACCGTCAAAGCAGCTAGCAACGATCCGGAAAAGATTTGTATCGCCCATTTCAATATCACAACCCAACTTGATGAATGTACTTCAATAGTAGTTTACCCATCCACTCTTGATCCTTCAGCTCCAACTCAATATCAATTAGATCCAACAGCGGGACATTTGGGAGATTTTACCGGAGAGTTCTCTTTCTCCTCCGGTTGTCAAGGCTCAACATTTACCAACACCAATGGGACAATAACAGGCAATCAATTCACTTATAACGATTTCTTAAAAGGAATTATTTACAGTGGCGGATGTACAAAACAAGACCACTCCATTACAATTAGCGGAATCGGCCAACCGGAAAGCTGTTCAGTAAAAATGGATTATGACTATAATGACACCAATGATCACTGTCCAAATAGCATCCTAGAACCTGAAAAAGGTGAAGAATGCGATGATGGCAACCAAAATAATAACGATGGTTGTGACAACACCTGTCACCTAGATGACAATCCTCCAGGAGGAAACACCCCTCGTCCAAAAATCGAAAAATGGGTCAGAGATCCAAACACAGGTTCTTGGGTAGAAGAATTATTTTATGGAACAATTGTAAATAAATATAAAACCGTCTTCTACAAAGTAGTTGTCACTCCTAACGGCAAAGACATTTTGAGAATTAAGGAATCTGATCCTATCCGCGACACTGAATACAACAAACGCATAGATCTACAAGGAATTGCTATCGTAGAAGGCGTAAAGAAAGGGAAAAAAATTGAACTTAACACAATTTGTGACGATAATGCAATAATCTCCGCAGTTGGCCCTAACAAGAAATCATTCGAAATCAATACAATTCCAACTTGTACCAAACTTTTCAATGAGCAAAATGAAGAAGACTCCAGAATCAAAGAAACCCCTTCAAATTTCGTTATAAATAATCTCGACAATATCGACTACTTATACGTTTACTACAAATACAGTAACAATATCCTTCTATCAGAAGCTTTTTGCGATGATCTAACCTATCCAGATTGCGGAATAGAATTACCAAATACTGCAACTCTTAGAAATAAAACCGACAGCACCACTTATGATAAAGATGATGTTAAAATCATCATTCTCTGTCCATACGTACTCACTCGCGAAAGCGGAGACGTCTTCTTCCACGATGAGCTAGAAAACATCAATAGCTTAGAAGCTTGTTATCAAATCGACGATACAACCGGTCTTATTTTAAGACCAACGGATGAAGATACCCCTAAGTACAATACTGGTTATAATCCAGCCGGTCACGGAAACCAAGATCCTTTTGAAGCACCAACTCATGACATTTGTAAAATGAGTAATACCGAAAATGGTGACTTACCGGAAGAATACCAAAACACCCTCAAAAATTTCTCCAGTTCAGTCTGCGAGATGAAAGCGGATGTCGCTGAACAATGGAAAGAAAAATTTATTAACGATGCCATTAAAGCCAACGTCGCAAAATTAACCAGATGGAACATCGGAACTTTTGATAATTCCGACCCAGCAGTTCCTTCAACCGGAATCGTTTACACAAACCAAGAACTTACCATCGGAGCCAGTGGAGCTATTACAATTGCCGGAAATCCAGATACCAGTATCCCAGCCGCTCGAACCTACATCATCCAAAATGCCAACCTGATCATCGAAAACAATGTCACTTATGATGATAGCACGGCAGTCCTAACCAATCCCAAAACTATTCCATCTGCTGCCTTTATTGTCATCGATGGAAACATCCAAATTAGCAATAATGTCACCGATCTCGACGGAATTTTCGTAGCTATCGATACCGAAGGAGATATTGACGGAGAAATCCAGTCAAAAGAAGGAACTGAAAGACAGGAATACGAGATGGGAAAAACCTTAACCATTCGTGGAAGTCTAGTCGGAGACATCTCCAATCTATTCAAATACAGACGCGCTGTCGGCGCAAATCCATACCAAAATCAAGGTTCAATCGTCGTGAAATATGACGAAAGAATCCTCTTAAATACTCCTCCCGGATTGACTGATCTTTTAGATATTGCTCAATTAAGAGTTGCCCACTAAAACCAAAGGGATATATAATCAGCTCCCGACAGAGCTGATTATTTATCCATGCCAAAAATGCCTAAGGAAGCCACTACTCAGAAAAAAAACATCTATCTCTTTTACGGAGAAAACACTTACGGCAGCTTGCAAAAGCTAAGAACTTGGCAAGAACAATTCACTCAAAAATACGGTGGAGAAACTAATATTGAAATTATTGAAGGGAAAAAAATAGATCCTGCTGAATTCGATACCAATCTCCAAACAATGCCGTTCCTCGCAGAAAAAAAGCTAATCATCATTAAAGATTTTCTCGCAGAAAATAAACCCAGAGCCAAAAAAAACACCGAATCCGAAAAAAGAACTGACAAAAAATCCGAAGCTCAAAAGAAAATAGCCGATAGCCTCGAAAAAACTCCTGATTTCACCCTAGTTGTTTTTTACGAAACTGAAATTCCAGACAAAAGAACCTCTCTTTACCAAAAAATTCACAAAATAGGTACTATCGAAGAATTTACCATTCCAACCCCCGCAGAAGTTACCAAACAAATTCTCGACAAAGCCAAAAAAGATAATATCAAAATCAGTTCAGCTGTAGCCTTATACTTAAGCACCTATTGCAGCATGAATTTATGGCTAGTGTTTGCCGAACTAGACAAATTAGCCACCTATGCCAACGGCCAAGAAATTACTCAAAAAATGATTGATGAACTAGTCTCCCCTACTTTATCTTCCTCAATTTTTAAATTAACAGACGCTCTCGCTATCAAAAACGTCAAAGAATCTCTCCGCATTTTCCGCATCCTGATAGACATTGGCGAAGAAGTTAGCATGATTTTCTTTATGATCGTACGACACTTCCGCATTCTTATCCAAATCAAAGAAATGTTAGATAAAAACGAAAATCAAAACACCATGATCAAAAGGCTCCAATTACACCCTTTTGTAATTCAAACTGCAGCCAAACAAGCCAAAAATTTCACCATTCCTCAGATTGAAAATATCTACAAAAATCTCCTAAACATCGACCGCAAAGTAAAAACTGGAGTCATAAAAGGCTATGCCGAAAACTCTTCCGAATTTCAACTGGCGATTGAAAAATTAATCATCGATTGTTGCAAGTAATTTCACAAACTTTGAATTGATCTTTTTCTTCCCTTCCACGATAATTCAACCCGTTGAAATTTTCTACAACTAACTCCGTTAAAACATGGAAGATTCGCTTACACTCGTGCTAAAAAACATTGGACTAACAGATAAAGAAGCCAAAGTTTATCTCGCTTGTTTAAAAAATGGGACCTCCGTCGTTTCTACAATCGCCAGTACGGCCGGGATCAATAGAGTAACTACTTACGACATCCTAGAAAAGCTAAAAGCACGCGGACTAGTAAGCTATTTCACCAAGAAAAAAATGAGCTATTTCACAGGCCTAAACCCCGAAGTAGTCGTGGAACAATTTGAGAAAAGAACCAACGACCTAAGATCCGCTCTTCCTCAATTCAAAATGCTTTCCGGAGAAACCAGTCACCCCAGAATCAGATACTTCGAGGGAATAGAGGGGATCAAAGCCATTTATACCGACACATTAAGCAGTAAAACTGAAATTCTAAACTATTCCAACTCTAAAGAAATCCGCAAAAACTGGCCCACCTATGACAAAGATTATGTAGATAAACGCGCCAAGAAAAAGATCTTCTTAAGAGGAATCTGTTTGAAAGACGCTGAAGGCGAAATCGTAAAAGCTGAAGACGCCAAATATTTCCGCGAAATGTGCTTAGTTTCACCTGAAAAATTCGATTTCACCAACGAGATCAATATTTACGACGACAAAGTCGCCATCATTTCTTTCAAAAATGAATTAATCGGCATGATTATCGAAAGTACCGAGATCGCCAACAGCCAAAGAGCCATTTTCAACATGTGCTGGCAATTCTCCAAAATGTTAGAAACCAAAGGCAAAATGTTCGATCCGATGTCTATTCACGAATTAGCCCGCTCCACCGAAGAATTAAAAAAATCCTCAGACAAAAAAACCAAAGCCGAACCACTCAAAAGCAATTTATCGATGTTCTAGAAATCTGCTACCTCAACCTCTCTAGCGCACTCCCCACTTTCAAAGTTAATCCCTCCTCAAACTGAGGAGCAATAATTTGTAAACCAATCGGAAGGCCATTTGCAGACATTCCAGCTGGACACGCCAATGAAGGAAGTCCCGCCGCACTAGCCGGAATTGTCAAAGCATCAGCCATATACATCGCCAAAGGATTGTCCACCAATTCCCCCACCTTAAACGCCGGGAATGGCGAAACCGGAGCAATCAAGACATCTACCTT
>Ga0233420_10000089_pt1 | contig 40543 bp, 43 predicted proteins | sample Watercolumn_Mata_4_FD_183009 | JGI IMG/M metagenome (GOLD analysis project Ga0233420, IMG submission 183009) | Freshwater microbial communities from Lake Matano, South Sulawesi, Indonesia - Watercolumn_Matano_2014_102_MG | ecosystem: Environmental > Aquatic > Freshwater > Lake | place...
ATCCAAACGACCGAGAAAGGTCGGGATGATTTTCACCAACGAGACCAACCGCAATGAGTAGAAAAATGTGGGTCTATGACCCCCACTCCGGAGGCGCCAAAATACCGGACTCCGTCAAACTCCGGCTGAAGCAACGCATCCTGCGCCATGCGGAGCAGTATTATTCGGGCAAGTACAACCGGATAGAGGTCCGCTTCCGAGGCCAATTTTGCTACACCGATGCCTATCTGGAACCTCGTGTGGGCGAGGCTTACGATCCCCAACTGGTTGGGGAAACGCGCGAGGAATATCTCGAACGCTTGCGCAACATGCCAACCCATCTATGTCGCCTGCGCTATTTCGGCCGGGAGGATAATCTCTCCATGGCTTTTTATGCCTACAGCAGCGAAACCTACGAGCCCTGCCTCTTTCCCAACGGGACCTGGGAGGGGACCGTGGAAGAGGGATTCGACGCCTCGGCGATTTATCTTGCCGGTTGATGAAAGTTGCGGGGAACGAAAGAATCGGACCGGAGACCACGCATGCCTCGGATTGAAATCCAAGGATTCTGGCTTAATTTCCACTCGCCCCAGCCCTCTACCCCGCCAAGGGAGTGGGCTTTCGCGACTTCCAGGCATGGATAGAGTCCTGTCGTGTCGCGGCGCCATCTCCGGCGCGCCCTTCCGAGTGTTGCCGAATTCAACGCATGAACCTAGAAAAAGCGGTTGGACAGGAATCTACAGGATAAACAGGATGATGCGATTTATCGATAGGTGCGAATTCATTCGCACATAAAGCCCTGAACCAGCCTGCCGGCAGGCAGGTAGGCGAATGAATTCGCCCCTACATCAGGCCCAACTGTCGGATTTAGCGTGAAACCCTACCGCAACCTACCCATCGCCGAATGCGGCGAACCGCTGGTCGTCATTCCCGCCGGCCGCTTCCTGTTGACCGAACCTCCGCCCTATGCCGCTTTCGGCGCGCCCTATGCGGAGGTGAGCCCCTGGTTGTTGCGATCCGGCGTATTGTCCGCCCTGCGCGTCGCACGGGATGCGCTGTACGCCCGGCGCGCCGGCTGGCGCCTGAAGATTTTCGATGCCTACCGGCCGAATGCGGTGCAGAGGTTCATGGTCAACCATGAATTCCTCCAGATCTCCGGGGGACGTCCGCCGGAGTCCGTGGCGGAGCCGGAACGATCCGCTTTACTGGAACGGGTCTACCGCATCTGGGCGGAACCCAGCGACGATCCCGCCACCCCGCCGCCGCACAGCACCGGCGCGGCGCTGGACCTGACCCTGGCCGACGAACGGGGCATGGAAGCGCCGATGGGCTCACCCATCGATGAAAACTCCGACCGCTCGAATCCCGACTACTTCGACGGTCGGGATGCCGTCGTTCAGGCCCACCGTCAGTTACTCAATGCGGTGATGACAGCGGCCGGCTTTCGCCGCCATCCCTTCGAGTGGTGGCATTTCAGTCTGGGCGACCAGCTCTGGGCCTGGCAGGCGCTGCGGGAAGAGCCCGCGTGTGGAGTCTTCGCACGCTATGGGCGGGCCGATCTGCTCGATCCGGCCGCCGTCGGATCCGAGCCTTGGGCGCCACTGTCAACAAACCAGCATTGTCAAAGATTTCGCCCTATTCGCCCTAATTTGGGTTCAGCTAGTCGGCGGTCGGATAATTAAAATTGATCGAATTCCCGCCGGCTTGTTTGGCTCGATACATGGCCACGTCGGCCCTTTTCATGATGTCTTCCGGATTATTCTCATGATCGATAAACAAGGTCACGCCAATACTGGCGGTGCAATGATGCTCTATCGTCGTTTCCGCTTGTTCCCCGTTCTCGACCTTTAATAGGTAGGGCTCGGCCAGTACGGCGCGGATTTTTTCCGCGACGCGGCAGGCGTCCAAAGACGCGACGGCTGGATCCTTATGCAAATCGCTCAGCAGCAAGACAAACTCATCACCGCCAAAACGGGCCACGGTGTCCACTTGGCGCAAAGAGGACCGCAGCCGAACGGCCACCTCGACCAACAGCAAATCGCCAATGGCATGCCCATGGGCGTCATTCAGCGACTTGAAATTGTCCAGATCCAGAAATACGACGGCGCAATAGCCGCCAAAGCGCGCGCTCCTGGCCATGGCCTGACTAAGCCGGTCTTGATATAGCCTGAGATTCGGCAATTGGGTAAGCCAATCGTGTAAGGCCATGTAGTACACGCGTGCTTCCCGCTGCTTGATTGCCGTGATATCCCGAAGGGTAATCAGAAAGCACTGTTGCCTTTCCCAGGTTATCTCGTTGCTCGTCATGGCGATGTCCTGATCCATGCCGTCGATGGCAAGGGTGATCTCCTCACAGCATCCCACCGTGACCGGCACGCCAAAGGACGTCCCCACCATGCGGTCTCTCGGTCGTTTGAAGACCTTCTCGGCAGCCGGATTGGCCAGGCGTATGGTGCCGTCCCGATCGACGACGATGATGCCATCGGCATTATGTTCGAAGAGCAGTCGGAACTGTTGGGCCTGCTGCATATAATCGAGCTCCAACTGCTTGCGGTAGGTGATGTCCTGTATCGTGCCCAGCCATTTCTTGGGCCGCCCCTGGGCGTCGCATAGCTGTTTGGCCAGGAGGTGCACCCAGAGTTCCTGGGGACCGCCCCGGCTGAGAACCCGGAACTCCTCGTCCACCACTCCGCCCTCGGCCCGCCCGGCCTCGCGCAAGACACCCATGATCACGCCACGGTCGTCTGGGTGGAGCAGCGCCGCCCAGCCGGCGGCCGAACGATCGTAGCCGGCGTCGATCCCGAACAGCGCCTCCAGTTCGGCCGAACAGGTCCACCGGCCGGAGGGGATCCGCCACTCGACACTGCCCAGGCGCGCAATGTGCTGCAACTCCTTGAGTCGGGCCGCATCGGCCTGTAGTTCACGGCTCTGGCGGGCGATCGTCTCGTTCGTCCGGCGCAAGGCCTCGGCCTGGCGGCGGCTCTGCCGGCGCCGGCGGTACAGCTCGGCAAAAACCGCTACCTTGGCGCGCAGGATCTGCGGCAAGACCGGACTGAGGACATAATCCACACCGCCGATTTCATAGTCCTGGAACCAGGCCTCGTCGGTGAGCCGCTCGGGGTCGATGTTGGTAAAGAGGACCGGCGGATGTTCCGCGCGAAGCCGGCCGCGGATCAGCGTGGCGGTTTCGAAACCGTCCCTGCCGGATGGGTCGACATCCAGCAACACCGCCGCGAACTCCCGCGCCAGCAGCCGGCGCACCGCCTCCGGGCCCGAGCCGGCGGTGACGATGGCGACGTCCAGGCCCGCCAGCGCCGCCGTCAGCGCGGCGAGTTTGGCGGGATCGTCACCCACGATCAGAATGGGGGCCGGCGTAGCCTCGAACGGGTTGGTGGCCAATGTCATGGTAAGTCCAGATAAGACGTCATCCTAGAAACGGCAGTTGACCGCTTCATCCGATACCTAACAAGGTGCCTGCGATAACTAGTAGTGCCTTGCGATTGGAGCTCGCCGGCTGGGTGAGGCCACTGCGTGCCCGAGAGCTCGGTTCCCGAGCCGCCTGACGGCATTGCTCCTCCTGACAGGGGGCTGCCCTGCGCGTCGTCGCGCCTTGCCGGACAGCTCGGGAACCGCACTCTCGAACACGCCCAACTGCCGTTTCTAGGATCATTGTGGCATCCGTCTTGGCCTCGTGAAAGCGGATATCCAAACAATCGATCCGACCATGAATGAGTCAACATTGAATTTACCCTTGCCCGCGTTTTCCACGGGGAAGAGGGTATGTAATAGCCCGGTTCGAACCCCCCCATAACCTTGGGCAGCAATGAGATGAAGCACCCTGCACGGAAAAGAGGTTTGTTGCGTGACACAAGATTGAGCGGAGAGGCGGAACATCGGGCAACCCTGGAGGATTGTCGAATTCGCCTGATTCAGACGGGCATCGCGGCGAGTTGCATGCTGCTGGCGGGATGCGTCAGCGATCGGGAGTTGCTCGGTGAAAGCGCCCGGAGCGCGCGGGAATTCGTCCGCGAACACGCCGCCCGGGATCTCGGCTGTCCCACCGTGGAGACTAGCGTGACGGCTGACAGGGAGGAAGCGGGTCAGCCGCTGGGCGATTTGCTGAGCGAATACCAGGTGGCGGCCAGGGGCTGCGGCAGGACCCGGGTTTATGACGTGGTATGCGATCGGAATCTATGTTCATTGAAGGAGTAGCCGGGCGAATCCGTTGGGCCGCCGGACGCACTTTTTCGCGCCGGACTCGCCCATGAAATGGTGTTTCCGGATACTGGCGCTGTTGCTGATGGGGCTCATGCCCGACGCGGCGCCGGCCGAGATCGTCACGAACTGGTGGGGAAGCTGGGCGCAGGTGGTGGCGGAGGGCGACCTGAGCTTCCTGTCTCCCAATCTGCAACCCTTCCGACTGTGGCTGGAGGGCCAGTCGCGCTGGAACGATGACTGGCAAAACTGGTATCAGGGCGTCGCCCGCATGGCTCTGGGCTACTCGATCAGCGACCGGGCCACCGTCTGGCTCGGCTACTCCTACGTTCCCACCGAGATCGCCGACGGCACATGGGTCGGCCAGCAGGATGTCTGGCCCGCGTTCCGCTATGTCCTGCCCACGGAAATCGGTACCTTCACCTTCCGCACCATGCTCGAAGCCAATTTCATTCGCGGCGACGATCCACGCTTCCACCCCCGACAGTTGGTCCGCTTCATGCGTCCGCTGGAAATCGAACCGCGCCTGAGCTTCATCCTCTGGGACGAATTATTGCTGCGGGGTAATAGCACCCAATATGGCGGGAGCGGCGGCTTCGGCCAAAATCGCGCGTTCATAGGCGCCGGCTGGAGCTTCAGCCCGGCGCTGCGCGTGGAACTGGGCTACATGAACCATTACCTCGACAATCCGGACCATGCCACCCAGATCATGCAGAACCTGGTGATGGGCTCGATGTTCATCAATTTTTAACCGGGGTGACTGCAACCCCGCCGCACCTGGCAATTTCGGTTCCGCCCGCGGGCGGGACGCGGCCGTACCTCGTTACAACGCCGCGAAGGCCAGGCCCAGCGCCAGAAGACCGATGATCAGGTTGGCCCCGCACCAGCCGATTCGGAGACCATCGGACCACAGCCGGTGCCCCTGCCGGCGGCGATGGCCCTCCCACATCCAGGCGCTGATGCCGTGGTAGACGAACATGAAGCCCGGCGCCCAGGCCATCGCATAGCCCCAGCGGGCATCCAGCATCAGCCCCACTCCCGCCAGTCCATACACCCAACCGAGCGCGGCGTCCGCCACGGCCAGCGCATCCTCGTAGGCCCGATAGCCCGCCGGCAGGTCCTTCTCCACCAGGCCCAGCCGGATGGCCAGTTCACGATTCAGCAGGGACGCGAGCTGCCCCAGCCAATGAAAGCCGGCGCCCATGATCAGAATCAGCAAGCCGATCAGAAAATGTGCCGTCAACATAGTGCTAAACAAGACCTCTCGGGTTGTGTTCTGGAATCCGGTGACCCGCCGGCCGCTCCAGCGGTGCGCCCGTCCCGTCAGGAACGTCTGTTTCGTGAGTATAGCCGGGGATGCGATGATGGTGACATCGGCACCGACCCGCCTTGCCACTGGCCGCGCCTGGCGCGGAAATTCGTTGACGCCGGCACATGAACGGGCGACCGCACCCCCGACTCGAAACCCCTGTGCCCCCATGAATCATAAGACCGTGACATCCAGTGAGAAAGGATTGAACCTAGAAAAAGCAGTTGGACCTACCTGCCGGCAGGCAGGCCAACTGCCGGACTTAGGTTGAATGAATACTAAAGGCGTTGTCAACGTCGAGGTTGCCCGGATGCTTGCGGCGCGGGGTCATTCACGGCGCGGTCTGCTGTACATGCTGCTCGCCGGCGTACTGTTCGCCGTGATGGCGAACTGCGCCTACGCGGCGGCGCTGACCCATCCGCCCGTTGCCGCGGCCATGGTCAGCTTCATCCGCGTGGCGGTAAACCTCCTTCTGCTGCTGATCCCGGCCATCTGGTCCAGCGATGTGCGGGGTCTCTTCGGCGACTTCCGGCCGTCGCTTTGGCTCAGGGGTCTATTCGGCGGAGGCGCGCTGTTTTTTTCCTTCGCCTCCATACAAAGGATAGGACCGGGGAAAGCAGTTTTCTCACTTCCAGCAGCGGCTTGTTGGTCGCGGCTCTGAGAGCTTGTGAAAAAACCCCAGACCTACTGCGGTCACCCCTGGACGCCCTCGCGACGGTCGGGGGTTTATTCACAAGCTCTGAGTCCATGGGTGGTGGGGCAGAAACCCGGGTTTCGGGATTGGCTGGCCCTGACCGGCGCCATGCTGGGACTCGGCTTGTTGCTGCAACCGGGGATGGATGCCGGCGATCTCGCGGGTCGGGTCATGGGCTTGACCGCCGCTGTCCTGGCCGCGCTCGCCTATCTGATGATCGCCCGCTCCGGACGCAGCAACCCGCCGGCCACGATCATGATTTATTTTTGCCTGGTCGCGGTATTCATCCATCTGGCCTTCTTTGCCTGGCAGGGATTCGAATGCCCGGAAGGCTGGGAGGCCTGGGGCTGGACAGTGGCGGCTGGCGTCGCGGGCAGCCTGGCGCAAGGCTTGATGACGCGCGCCTACCAATCGGCGCCGGTAGCGCGGGTCAGCGCGGTCGGCTACGCGGCGCCGGTCATGAGTATGACGCTGGGCATCTTCCTGTTCGACAAGATCCCGAATGCCGTCAACCTCATCGGCTGTGTTCTGATCCTGGTCAGCGGCGTGGCGTTGCCCTTCCTGAGTTTGCGTACAGGGAAATCCAGTCCGGGATCTGACCCGGGTGGGTGACTTTTGTTTACAATGCCCGTCACACTTTCCGGCCCGCGCGCGGAATGCCTGCCGTGCGAGTTCCGAACCGCCGGCGGCCAATGCCAACGGTGACCGCAGTGGCCGTTGCGCGGCAGCCAATAACAACCATGAGATATTCCGGAGACTGCGATGCGATATTTTACTTGGCCATTGGCATGGGTTTCGTTCGCCTGGTCCCTGACGGCGTACGCCGCTGAATTCAACGTAGACGTCCATTCCGTCGACGCCAAGGGGGTCGGTTCCTCGCTGGGCGCGATCGCCGTGAAAGAGACGGGGCAGGGCTTGGTATTCACCCCCCAAGCTCAAGGGCCTGCCGCCGGGTCAGCATGGATTTCATGTCCATGAAAATCCGGCCTGCGCCCCCGGCGAAAAGGATGGAAAGATTCAGGCGGGCTTGGCGGCGGGCGGACATTACGACCCCGACCAAACCGGGAAACACCTGGGGCCGGATGGGCAGGGTCATCGTGGCGATTTACCCATGCTGAGCGTGGCGGGGGATGGCGCCGCGACCCAGCCGGTGACGTCGAGAAGGCTCACGGGCGCCGACGTGGCGGGCCGCTCCCTGATCATCCATGCCGACCCGGATAATTACGGCGACCAGCCGGGCGGAGCAAGAATCGCCTGCGGCGTCATTCGGTAAGGGGCAAGCGGGACTCCGAGTGAGTTTCCTGTCGGCGGTGTCAGGCGAGCCGTCCGGCTGCCCCGGCGCCCATCGATAACCCTGCCGGGTAAATCCAGGCTGACTGTGGCCACTCTTACCCCGTGGAAGGCTTTGATCCTTGAAACCCGAAGAACAATCACCCCCCTGTCCGATATCCGTCGAGAGTTGTCTCCTGGTCGAGGCGCCGGCTCGCCTGCACATGGGTTTTCTCGACATGAGCGGCAGTTTGGGTCGTCGCTTCGGCAGCATCGGATTGGGCATCAACGAGATCGCCACGCGGCTCCGCCTTCAGCCGGCCGACACCCTGGACATTACGGGGCCGAATGCCGACAGGGCCCTGGGTGTGGTGGAGAAATTGACCGCCGCCACTGGGAAACTCCTCAAGGCGCGAATTCGGATCGAAGCCTCCATTCCCGATCATGCCGGACTGGGTTCTGGCACCCAACTGGCATTGGCTATCGGCACGGGTCTGGCGCGGCTCCATGACTTAGGGCTGAGCGCTTCCGATCTGGCGGGCATCCTGGGTCGTGGCGCTCGCTCCGGGATCGGCATCGCGGTATTCGAGCAGGGCGGTCTGGTGGTGGATGCCGGTCGGGGAACCGAATCGACGATTCCGCCGGTGGTGTCGCGTCTTCGCGTCCCCGCGGACTGGCGATTGGTCATTCTGCTGGACCGGGATCGGCGGGGCCTGCATGGTCATCCGGAGAAGGCGGCTTTCGGTCGTCTGCCGGCATTTCCGGCCAGCGAGGCCGCCCGGCTGTGTCATCTCGTCCTCATGCGAGGCCTGCCTGGCCTGGTTGAAGGCGATATCGAGGCCTTCGGTTCCGTGATCACGGAGTTGCAGCGTTCGGTGGGCGACCATTTCGCGCCGGCACAGGGAGGACGCTTCACCAGCCCGCGCGTCCAGGCGGCGCTGGAATTCCTGGCCGGGGAGGGCGCGGTCGGCATCGGCCAAAGCTCCTGGGGTCCAACCGGATTCTGCCTCGTGGGCAGCCCGGACCTGGCCGAACGGCTGCGAGGCGCGGCCATGCGCCGTTTCGCGGAGTGGCCGGAGCTGGACTTCCTGATCGCCACACCCCGAATGCGCGGCGCGGACATTCGTCAAATTCCGATCACGCCGGGATAGTGCACCGGCCAACCGGGTTGCCGATTCCATCCAGCAAACTGCCGGAACGCCTCCTGGTGATCGGCGCCTCGGCGCGCCTGCTGGCCGAGTCGGCGGCGCGGGCCCACATCAGGGTGGTGGCGCTGGATCACTACGCCGACGCCGATACGCGCTCGCTCGCGGAGCAGGTGCATGCCATTCCCACGCGACACGGCTGTTTCCGACCCGAACCGCTGCTGGAGCACGCCGCGCGCCTGGCCCCGGCGCTGCATTATCCGCTGGTCTATGGTAGTGGATTGGACAGCCGGCCAGAGTTGCTGGAAAGACTGGCCGCGGATCGCGTGGTATTCGGTAACCCGCCCAGCGTCCTGGCCCTGTTCCGGGAGCCGCGCCATTTTTTCGAATTACTGGATCGTTGCGCCATCCCTTATCCTGACATTCGCTATCGGCGCCCCGAAAACCCCGAAAACTGGCTGATCAAGTCGGGTTGCAGCGAGGGGGGCAAGCGTGTACGCTTCTGCGCCCATAATCGCCCAGGACCGGGCGACTATTACCAGAGGCGGATCTCAGGCCGGGCCTTTTCGGTATTGTTTCTGGCCGATGGCGAAAATGTCCGCTTCATGGGTTTCAATACCTTGTGGACTTCAAAGACCCCTGGCCGGTTTCTTTTCGAGGGTGCGATGAACTGGGCGCCGCTTAGTCTGGAACAGCGGCGTAGGATAGAAGGGAATGCCGTCAAGCTGGTCAAGGCCACGGGACTGAAAGGCCTCAATAGCCTGGATTTCATGGTCGATGTCCGTGGGGGGCCGTTAACGATCGAGGTCAACACGAGACCCAGCGCCACCATGGCGCTATACGACGAGGATTATCCCGAAGGCCTGCTCGCGGCGCACATCAGGGCCTGTCAGGGCTTATTGGCCGAACCGGTCCGTAACGAAACTTTCCGGGCTTTTCGTGTGGCCTATGCGTCGGTCGCTACGCGCATGGGAACAGATTTCGTCTGGCCGGAATGGTGCGCCGATCGCCCCGTCGCCGGTTCCGATGTCGAGGCGGGAATGCCCTTCTGTACCCTTCGGGCCGAAGGGGGGAGTCCCGACGAGGTGATGAGACGGCTTGAGTCCCGCGTCTTGTTCCTGCGTCGCCTGGTTGGGCCACCCATGGCCAAGGCTGGTCATTGAGGGGCAGGCGCGGCCTTTTGGATTTCCTGGCTCCGATGGCGGGAAAGCCAAAGCCTTGAGAACCGCCGCGAGACGCTTCCCATTCAGCGATTTGTCGTTACCCGCCTGCAATAACAGACTTCCAATTGTCCCTTGATCGTTCGGAGAGATTCATGCAATCCCATGTCAGCGTCAATGCCTACGCCCTTCCTATCGTCAAATACATGATCGCGCATGCCGATCGGTTACGGCTCAAGATCGATCGATTGTCCAACAGCTGTACCGTCATCGATGCCGGCATCCAGGCCCTGGGCGGACTGGAGGCGGGCCGTCTGATTGCCGAGATCTGCATGGGCGGCCTCGGCAAGGTAACGCTTACGCAAGGTTCAACCTTCAAGCGCTGGCCTACCATGGTCAATGTGAACAGCACCAATCCGGTATTTGCCTGCCTGGGCAGTCAGTACGCCGGCTGGAGCCTGGCGCACGGCGAAGGCAAGGGAGCCTTCTATGCACTGGGCTCGGGACCCGCCCGCGCCATGGCCACCAAGATCAAGGACGGGGCGGAAAAACCCGTCGAGGAATTGTACGAGGAGCTGGGCTACCGGGATGTATTCGGCGAAACCGCCATCGTCATGGAGGTCGACAAAGTCCCGCCGGTCGAGGTGGTCGAGAAAATCGCCCAGGCTTGCAAGGTCGAGACCGACAGCGTGCATGTGATTCTGACCCCCACCGCCAGCCTCGCCGGCGGGATGCAGGTGGTGAGCCGGGTGCTGGAAGTCGCCCTGCACAAGGCGCACTCTCTGCACTTTCCGCTCGGCAACATCATCGACGGCATGGCTTCGGCCCCGGTGCCGCCGCCGCATCCCAACTTCGTCAAGGCCATGGGGCGCACCAATGACGCCATTCTATTCGGCGGCACGGCCCAGTTGTTCGTCAAGGGCAGCGACGAGGATGCCAGGGCTCTTGCCACCGGCTTGCCCAGCTCGACCTCGCGCGATTACGGCAAGCCCTTTGCCGAGGTGTTCAAGGACTATGGCTATGACTTTTTCAAGATCGATGCCATGTTGTTCAGCCCGGCCAAGGTCATCGTGACGGCGGTCGAGTCGGGACGGAGCTTTCACGCGGGCGCCTTGGACGAAGCCCTGCTGGACCGGTCCTTCGACGAATAGTGGGCCGCATAGCCGTCATTACCGACGATCCGGGCTGGCATGGTAAACGACTGCGCGAGGCCTTGGCCGCGCGGGGGTTCTCAACGTGGTTCCTCAGTCTCGCGGCTGGTCGCTTGAACCTGGATGGCGAGGGGCCTCCCGTCATCCTTCCGGGTTTCGAGCACCGCTTGCCGGATGGGGTATTCGTGCGGGGAGTCCCCGGCGGCACACTGGAACAGGTGGTCCTGTATCTGGATATTCTGCATGCCCTGGCCACGCTGGAAATTCCCGTCTATAACGATGGGCGCGCCGTCGAGCGCACCGTGGACAAGGGAATGACCAGCTTCCTGCTGAAACGAGCCGGCATCCCGACGCCGCCCGCCTGGGTGACCAGCGACGCCGGCGCGGCGCGGGCGATTGCCGAGCGGGAGTTAAGTCAGGGGCATGGCGTGGTCACCAAACCCTTGTTCGGCTCACAGGGCAACGGTTTGCGGAGATACGATACGCTGGACGATCTCTCCGGGTTTTCCGACCACCAAGGGGTCTTTTATCTCCAGCGGTTTGTCCATACGGGTGACGCCAGTCACGATTTTCGGGTATTCGTGGTGGCCGGCAAAACCGTGGCCGCCATGCGGCGTTCCGGCGTAACCTGGCTCAATAATGTTCACCAGGGCGCCGTGTGCGAGCCGGTTCGCCTCGACGACGCGCGGCTCTGCCGTCTGGCCGAGGATGCCGTGCGCCACCTGGACATGAACTACGCCGGCGTCGATATCATCCGGGATGAGCTGGGCCGCTACTACATCCTCGAGGTCAACAGCATCCCGGCCTGGAAAGGACTGCAAAGCGTCACCGAGGTCTCCATTGCCGAACATCTGGTCCTTGACTTTCTGCGCCAAACCCGTCGCTCCGGGATTCGGACTGTGCAAGCCATCTGAATTCCGTCATGCAAGGCAGGCGACGACTAGCCGCCCACGAGGCCTACCTTAAGGCCTGCGAACTGGAGCTCAGGGCCTTCAAACCGGGCAATGTCAGCATCCACTCGGAGGGTCATGGCATGACGGTTGAGGATTTTAGAATCAGCGCCAAAGTCAGCGCCCCCTGCCTGTCCGATCCGGAACTTCCGCTGGGCGAAAAAATTTTTCGCGCCATCGAAGCCACCCACAATGCGGTCGGCTGCAATACCAATCTGGGCATTGTCCTGTTGACGGCGCCTTTGATACAGGCCTTCCTGCATCGGACCGGGCGGTCGAATTTTCATGACGCGGTCAAATACGTTCTGGAAAAAACCACGGTCGCGGATTCCGAATGGGTCTACCGGGCCATCCGCCTCGCCCAACCCGCCGGTCTCGGCGAGGCGCCCGAACAGGACATCGCATCGATGCCAACCGTCATTCTTTTGGAAGCCATGCGGCTTGCCGCGCATCGCGATAGCGTGGCTCGTCAATACATTAGTTACTTCTCCGAGGTTTTCGATGGCGCCATTCCAATGTATGATTCCCGGCTGTCCCTATGGGATGATGAGGAGTGGGCAACCGTAGCCGTATTTCTCCGATTCCTCGCTCGCCATCCTGACAGTCACATCGAGCGTAAATTTGGCCCGGCCATCGCCAACCATGTGACCGAGAGAATGCGAAGCGTTGAAGCCGAACTTACGGTGGCGGCATCGCCCAAGCCATGGATGGAAGTTCTTCGGGATATCGACAGGGAATTCAAGGCCCGGGGAATCAATCCTGGTACATCCGCGGATTTGACGGTAGCGACGGTTCTTGCCGCGCTGCTGCAAAGCCATTACTGAGATGTAACAGCTCGGGCAAGGAGGTGTTTTAACAAAAACTATAAGGCAGCCCCAGCAATGAGGTTCCTGCCGCGGGGAGACATGTCAATGTCGATACTTCAGAAGTTCTTTTCTTTCTTCAACAACGATAATACCGAGGACTTAATCATGGGAAATATCAACAAACTGCTGGTCGGTGAAGCACTGTGCGGCGGCGGTAACGAAATTGCTCACGTCGATCTGATCATGGGTCCGCGTGGCAGCGCCGCCGAAACCGCGTTCGCCAACTGCGTCACCAACAACAAGGACGGTTTCACCAGCCTGCTGGCCGTAGTTGCTCCCAACCTGCTGTGCAAGCCCGCCACCGTCATGTTCAATAAGGTCACCATCAAGAATGGCAAGCAGGCCACTCAGATGTTCGGACCGGCTCAGCGCGGCGTTGCCATGGCCGTTGCCGATTGTGTTGAAGACGGCACTATCCCGGCCGATGAGGCCGATGATCTGTTCATCTGCGTCGGCGTATTCATTCACTGGCTGGCCGAAGACGACGCCAAGATCCAGGACTACAACTACGAAGCCACCAAGCTGTCCATCAAGCGCGCCGTCGCCGGCGAGCCGAAGGCGGCCGATGTGGTGAAGCAGAAGAGCCAGGTCGAGCATCCTTTCGCGGCTCACAAGTAAGCATCGCCTAAAAAACGCGGTCCCGCCAAGAGGGACCGCGTTTTTTTTCGCCCGGAATTTCGGTATTTTGCCGGCTAAGGTTCGTCGTTACTGCTATATTTGAAACAGATGGCAGTTGATATTTCCCGCATGGAGGGCGGTGGCGACGAGGACGGCGCTCACCCCGATACGCTCGAGCACGAGAAGATCCCGATCATCGCGGACTCCCCCAGCGGCTATGAACTCGCGGCCCGGATATTGACGAACAAAATGGCCGGCCTGTTCGAAATCGGGGCCGTCGAGACCGCCCACCCGCTTGAGGTTCATCAGGATGACTTTTGCGGGCCAGGATTCGGGCTTGGCAAGCAGTTGTTCCGGGCCCAGCAACATGTGGCGATCCTGAAAGTCCAGCGAGAGTATGAAATTCGCCGGGGGATGAGCCAGACTGTCCAGCATGGGCTCGGTCAGCGATTCGCTCCCAATGACCGGCCATGAGTCCTGGCCCAGCCAATGACTGCCGTGCATGTCCAAACCATGCCTACCCAGATCCATCCAGAATCTCGTCTCCGGGAACGAGAGCGCCAGCGTTTCCAGGAGTCGAAGCTGTGGCGCCTTGCCCATCAAGGCATCCAGATCCGCCACATAAATTGTCCTGAAGTTGCCGGCGCCCAGCAAGCCGCGAACCACGGCAACCGGTTCGGCTACGGCACTGAAAGGGGTGAACAAGGGTTTATAGTTTTGTCGATCGCCCTGGCGGGCGTGAACAACCCGCCCAGCCATGAGGTCGACTACAGGGATGATTTCCAAACTCGCCATCCATGAAGATATTTGTTTATGAGTATAGTACGGGGGGAGGCGAATGCCTGCCGCCAAACTCCGATCTCATCCGCGAGGGTGAACTGATGCTCGGCGCCTTGACCCAGGACCTGGCCGACATTCCTGGACTCGAACTGCATGCGTTAAGAGATGAGAGGCTGAAGCCGTACCGGCGCCATTCGAGCATTCAATGGATTCCTGTCCGATCCCACCTTAACGCCATGGACCTTTTCTCTTCCATGCTCGATCAGGCCGATGCCGCCTGGCCCATCGCCCCAGAAACCGGTGGCGTGCTGGAAGAACTCTGCCGGCTGATCGAGACACGGCGCAAAATTCTTCTCAATACCTCGGCGCGCGGAGTGCGCCTAGCGGCCAGCAAATTGGCCACCCTGGAAACCTTGGGGGGACACGACATTCCCGTGATCCCTACCCAGCCCTGGGCGGATGGCGGAGTCCGACCACCCTTCGCTTTTCCAATCGTGATCAAGATCGACGACGGCGTGGGATGCGAGAACACGCATATCATCCGCAACGCGGACCAATGGGATGCGTTTCGTCGAGCAGCGCATCCGGGCCGCTGGGTCGTTCAACCGCTGATGAACGGCGAAAAATTGAGTCTCTGCGGGCTGTTCAGGGAAGGCGCGGGTGTGCTGTTAAGCGTCAATCGACAACGGCTTCGCGAACAGTGGCAGAGCTTCTCCCTCGAAGGTTGTTCCGTGAACGCCATCTCGGATGTGTCGGGTTCCTTCGCCGCTTTGATCCAGGATATCGCGCGCGCCATCCCTGACCTGTGGGGGTATGTTGGAATCGATCTGATACGCGGCGCGGACGGATTGAAGGTTCTTGAAATCAACCCGAGACTGACCACCTCCTACGCGGGATTGCGATCCGCCCTGGGCATCAATCCCGCCAAATTGGTCATCGACCTGTGGCAATCAAGACGCTTGCCCCGTCTTTCCTTGTATCCCGCCCGGACTGTCCAGGTAGGCTGGGACCCGCCCCGATGAATCCACGGATCGTGGGCTGGGATGTCGGTGGCGCCCACTTGAAAGCCGCCCTGCTGAACGAACAGGGACGCCTGGAGATCGCGCGTCAGGTGGCCTGTCCCCTGTGGCAGGGTCTGAACCGCTTGGACCGGGCCCTGGCCCTCATGCTGGAAGTCATTCCGGATGACCCCGGCACCCATCACGTCATGACCATGACCGGAGAACTGGCCGACCATTTCGCCAACCGGCAAGAGGGCGTCAGGGAGTTGACCAGAACCATGGCGCGCCGGCTAGTGGCTGGCCGCGTCAAGGTGTTCCGGGGCGACGGCGGTCTGATCGGTGCCGAGGCCATGGCGTTGTCGGATACCCTCAAGGTGGCGTCGGCCAATTGGCTGGCAACGGGATTATGGGCGGCCACGCGTATCCAGGACGCTCTTCTGGTGGATGTGGGCAGCACGACTACCGATCTCTTGGCTATTTCCGATTCTCGGGTTGCCTACCGGGGCTATACCGATGGCGAACGATTGCGCTACGATGAGCTTGTCTACAGCGGCGTCGTCAGGACGCCCATCATGGCGCTGACGGGAAAGGTTCCCCTGGATGGAGCATGGTCCGGCGTCATGGCCGAACACTTTGCATCAATGGCGGATGTTTACCGGCTGACGGGGGAGTTGCCCGAGGCGGCCGATCAAATGCCGGCGGCCGATCAAGGCCCCAAGACTCCTGGAGGCAGCCGTCAGCGGCTGGCCCGACAGTATGGTTGGGACGCGGAAATGCTGTCGGATGCGCGTTGGCTTGAACTTGCAATTCACTTGCGTGAGCGACAATTGACACTCTTGCACAAGGCGGTGGACCTGCAACTTTCACGTGGGTTGCTGGGACCCTCGGCCCCCTTGATCGGCGCCGGCATCGGACGATTCCTGGTCAGAACCCTGGCCAACAGAAGTGGGCGAGCCTACGTCGACTTCAACGACCTGCTTCCCGCCCCCGCCCCCTCCGTCGATTTCTCGGCGGCGGACTGCGGTCCCGCCGTCGCCCTTGCCTGTCTCGCATCGTTGGAGATCCAACCGGGATCATGAAACTACTACTGCAGGAACTCCCCTACTTCGAGGATAGCGCCGCCCTCTTTCTTCCCTGGTCCGACCGGGGCTGGTCGGTTTTCCTGGACAGCGGTTATCCGCACAGTCGTCAGGGACGTTTCGACATTTTGGCGGCAGACCCCGTTATGACCCTGATTACCCGGGGACCCCTGACGGAAATCCGGAAGGGCGATTCCATCCGCCTTTCTCCCGATGACCCGTTCACCTTGGTCGAAGAGTCGCTGGGCAAATCCGTCGCGCCGGTCCCCGGTTTGCCATTTTGCGGCGGTGCCATCGGTTTTTTTGGCTATGACCTGTCCCGTCGGCTGGAGCGAATACCCAGCCTGGCGGCGGATGCCGAAGGCATACCGGACATGATGATCGGCATCTACGATTGGTGCGTGATCGTGGATCATCATGAACGGCAAACCTACCTCGTCGGGCGGAACGACAGCCCGGGGCTAAACACGCGATGGCCTCACCTCGTCAAGAGTTTCAGCCAAATACAAACGCTGGGTTGGCGGCTGGGGGATTTCGAAATCCTGGGCAAGCCCACCGTCAACCTGGACAAGGCCGGTTACGTGCGCGCCTTCAATGCCATCCAGCATTACATACAGGAAGGGGATTGCTATCAGGTCAATCTGGCGTTGCGCTTTTGGGCCTCGGCCCGGGGGAATCCCTGGGTGGCCTATCAATACCTACGCACCCACAATCCCGCGCCTTTCAGCGGGTACCTGAATTATCCCCAACTGCAGGTGCTCAGCTCCTCCCCAGAGCGGTTTCTGAAGGTTTGCCAGGGCGAAGTCGAAACCAAACCCATCAAGGGCACCCGACCCCGCCTCCCCGATGCCGTCAGCGATGCGACGCAAGTGCTGGACCTCCGGGACAGTCTCAAGGACCGCGCCGAAAACCTGATGATCGTGGATTTACTGCGTAACGATATCGGCAAGAGTTGCATCGCGGGCTCGGTGCATGTCCCAAAATTATTCGAGATCGAGAGTTACGCCACCGTGCATCACATGGTCAGTACGGTGCGCGGCAAGCTGCAAGCGCCGCACAGTGCACTGGACCTGTTGCGAGGGTGTTTCCCGGGCGGTTCGATCACCGGAGCGCCTAAAATCCGCTCCATGGAAATCATCGAAGAACTGGAACCCCACCGTCGCGGCGTGTACTGCGGTTCGGTGGGCTACATCGGCTATGATGGCGGTATGGACAGCAATATCGCCATACGAAGCCTGGTGCTTTCCGGGAATGTTCTGCGCTTCTGGGCCGGAGGCGGCATTGTGGCCGATTCCAATTGTGCGTTGGAGTACGAAGAGTGCCATCACAAGGCGGCCGCGCTGCTGCGTTTGATGGATCAGTTCCGACACCAGTCGACGCGTGCGCATTCCCTGGGTTGTTAAGCTGGGCGGCAGCTTGTGGGCTTCGCCGCTGCTGCCCAGATGGCTGGAACAACTGGCGGCAGGCAACGTCATCATCGTGCCGGGAGGCGGCTTATTCGCGGACGCCGTGCGCCGGGCACAGGATCGTTGGGGTTTCGACGATCATGTGGCGCATGCCATGGCCATCTCGGCCATGACGCAGTATGGGCAAATGCTGCAGGGACTCTGTCGGGAATTACGGGTCGCCACCGAACGTCAGGCTCTGCTTGAGGCCAATCGGGTCGGTCGTTCCATCATCTGGCTGCCCGATCCCCGGGCCTTGGAGAACGCTTCACTGCGGGCATCCTGGGACGTTACCTCGGATAGCCTGGCGGCATGGCTGGCAAGGCAACTCGCCGCGGAGCATTTATTACTCGTCAAATCCAGGTCCGTCCCGACGGGCGCCTGTCGACTGTCCGATTTGGTGGCTGAAGGTTTGCTGGACCCCGCATTTCCCGAAACGGCTGATAGCCAACCTGGAGCCATATGGGTGTCTGGACCGGAGCACCCTGAATTCTGCGAGGTGGGCCTCATGAACCCTTCATCCTACTTCACGAGAGTCATGACCAATCCGGGTTGAGTGTTTACGAAGGAGGCGAACGACATGTCCATTCGAATTCGTTATTTCGCCAGTCTCCGCGAAACAATGGGGCGCGTGGAGGAACAGATTGTGTTCGAAGCCATCACCACCGTCGGCGAGATCTGGAAAACCGTGAATGAGGGACGACCCTTGCCTGACAACATCCTGTGCGCGGTCAACATGGAATATGCCAGCGCCAGCACCTCCGTGCGGGATGGCGATGAAGTCGCCTTTTTTCCTCCGGTAACCGGAGGCTGAGATGCCCGTAATCGCGCTGAAGGATCATCCTTTCGACCCTTACCAGGAATTGACGGCATTTCGCACGGTGCAGGGTGGGAAAGCCGCCAAGTATGGGGCGCAGAGCATTTTTATCGGCACCATGCGCGATTTCAACGAGGGCGAGACCGTTGAACGGCTCTGGCTGGAGCACTACCCTGGCATGACGGAACGTGAATTGGCGCGTATCGTCGAGCAGGCGTTCGCGCGTTGGGCGATGGATGAAGCCTTGGTGATGCATCGCGTGGGCGAGATCAAACCCGCGGACGCCATCGTCCTCATAGCCTTTTGGTCCGCCCACCGGGGAGCGGCGCTCGACGCCACGCGCTTTGTGATCGAGGAACTCAAACACCGGGCTCCATTCTGGAAGAAGGAGACCCTTGGGCGCGGAACTCGCTGGGTGGAGCGCAATACCCCGGCATGATTAAGGAATAATCCCTTGGTTTCGCCTGCATCATATCGACAAGCCGCGCTGCTTCCCGCATCATGAATAATCCTAGATTCCTCTGTCATACTGCACATACCAAGTGCCGCGTAGTCTTCATGCCATTTGAGAAGCGGTCAACAGAGGAATCTAGGATAATATTCGTTGCGTCCTACATCGCTCCATCACACACTGTATCCAAGTCCACCAGCGAGGTTCCCATGGCAAACTCAGCCTATCAGCTTCTTGAAATCGTCGGCACCTCACCGATCAGCAGCGACGATGCCATTCGCAGCGGCATCGAAAAAGCCACCCTGACCCATCGCAAGCTGGACTGGTTTCAAGTGATAGAAACACGGGGACAAATACGCGATGGCAAGGTCATGCAATTTCAAGTCATCATGAAAGTGGGTATGCGGCTGGATACACCCGCCGGCGCGCCACTATCATCCATATGATCCATATGAAGGGAGTCTTTGTGCTTATGCGAGCGTTGAGTCCCAGGAACTGGTTTTTTCTGGGGTTTCTATTTTGCGTCGGATTGATGTTGTCGGCGTTCTATTTCCAGTTCGTGGGTAAATTGGACCCTTGCCCACTTTGCATTTCTCAAAGAATCATGGTGGTGGCTGTGGGGTTGGTCATGCTGGCCGCCGCCATTCATAACCCCGGATCACGCGGCATCAAAATCTACGCCGGCGTCGCCGGCATGACCGCGTTGGCGGGCGCCGGCATTTCAGCGCGTCATGTCTGGATTCAACACTTACCCGCCAGTGAGGTGCCGGCATGTGGTCCCGGCCTCTCCTACATGTTTCGGTACTTCCCCCTTACGGATACATTAAGGGCGATGGTCACGGGCACCGGGGATTGCGCCAAGGTCGACTGGACTTTGCTGGGTTTCAGCATGCCGTTCTGGGTATTGGTTTGCTTCCTGGGCCTTGCCGTCGTCGCATTCGCCCAGTTCGGAAACTTGCAAGATCGTCGCTGACCGAGTCATTTCCCGGCTTAACCGCTTCGGCGGTGGAATTCCCGGCCGTTCGTCGAGACCGCCGCTGAGCTGAATTCAGTCCCTTATCCATGCTGCATCCCTGGCGATCGGAAATTTCCCTGATCCTGGTAATATTCCTGGTCGGCCTGTTCGTTGAGAAGCTCACCAATAACCTGGCTCTGGCGCTCTGGGTTGTCCCCATCATCTATATCTTCCATCATGTTTTTCACGCCAACCGGCTATTGCAATGGCTGATTGGGGGAAAGGCCAGCGAATTACCTCATGGGTTGGGGGTCTGGGAGGAGATTTACTTCCTGATCTTTCGAATTCGGCGCCGTAACCGTAGACGCAAAAAGCAACTCATCCGCCTTCTTGAGCGTTTCCGGACCGCTACCGCCGCCCTGCCCGATGCCACGGTGGTCCTCAGCTCGGGTAACAGGATCGATTGGTTTAACGAGGCTGCGGCCAATTTGTTGGGCCTTCGACGTAACGACATTGGGCAGAAAATCGGCAACCTGATTCGTCATCCCAAGTTCATGAGTTATCTTGAATTTGCCGACTATCAAGCCACGGTGGGAGTCCCCTCGCCCGTCGCCGACAATGTTCAACTCGAGATCCGCATCGTACCGTACGGTGAAGATTTACGCTTGCTCGTGGCGCAGGATGTGACTCAGCTCCGTTTCATGGAACGCGTTCGCACCGACTTTGTCGCCAACGTGTCTCACGAACTCCGCACCCCACTCACGGTGATTCGGGGCTATGTGGAAAGTCTGGTCGACAATGCCGACAAGTTGCCGCCCAGCTTCGCTCGCGCCTTTCAGCGCATGGAAGAGCAGACCCTGCGCATGCAGACCCTCATAGACGATCTTCTCACGCTGACCCGGCTTGAATCGGCCTCGCATCCCATATCGCAACGCCGCGTGGACATTCCGGCACTGCTCGAAAAAATACATGAGGAGGCATTGGCACTCGTCATGGATGACAAACCCGATATCGAGCTATGTCTAGAGACCAAACTCGGGCTCTTCGGTAGCGAACAAGAGTTGCAGAGCGCCTTCACCAATCTCGTGCAGAATGCATTGAAATATTGTAGGGAGGGCGACATGGTCATCGTGCGCTGGCACGAGGAAGGAGAGGGCGCCAAGCTGGAAGTCTCTGATACGGGACCCGGTATCGCGCCGGAATATCTCCCCCGCTTGACCGAGAGATTCTACCGGGTGGATGCCGGCAGGGGGCCGGGAGGAACCGGCTTGGGCCTCGCGATTGTCAAACACGTCATGGCGCGGCATGGGGGGGAATTCAAAATCAGTAGCGTGGTGGGGCAAGGAAGCATTTTTTCCTGCTGTTTCCCTGAAAACCGGCTAGCCCGAATGACCGATCCCGTGGACCCTGTCGAACTGGCGGACGAGTCAGCATCCCGGGCGAAGTAGGAATACGACTGCTTGCCCGTGAGGTAGGATCGACAGCCACGGTACGCGGATGATTCCCATCACGGGGGGTCGCCATGAACGGCATAATTTTTTGTCATTAAAATGTAGTTGCAAGGCATTCCCGCAACAGCTAACATTGAGCATGTTGCGAATTTCTCAACAAATGTTGTTTTAGGGCTAACGGGAGCTAACTATGTTCAAGAAAACACTTCTGGCTTTGAGCCTGGCGGGTCTAGCGGGATTACCCGCCGCCTACGCCGACCAGCATGAGTCGCTGGACACCTCAACGGCAGGCATGGAATCGACCACCACCGATACCGAGTCGACCTATGCCGCGCCTGTCTCTTCGGGCGAATTCACCGATGATCGGTGGTATGCGGCGCCGTTCGGCACCTTCCTTCAGCCCGCCGGTTCGCGTAACGCGCAAGCTGGCTGGGGCGCGGGTCTCGCTCTGGGCAAAATCATCAACGAATACTTCAACGTTGAAATCCGGGGTTTCTGGCAAAACATTACCAATAATGGCATGCCGCAACTGGGCGCCGGTTATCAGCCCGCCATGAACTGGACCGGCACTTGGGGACACGGTGGAACGGATTTCACCGGCGGTACCGTCGATCTGCAGTACTACTTCATGCGCGATACCTTCTCCCCTTATGCTGTGTTCGCATTGGGCGGGATGAATTCGAGCTGGCGAGGTTCCTTCCCCGGTTACACGAGTGCCGCTTACCCGAACGGCATACCGGGCGGAGTGAACAACCTCACCGGCAAATCGACCTCCTCATTCATCTTCGAGGTGGGCGCCGGTGCGACCTATGAGTTGGCAGACAACTTCCTGCTGCGTGGCGACGTTCGTTACCGTGGCGACACAGCCGCCGGCAACTGGCCCGGTAACACCGACCTATTCAATGACTTCCTGGTCAACGTAGGTTTCGTCGTTCCCTTCGGCGACAAACCCGGTGCGGCGGCAGCTCCGTTGGTGGCTGACGATTGCGCCACACGCGACACCGATGCGGATGGCGTGAACGACTGCGACGACAAGTGTCCGGGCACCTCTTCCGGCACCAAAGTCGACAGCCAGGGCTGCCCGATCGTCATGGAACTTCGGGGCGTCAACTTCCGCTATGACTCCGCGGAGTTGACCGAAGGCGCCAAGGGTATTCTCGATGGCGTGGTCGAGCAGTTGGTTGCGTTCCCGGCAAAGAAGGATATCGAAGTCGCGGGTTATGCCAGCTATGAGGGGCACCCCGGCAAGGAGCAGCACAACCTGCACCTGTCTCAGCGCCGTTCGGAATCCGTCGCTCAATACTTGCGCGGCAAGGGCGTCACCAACAACCTGTATGCCAAGGGTTATGGCACCGAGTATCCGATTGCCGACAACGCTACGGAAGAAGGTCGCATCAAGAATCGCCGTGTTGAACTGCGGTGGATGGGTGACTGATCCCTACAACCATCAAGTAGCATCCGCTACCTGAGTTCGGCAAACCCGCCTGATGGCGGGTTTGCTTTTTATGGGACATGCAATGTTGCCTAAGTGGCGGAGTCTGAATCAGTTAAAATGAATCGTCTGATTCGGGCATATTTTGGATTTTTCACCATGAAAAGACTGGTTCTCTCTTTTTCCGCCGTGATGGGCGGCGTTTTTCTGGCCAACACAAGCTTCGCGGACTTCCAACGTGGTTACGTTTCCATGATGGGATCCTCCACTGTCGTGCCTTTTGTCAAGGCGGCGGCGGATAGGGTCAAGATCAAGCCTCCCTTGATCCAGGCATCCGGCTCCGGTGGCGGCATCAAGCTTTTCTGCGAAGGCACGGGCGCCGAATCCCCCGATATCGCTCTGTCCTCCCGCGCCATGAAGCCCAAGGAGCGCGATGAATGTTCACGCAACGGCATTGTAGATGTACTGGAGCTAAAAATCGGTTATGACGCCCTCATCCTCGCCCAATCCAAAAAGACCGACCCTTGGTCCTTGACCGACAAGGAAATGCATCTGGCTTTTGCCAAATGGATAGCCGAACGTAATGGCGCGATGGAGCTCAATCCCAACAAAACCTGGAAGGATGTCAAGGAATCGCTTCCCGCCGCTCCCATAGAGCTGCTGGGCCCGCCCACGACCTCCGCCACCCATGACGCCTTCGTGGATCTGATTTCCGACCTCGAGTGCAAGAGCCCCCCGTGGGTACCGGCTGGAGCTCGCGAGCCTTCCGCCGAGATGCTTAGAAAATGCCGCAGTGTAAGAGAGGATGGCGTATACAAGGAAGGCGCTGAAAACGACGTGACACATGTTGATAGAATCGCCGAAGCGATCACGCCCAAGCTAGGTGTCTTCGGCTACAAAATGCTGACCGAACATGCCGCCAAACTGCGTGCAATCCCCATTAATGGCGTGGAGCCGACCTATGAAAACATCTCTACACGGAGCTATCTGGGCGCGCGTCCTCTCTACCTGTATGTGAAGACCAAGAGCATCGGGCGCACACCGGGCTTGCGCGAGTTCCTTGCTGAAATCACCAGCGAAAACGCTTGGAGCGATAAAGGGTACCTGCGTGCGGCGGGTTTGATTTCCATGACGGCGTCAGAGCGGTCGAGTTACGCGTCCAAATTGAAGGATGTAGGTGTCTCGTCGGCCCTTGCCAATTCCCCGTCAAATCCCGTAAAGGCCGCTTCATCCAAGAAATCGACATCCGGCAAGAGCAAGAAAAAGTAAGGCGAGGGGTCATTGGGAAAGCCGCGTAATCGGATATCAAGCATCAATAGCTACGCGCTGTTATCGCGATTGGATGACTCGCCAGACGTAGAGGCGAGCAGAGCGCTCCCTTTGGCTTGGCGACCCGCCGGGAACAAAGGTACCCATCGGGCCAGCCGAGGGGTACCTTTTTGCTTTCTCTCCCAGCATTGCCGACAGACTCAAACAGGATGACGAGAGCAGCGGAACATAATGAAATGCGTTCCCACGCCTACCAACATAAGCGAAATGCCGATGCCTCGATAACTTTCTCATGCCAGCAGGATGGCGAACAGGGACCTCAATGACATTCGACACTCAGCCTGATAGTGAGGAAATCGATCGGTTTCTGGCCGAGGACATCGGTGCTGGAGACCTGACGGCGTCCATTCTGCCTGAAACGCTCACGGCCACCGCGAGGGTCATCACCCGCGAACCCATGGTGCTTTGCGGTCAGGCCTGGTTCGATGCGGTTTTTGTACGTTTGGACCCTAGAGCCGAGATTATCTGGCACCTGCCGGAGGGGGCGGAGGCTGAGCCAGGGGCCAGGCTTTGCACGCTAATGGGCTCGGCGCGCGCTTTGATGACAGGCGAAAGAACCGCTCTGAATCTTCTTCAAACACTTTCCGCAACGGCTACGGTTTCGCGCCAATACGCCAAGGCGGTCGCCGGTACCGGCGTCCGGGTTCTCGATACCCGCAAGACCCTGCCCGGATTGCGCGTTGCGCAAAAATACGCGGTCCGTTGTGGCGGCTGCCATAATCACCGCATGGGTCTCCATGACGGCATCCTGATCAAGGAAAATCACATCCTGGCGGCTGGTTCCATCACCCAAGCCGTGCGCGCGGCCAAATCGCTGCGGAAAAACGTCATGGTCGAGATTGAGGTCGAAAACCTCCAGGAGCTCGGGGAAGCATTGGCGGCGGGCGCGGAGCGCATCATGCTCGACGAATTTTCGTTGTCGCACATGCGCGAGGCTGTGAAGATAACGAGAAATCGAGCGGAACTTGAGGTTTCAGGCAATGTTTCCCTGGAAACCATTCGGGAGATTGCCGAAACCGGGGTGGATTATATTTCGGTTGGCGCATTGACCAAGCATGTCCAGGCCATCGATCTATCCATGCGGGTCACACTCGGCGCCGGCGATAACGCCGAGTGCTCCCGGCCATTCGGTTAATCGATGCGTCTGACTCCGTCAGCGCCACCGACCAGTACAACGTCGGCGGGTCTCATCGCGAAGATGCCCACCGTAATCACTCCTGGTATGTTGTTGATGATTTGTTCCATCTCCGGGGGATTCACTATGGAGAGATTCCATACATCAAGAATCTGCCCCCCATTATCGGTCACACAGTTCTCGCGCCAGACGGGTTGCCCCCCTAGCTTGACCATTTCCCGCGCGACGTAGCTGCGGGCCATGGGAATCACCTCCACGGGCAGGGGAAATTTCCCCAGAACATCCACGCACTTGGTCTCATCGGCGATGCAGATGAACTTGCGGCTGGCGCCGGCAATAATCTTTTCTCGCGTCAGAGCGGCGCCGCCCCCCTTGATCAATTGCTTGTGCGGGTTGATCTCGTCGGCGCCATCCACGTACACATCCAGCGACCCGACATCGTTCAACTCCAGCACGGGAATCCCTAATTTTTTCAGTTGCTCGGTACTGGCATTGGAGCTGGAGACCGTTCCTTCTATGTCTTTTTTGATATCTGCGAGGCAGTCGATGAATAAGCGGGTGGTCGATCCTGTTCCGATACCCAGAATGGAATAGCCCTTGACGTAGTCCAGGGCGGCTTCGGCTACTTTTTGTTTAAGTTCATCTTGTGTCATATGAGTTCCTTTTCAACAGTCGTGAATCAACAATTGATGATAACTCGTACCCGGCCATGCCGCCATGCCGACTCGCCTCATTCGATGCCGCGTGAGCCTTGCATCGCCTCGTCATCCTCACGTCAGCCTCGACTCGGACATGACGGCGCCATGCGCTCCAATTCATTAGCGATAAAGGCGGCCTCAAAAGCCACTTCCTGCAGGCGCTGTCATAAAACTGTCACATTAATGCTATCTAATTACTTGAGTTAGACTCTGCTAATGAAGCTACGGTAACGACATCGTATACACATGAGTAAACACATCGGACGAGATCGCAATACTCGCGCCAAATTTCAGGTGACTCGCTACGATCTCACGACCGGTTTTATTGAGTTGCATCAAGGCAAGGATGGGTGGGACCCGAATTCCAGCGAATACCTGACGCTGCCGTGGGCTGAGTTTATCCAGAATTTGATCGATGGTCAGTACGAGATAAATTCGCTGAACGGGCATACACTCAAATGAACCTCGATGACGTGGGCGCGGTCCGTGTGACTCGACAGCTTTCATCGACCCGATATACATGAACGTCAGGTTCGCCTTCATCGCGTGACGTTGACCCATGGATGTGGGCGATACCCCTCATGGTGAATGGCATCTCCAACTGTCCCCGTGTCCAGGCATTGCCGGCTGACGGCAATGTTCCCTGGATCCAGGTTCGTGACACCGACCCGGTACATTCGGGGTTGACCATTCCGCGGACTCGGAAAGCCTCCCCTGAGAGCTTGTGAATAAACCCCCGGCCGTAGCGAGGGCGTCCCTGGGCGTGGTGGGCAAGGCGCGGGGGTGCACAAAATCGGGGAGTCCAGCAGCGCTAAACGACTCGATTTTGGGGGTGTCCGCAGTAGGCCGGGGGTTTATTCACAAGCTATGAGCCCCATTTGACAAACAGGTAAGGGTCCAGGGTTGCCCCAAGGGCTTACAGAGGCTACTCACGGTCTGCAATCCGTTACATAATTCAACTCGTGTCATAACCGCGACTTCTCTGTCAGCCATGACTCAGGCATCCCAGACAGAACATTCCATCCCGCTCCCCGCGATTTCATTCGTTCATTCCGAGCTCTCGGAAGCGGATCGACAAACCTTGTTGAAAGCTTTCGATTATCTCGAACATACCAGCTTTGCGGTCAAACTCACCAACGTCGTGGGCACGCCCATTGAAATGGCGCTCAAACTCTTGCCGAGCCGTTGGTACAGGAGGTTGCACCGCGCCGCCGAAGCCAGTGTCGATCTGGCGCTGAGACTGATCATCAGCCGCAAGTTATCTTATTCAGGAGTCAGTGGCCCCAGCAATTTGGGCCATAAGATTCTCGGCATGGCCGCCGGAGCGGTTGGCGGCCTCATCGGTGGTCCCGCGCTATTGTTGGAGTTGCCCATCACCACGGCATTGATGTTGAGCTCGATCGCGGAAATAGCCCGTCGCGAAGGAGAGGATCTGTCGTCACTGGACACGCGCCTGGCCTGCATGGCAGTCTTTGCGCTCGGTGGCCGCACCGACGAAGATGACGCCGCCGATACGGGTTACTATGGATTGCGACTGGCCCTGGAAGCGCCCATTGCCGAAGCCAGTCGTTACCTTGCACAACTGGGTCGGAGTGGTGTGGCGAAACCACCGGCGCTCGTTCAACTGGTCAGCAGCATAAGCCGTCGATTCGGCGTAGTGATCTCGGAAAAGGCCGCCGCGGAGATGATTCCGCTGCTGGGTGCGGCTGGCGGAGCCGTCATCAACAACATGTTCATAGAGCATTTTCAAAATGTCGCCCAGGGCCATTTTTCCCTGCGGCGGTTGGAACGAAAATACAGTCACGCGTTGATCAAGGAACACTATAATCAGATCAAGCACAAGAATGGATATTTTCCCATCCTTGCCGCCTATGGTCCCGGAAACCTGCCCTCATGAAGGCTAACCCCTATTCAATCCTGGAGATTTCTGACAGATGGCAAATATCCCGAACATCGACGAACTGCTCAAAAACGATACCGCCAAAGGCGTAGCGCTCGGGCTGGGCGTGGCGATCGCCGGTATCGCCGCGATACCGGCGATTATTTCGGTGGGACGCCCGTTTGCTCGCGCCGCGCTGAAATCCAGTCTGCTGCTGGTGGAAAAGGGCCGCGAAACCATCGCGGAGATCAGCGAGGACCTCGAAGATATGATGGCGGAGGTCAAGGCTGAACTGGTTGCCGACAAGACCGAATTTTCCGCCTCCGAGGAAGCCATGGAAGAGGTGATCGTCGAATCCCCGACGGACTGACGATGCTCCAAGCCTACGTCGTACATGCCGTGCCTGGCCGGGCGCGCATCAAACTACCCGGCAAGCGGGGGGATGGCCTGTTTTTTTCCCAACTCGAAACCTGGTTGCGCGACTGCCCAGGCGTGGCTCAGGTTCAAATCAATAGCCGGGCGGCGAGCGCGCTTATCAGCTTCAAGCCGGAAGGCAACCTCACCCAGGTAGCTCGCCAAGCTAGACTGCACCGGGTCTTCAAGCTCGAAAACAGCCCGCCTCCGCTGAAAACCGTGGGCGAGATTTTTTCCGACCAACTCGGGCAGGTCAATCAGATGATCAGCACCGGGAGTCGTGGGCACCTTGACTCCAACTCCATTTTTTTTCTGCTCTTTCTCGCGCTGGGCATGAAGCAACTGTGGCGTGGGGATATCATGCAGCCGGCCATTCCCTTGCTGTGGCGCGCCATGGAAGTGCTGCGGGACTTGAATGGAAATGTCCAGAAATAAGCCACTCGTTCGCTGAACCCGGAAATTGACGTCATGCAGGACCTCATCAGCGTGGTGCATAACAAGGTTCCCAACCGCATCCGGCTGTATGTGCCGATGCTGCGCCACAAGCAGACCTATGCGGAGATGCTGAAGCAAACCTTGCTCCACCATTCGGAAGCCAAAGGCATCTACCATGCCGAGGCCAACATCATCACGGGAACGATCCTGATCAAGTACCACCCCGCCTTCCATGGCGAACCGCAAGTGCTTGACGTGGTCCGCAAGGCGGTGACCGCCATCCAGGACGGAAAGATAGAGATCTCCCTGAAGCACAAGAATCCTAGGCTGGGCAAGATGAAGCCCACCGCATTCTTTACCCGCGAACTGCTGGTGGGCATCGGCGGCAACATTATCGCCGGTCTGTTGCTGGCCTTCATGCTGGGCGGTTGACATGGAGCCCTCTCTCGCTGAAGGGCGAGCCGTCCATACGACCCAATCCGTCGCCATTGCGCATGGTCGCGGGGAGACCCAGCGGGACTAGCGAATGGTCAGGGTTGCCGACCGCCATTCCTGAGGATTCTACCCAAGCCAAGGCATTTTCCAGGCAGAGGATGGCGCCTCCGCGTTCTCTGTCCGACAGGCGCGTAGGGCGCCAATACCCCAGGTCGGCGCGATGGATAGCCGGCATTTACCAGGACGACTACTGACTCATGACCCAGAAATACGCCGCCGAGGTCGTCAATCAAATCTACCCTGGGCGAGTCCGCCTTAAGGTTTTATCCATTTACCGGCAGGAAGAGAAGCGAAACCAACTGGAAAAGGCCATCATGGGGACTGGCTATGTCGAGTCGGTCAAGGGCAACTCGCTGACCGGCTCCCTGCTGATTCGCTTTAACCCGGAACTGGTCGGCGCGGCGAGACTCTTTAAAGACCTGCAACCCCTGGTCGGCCCGATTCGCACGAAGGCGGATACCCAGGACTTGCCCGCAACAGCCAAGGCATCACGTCCCGCCAAGGCTGCCAAACCACCAAAAGCATCCAGGCCTCCGCCATACGGCGCTCCGCGGACGATCGAACAAGCCTTGCCCCGCTTCGAATGGCACGCGCAATCCGCCACCGAGGCCATGGCCATGCTGAACAGCGGGGAGCAGGGGCTCAGCCGCGCCGGCGCGATCAGTCGGCTGGCCGCCTATGGTCCCAACCTGCTCGACGAGTGCCGCAGGCGATCCGCCCTCAAGATGGCGGCGGAACAATTCATGAGCGTCCCGGTGGCGATGCTGGGCATATCGGCCGCCGTATCGGTCGCTACCGGCGGCATCGCCGATGCGGTCGTGATTGGCGGCGTCGTGCTGATCAATGCGGTGATCGGCTTTCTCACCGAAAGGTCGGCCGAAAAAACCATCAATGCCTTGGGAAATCTCCTGCCCACCCAGGCTACCGTGCTGCGCGAGGGACGAAGAGTCGAGATTCCCCTGGCCGAGGTCGTGCCCGGGGATCTTCTGGTGCTGACACCCGGGACCTATGTTCCAGCCGACGCCCGTCTGGTATACACCAAGAGTCTGACGGTGGATGAGGCCCCGCTGACCGGCGAGAGCCTGCCCGTGCAAAAGAACGCCGAGACCGTCTGCCTCGCCGAGATCCCCCTGGGCGAGCGGGTCAACATGGTGCACATGGGCACCGTGGTCACCGGCGGCAGCGGAATGGCGGTCGTCACCGCCACTGCCCGGCAGACCGAAATCGGTGCCATTCAGGCGCTGGTGGGCGCGGTGCAAACGCCGGATACTCCCATGCAGCGCCAGCTCGATCGCATGGGCGTACAATTGGCCGCCTTCAGCGCCGGCATCTGCTGCCTGGTGTTCGGCATCGGCGTACTGCGCGGCATGGGTTGGCTGCAAATGCTCAATTCCTCGATCTCACTGGCCGTGGCGGCGGTGCCCGAAGGCCTGCCCGCCGTGGCGACGACCACCCTCGCGCTCGGCATCCGGGAGATGAGCCGCCGCAAGGTCCTAATCCGGCAATTGCCCGCCGTAGAGAGCCTGGGTTCGGTGCAGGTCCTTTGCCTGGACAAAACCGGAACTCTGACCATGAACCAGATGAAGGTCGTCTCCATCCGGACTGACCATCACCACTTTGAATTGAGGGACGGCCAGTACTGGCAAGAAGGAGGCGGGCCCTGCTCCATCGAGGAGCACCCCGAAATTATTCGATTGCTGGAAGTCGTGACGCTGTGCAGCGAAGTCACGATCAACGATCGGACCTCAGCCAAGGAACTGGAGGGTTCGCCGACTGAATGCGCGCTGGTGGAGGCCGGGCATCATGCCGGCATCCAAGGTACGTACCTGCGAGGGAGCTATCCGCTGGTGGCCATCCACCACCGCGCCGAGAATCGCCCCTACATGCTCAGCGTCCATCGGCTGGCCGACGGGACCCATTACCTGGCGGTGAAGGGCAGTCCGGTAGAGGTGCTGGCCTTGTGCTCGGAGTGGCAATGCGGCGAGGAGCGGATCAAGCTGACGCGCAAGATACGGCAGTCCATCCTCGATATCAACGAGAGCATGGCCAGCGACGCCTTGCGGGTGCTGGGCGTGGCTTTCGGACATTCCGACAGTCCTGATGTGGAAATCCCAAGAGGATTGGTGTGGCTGGGACTCATCGGCATGGAGGACATCATCCGTCCCGGCATGCCGGAATTGATGGCTCAGTTCCATGAGGCGGGCATCGAAACCGTGATGATCACGGGCGACCAGAGCGCCACCGCCCATTCGGTAGGCAAGCGTCTGGGCCTCAATCATCGCAAGAATCTGGAAATTCTCGATTCGCTGAGCCTGGACCAGCTCGATCCGGAGCTGCTCGCCAACATCGTGACGGACACCACCATATTTGCCCGGGTCAGTCCCGCCCATAAACTAAGAATCGTCCAGGCCCTGCAGAAAAGCGGGCGCGTCATCGCCATGACCGGTGACGGCATCAACGACGGTCCAGCGCTGAAAGCCGCCGATGTCGGGGTCGCCATGGGCAAGCATGGGGCGGACGTGGCCCGTTCGGTCGCCGACGTGGTACTGGAGGACGATAACCTGCACACGATGGTCACTGCGGTCGAGCAGGGTCGAACCATCTACAGCAACATCCGCAAGAGTCTGCGCTTCCTGCTGTCCACCAATCTGAGCGAGATCGAGGTGATGCTGTTCACCACCGCGCTCGGATTCGGCGAAGCGCTCAATCCCATGCAGTTGCTGTGGATCAACCTGGTGACGGACGTCTTTCCCGCGCTGGCGCTGGCCATGGAACCGCCCGAACTCGATGTCCTGAAAAAGCCGCCGCGCGACCCCGCGCAGGCCATCATCGGCCGGGGCGACGCCTACCGGTTACTGCGAGAGTCCGGCCTGATCACGGCCGGCACCATGGGGGTGTTCGCCTACAGCGTGGCCCGATATGGACCCGGGCCTCTAACCAGCACCAATACCTTCATGACCCTGACCCTGGCTCAGTTTCTGCAATCCATCAGTTGTCGTTCGGAAGACACGACCATTCTGAACCGTAACCGACCGGGCAATCATTATTTGAACCTGGCGATCGCCGGCTCGATCGGCTTGCAGGCGCTGACGGTGTTCGTCCCACCGTTGCGTGGACTGTTGCGTCTGGCCCCCATGGGGCCGGGCGATTTGGCGATGATTCTCGCCGGCACGGTCGCCCCCTTCCTCATCAACGAAGCCAGCAAGAATTTACGCATACCAACCAGGGACACGGAGCCCGAACCCTCATGAAACCTTCTTTTTTGTTCACCTCCGAGACCGTAACCGACGGTCATCCCGATCGCCTGTGCGACAGCATCAGCGACGCGGTGGTAGACCGATTCTTGCAGAAGGATCCCTATTCCCGAATCATCGCCGAAGCCGCGCTTTCCAAGAACGTGCTGTTCCTGGCCGCGCGGTTCGCCTCGAGCGCCCGGATCGACATACCGGACGTGGCTAGGGCGGTGCTCGGCGAATCCGGCTACAAGGCGCAGGATTTCGACGCCGCCAATTGCTCCGTACTGACCAGCCTGATCGAAATGCCCGCGCACATGCGCGCCCAAGCCGACGAGCGCGACTTGAGCCCAGTGGAGCTGGACCGCTTCACCGCCCACAGCCCGGTCTCCGTGTTCGGTTACGCCTGCACCCAGACCCCGGAGCTGATGCCGCTGCCCATCAGTCTGGCCAACCGGTTGGCCAGGGCGCTGATTGCCGCTCGCAAGCAGCGCAAGGTGAGCGGCCTGTCGCCCGACTGCACGGTTCAGGTCGGTGTGGAATATCGCGAAGGCTCCCCGGCACGTATTGCCGGCATCACCATCATCGCCGGCAGCGTGGCCAGTAAACCAGCCGATCCGGCGGAACTGCGAGCGAACTTGATTCATGAAGTGATTAAGCCGATGTTTGCCGGGGACGCCATCCAGCCCGACGAAGCCAGCGAACTCTTCATCAATCCCCAGGGGGCGTTCCCCAAGAGCGGTCCCGGTTCCCATTCGGGTATGACTGGTCGCAAAACCGCGGCCGACACCTACGGGGCCTATGCCCGGCACAGTGGTTCGGCGCTGAGCGGCAAGGACCCCTCCCGCGCCGACCGGGTGGGGGTCTACATGGCGCGTTATGCCGCCAAGAACGTCGTGGCGGCCGGGTTGGCGGATGAATGCGAGGTTCAGCTCAGCTACGCCATTGGACATGCGGGTCCCATCAGTATTCAGGTACAGACCTTCGGCACGGGCAGCCTTGACGATCATGTCATCGGTGAGCGACTCAAATCGGTGATTGACTTCCGCCTGGGCGCCATCATTCGGGACTTCAACCTCCGCCATCTCCCATCGCTGTATCATTCCGGTTTCTATCGTTATCTACCGGTTCAAGGTCACCTTGGCGGGTCGACCCAGAAATTGCCGTGGGAATTGACCGACAAGGTCGACAGTTTGCGTTGAGAGGAATGAAGGCCACATTGATTCTCCGAAAACCTCCGTGCGCGAGATTGGGGCAGACACCCGTCAATGACATGAAATCTCCTTAGTCACTTATCATTACCCAGCGAATCCTTTCCCATGAAAGCGTCAAGTTCTGGTCCTCATACCTACAAGCGCCTTGATGGCGAACTCTCACAACTGCGGCTATTGCTGACGACCATGGGTCATGAAGTCCACCGGCAACTCAAAGACGCTCTGACGGCGTTCAAGACCGGAAATCATGAGCTCGCCCGGGAGGTCATGAGCCGCGACAGTGAAGTTGACCGCTTGGAAGTGGAGACAGACAGGGAGATACTGGATCTGATCGCCCGCAACTCTCCTTTCGGTTCGGATCTACGCGAGGCCATTACGGTATCGAAAAGCGTCAGCGAACTCGAAAAAATCGGCGATGAAGCCACCAGGATCGCCAGGTTGGTAATCATGGACAACAGCGGCGAGCGGCCTGGCCCCCAATCCCCCGAGCAGATTCTGGAAATCGAGAAAGTGGCCGGGATGGTGCTCTCCCATTACGAATCCGCTTTTGGTCTTTTCGAAGCCTGGGATGAGGATCAGGCCCATCAGATCATTGAGGGATATCGCCTGATGAATGGCCTGTTTGAATTCGGGTTCAGGCGCACGGTGAATCACATCAAGACTGGACATCTGCCTGTCGATCAAGGATTAAACCTGGCGCTCTTATCCATGTCCCTGGAGCGCATTGCTCACCATTCCGTAAACCTCGCCGAGTATGGCATCTACGAGGTGACGGGAATAGACTTGCGGCATCGCGAGAAAACGTAACTTGACAAGCGGTGACACGGGATGAAATGCGGGCTTTCGGCGCTCCCTCACCGGATAGTCGTTACACCGATGTTCTCGCATCATCCGGGATAGCGATATCGGAGTCCTGACTCATGAAAACCTTGGCCATACTTTCACAGAAGGGAGGCACGGGAAAAACGACGTTGGCCATCAATCTTTCGGTTGGGGCGGCCAGGACGCTCGACTGTGCGGTTACCCTGATCGATCTGGACCCCCAGGCCAGCGCCGCGAGCTGGAGCGACAGCCGGGAACGGACGCCACCCACCGTGATCTCGGCGCAGGCTAATCGCCTTGCGCATCATATCTTGGAGGCTAGCCAGGCAGGCGTGCGTCTCGCTATCATCGACACGGCCCCGCACTCGGAAAGCGCGGCCCTTGCCGCGGCGCGCGGCGCCGATCTGGTGCTCATTCCATGCCGGCCCGCCATACTTGATCTGCGCGCCATCAGTCACACGATCGACCTCATTCGGTTGGCCGGCGTTCCGGGGGTGGTTGTTCTGAACGCAGTTCCTCCTCGCGGCACGCTCGCCGACGAAGCCGCCGAGGCCATAGCCGGATATGGCGTCCCGGTGTCGCCAATACGGCTGGCCCATCGATCGGCATACATCAATTCGCTCACTGTGGGTAAATCCATCAACGAATTCGAACCAAAGGGCAAGGGGGCCGGGGAGATACTTCGATTGCTGGAATGGCTACAGAATATCCTCGAAATCTGAATATTCGAAACACTGCACCGGGAGGACCCAAATGGCCAGAAGAATTCGCCTCTCGACGGCTCTTCACAAGAGACCGGCGAATCACAATGACACCGCCTCGTTAGCCGCGGGGGATACAGCTAGCGCGGCCAAGCTGCCCATTGCCACCGGCAGGGGCCGCAAGGCACCCAAGCTGCAAAGCATAGGCACCGAGCAGTTCTTCTACTTCTTCCTGCGCCTGCGTAAAAGCGAAGTGCGGCGCGTGGTGCAGCGCGTGAAGTCGCTCTACCCGGGGGAAACTCCGGAAAAGCTGGCGCGGCGTCTCATCAACACGCAAAGCACGCTGTCATTCCTGGGCGGCGCCCTTCTATACCTGCCGCAACTGGTACCTGTTGCGGGAAGCGGTTTAAAATTCGCGGGTTTCGCCGGGGGGGCATCCGTCATGACCCGCATGCACCTCTATCTGATCCTGGAGATCGCCCTGCTTTACGGCCACGACATCGATGACCAGGCGCGGGTAGCCGAAATGATGAGCATCGTTGCCGCCTCCGGCATCGCGGCAGGCTCGCCGTTCTTGGTCGCCGCCTTGAACTGGCACCGGCTTGCGGCAATACCAACCGCCGGATTCACGGTACTGGCCACCACTCAGATCATAGGGGCCGCCGCCATACGGCATTATTCCAAGGCGGCCAAGGCTCTGGGGCAATCCGGAGCAATCCCGGCTCTAACCTCGGCCTGATTCCTGCGAGCCGAGAACCCAAATGAGGCGGGAAGGTCCTCCTCGGCCACCCACCGGGTTAAGAAAGTCATTCCCTTTTCAGTCCGTAAGACGCCGCCGAGCATCCATGCCTGGCAGTCATTCCCCTTTCAGGAGTCAAAAATGCCCACCTGAACCAGCTTGACGGGTTGTCTTGACATCATCGGCACATACGATGGCGATAGCACCACTGTCATAAACAAACCGTAGAGTCGGATCGTATACCGATCAGTATGCCAAGGTTTGGTCAAAGCGCATGCGTCTAGCCTGCCTCCGCGCCAATCCTTGCTTGCTAATCAGGAGCATTACATGAAATTCGGCTTTTTGGGGTTTGCGTTCTTATCGGTCTTGCTGGGGGGCGGACTGTGGCTTTATGACATACAACAGCGCAACATTCAAAGCCAGGTCCAAGAACAGTTAACGAATATCGCCCACCACAAGGTGGATCAAATCAGCGGATGGCGGCGCGAAAGACTGGGGGACGCCGAGGTACTGACAGGCAACCACCTGCTGACCGACGGTCTTGTCCAGTGGCTGAGCGGCTCCTCAGGCCCTCATATCCTCGTGGAATTGCAGGCTTACCTCGAGCCCTTGCGCCAACCCTACGGTTACCTAGACCACTTGCTGGTGGATGGCAAAGCCCACATTCAACTGAATATCGTTGATCAGATGCCCGGTAATCTGGATGACGAAACCCGGGCCGCTCTGTTCGAGAGTTGGCGTACCTTTCAACCCGTCATGACCGACATCCTTGACGGTTCGGAGTATCCACATCCCCATCTGAGTCTGGTGGCTCCGCTATTCAAGGATCTTCACCCGGCCGGAGCCATCATTCTGTTCATCGATCCGCGCCGGCAGCTCTTTCCGTTGCTGCAAGCCTGGCCGTCACCCAGCGCCAGTGCCGAGACCCTTCTGATCCGCCGGCATGGCGATGATGTCCTGTTTCTCAACGAGATCAGTGATCAGTCGGTCCACATCTTACGACAACCGCTCAACCGCATTGATTCAACGGTTACTCAGGCCATCATGGGTACATCCGGTCTGATCTTGGGTGAGGACAATAGACATGGCGCGGTGGCCGCCGTTGCCTTATCCATACCAAACACTCCCTGGATCATGTTGGCAAAGGTAAGTCGCCAGGAAATCTTTGCTTCAGGGCAACGGGAAACTCTCGTTTTGGGAATAGGTTTGCTGGCCATTCTGGGTCTGACCAGTTCTTTGGCCGCCCTTGGCTGGCAAATTCGAAAACGTAACGATGAGCGGCGTCTACGCGAGGCCGAGGCAGCCGAGCGCAGGAGCCTGGAGCAATTCCTTAACCTGTTCAATCAATCCCTGGACGCCATATTTCTTTTAGGACTTGACTTCCGGCTTATTGACGCCAATCCCGCCGCCGTGAAATTGCTGGGATACTCGCGTGACGACCTGATTCGCTTGCAGCTACCGGATATTCTGGCGGAGGTTGAGCGCCCACGCGTTTTCGAGATAGCACCGCGTTTACTCAGCGGCGCCATAAGACAACAGGAGTGGCTGCACCAGCGCAAGGATGGAACCACTTTTCCGGCCGAGGTTACGGCCAAGACACTGAATTCGGAACGTTTTTTCGCCACCGTACGCGACATCAGCCTCCAGAAGCGTGTCGAGCGGCTGAATCGGGAACTTAATGAGCAACTCGAAAGGCGCGTGGCGGAACGAACGGCGGAACTAAACCTGCGTACCCTTGAATTGTTCAAGAGCCAGGAGCGGTTTTGTCTGGCCATGGATGCCAGCAGCGAAGGGTTATGGGATGGCGACTTGCGAACGGGTAAATTCTATTACAGTCCTGGATTTTTCAAGATGCTGGGCTATGAACCAGACGAACTTCCTGGGAATATCGAGACATGGATACGTTTGCTGCATCCCGATGACAGACGCGCCATGCTGAAAAAGGCAAGGGAGATGCTGCATACAGGCGGTATCGAACTGGAATGCCAAATGGTTGACAAGGAAGGTCATAACCACTGGATATTATGTCGTGGCGCCGTAGTGGCATGGAATAACGCAGGCGAACCGCTACGGGCAGTCGGCACCCATCAGGATATCACCGAACGCAGGAGAATCCTGATCGCCCTGCAAAACAGCGAACGGGGTTATCGCGAACTGACTTGCTCTCTCGAACGGCAAGTTGCGGACCGTACGGCTGAATTGTCCGCCGCAAACGCCGCGAAGAGCCGGTTCCTGGCCCACATGAGTCATGAAATCCGCACACCCATGAATGCCATTCTTGGGCTAACCCAGTTGCTGGAAAAAGAATCTCACACGCCCACTCAGGGCGAGATGCTGAAAAAGATCAGCGAAAGCAGCGATTTATTGGTGCGTATCGTCAATGACATTCTGGACTTCTCGAAAATCGAGGCGGGTCAACTGCGGATCGAAAATCAACCCTTCATGCTAAGTTGGGTCATTGAGCGGGTGAATCATTTATTGGCGCATATGGCTGATGCCAAGGGCTTGGTTCTGCGAGTACCGTCGATCGAAGCAGAATACGATAATTTGATAGGCGATGCCCTACGTCTTGAGCAGGTGCTGATCAATCTGGCCGGTAACTCGATTAAATTCACAGAGTATGGTGAGGTTGAAATAATCTGCAAACCAAGGGAAATCAAGGAAGCTTCGGTGCTGCTGCGCTTGGAAATTCGTGATACCGGCATCGGCATCATGCCCGAGGCTATGGAAAATCTATTTCAGCCATTCACCCAAGCCGACAACACTATCACCCGTCGCTACGGTGGAACTGGTCTGGGACTGGCAATCAGCAAGAGACTAGTCGAGTTAATGGGAGGTCATCTGGGTGTCAGCAGCCAACCAAATTTGGGTAGCACATTCTGGCTGGAGATCCCTTTCCCGAGATCTAACGATGGATTGCTATCACTCTATGCAAAAAACATAGAAGAGAAATCAAGGAATGATCCCTGCCTTGTGGGTTTAAGGGTGCTGGCGGTTGACGATAAGCGCATCAATCTGATTATTATCGAGCGAGCCCTCACGATGGAAGGCGCTACCGTGAGCGTGGCAATGGATGGACGGGAAGCCCTGCAAATACTTTACGATAGGCCCGACGACTTTGATGTGGTGCTGATGGATGTGCAGATGCCGGTGATGGATGGGCTGTCCGCCACCCGCGAGATTAGGCGAAGCGTCGCTTTGTCTCATTTGCCGGTAATCATTCTGTCTGCTGGGGTTTTCGCCGAAGAACGAGAAGCTGCTTTGAATGTCGGGGCTGATGATTTCCTCGCCAAGCCAATCAACCTCAAGGAAGTGAACGCAGTCTTGGGCCGATATACAAAAACGGCAGATCCCTCTTCGTCATTATCATTAAGCTCTGCCGAAACTTCAAACGTAGACTGAAGATATATGCATTCCATCGATACATTGATTGGATGCCATGAAACGATAGTCCAGAAACACTTTGCGCTTATTTTGCAAGCTGCCAGAGAATCATGACGTCGATACGACGTGCATCGTATTGCTCTGTTCCGCTATCTGCTTGTTAACGATTCCGAGTCGAACTTCGGCAAACTCATCACACGAAAGCTTCGCAATGCTCTAATTCATCCGGCCTTCATCAAATCTTAACCGTTTCTTAACAGAAACACTACCCAAATGTCACCATAATACATTAGGTGACTTCTCTCCGAACCTACATGTCTAGCCACGCGAGACTAGCGGTTACCGTCTTCGCAGGTTTACTGAGGCAGGATATCTAATATAATTAAGGGTTTAATCAAATAGGGACAGTGGATTGATTCGATACTTGTTGCTTTCAATGAGTTCTTATAAGCATATTTCACGGAAACGCATTGTCCATGATAAACCAACGCGCATATAAGTTATATGTTGCAGATTTGCGGCGCGATACAGGAAATCAAGAACAAAAACCATATAGGATAATTAATATAGCCATTTATACCTTAGTCATAGATATCTAATTTAATGTTATTGGGCAGCATCGAATAATCGATTCTTTTGCATAATAAACCATGTATGCCGACCAAGTCGCCAGAGGTTGATTGCTGAAACCTTTTGGCTTTCAAGGTAACTATTAGGGTTAGGACCGTATCTTTCATAAAAGCACCTCAGTCTCGTTCAACTCGTCGCTGGTATATTCTCTGTTGATACAAGAAGCATTACTTTTTTCGGTCCTGTATTTACAGTTTATCAAAGCAACACACACATCGTAACAAAGGCGGATTATTCAAACTCCATTATCTATAGGAATGAATATGATAAGTCTACCATCCCCCAAGGAAAAAGGCATTCTTATTGCTCAACTCGTCAACTTAAGCTCTCAAGTTATACCAAGGGCACTTACAATCCATTCGCGAATGAAACTCGGCGAAAAACTAACAAACCGGGATCTTGATTACTTACGACAAAATCTCAGGTCGGTTGGGCGAATGTTACCTACGATTGATAGTTATAAAGACTATCAGCCGATTTATGCAGGTTTGATTTACCTCCTGCATGAGATTATAAGAATAGCGGTTGAAAACGAATCTGAACATAGAACCTTATTGCTCACCTAATTTTTTTGTTAGGCTTGTAATTAATCAGAAAGGCGGCGCTTAAACAGCATGACTACGAACAAATACAAATCCATCTTCATATCCGACCTGCACATAGGATCT
>Ga0233420_10000090_pt1 | contig 40260 bp, 35 predicted proteins | sample Watercolumn_Mata_4_FD_183009 | JGI IMG/M metagenome (GOLD analysis project Ga0233420, IMG submission 183009) | Freshwater microbial communities from Lake Matano, South Sulawesi, Indonesia - Watercolumn_Matano_2014_102_MG | ecosystem: Environmental > Aquatic > Freshwater > Lake | place...
GCCGGTTTCGAATGGGGTCCTTTCCTGACCTCGCTCATCTGGGTGTCCTATAGCTATTCCGGTTGGAATGCCGCCGTTTACATCGGAGGCGAGGTTCGCAATCCAGAGCGGAATTTACCGCGCGCGCTATTCTTGGGCACCGGCCTGGTGACCTTGCTGTATCTGGCGTTGAATTTCGTCTTCGTCTACTCCGCCGAACCCGTGAGTCTGGCGGGCCGGGTTGATATTGGCCGTGCCGTCGCCGAGTCACTGGGCGGGCCGGCCTGGGCGGATTTCGTGACCTGGCTCGTGGCCTTTGCCCTGTCGATTTCGGTATCGGCGTTGATGATGGCGGGTCCCAGGGTCTATGCGCGGATGGCGCGTGATGGCTTTCTACCGCGCTGGTTCGACATGTATGAGGACGGCTCGCCGCGCCGGGCGGTCATCCTGCAATGCGTGCTGGCGTTGCTACTGCTGTGGAGCCTGGGTTTTCGGGACTTGCTCACCTTTATCGGTTTCACCTTGGGCCTGAGTTCGGCCGTAGCGATCGTGGGTTTGATGATTCTGCGCATTCGGGAAGGCCTTGCTTTTCACGTGGCGGGCTGGCCGTGGGTGCCGGCGCTGTATCTGACGGCGGTACTTGCCATGACGATTTCCGTCATGGTCAGACAACCGCCCGGAATCCTGCTGGGACTCTCTCTTGTGTTGGGGGGCTGGTGGTTCTGGTTTCAGCGCTCCGGTGAGAAAGTCGAAAGAACCTGAAGACCCCAAGCAACGCCCGCGAGGCTTTGACGAGAGTCCACGTCACCACTTGAGCCGCAGGTCCAGATGAATGCGGCCACCCCAAAAGTTTCGTCTGGCGCGCAATCGGAGCGCGAATTCCCTCGGGCCGGCGGGCTCTGGATTGATTGCGGCGATGAAGAGGCCCAGCATTTGCGCCATCTGTTCGGCGGGAAGCGTTGGCGCGACTCGGGCCTTGGCCGCCATGGATCCAAGCCTAGCCAGCAGGCGGTGAGTTTGCCGGACACAGCCACTGTTCGGAACCGGCAGACGGGTTTTACTTTTACTCACGGCCTTCCTCCGATATCCTGTTTCTTGAAAGTGATTCCAATCGCATTTGAGGGCAAGCAAGATTCATTCCCCCGCGGTTGTGGGTTCAGAACTCGTGAATAAACCCTCGTCCGTAGCGAGGCCGTCCAGGGGTGTCCGCAGTAGGCCGGGGGTTTATTCACAAGCTCTCAGCCCAATGGACGTATGCCGGTGCTGGAGCGTATCTCCTTCATGAATGGCTGGCTGTACCGCCGTGCCTTGGCCGCACCATCCTGCAGCGCTTCCTCGATTTTTTCGGGGGCTTCCAAAAGAGCTTCGTAACGTTCTCTTGCCGTCTGTAGATGCTGGTTGAGGTATTCAAACAGCACCCCCTTCATCTCGCCCCAACCGATGCCGTCGGCGTAGCGAAGACGTATGGCGGCGGTTTCATCGGGTCTGGCAAAAGCCTTGTAGATGCTGAACAAGGTGCAGTTGTCCGGATCCTTGGGTTCGCCGGGTTCCTGGGAGTTGGTCTTGATCCTGTTGATAAGCTTGCGGAATTTCTTCTCTTCCAGGAACAATGGGATGGTATTGTCATAACTCTTGCTCATCTTGCGGCCGTCCAGCCCCAGCAGGGTGGCGGTATCTTCGCTGATGACAGCCTCGGGGATGACGAAATGCTCACCGTACAGGTGATTGAATCTGCCGGCTATGTCACGCGCCATCTCGATATGCTGAACCTGATCGCGGCCGACCGGCACTCGATGAGCCTTGAAGATGAGGATGTCCGCGGCCATCAGCACGGGGTAGTTGAACAGCCCCATGGTTATGCCCTTGTCGGGATCGGGTTCGCCGTTTTCCTGATTGGCCTGTACGGCGGCCTTGTAGGCATGGGCGCGATTCATCAATCCCTTGGCGGTCACACAGTTAAGTATCCAGGCGAGTTCGGCGATTTCCGGCACATCCGACTGGCGATAAAAGACGGCATTGGCGGTATCCAGGCCCAGCGCCAGCCAGGTGGCCGCGATTTCCAGGGTAGACTGACGAACCCGTTCCGGGTCCTGGCACTTGATGAGGGCGTGGTAGTCCGCCAGAAAGTAAAACGGCAGCACATCATGACGGTGACTGGCCTCGATGGCGGGACGGATGGCTCCGACATAATTGCCGAGATGAGGGGTTCCAGTGGTGGTGATGCCGGTCAGGACGTGCAGTTTGCTGGTCATTGATGCGATTCGCGCGCGCGTTGCATTGTCAGGGATTAAGATAATGCCGGAACCGGGGTCTTGTTTGAGGAAAGGTTTCGGTCGCCCGGGCAAGCGGCAAAGATAGCACAAGCGGCATCCCCGCGCTTCAGCCATCAGATGCGCAAATTGCCGGGTTTGATGCGGATCTTTAGCCGTTCGCGCGAACCGCGCGTGCCTGCTTTACAATGTTGTTTTCGGTTTTTAGATTCTGTGTGATGAGTGAACAGGGTAGTCAACGAGAAGTAACGCCGCTGCGGTGTAAGCTGACGTATCGCCCCATTTCCGGGGCGGATGCTCAGGCGGGGGAGGGGATCTGCCTGACGGGTAGCGAGATCCGGTTTCGCGGCGAGTCTCCCCTGACCATCGGGGTTGCGTCCGAAGTATGCATCGAGGCCGTCGGAGGGTTATCGCCCCCCCTGAATGCCTATGTCGAGGTCTCGCGGTGCGAGGATGACGAATCGGGGGGCTATCTGATCACGGGCGTGATCAAGGGTATCCGCAGCCTCTGAGCGGATGCTTCAGGCAATTTGAAAACATTCAAATAACACCCCATGTTCACCATCGCCAAGGATGTCTACTTCTGTTATGGCCATAGATTGCTGGGGCATCCCGGGAAATGTCGACACTTGCACGGCCACAGTGTCAGGGCGGCCATTACGGTGGTCGCTTCCGGCCTGAACGAGCAGGGCATGGTTTGTGATTTCGCCGATATTCGCGCCGTGGCGCATCGTTATATCGATGCCGAATTGGATCACAACTTGTTGCTGCACCGCGAAGATCCCCTGGTCCCGGCGCTGGAACAAAACGGCGAGCGTTTTCTATTGCTGGACGAGCATCCCACGGCGGAATTTCTCGCAAAAATGATTTTTCTCGAGATCAAGGCCCAAGGATTCAATGTGCTCAGCGTAGCGCTCTGGGAAACAGCCAGTGCTTGCGCCACCTACAGCGAACCCTGATTGGCGCCGCCCGTCATGGTCTCTTTTAGCCCCGTCGAAAAATCATTGTGGCTGCAAAAGGTGTGCGAAGGGAATTTTGTCCGGCTGATGCGGCTGGCTCCCGACTTACCGAGCCTGGGGGTGGTAGCCAAGGCCAAGGTCATTGGCAAGCCCGAGCTTTACCTGCGACTCATTGAACGCTCGCCCTTTACCTTGATTCTCGAGCTGACCCACGATTTTAGCGGGGCTTATGCTTCGTTGATGGAGCCGGCCGTCCGTCTTCGCGTTTGTCTGGACTCCCGCACGGTGGAAATGCTGAGCGATTTCGCGCGGGCCCATGTGTACGAGGTTTTCCGCCATACTGCAACTCCCGAATGCGTGCTCGATTACAAGTGGAATTTGAATTATTTCCTGTCGCGCTGGCTCGACCACTGTCTGGAGTGCGATTACCACTTTGTCCGGGGTGTGGAGAAGGAGTTTGCGATGGATCTGGTTTCGGCCTGAATTTAACCTAGATTCCTCTGTTGGACGCGCCCGAGTGTGCGGCCAAAAAGCCGGCGGGCAAGGCGCGACGACGCCGCAGGGCCATCCCCTGGAAGGAGGAGCAACGCAGCCGGGCGGCTTTTTGGCCGTGCCATCGGGTGCGTAGCGCTCTCACCCAAAAGGTGAGAGCCCGTCATACGGCAAAGACCAAGTGCCGCGTAGTCTTCATGCCATTTGAGAAGCGGTCAACAGAGGAATCTAGGTTTAACGTTGACCATGGTCTAAACAGCAGGCCGGACAGCAAGATGCGATGTGTGGGAGGATTCGTCACATCGAGCGATTATCCCGGTACTGCCATTCCGCCCGCAGGCAACGGAGCACCCCGTACTCGTACCGACCCTCGAGGGCTTCAAAAAGCGACTTGACGCCCCGTTTTTCCTCATCCGGTAGTCCGCGCCAGACCTTCTCTATTGTCCCCACTTCCTCCGCCGGTAAATCCACTACCTCGGTGGCCGCCAGTTGCCCGTGCAGGATGGCAAGCGCCAAGTGGTCGAGTATCGTGCCGATTTTGAGCCCACGCCGGGCTGCGATTTGTTCCACGGACATGCCGAGCCGGAAGTGATCAAGGCTCGTGATCGCGGTCTCGCCGATACCGGTTCCCTCCCTGATGGAGGGCCCGGGATGCCGTTGGATTACGGCCAGGAAGCTATTGCCGTAACGCGCCAGCTTGGTCTCGCCTACCCCCGAGAGGCTGCCGAGTTCCGACAAGTTTCGGGGACGACGTTTAACCATATCCAGCAACACCGCATCCTGGAAGATCACATAAGGCGGCACCGCCTGTTCCTCGGCGAGCTGCTTGCGAAGCTGTCGCAGGGCCTCCCACAAGTGGTGATTCTCGGGGTTGGCCAGAATCGTCGAACTCGTTGACGAGGTGGCGCGAGTCCAGTTTTTTTCTTCATCGCGGCGGAGCAGTAGTCGGGTTTCGCCCCGCAGCAATGGGCGGCAGGCATGGGTCAGCTTGAGGGCGCCGTGAGCCTCGTAATCGACATCGAGCAGGCCCAATGCGATCAATTGGCGGAAGACGGAAAGCCACCGCTTTTCGTCGAGGTCCCTACCGATGCCGAAGGTGCTCAGGTGGCGATGACCCAGCCGTTCGATGCGCTCGCTGGTCTTGCCGAGCAGGATATCGGTCAGGTGATGCGCCCCGAAGCGCTGGCTGGCCCGGTAGACGCAGGATAGGGCTTTGCGCGCCGCTTCCGTGCCATCCCAGGTGGCGGGGGGCGCGAGGCAGTTGTCACAGTTACCGCAGGGCTTGGGCAATTCCTCGCCGAAATAGCGCAACAGGGTTTGCCGTCGACAGGAAGTGACTTCGCACAAGCCCAACATCGCATCTAGCTTGTGCCGTTCGACCTGTTTACGGCGTTCGTCGGCATCGGAATTCTCGACCATCTGCCGCAGCATGATGACGTCTTGCAGGCCATAGACCATCCAGGCATCGGCCGGCTCGCCGTCGCGCCCCGCCCGGCCAGTTTCCTGATAGTAGGCTTCGGGGCTTTTGGGCAAGTCCAGATGGGCGACAAAGCGAACATTTGGCTTGTCGATGCCCATGCCGAAGGCGATGGTGGCGACGATCACCACACCTTCCTCCATAAGGAACCGCCGCTGATGGCGTTCCCGGTCGCCGGCCGGCATCCCGGCATGGTAAGGGAGGGCAGTCAACCCTTGATTGACGAGAAACTCCGCGGTTTCCTCGACTTTCTTGCGGGAGAGACAATAGACGATGCCGGCGTCACCGGGGTGTTCGGCGCGCAGAAAATGCAGCAGCTGTGCGCGTGAGCTGCGCTTTGTGGCGATGGTGTAGCGGATGTTGGGCCGGTCGAAACTGCTGACGAACTGTCCGGCCTGTTCGAGGCCCAGCTGAGCGACGATTTCTTGCCGCGTTCGTTCATCCGCCGTGGCGGTCAGGGCAATGCGGGGGACATCCGGAAATCGTCGATGCAGCAACGATAATTGCAGGTAATCGCTGCGAAAGTCATGCCCCCATTGAGAGACGCAATGAGCCTCGTCGATGGCGAACAGACCCAGACGTGTTTGCTCCAGCAGATCCAGAAATCGGTGGGTGTTCAGCCGTTCGGGGGCTACGTACAACAGATTCAGTTCGCCCGCCATCAATTGGCGTTCGATGCCGCGTTGATCCTCAAGAGTCTGGGTGGAGTTCAGGAACGCGGCTTTGACGCCCAGTTGGCGAAGGGCATCGACCTGGTCCTGCATCAAGGCGATCAGCGGGGAAATGACAATGCCGACGCCTGGGCGAACCAAAGCCGGAATCTGGTAACAGAGGGATTTGCCGCCCCCGGTCGGCATGAGTACGAGGGCATCCCGGCCGGCGATCAGGGTTTCTATGATCGATGCTTGCAGTCCTCGAAAAGAATCATATCCAAAGACTTGATGCAATATTTCCGAGGCGCTACGCGACATGGACGGCATTGTATTCAGGCCACCGGTAGCGGCATAGCCTTTGGCTCATGCTGAGCTGTTCTCATCGGTAGCCGGCGGCAATAGTATCTTAAAGTAGTGCAAAACAAGGCTGTTTTGCTCTTGTATGGTGCGCTGTGTTGTTTTTTTGCCGCAGTTGTTGCTGTGTGGCTTGGTTTTCCTGGTGGCATAGTCTCTGCTAGTATTTGGTTACGTTATTTTTGGAGATTATTATGAGCAGGCGTAACTTATTCTGGCCTCATCTCGGCTATGGATGCGCGGCCCTTCTGATGTCGCTTCCCATGGGAGGGGTACAGGCGGAAACCATCGACGAGACCACCGGGTTGGCCGATTACATTATGGGCAGCAAGGAGCATCAACCGCTGAAGGATTACGGCATCACCTGGGGCGGCTGGATCAACGCGGGCGTCACGGCCAACGCCAATAACCCGGCGGATGGCTTCAATGGTCCCGTCACCTTTGGGGATCGGGATGGTGAGCTCCAGATGAACCAGCTCTATGGTTACATCCAGCGGGCCATTACCGTCAGCGGCGACGAGTGGGATTTCGGCGGTCGCTTCGATATCACCTACGGCACCGACTCCATCTACACCCAGGCTTACGGCGTCCCGGCCTACGAGTTGGGTACCGGGCAGATTCTCAACCGCGGCAACTATGACCTACATCTCACAAGCTGGAATGATCGCTTCTACTCGCTGGCGATGCCGCAATTCTATGCGGAATTCAATCTGCCTGTCGGCAACGGTCTTGCGGTAAAGGCGGGACATTTTTATACCATTCTCGGTTACGAAGTGGTTACCGCGCCGGACAACTTCTTCTATACGCACGCCTACACCATGCAGTATGGCGAGCCTTTCACGCACACGGGTGTGCTGGCGACCTATGCATTCGATGAAAACTGGACGGCCAGCGCCGGTACGGTTACCGGCAGCGCGACGGGCGGCTGGGATGGCAACTTCAATACCCAGTTGACCAACTGGGGTTGGTTGGGCGGAGTGACCTGGACCAGCGACGAGAAGGACTACTCGGTCACGCTGAACTCGACGGCCGCCGAACGCTCGGCCCAGTCGAGTCAGCCTTGGGCCGCCTATAGCTTGGTGGGCAAGGCTAACTTCCTTGATAACACCCTGCACTATGTGTTCCAGCATGATATGGGTTTTGCGGACGGCGTCATCACCGGTAACGGGATCACCAGCGGCGCGCCCGGTGGCTTGCAGGATGCGATGTGGTATGGCATCAACCAATATCTGATGTACGACGTCCTGGACAATCTGGGCGTCGGGGTCCGCGCCGAATGGTTCCGTGACGATAACGGGTTTCGCGTCCTTGGCCCGCAGCGCTGCCCCGGCAGTTTCAACTATAACAGCAGTGGGATAGGCAATACTTATGCGTGCGGATCCAGTTACGGGGCCTATGTTCCCAATGGCGGTTACTCCGAGGGTGCCGACTACTACGCTCTCACCGCCGGCGTGAACTACAAGCCTCTGAAGTGGGTCATGGTCCGGCCGAACATCAGGTACGACTGGTCTTCCAACAACAATGCCTTCATGAGCTCGACTCCCGGCAAGATGCTGGATAACCAGTTCACCTTCTCCGCCGATATCGTCATCACTTTCTGATGCGTGTTGGCGGGAAAGCGAATCGAGGTATTGGATCAACTGGATAGAGACACCCATGAAAACGAGTAATCAGAATCGAGAAATGATCGTTCTGCTGGCGTCCGCCTTGGCACTGGCGGGCTGTGCCGAAAAGAAACCGGTCAGCCCTCAAGGCGTCGCGATCGAGAAGACCCTCAAGGCAGCGGAGAAGGATGCCCGCGCCGGCAGTGAGGATAAGGCGCTGAAGGAAATCGACTCCGCCGAAAAGGCGTTGATCGAGGAAGACAAGACAAGGCCCTACGCTCAGCAGAGCAAGACTTGGTCCGGCGAGGATACCAAGGCCACGGCGGATCGCGATGCGATCAAGGAACTTGATCGGGCCCGCCGCGACGCCAAGGGCAAGATGGCCGGAGATGCCGCCGACGAAGTGAAGAAAGCCTTGAAGGACGTGGAAACCAAGGAAGGTAACTGACGTCATCCGGGTTGTGTGAACGAAAAAAGCCACCGGCTGTGCTGGTGGCTTTTTTGACAAACTATCGATGACTCTTTCTTCGCTTAGGGGGTTGCCTTACCAATAGCACCACCCTATGCGAGGAATCGCCAGAAGATTGGGACGTCACCGCAGGCAAGCTACCGTGAGCCTACCCCTCAATTGATTTTGCATGGCGCTGGAGTTCGCATGAGGGTAAAAAAAACGCTATCCATGGCTCAATAGGTGTGGAGAATCTTGTAGCCCCGCCGCGCCATGCACTCGGCGATCGGATTGCCCCAGGCAAAGCTCTCGCCGGCCGCCCGCGCCTCACAGTCGTTCATGTCGTGCTCGTACTGGTTGAGATCGGCGCCCCGCAGATCGATGTTGGGCCGATAGGCCGAAAAGGGCGTACAAGCCGCCAGAACGAGGTAGCCGGCCGCGAGCAATGCTGACATCGATGCTTTCATATAGGAGGCCTGTGTGGAGACATGTCGGGTCTCGAATGCATTGGGGATGGCTCCGAGGATGTGAAAAACACCGATCCTGCTCAACCGTAAAATACACGCCTTGCCGCGAGATTTCGGGCGCAAGGCGGAAGACCCGCTGATGAAACATGCGCGCATGGCGCAACGCAACAGGCATTCCGTGAACATTGGGCCACACCCATCCGATGAGCTCCAATCACAAGGCACTACCAGTCATCGCAGGCACTTAAGTATCGGATGAAGCGGTCAACTGTCGTTCTGAATTAACCCTTATCTCGCTTCGATTATGATGGGGACGCTTTCCGTCATGTTGAAACGCCGATCCTTGGCCTTCCTCACGCTGAGCGCGCAGCTTCCGGGACTGCCGCTAGTCTTGATGCGAACATGCCTGCCTTTCGCTACCACTCGGCACCGGGTACCAGGCGTCGAGATCTTGAAGACACGGATCATGCCTTTACCACGGCCGCCCACAATTTTCTGCGACACGATATTGCCCAAGGCGGTTTGGATGTTGCCGGGTTCGAGTCCGATCTGGGGTTGGTTGAGTTTATCGTTGAGCGAAAAGCAACGGCTGCCGTTGGCGCCGGGGCCATTCCCCATGCAGGTCCAGGTAAAACGTCCGTCCTTGAGGGATATTACCGTTGAGGACGGTCCAGCCGAACAGAGCTGAACCGGCTCGGCCGGCGCGACACCGAGCCTAGCGGTTGACGCGGGTCCGCACGGTCCTTTGGCGGTCGCTATTGCGCCATTGGCCGTAAAAGCAGCGGTCACCGACGTATCGGCCCGCAGCGTCAGCGTACAATCGCCGATGCCTTGGCAAGCGCCACTCCAACCGGTGAATACCTGACCGGCTTCGGGGAGGGACCTGAGCGTGACTTGATCGCCGTCGAGGTAGATTTCGCTGCAATCGTCGCTTCGGCGGTTACCGAACGTGCCGCATTCGATGCCGCGTGAATCGCTGGCGACCCCCCCCAGGCCACTAGTGGCAACGGTTAGGGTGTGGAAGATCAGTTCGAATCGGGCTTCCACCGTGATGGAGCCGGTGCCGGCCTGAAGCTGGCAGGTGGCGCCCGCCCCGGCGCAGACCCCCGTCCAGCCGGCCAGTCGGTAGCCCGGGTTCGGTATGGCGGTGAGTTTAAGCGAAACACCTTGATTGAAATCGCTGAGGCACTGCCATGGGCAGTCGAGTCCAGCGGGATCGCTGGTGACACGCCCATTCTTGATGTTGGTAAGAGCGACGGTGAGAATGCTTGGGGCTTTGAATTCGGCGCTCACGGTCTTGCTGCCATTGATCGTGAGCGTGCAGGTCGTGCCAAAGCCGCCGCAGGCTCCGCTCCAGCCAGTAAAGAGGTTGCCCGTATCGGGCGTAGCCGTTAGGGTGACCTGGTCATCGGCCTTGAAATTAGCGCTACAGGTATTGCCGCCCGTGCCGCAGTTAAGCCCGCCACGGTCGCTCGTTACCGTGCCCTTGATGGGAATGGGGTCGATGAAAAGCGTGGTGCCCGGCGGTGTGGTCTGGAAGGTGACCGTGTACGGGCCAGAGCTGGAATTGTTGTTGCCGACCGTGACGAAAACTTCATAGTCTCCGGCATCCAGTCCATAGAAAGTCTTGCTTATCCCGCCACCCGGCGTATCGCCCAGGGCATCGCCCACATAGGTCAACCCTTCGGTGCCCAGCGGGTTGTTTTCGCCAAAGAAGATGGAGCCGTTGCGCGCGGCCTCGGTTCCGGTATCCCACCCCTGGTACAAGGCAAAGCCGGGAATCATGGCGGATCCCTGGCTTTGATCGGCTTCGACCGTTACGGTCAGGTTTCCCGCCTTGTTCAGGGAAACCAGGCCAAAATTCATGTTTTGCCCCGAGCGGTTATCTGGCGCGGCGATAAGGTTGAACGTCCCGGGGAGGTTCTTGGACTGCTCGACGGCCCTGGTTTTCGAAAGGGTCAAGCTCTGATTCTCGGTACCCAGCCGCGCCAGCCAATAGACTTCCAGGGAGCCCAGATAGCCAACCGCGCCGGGAGACTGAGGCGAATTCCACACCATCGGCAGGGCTCCGTCCGTATTGGTGTTGTAGTACGCGCCCTTGCAGAAGGCATCCAGGACCTTGGCAAGATTATCCGAGGACCGGTCCTGATGATAATTGAGCAGCACCCGGCCGTCCTCGTTAAGAGTGAAGCTGCCGCCGTCGAGATTGGAATGGCAGTCCAGGCAATCGCTGACGGAGAAGACCGGCTTGGGTAATGGCTGATTTATGCATAGCCGGGCGACTTCCGCGGAATACCCCGGCAACGCCATGCCTTCCCGGGCCAGCAGGAAACCGCTCAGGACCAGCAAGACCGAAATCATTGTATGAATCATGGACAAGCGACCTCGTACTACCCAATGCAAAGGGAACCGACATTCCTACGGTATCTCCCTTACCTATAGTTCTCTTGCGGCTCTTCGCAAGGGCCAATCAACCACGGCAAAAAATAAGCCAACAGCATCGCTCGCTCCTCCGTGTCGACCAAGGGACGATTCCGGCGCAAGTCGGGAGCAAGGCGGGGCAATCGCACGAAGCAATTCATATCATCAAAAAAAGCGCCGTCATTCCGGCAGGGAAGCCGGAATCCGTGCGCCAAGGATGGCAATCTTCCAGCCCGCGAAAGCCAAAATCAAGCGCTTGGGCGTTCGTGGGGCTGCCGTCCGTGGCACTGGATTCCCGCATCCATGCTGGAATGAGGGGGTTTTAACCTTCGTGCGATTGCCCCGGGGAGCAAGGCAATACAACCGGGATGCGGAGAGCCCGATCGCAGTATAGAGATCAACTCTCGTGAGTTTTCAACGATTCAAGCAATTATCGGGAGGGAAGGGGATGACAGACTGCGTGCGCTCCGCTGCACTGAAGCGCCCTCTGCGGCATATGCCTGATTGTTGTGTGGCATATGCCGCACCATCAAGAAGATCGTGAGCGATATCATTAAGCGGATATCCGCGCAGACGCCCGGACTTTTACGGCAACAAGTGACGGCAGGCATCTGTGTCGGTTTAACCTAGAAACGGCAGTTGGGCTTGATGTAGGGGCGAATTCATTCGCCTATTCAGGGCTTGGTGTGCGAATGAATTCGCACCTACGATAAATCGCATCATCCTGTTGATCCTGTAGATTCCTGTCCAACTGCTTTTTCTAGGTTTAATGAGGGTGAATGGCGCAATCATTGCTTACAAGCCGGTGACCGTACGGTCGTTTTCAGAAATAACTAAAGGAATGAAAACCAATGAAATATCTGTCTGTCTCGTTATTCCTGGCATTGGCCTCCGCCCAAGCCGCTCAAGCCGCCTGCTACCAGGTTGAAGCCACTGGAACCTGGATCACCTACCAGGCTGCATTTCTTACCGCCGATAACACCCCCCACGTTGGGCAATGCAAGCTGATTGTTGGTACCACAGGCAACATTGATAAAGATAAGAGTTCTTGCAAATTCGTCACCTTCAATACCCCTGATTTGCCCACTGGAGGAACCTTCAAGGTCAAATCAGATTGCAGCGCCGATATCAATCTGACGTTGGGCGAATGGCAGGGGCAGGTTCAACTGGAACCGGCGCTGAAAAATTCTTATAGCGGCAGATTCTCCGCTCAGGGTGGTAACATATCCGGGACCACCAGCGCCATCAAGCGGTAATCGCCAACCAAACTCTACAGCCCTTAAATGCCCCCCTGATGTTTTTCGCCCGGGGGGCGCTCCAATCCTCCAAACTTAACAAAAGTCATGGATAAACCGCTCGGTTAAAGGCCGCATACCGATGCGGTTTGGGTCCTAGCGCCGGACATGGAGCGGACGAGATTTTTGAGCTCGGGAACCGCACTCTCGAACTCGCCCAACTGCCGTTTCTAGGATGAAGGTTTCGACCAGTTCCGCCAAGGACGGCAAGGCCGGCGCTGAATCCGATCCTTCAGCGCCGCGAAGCTGAAATTGCGGTTGGTCTGGCAACTATTGGCGGGATGGCCCGAACGAGTGACGGGCACCGGCGCGGCGGCAAGGACCGCCACGGCGTTGAGGTGGACGCCCAGGATTTTGGCGCCGAAGCCTGTCTTGATATTGCCGCGTGAACGCGGAATTCCGAACCGAAGCCGGCGTAGCCTCGCTGGAGTCACGCGAAATCGTGGCTGTTGGTGAGGTCGCATTCCTGGATTTTGCTGCGTTGCATACGGGCTATTCGCCCGAGAATCCAGGATCCTTCGCCCGGAAGGGCGCACTCCTATCGGGTGCGGTGGGCCGGGTTTACACGATGCCTGGCGCCATGTCAGTGACTTTGGTTCCGGTTCTGCCGGGTTTCCCGGTCGAGATGATCCAGCCATTGTTGGGCGGTTTTGGTGACCGCCGGGGTATTCTTGGCCTGGATGAAGGCGGCACGGGCCTCGTTCTTTGCATCGAGACGGTAGTTCGCCATGCCCAGCAGCAGGTAGGCGCCGCCGGGATTCTTGAGGCCGCCTCGGGACAGCGCCCGGGTCAGGGCCTGGCGCGCCTTGTTCCAGTCGCGCAATTCGCTGTAGATCTGGCCGAGGCGGTGCAGGGTCTCGCCGGTATTGGCCTGGGCGTCGGCCTTCTCCAGCGCGGCTGCGGCCTTGGCGAGTTCCCTCGCCTCGGTCCAGGTGTCCGCCAGCAGCGCCAGATGGGTGGGCGTCGGCTCCACGCCGCCCTGGCCGATCTCCCGCTGCAGAATTTCCGCCGCGCGCGCCGGCAGGCCTTGATAACGCAGCATTTGCGCGAGCTGGACGATCTCGTCCGAGGTCTTCAGCATACCGTTCGCGTACATGAGTTGCCGCACGGCCAGGGCCTTCCTGTCCTGCTTGGTTTCCTGATAGATGCCGATGAGTTGCTGCCAGTACAGCGGCTTGTCCGGCGTCCGTTCGATCAGGCCGGCCAGGTCGCGGACGCAGGCGTCCGGATCATGGGCTTCGTGGTGCAGGCCCAGCAGCATCTCGCGCCAGGCGGGCTTCGGCTCGGGAGTGCGCGCGATGAGCTGCTCCAGGGTCTCGGCCGCGTCGCCGTAGCGCTTGAGTTGGGTGCGAATCTCGGCCAGCATCAGGAAGAAGTCCGGCTTGGGGCTCGGGTCCTGCCGGATCAGTGCCGATAGCGCTTCCTCGGCCTTGGGGTAGTCCTTCGCCGCCACGGCGTATTGCGCCAGTTCCAGCAAGACCCCCGGGATGTCCTTGGCCGGCAGGGCGTTAAGGTCCAGGCTTTCCTGCAGCAGGGCGGCCGAGTGCGCGTAGTGCTTCTGCTGGCCGTAAAGGGTGGCCAGGTTGCGCAGGAGCAGCGCCCGGGCGGCCGGAGCGTCCTTCAGTTTCGGCAGCAGGGCCTGGCCCCGTTGCGCGGCCTCGGCTATCGAGCCCTTGGCGGTCAGCGTCTCGATGGTCTGGAATTCCCCGAGGATCTCTGGCGAGACATCGATCCCTGGCGCGGGCGGATCCGCGGCCGGCGCCGGCAGCGACAGCAGATAGAGCAACGGCAGGAGGCGGCGCATGTTCAGCTCTGGTCTAGTTCGAATTTCAGGGTCTGCGCGGCGCGCTTGCGGATCGGCTTGCCGTTCTCGACGGCGGGCCGGAACTTCCACTGCTGGATGGCGTCGATCGCGGCCTGATCGAAGATGCCGGACGGTTTGGCGTCCCGGACCTTGATATCGGTGACCGTGCCATCCGTATGGACGGTGAATTCGATGCGGACCCAGCCTTCGAGTTTCTTGCGGCGGGCTTCCATCGGATAGGCGGGGGGGATGCGGACGATCGCCGTGGGCAGTGAGTTCATCGGGCCCGACGAAAGGAGCGTGCTCCCGCTGGCGGTGCCGCCGCTGCCGGTTCCGGGCGCCGCGCCGCCGCTGCCGGTCCCCATCCAGTTCCATTGGGCGGGCCCCGGCGTGGGCACGCCGACATAGCCCGCCCCGCCCGGTCCGGTGGGCAGGGTCAGGTTAGGCATGTCGAAGGTGGGGCCCGGCCGCCCGGCCGGGGGGCTGGCGCTTGGCATAACCTCCGGCAGCGTGTCGGGAGGCAGGGCGGTGACCTCCGGGGCCTGGGGCTCCGTCTCGACCGGGGGCGGCGGCACGGGTGTCGTCAGGGGTTTTTGCTCGAACAGGTTGACCTCCCAGACCGAGGGTTCCTGCTTGGGTTTCTGCGGAGGCCGCTTCCAGGTCCAGTAGGCGATGCCCGCCACCAGGAGATGGAAGCACAAGGATAGCCAGAGCCCCCGCCGATAGCGGGCCGTTTCGGTCATGCCTTCGAGCCTTGCCGTTCCACCACCAGGCTCACGTTGGGAAAGCCATTGCGCTTGATCTCATCGACGATCTGGACGAAGGTATCGAGGACGACACTGCGATCGGCGCTCAGAACCACCGGCCGGTTCTTGGGGTAGGCGCTCAGGGCGTCGCCCAGGTTCCTGGGATCGACCAGAATCTTGCCGATGTACAGGCTGCCATCGGCCTTGAGGCTCACCACCAGCGGCGATTCCAGGCTGGGCTGGTCCGCCTGGCTGGCGACCGCCAGGTCCACCGGTATCTCGCCGGTGGCGATGAAGGTGGCCGTGGTGAGGACGATGGTCAGCAACACCAGCATGACATCCACGAGCGGGATGACATTGATTTCGTCGATGTCATGATCCATGGCGCATCTCGAAAGCGGTGACCAGCTCGCGCACGCGGCGCCGCAGGAAGTTGTTGAGGATCACGCAGGGAATCGCGACCAGCAGGCCCATGGCGGTGGCCTTGAGGGCCGTGCTGAGTCCGATCATGATGCTGTGCACGTCCATGTGTTTGTCGGTGCCCATCTTCTGAAAGGTCATCATGATGCCAAGCACGGTTCCCAGCAGGCCGACGAACGGCGCATTGGCGGCCACGCTGCCGATGACCGTGAGGTGCCGCGTGAGATCGGTTTCCAGCGCGATCCGGCTGGGATATCGGCCGACATCGAGGCGGCGGAAGAACATCCAGCGCTCGAAGGCGACGCCCATGGCCCAGATACTGGATAGCAGCAGCAAGCCGATGATGGCGATATCCACGCCGGTGCTGAGCAGGCCTTGCAGATTTCTCGGCACCCAGGCCGAGGTCGTGGACGCCTGTTTCACGTAATTCTCGAGTACCGCGCCACGGGACGGGTCGACGCCGATCCTGACGAGGCCACCGCCTTCTTTTCCCAGATGCCGCGCCAGGGCGGGATACTCCCCGGCTGGCTGTACGGGCCATTCCGAAAGCTGGCCGCTGTCCGGCGCGTAACGGAGGTATTTGCCGTCCGCCAGCACCGAGAAGGCGCCGAGGCGGTAGATCCCGGCGGCACGCGCCTCGCCCGTCTTGGAGGTGTACCTGCCCTGAAATTTCGCGATCTGGCCGGATTCGGCCATCTCCTGGAGCAGGGCGATCCAGAGATTCTCCAGTTGGCCGATGTTGGGGACTTCCCTGGCGCTGACGAGGGGTTCCAGGGCCTGGATGCGGCCCGGGAACTGCGCGGAAATCATGGAGGTTTCGAGGTCCGAGGCGAAGGCGACGGCGAACTCCCGGGATTTGGAGAACAGCTCGTTCAGGTTGCCGCCCTGTTTCTTGAGTTCGCCGCGCAGTTCGGCGATTCGGGTCTCGTTGGCCGAGAATTCGGACCGCAAGGCCTTGCTGTCGGCCTCCGCCTTGGCCAGCGCGGCCTTGGTATCGTTCAGCAGTTTCTGCTGCTGATTCTTGTCGGCCAGGAAGCGGGCCTTTCTTTCGGCATCGATGCGCTCCTCGCTGGCCTTGGCCTCCTGAACCCGATGCAGCAGGTCCTCGAGTTCGCCCGCGCCGGCCAGGCCGGACAGACCGCTCAGCAGCAGCGCCGGAGTGAGTTTCTTGAAATTCATCGCGGGGTCTCCGGCGGCTGGACGGGAAGGGTCAGGAGTTCGGTCAGCTTTTCCTCCTTGGCCAGGGTCAGACCCTTGCGGATGGCCTTGTTGTCATCGGCGGGCAGTTGCTCCCAACGCCGGGCGGCGTTGTTCCAGACGCCCGATTCCCGCCCATCCAGGGTCTGATAGTAAAGGCCGATGCGCCCGACGCGGAGGAAGTCCACGGTGCGGGCTTCCTTGCCGTCGACCTTGAACTCGCCCTGGTAGGCGCCGATGGTCTTGCCGTACCCATTCTCGACCTGGTAGGCCTCCAGCACGCGGCGGAATTTCTCGGCGTCGTTGACCCCGTGCTGCTCCATGAGGGCGTTCAGTTCCGTCACGCGCTTCGCGCGTTCCTCCGCCAGGAAGGGGCGATCCAGGCTGACGAATTTTTGCAGGGTATCGGTCATCCGCAACATCAGGGGGACGATGTCGCGGCGTGTGAGTTCGATTTCCCGGGCCTGCCGTTCCAGCGACGCCTTTTCGGCCCGCTGGGATTCCACCAGACGCCGCAGGTGTTCGTTGTAGGCGTTCAGCACCTCGGTCTGGCGCAAGGCGTCGCGGTATTCCTCGAGCATGCGCTGGGTCTGGTCGCGCAGGGCGTCGACATTTTTCTGCGCGGCGGCCGAGACCTCATTGGACCGGACCTGGCTGTCCATGGCTTCGGCCAGCGCCCTGGGGGGCTCCGCCGCCAGGGCGCTGCCGGATAAGACCAGCCAGGCGGTCGAGATCAGGAGGGATGATTTCATGCGGGCTGTGAAGGTTGAGATTCGGGAGCAGTACATCCGATAGGGTGCTGCAAAACGCATGCCCGAAGGATGCGTTATCCCGTGCCCAGGTGACGCCATCGGACGGATGGTTCCATTTTATGAGCCATCAATTCCTTGGCGCTGTTCAACAGGGGTATCGCCAAGGTAGCGAGGGAGCGATAGCCATAGTCTGGGTGCGGCATATCACGCATCATCTGTGTCATATGCAGCACTTTCGGTGGCGTTGGTCAGCCTGCCGGCGCGGAATTCCCCAGATCGCTCAAGGCCTGTGCCGGATTTTCCTATATGGCACGAAATATGACGCAAATTCCCGATGGGGTGAGGCCATTTGTCGCATGTTCGGCGTTGACCGCGTTCCCTAGAATTCCATTCTTCGGCGATCCTCCGACGGTTCGGGGCTGGGTCCGTGCTGTCCGCTCATTGGCGGCCGGGATTCGACGGCGTCTCCCGGGTGGCTAACAAGTTTGTGTGTCCATGAATGTTCTCAAAACTGCCGATGCCCTCGCGGGCGGCTCGGCTGATGCGCCATTGGCTCGGCTGGTTTCCTGTTTGCTGCTGTCCCTGTCCGCGTACGCCAGGGCGGAGGAAGACATCATCGAACTGGACGAGATGACCATCACCGGCCAGGCGATGACGGAAACCCTGAGCGCGAAGACGCTGGACGAGGCGGGTCTGGCCAGGGAACAGGCCACCGCCAGCGATGCCACGGATCTCCTGAAGGACATCCCCGGCGTCAGTGTCTACACGGGCGGCGGCGTTTCCAACCTCCCCGTGATCCACGGCATGGCCGACGATCGCGTCAACGTCCAGGTCAATGGCATGACCCTGACCTCGGCGTGCAGCAACCACATGAACCCGGCGCTGTCCTATGTGGCCCCCACCCAGGTTGGCAAGGCCACGGTCATGGCCGGTATCACCCCGGTCAGCCAGGGGGGCGATTCCATCGCCGGCACCATCTCCGTCGATCCCCTGGCGCCGGAATTCGCGACCGAGGAGCAGGGCACGACCCACAAGAACCAGGTCGGCCAGTTCTTCCGCAGCGTCAACGACAATTTCGGCGTGTCGGCCAGCGGCGATTTCGCCACCCGGAACTGGCGCGTGGATTACAACGGCGCCTGGAGCAAGGCGATCAATTACCTGCAAGGGGGTGACGAAAACGTCCGGGTGCTGCCGACCGAGTTCGAGAGTTCCAATGCCAATGTCCGGGTATCGACTCAGCAGGACAGCGGCTTGTGGACGGCAGGTCTCTCTGGGCAGCACATCCCCTATCAGGGCTTTCCCAACCAGCGCATGGACATGACCCTGAATGACGCGTTGATCGGGGACCTGAATTACGAGAACAACTACGACTGGGGCAAGCTGGACGGCAAGATTTATTACCACTACGTCCGGCACCGCATGGATTCGCTGCCCAGCCGCGACACCGCGCCCATGCCGATGGATTCCGTGGGGCAGGACGCCGGTTACCGGCTGCGCGCGGAAATCCCGATGGACGACCGGCAGAAATTCCACATCGGCAACGAATACTTCATGTACCGCCTCAACGACTGGTGGCCGGGCCGCAAATTCAACCCGCAGGATTTCATCAGCGTCAACCAGGGCAGTCGCAACCGCATGGGCACCTTCGCCGAATGGCAGATGGACTGGGACCGGGAATGGACCAGCATCCTGGGCGGGCGTAACGATACCCTGTGGATGAACGCGGGCAATGTCCATGGCTATAACGACGACCCCATCAACACCTACTGGTCCAGCCAGTTCAATACCCAGGATCACGCCAGAACCTTCGTCAATTTCGACCTGACGGCGATGACCAGCTATACGCCCAATGCGGCCAGTACCTACGAACTGGGTTTTGCCCGCAAGCAGCGCGCGCCCAACCTCTATGAACTGTATGCCTGGACGGGGGGACCGGAGAAATCCATGATCAACTGGTTCGGCGACGGCAACGGTTATCAGGGCAATCTCAATCTCAAGTCGGAAACGGCCTACAACTTCACGTTTTCCGCGAATTTCCACGACGACGAGCAGAAGATCTGGAACATCGATCTCTCGCCGTACTACACCCATGTCGACGATTACATCTTCGGCCAGGTGCAGAGCATCCAGGCCGACGGTTTCCGCGGCATGCGGTTCGTGAACCTGCCTTATGCCTATCTGTTCGGCGGAGACGCCACCGGCCGCTATGTGGTCGTGCCGGACTCGGATCAGGGCAGTTTCGCGCTCAAGGCGACCGTGGCTTACGTGCGCGGCGTCGGCAAGGACGGCATGCGTGGACAGCCTTGTCCCTATGCGGATGCCTTTCAGGGTGGACAATTCGTCTGCCAGGCGACCGGCTGGTCGCCGGAGGGCGAGCAGGCCCCGAACATGGTCAACCTCTATCACATGATGCCGGTGCACGGGACCGTGGCCCTGGAGCACCAGATCGTCACGGACTGGGGCGAATTCAACAACTACCTGGGCGTGGACCTGGTGGACCGCAAGACCGTGGTCGCCACTACTTACAACGAGCCGCAGACTCCGGGCTACGCGCTCTTGAACATCCGTTCGACCTACCGGTTCAAGCAGCTCACCCTGAATCTCGGCGTGGACAACCTGCTCAATAAACTCTATTACAACCCGCTCGGCGGCGTTTACATCTATGGCACGCGGTTTCCCTATTCGCCCGACAGCCTGCCCCCGGTGCCCGCCATGGGCCGCTCGGTCTTCGCCTCCTTCAATCTCGAATTTTAGGGGGACTCGCCGCGGGTCGGCGCTCAATTGGGTTGCCCATGGAATTAACCTGAAAAAAGCAGTTGGACAGGAATCTACAGGATAAACAGGATGATGCGATTGATCGTAGGTGCGAATTCATTCGCACACAAGGCCCTGAATAGGCGAGTGAATTCGCCCCTATCATCAAGCCCAACTGCCGGATTTAGGATTAAGGCCTCGCTTATATGCCATGTGCCTTGTTTCACATGGATGACCCTCAGAATCGATTCGTCAACCACAACGCAGGAGAACATCATGAATATCAAGCAATGGACGCCGCTCATCATGGCGGCGACTCTGGGACTGGCGATGGCATGCCAGGCGGCCACCGTGTCGCCGGGCAGCGGGGGCTATACCGCGAGCATCGCCTTCAAGAAGAAGGACCTGAGGACTGGGGAAGTCACCCAGAACTTCAGCACTACCCCCATTTCCTGGTGCAATCCCACCGTCAATCCCAACAACCCCAACCCCGCGAATACCTCGTTTGATGGCTGTTATGGCTCCGCCGGGGACGCCAAATGGTTCCTCCTGGACTTTACCAAACTGCCCAAACAGGAAGTCGGCAAGATCAAGGTCACCATCACGGCCAGCAGCCACTCCAGTACGGGCCTGGTCCCCCCCGCGATCACGGTGTTTCAGGGCTATCAGGACGGGGGCACATGGGGAACCTGGTTCCCGAACCAGTTTCAGGGCAGCCCCTCTTTCTGGGCCTCCAAGCTCATGCCCTTCACCGGCGGAACGACCAACAGCAGCGGTTGGGCCACGGCTTACAGCGCCAGCAGTTCCACGGGCGGGATCGACAGCATCTCGGTCGAGGGGGACCTCAAGCTGAAAAAGGGACGCAAAAACGCCCAATATAACTATCTTACCGTTATCGTGGGCGGCGATACCCATAAGCTGGGCGAAAATCAGGCTGTCGATTTCACGCTGGGCGTCAAAATCGCGAAACCCGTCAAGCCTGGCGGCGGGGGAGGCTTTGACGCCTGCGGCTGCCCGGCGGGCACGCTTTGGCATCCCGAAATGAATCACTGCATGGCCATTGGCCTTTGTGACCTGGAAGAATACAAGGGTCAGTGCCAAACGGGAGACCAATGCATCGCCTGCAGTAAAAACGGCGTGCCACAACGTCCCAAGCCTGGTGGCGTATGCCCTTGATCATGTGCACCCGCATCATCCCCTGGTATAGCTGATTCACGGCCAAGCCTCGGCGCGCGCGGCGATGCGCGCCGAGGCCCTGGCTTCATCTTTTCGCGAACCGGCGCGCACGCACTTTTTCAGGAAATGCTGTCTTCCCCTACCCGACATCGAGCGACCCCCGCGTCTTTCCGTCTGGATGCCGCATTCAGGAAGTGGGTTGCCGTCATTCTGGCCCTGACGGGCATCGGGCTGATTCTATGGCTGGACAACTGGTTCATGAATCACGTCGACATGCCGGATCTGAGCCAGAACATGAGTTATGGCCTGTTGCTGCTGGTCGGCTTCCTGACGGGTTTTCATTGCGTGGGGATGTGCGGACCCCTCATCGTCGGTTACACCGCCGGCGAAGCGACCGCCGGGATTTTTCATCGTTGGACTCATCTCCAATACGCAATCGGCAAGACTTTCTCCTACAGCCTGATTGGGGCCCTGCTGGGGGCTTTCGGGTCGGTCATCGCCTTCACCCCGCAAACCCAGGGCCTGGTGGGCGTGGCCGCCGGCGTGTTTCTGCTTCTGTTCGGTCTGCACATGCTGAACGCCTTCTCGGCGCTCAGTCACTTTCAACTGAAGCCGCCGCCCTTTGCAATGCGCCTGCTGGGGCGGCAATATCGCAAGCATCGCAGCCCGCTGGTCATCGGCATGCTGAACGGGCTCATGATCATCTGCGGCCCCCTGCAAGCCATGTATGTCATGGCGGCGGGGAGTGGCGACTGGGCCGAGGGCGGGCGGATCATGCTGTTCTTTGGGCTGGGCACCCTGCCCATGTTGATGGGATTCGGGTTTCTGACCAGCCAGGTGTCCGCGAATGTCACCCCCAAGCTCCTCAAGGCTTCCGGCGTCATCGTGATCGTGCTGGGCGCGATCATGCTCAACCGGGGGATGGCCCTGGCGGGTTCGGGATGGGATTTCAATACCCTGGTGGCGCGCGCCTCGACGGCGTTCTCTCCCAGTGGCGCCACGACGCCGAGTTGCGAACTGGAGCAAACCATTCGCATGGAGATCCGCTCGGGGCAATTCTTCCCCAATCAGTTCGTCATCAGGAAAGGCGTGCCGGTGAAATGGATCATCGACGGCAAGGAGTTGAACGCTTGCAATAAGAGTCTCGTGGTCCCGGATTATGGCCTCAAGTTTGACGTACACACCGGGTTGCAGACCATTGAGTTCACGCCCAAGGACACGGGGGTGATTGCCTGGAGTTGCTGGATGGGCATGATGCCCGGCAGCTTCATCGTGGTCGAGGATACCCAGACGGGGCAGCCATCGGAACCCACGCTTTCTCGCCGGATTCAGGACTATCTGGAGCGCATGATGAAGGGTATCGGCGCGCTTGAGCGGGATGCCGTCGAGGCATTTCGACGCTGGCGCCAAACGGCGGAGCCCGCCTGAATTCCCGCAGCCAGATTGATCCCGAGGCCCGTCATGCCAGCCGGGATGCGGGCCATGGGTGAAGTCAAGGGGCGTCTCGACCCGGCACGGCATACCAGTGTCTAGGCGCGCCGGCGAGGGTCAGGTCGTTTCATTCCCGGCGCGTCCCGTCTCGGAGCTTGTGAATAAACCCCGGCCGTAGGGAGGGAGTCCCTGGGCGTGGTGGGCAAGGCGCTGGGGTGCACAAAATCTGGGAGTCCAGCAGCGCTAAACGACCAGATTTTGGGGGTCCCCGCAACGCCGCCCACCGCGTCCAGGGGCGTCCGCAGTGGCAAGACGATTCAGACTAATCGGCAAGACAGCCAAACACGCAAATGATGTCAAATCGGGCTTATCGGTAAACCTCGCGGCGGTTGCCGATTTTGACAACGAGGACTTTCAATACATCGTCCTCAATGTTGGCTATGATTCGGTAGTCACCCACGCGGTATTTCCATAGATTGCCCAAGCGCGAACCCTTGAGGGCATCCCCAATGCTGCGAGGAATCATCCAGCCTAGCCAAGCGTTCCCGTATAAACGCGGTGATTCGTTTGGCTACGGGTTTGTCCAGTTTCGCCAGTTCTTTCCTGGCTGCGTCGTCAAATTCGATCCGCCAGGCCAAGATCGCGCTCCACTTCCTCTAGCGTGTAAGTTTTACTCCGCCCAGCCCGAATGTCCTCTAGCCGCTTCTCGGCAAGGTAAACGTCCTCAAGGTCGTCCAGATGCTCAAGGATGGCCTCGTTAATGAAAAAGCTTGCGCTCCGCCCGGTGAGTGCGGCCAGTTGGTTGAGCCGCTTTGCCACGTCATCCGGCAAGCGGACAGATACGGCGGTCATGGTGGTAAGCCTCCAACAACAAATGATGTGCGACAAGTATTGCACACAACCGGCGATGATGAGAGTGTAGATGGATACCTGCTGGATTATCCATAAACTCGCCTGAGTGCAGCGATGAGTCCTCGCCGGGATACATACCTGCACCAAAACCCGGTACGGCAGCGCTTTCGGTTATAAGTACGAATCTGGCATGACCCGAGCGTAAACCCGCGCCAACGCCTTCTGTTCTATATTCCCGGCTTCACGGCCAGAGACACGCTGTTGCGAACGACCGCGATGGACATCACCGAATTACTCGCCTTTTCCTGTAAGAACAAAGCCTCCGACCTGCACCTGTCGGCGGGTTTGCCGCCCATGATCCGGGTTGACGGCGACATCCGCCGCATCAATGTGCCAGCGCTGGACACCAAGGAGGTCCACACGCTGGTCTATGACATCATGAACGACAAACAGCGGCGCGATTACGAGGAGTTCCTGGAATGCGATTTCTCCTTCGAATTACCGGGCATTTCGCGCTTCCGCGTCAATGCCTTCACCCAGAATCGAGGCGCGGCGGCGGTCTTCCGCACCATCCCCTCGAAAATCCTGAGCCTCGAGGACCTGGCCTGTCCCAAGTTCTTCCAGGATGTCACAAGACACCCGAGGGGATTGATCCTGGTCACGGGCCCGACCGGTTCGGGCAAGTCGACGACGCTGGCGGCGATGATCGATTACGTGAACTCCAACGATTACGCCCATATCCTGACCATCGAGGATCCCATCGAGTTCGTGCATGAGAGCAAGAAGGCGCTGATCAACCAGCGCGAGGTCCATCGCGACACCCTGGGCTTCAACGAGGCACTGCGTTCGGCGCTGCGCGAGGACCCGGATGTTATCCTGGTCGGTGAAATGCGCGACCTGGAGACCATCCGCCTGGCTCTCACCGCGGCGGAAACCGGGCACCTGGTCTTCGGCACGCTGCACACCAGTTCGGCCCCGAAGACCATCGACCGCATCATCGACGTCTTTCCCGCCGCCGAAAAAGGCGTGATTCGCTCGATGCTGTCGGAGTCCTTACAGGCGGTCATCTCGCAAGCCCTGCTGAAAAAAGTCGGCGGCGGCCGCACGGCGGCCTGGGAGATCATGGTCGGCACCCCCGCCATCCGCAACCTGATCCGCGAGGACAAGGTGGCCCAGATGTATTCCGCCATCCAGACCGGCCGCCGCGACGGCATGCAGACACTCGACCAGCATCTCCAGGAATTGGTGGAGCGGGGCGTCGTGACCCGCGAAATCGCCCATACCAAATCCGTCAACAAGGCCGCGTTTTAAGCCATGACCGAAAATCCCTCGCATTTCAATGCGCTGCTGGAAATCCTGACCCGCAACCAGGGTTCGGACCTGTTCATCACGGCGGACCGGGAGCCCAGCATCAAGCTCGATGGCCGGATACAGCCCATCGCCCGCAACAAGCTGACCAGGGAGCAGGCCTATCAGGTCGTCACCAGCATCATGAATGACGAGCAGCGCGCGGAGTTCGAGAAGACGCACGAATGCCAGTTCGCGATCGAGGCGGGTGAGCTGGGCCGTTTCCGCGTCAGCGCGTTCATGCAGCGCGACAACGCGGCGATGGTGCTGCGCCGCATCCAGACCAAGGTACCGACCTGGCGGGAATTGTCGCTGCCCGCCGTCCTGGCCGAGCTGGTGATGAACAAGCGCGGGCTAATCCTCTTCGTCGGCGGCACCGGCACGGGCAAGTCGACTTCGCTGGCCTCTCTGATCCGCCATCGCAACGAGAATTCCACGGGCCACATCATCACCATCGAGGATCCGCTCGAATACATCCATCACCATGGCGGCTGCATCATCAGCCAGCGCGAGGTCGGTATCGACACCGAATCCTACGAGGTGGCGCTGAAGAACACGCTGCGGCAGGCGCCCGATGTCATCCTGATCGGGGAAATCCGCACCCGCGAAACCATGCAGCAGGCCATCACCTTCGCGGAGACGGGCCATCTTTGCCTGAGCACGCTGCACGCCAACAACGCCAATCAGGCCCTCGACCGCATCCTGCATTTTTTCCCGGAAGAGATGCATCCCCAGTTGTTCATGGATTTGTCGCTGAACCTGCGCGCCATCGTCGCCCAGCAACTGATCCGGAGCCTGGACGGCAAGGGCCGGCATCCCGCCATCGAAATCCTGATCAACACGCCGCGCGCCTCGGACCTGATCCGCAAGGGCGAGATACACAAGCTGAAGGACCTGATGCAGCATTCCCGCGAACAGGGCATGCAGACCTTCGATCAATGCCTGTTCGAACTCTACCAAGCCGGGAAGATTTCGATGGAAGAGGCCCTGCGCTCCGCCGATTCTCAGAATGAAGTGCGGTTGATGATCAAGCTGTCCGAAAGTGGCCAGGAGGCCGATGCAGCCGGGGGCGAGACCATGAGCCTGATCGGCGAGGAGGAGAAATTCTGAAAGGGTAAAACCCTCGTCATTCGAGCAGGGAAGCCGGAATCCAGACCTGTGGGTCCATGCAGGTAATCGTCCCCCGGCTGGATTGCGGCAATCCCGGAATGAGGCTGTGGGCTTTGTTTACCCGAGAAGTTCGTCGACCCGCTTCAGGTCAGCCCGCCCTCGGTTCGGCGTTCCATTCCCGGCGCGCCCCGCCTCAGATCCTCACCTGCGTTCCCAGTTCGACCACGCGATCCAGCGGTATCCGGAAGTAACGCGCGGCGGAGCCGGCATTTCTGGCCATGGTGATGAACAGATTGACGCGCCAACGCGGCATCCGGGTCCGGGATTTCGGCAGCAGGGTTTCCCGGCTGAGGAAGAAATAGGTCTCGGCGGGATTGACCTCGATTTCCCGGCTGCTCGACCGCAAGGCCTTCGGGATATTGGGCGACTCGGCGAAACCATAGTGGAGATTGATGCGAAACAGGGATTCGCCCAGTTTCTGGACCGCACGCCGTTTCTCGGGCGCCACCCGCGGCACCGATTCCGTGATCACGCTCATGATGATCACGTTCTCGTGCAGCGCCTGGTTATGCTTCAGGTTGCTGAGCAGCGCCAGCGGAATACCTTGGCGGCTGGTGGTCATGTAAACGGCCGTTCCGCTCACGCGTATGGGTGGAGTTTGCTCCAGGCCGGCCAGGAACTCAGCGACCGGCATGGCTTCCTCCTGTAGCGTTTCCTGAAGGATGGAGCGACCGCGTTTCCAGGTGCTCAGCAAGGTAAACACCACCACGCCTATCACCAGGGGGAACCATCCGCCCTCGGGTATCTTGGGTATGTTGGACCCGAAGAATGCCAGGTCGACGCTCAGAAATCCCAGGGCGATCGACGCGCTGAAATAGGGGTTCCAATTCCAGACCGACAGCGCCACGACAAACGCCAGTATCGTGTTCGTAACCATGGTTCCCGTGACCGCAATCCCGTAGGCGGCCGCCAAATCGGATGAGGATTGCAAGCCGATGATGAGACCGATGACGCCCACCATCAGGGCGCCGTTGATGGCGGGCACATAAATCTGCCCCTTCTCGTCCTCAGAGGTGTGCTTGATGGCCAGGCGCGGGCAAAAGCCCAGTTGTATGGCCTGCGCGGTCAGCGAGAATGCCCCGGAAATGACGGCCTGGGAGGCGATAACCGTCGCCAGGGTGGCCAGGATGATCATGAAGGAGAGCCAGCCGGGCGACACCATCAGGTAAAAGGGATTCTGGATCGCGGCGGGATCGCGGATCAGCAGGGCCGCCTGACCGAAGTAATTCAGCAGCAGCGCGGGTTGGGCCAACAGAAACCAGGCCTTACGGATCGGCGCCCGCCCGAAATGGCCCATATCGGCGTAAAGAGCCTCCCCGCCGGTGACGGCCAGCACCACGGCGCCCAGGGTCAGTGCGCCATGCCACCCATGCCGCTGGAAGAATCGCACGCCATTCATCGGGTCCATCGCGCCCAGGATCGCGGGTGTCTCAAGCAGGCTCTTGAGCCCAAAGCTGCCCAGGGTGACAAACCAGACCAGCATGATCGGCCCAAATAGGCCGCCTACCCGGTCGGTACCGTGCTTTTGCGACCTGAACAGGAGGATCAGGACGGCCAGCGCTATGGGAATGATGTAGTCGTGCAGTTCCGGTTTCAGCACCTCCAGTCCTTCCACGGCGCTCAGCACCGAGATGGCGGGGGTGATGACCCCGTCCCCGTAAAACAGCGCGGCGCCAACCAACCCAACCATCACAAGAAATGCCCGGAAACCCGGTTCGATTCGCGATTGCTCGATCAGCAGCGACATCAGGGCCATGATGCCGCCCTCGCCCTTGTTGTCGGCGCGCATGATGAACATGACATACTTCAGGGAAATCACGATGAGCAGGGACCAGAAGACCAGGGACAGAATGCCGAGGACATTTTGCGGTGTGGCAGGGACCGCGTGTTCGCCCCCAAAACATTCCTTCAGGGTGTAGAGCGGGCTGGTGCCGATATCGCCGAAGACGACGCCCAGAGCGGCAACAACCAAGCCCTTGTTGCCCTTTTCGCTCGCATACGAGGCCGAAATCGCCATCATGAACAAACCCTCCAGCTATCATTCACCACTTTCGAAGCCATAATCCTAGATTCCTCTGTTGACCGCTTCTCAAATGGCATGAAGACTACGCGGCGCTTGGTATTTGCAGTATTACGGGCTCTCGCCTTTTGGGTGAGAGCGCTACGCACCCGAGTGCACGGCCAAAAAGCCGCCTGGCGGCGTTGCTCCTCCTTCCAGGGGATGGCCCTGCGGCGTCGTCGCGCCTTGCCAGCCGGCTTTTTGGCCGCACACTCGGGCGCGTCCAACAGAGGAATCTAGGATAATCGAACCCCGACGCAATGATATTGAAACCTTACGCGCCCATGAGACCTGCCGACAAGCCCATGGGGTTGACGTTCGGCCTACGGAGCTTTTCGATAACGGAAGAGGACAATTCGCCCATCCCCTAACCGCCATGAAGCCGTTCATACGGGCGCGCCCCATCTTCCCGCTGATTCCCTAGACCAAACCGATTCAAGGCCATCGGCAAACCGAACCATTCCGATCCAAGCGTGGCTCAACGGCGGGTCTTCAAGGCCCTGCTCAAGGCATCGGCCATCGCTCCAACGGGTTGTTCCACCTGGGCACTCCGGCTCGGCGGCCTTCCCGTCCCCGCCAACCTTGGCCGCGGCGCCTCGGGGGTGACGGCGGACGCATCCCGCTTCATGCTCAGGGCGATGCGCTTGCGCGGAACATCCACCTCCAGCACGCGCACCTTGACCACATCGCCCGCCTTGACGATATGGCGCGGATCCGTCACGAAACTGTCGGCGAGATGAGAGATGTGGATCAGTCCATCCTGATGGACGCCAATATCCACGAAGGCACCGAAGTTGGCGACATTGGTGACGATGCCTTCGAGCATCATGCCCGGCTTCAGATCCGTGATCTCGGCCACGCCGTCCCGGAAGCGCGCCGTCTTGAACGCCGGTCGAGGGTCGCGGCCCGGTTTTTCCAACTCCTTGAGGATATCCGTCACGGTCGGCAACCCGAAGCGTTCGTCGGCATACGTTTCGGCATTGAGGCCGCGCAGGAAGGCCGAGTTGCCGATCAACTCCCGAATATCCCTGCCCGTGTCGCGCAGCATGCGTTCCACGACCGGATAGGCTTCCGGATGGACCGTCGAGACATCCAAGGGGTTGACGCCATCCCTGATGCGCAGGAAGCCCGCCGCCTGCTCGAAAGTCTTATCGCCGAAGCGCGGCACTTTCCGCAAATCTTCCCGAGTCTGGTAGGGTCCGTGCCAGTCCCGGTACTCGACAATGTTACGGCTGACCGTGGCGGAGAGACCCGAAACATACTGGAGCAATGAGGGGGAGGCGGTATTGACATCCACGCCCACGGCATTGACGCAATCCTCCACCACGGCGTCCAGACTCCTGGCCAGATGCGACTGATTGACGTCATGCTGATATTGACCGACGCCGATCGCCTTGGGTTCGATCTTGACCAGTTCGGCCAAGGGATCCTGGAGCCGACGGGCAATCGACACCGCGCCGCGCAGCGAGACATCGAGTTCGGGAAATTCGCCGGCCGCCAGTTCCGATGCGGAATACACCGAAGCCCCCGCTTCCGATACCACGATGCGGGTCAGACCCAGTTCGGAATGGCGCTGGATCAGTTCGGCCGCAAGCTGGTCGGTCTCGCGCGAGGCCGTGCCATTGCCGATGGCGATCAGATCAACCTGATGCCGGATGGCGAGCGCGGCCAGGATGGCGATGGCTTTGTCCCAATCGTTGCGTGGCGCGTGCGGATAGATCGTCGCGGTATCCAGCAGCTTGCCGGTACCGTCGACCACGGCCACCTTGACGCCCGTGCGCAGCCCCGGATCCAGTCCCATCGTCACGCGCGGACCCGCCGGGGCGGCCAGCAGCAGATCCTTGAGATTGAGCGCAAAGACCCGTATGGCCTCGTCCTCGGCCGCCTCCTTCAGTCTTTGCTTGAGATCGAGATCGATCCGGGGATACAGCTTGACTTTCCAGGCGTACCGAACACACTCGGCCAGCCAGCGGTCGGCTGGACGGCCCAAGTCGGCGACGCTTTCTTGATGCGCCATCACGCCCTGGGCGTGGTCGTGTCCTGTGGATTCCTCCTTGGCGGGCCACAAACTCAGTTCGAGAATACCCTCGTTGCGTCCACGATACAGGGCCAGCACGCGGTGCGAGGGAATTCGGGCGATGGCTTCGCTGTAATCGAAATAATCCTGGAATTTCGCCCCCTCCACTTCCTTGCCCGGAATGACCCTGGAGATCAGAACGCCTTCCCCCCAAATTCTCTCGCGGATTTCGGCGACCGTGGCCGGATTTTCGGCGAATCGCTCCATGAGGATTTGCCGAGCCCCTTCGAGCGCCGCCGCGACATCGGCAATCCCCCGATCGGGATCGAGGTAGTTGCCAGCCTCGGTCTCGGGCAAGCGCTCGGGATGGGCCAGCAGGTCCAGGGCCAGAGGTTCCAGGCCCGCCTCCCGGGCAATCTGCGCCTTGGTGCGACGCTTCGGCTTGTAGGGCAGGTATAAATCCTCGAGCAGGGTCTTGGATTCCGCCGCGAGGATGGCCCGCTCCAGGTCCGGGTTCAGTTGGCCCTGTTCGCGGATACTGTCCAGAACCGTCTGCCGGCGAACCTCCAGCTCGCGAAGATAGGCGAGACGGGTTTCGAGATGTCGTAACTGGGTATCATCGAGACCGCCGGTGGCTTCCTTTCGATAGCGGGCGATGAAAGGCACGGTCGCGCCTCCATCCAGCAAATCGACGGCGGCTTGCACTTGGCGGGATTGAACCCCCAGTTCCTGGGCGATGCGGGTGGTAATATCCATGGGGAAGGGGTTGGCAGGCTTCATCCTAGAAACGGCAGTTGGGCTTGATATAGGGGCGAATTTATTCGCCTATACAGGGCATTGCGTGCGAATGAATTCGCACCCACGATAAGTCGCATCATCCTGTAGATCCCTGTCCAACTGCCGTTTCTAGGTTCATTGAACATCGCTGGCCGTGTAGCAAAAAGGCCACACGAAGCGGCCTTTTGCGTTGGGTTGCGCGGGGCTCAGGGACGACCGTCGGCGGCGCCTTCCTTTTCCGGCACCAGCATGTCGGCGCGGCTGATGCCCAGCTTGAACACCAGGGCTGTCGCGACATAGATGGAGGAGTAGGTACCGACAAAAATACCCACCACCAGCGCCATGCCGAAATTCCTGAGCACCTCTCCACCCCATAAGGTCATGGCAATGGCGGTCAGCAGGGTCAGGAACGAGGTCATCAAGGTGCGGGCCAGGGTCTCGTTGATCGACAAGTTGATCACCTCCAGGGTATCCGCCCGGCGAATCTTCCTGAAATTTTCGCGAATTCGGTCGAACACCACGATGGTATCGTTCAGCGAGTAGCCCATGATGGTCAACACCGCCGCCAGCACGGTCAGATCGAAATCCAGTTGCAGAATCGAGAAGAATCCCAGAATCATGGTGATATCGTGCAAGGTCGCGAGTATCGCCCCCAGTGAAAACCGGTATTCGAACCGCCAGGCGACATAAATCACGATAAAAATGGTCGAGGCGATCAGCGCGATGACACTGCCTTCCACCAGGTCGTCGCCGACTTGCGGTCCGACGAACTCTATGCGCTGAATCTCGGGCTTGTTGGCTGGATCATGATTCAGCGCCTCCATGACCTTGGCGCGCAGCGCCATATCGGATTCGCCCTTGCTCTTGTCCAGGGGAGCCAGTCGAATCAACACGTCGCGGGTCGTTCCGAAATTTTGCACCATGGGATTGGAGAAACCGGCGGTTTCCAGTTCCGCCCTGATCGCGTTCAGATTGGCCTCGCCGGGATATCCCGCCTCGATGACGGTTCCTCCGGTAAAGTCAACCGCGAAGTTCAACCCTTGCCAGGCCATGGAAACGACCGCCGCGATGCTGAGAACCAGCGAGGCCACCACGGCCACGCCTCGCCACTTCATGAAGTCGATCTTGTAGGACTGGATGGAACTGGTACGTGATGTCAAAGCTGTTCTCTCTCTGCGTGATATTGAACCTGAACGATGCCGGGATCAATCCGAATCCTAGATCCAGAGTTTGGCGGCGCGCTTCTGGCCATAGATAAAATTGACCATCATCCGGGTGCAACTGACGGCGGTAAACAGCGACGTGATGATGCCGATGGTCAGCGTGACGGCAAATCCCTTGACTGGTCCGGAACCGATGCCGAACAACATGATGGCCGCTATCAGGTTGGTGACATGAGAGTCCCAGATGGTGCCGAAGGCACGATCGAAACCGGCATAAATGGCGGACTGGGGCGGTGATCCATTGCGCAGCTCCTCCTTGATGCGTTCATAGATCAGAACGTTGGCGTCCACGGCCATGCCGACCGTCAAAGTAATGCCCGCGATGCCGGGCAAGGTCAGGGTGGCCTGCATGGCGGAGAGTATGGACAGAATCAAGGCTACGTTGAATAGCAGGGTCAAATTGGCCACCACGCCAAAGACCTTGTAGTAGAACAACATGACCACGGCCACCAGGGTAAAACCAATCAGGAACGAGCGTAGGCCCTGCTGGATGTTTTCCTTGCCCAGGCTGGGTCCCACGGTTCTTTCCTCGATGATGTCGACCGGAGCCGCCAGCGCGCCGGAGCGCAACAGCAGCGCCAGATTCCTGGCTTCGTCCGTGCCATCGAGGCCGCTGATCTGAAATCGCTTGCTGAAACGATCGCGGATGGTGGCGATGTTGATGACTTCCTCGACCGTCCGCTTGGCCGTGACCTTCTGGCCGCCAATCTCCTTGGTTTCGGTCTTGTTTTCGATGTAAACGACCGCCATCGGCTTGTTGATGTTCTCCTTGGTCGTGTCGGCCATCTTGCGCGCGCCGGGGCCATTCAAGGTGATGAAGACGGCGGCGGAACCGGATTGCTGCTCGATGCCGGAGGAGGCGTCGATGATCTGGTTGCCGGTGACGATGATCTTGCGCTGCAACAGCACCGGTCGACCCTGGCGATCCTTGTACAGTTTGGATCCGATGGGGGTCTTGGCCTCGTCCGTGGGCGTGGGATGCTCGGTATCCACCATGCGGAATTCCAGGGTGGCGGTGGCGCCGAGAATCTCCTTCGCGCGCGCGGTATCCTGCACCCCGGGCAACTGGACCACGATACGGTCCTCGCCCTGCTGCTGAATGACGGGTTCGGCGACGCCCAACTCGTTGACGCGGTTGCGCAAGGTCGTGACGTTCTGGGCCACGGCCAGACGCCGGATCTCGCGAACCTCCGCGTCCGACATGCGGGCCACGAGGGAGTTGCCGTCCTGGCTGAAGACCAGGCCGCGCATTTCCCGCTTGAGGGTCGTTTCGGCCTGTCCCAGGCTGGCGGCGTCCTGAAATTTCACCTGGATCGCGTGATTGTTGCGGTCCACCGAGGAGTACTGGATCTTGGTGTCGCGCAGCAGGGTGCGCATGTCCTCCGCGTAGCGTTCCTCGGCCTGCTTGATCGCGGCCTCCATATCGACCTGCATCATGAAATGCACCCCGCCTCTGAGGTCGAGGCCAAGATACATGGGGGCGGCGTTGATGCCGCGCAGCCAGTCCGGGGTGGCCGGAGCCAGATTGAGCGCCACCGTGTAGCGATCGCCGAAGGAGCCCTTCAGCAAGTCCGAGGCCTTGAGCTGAGTATCCGTATCGTTGAAGCGAATCAACAGGCGTTTTTCGCTCAACTCGACCGCCTTGGGCTTCAAGGCGGCATCGGTCAGGAGCTTTTCGGTTTGCGTTACCAGTTTCTGATCCAAGGAAGAGCCGCGCGATGGCGACAACTGCACGGAAGGATCCTCGCCAAAGAAATTGGGCAGCGAGTAGATGACCGCCAGGGCCAGGATGAGACTGATGAGGATGTTTTTCCAGAGCGGAAACTGATTACGCATGTTGACTGCCTATGAGCGCATGGCCAGGTTTAACGACCGGCGAGTGAGCGGATTGAATCAAGCCTTGTCGGACGACTTCTTCCGGGACTTGAAGGTACCCTTGGGAAGCATTGACGCCACGGCATTCCGCTGGACGTGCACATGGACGTTATCGGCGAGTTCCAGCTGAACGAAGTTTTCGTCGAGGTCGACGACCTTGCCCAGCAACCCCCCCGTCGTCACGACCTCGCTGCCCTTGTTCAAGGCTTCGACCATCTTCTTGTGTTCCTTGGTCTTTCTTTGTTGCGGGAGGATGAAAAGGAAATAGAAGGCCGCCATGATGCCCAGCGGCAGGATCATACCCACAAAACCGGGGTCCTGCGCCGCGGCCGGTGCGGCTTCAGCCAATGCGTCGGAAATGAAAAAACCCATGATCGAACTCCACGATTTCAATAAATTAAACTTGCGAATTATGCCATAGAAGCCGGCGTGCGTTCCCGTAACCGGTGGAATTCGGTCACGAACTCAGTTAACCGCCCCGACGCGATGGCGTCGCGCAGCCCGGCCATCAACTCCTGATAGTAGTACAGGTTGTGAATCGTATTGAGTCGCGCGCCCAGGATCTCGCCGCATTTGTCGAGGTGTCGGAGATAGGCCCGGCTGTAATGTCGACAGGTGTAACACCGACACGCCTCATCCAGGGGGCGGATATCGTCCCGAAAGACACTGTTGCGGATCCTGAGCGTGCCGTGGCGGGTAAAGAGATGCCCGTTTCTCGCGTTGCGGGTGGGCATGACACAGTCAAACATGTCGATTCCCGCCAGCACAGCCTCAACGATATCCTCGGGTGTGCCAACCCCCATCAGGTATCGTGGCTGGTCGGAGGGTAAGCAAGGCGCCACCGTTTTCAGGACCCGGGCGCGGTCTTCCTTGGGCTCGCCGACGGACAGGCCGCCGATGGCATAGCCATCGAAACCGATGCGGCGGAGACCCTCGCTCGATTCCAGCCTGAGGTCATCGTAAATGCCGCCTTGCACGATGCCGAACAGAGCCGCCTTGCAGTCGCCATGCGCGAACTTGCTGCGCTCCGCCCAGCGCAGGGAGAGCCGCATGGAATCGCGCGCCTGCTCGTAGGTCGCCGGGTAAGGGGTACACTCGTCGAAAATCATGACGATGTCCGAGCCCAGCTCGCGCTGCACGGCCATCGACTCTTCCGGGCCAAGAAACACGGGATCGCCGTCGATGGGCGACTGAAAACTGACGCCCGCTTCGCTGATCTTGCGCATGGCGCCCAAACTGAACACCTGAAAACCGCCCGAATCGGTCAGAATGGGGCCATTCCAATGCATGAATTCATGCAGATCCCCATGCTTGCGGATGATCTCCGTGCCGGGTCGCAGCATCAGATGAAAGGTGTTGCCCAGGATTATCTCGGCCCCCGTGTCCCGGAGCTCCTCCGGCGTCATGGCCTTGACCGTGCCATATGTGCCCACGGGCATGAAGGCAGGAGTCTGGACGGCGCCATGATCGAACGCCATTTCGCCGCGCCGGGCCGGACCCTCAGTCTTGAAGACGCTGAATTCCATACCGATTCAGTAAGCCCATAACGAAAGCGGCCTGCTCGCCAGAGCCAGCAGGCCGACTTAAGTTATTGATTTATTATCTGGTGCCGATGGTCGGATTTGAACCGACACGACTTGCGTCACCACCCCCTCAAGATGGCGTGTCTACCAATTTCACCACATCGGCAAGATTTGTTTGTTGACCGGGAGAACGCGCCCCTTTAATTCTTCCCGGCGGGATTGGCTGGAGCAGGAGCCACCGGCACATCATTTCTTGGAGGATTGCCGGCGGGGGCCACCGGCGGAAGGTCGCTCTTGGCAGGCTCCGACACCATTGAGTCATCCATAATGTCGCGAACCTTATTATCCTTGTTCCCCGCCAGGTAGGCAAGGCTGAGGCTGGTCACGAAGAACACCGTGGCGAAGATGGCCGTGGTGCGCGATAAAAACGAGGCCGCGCCGCGAGCGCCGAACACCGAGCTGGATGCCCCGCCAAATCCGGCGCCGGCATCCGCTCCACGACCTTGCTGGAGCATGACCAGACCGATGATCGCGAAGGCCACCAAAACATGAATAACGATTAAAACCTGATACATAGAATTTTCCGTCAAGCCGCCAGGCAAATGGCAACGAATGACTTGGCATCCAGGGACGCGCCTCCGATCAAGCCGCCATCCACGTCGGGCTGCCCGAACAAGGATGCCGCATTGTCGGATTTCACGCTTCCACCGTAGAGAATTTGTAGATTCGCCGCGACATCGGCATTACGCGAGGCAATTTGACCACGAATGTAGGCATGGACTTCCTGGGCCTGCTCGGTCGTCGCGGTTCGGCCCGTGCCTATGGCCCAGACCGGTTCATAGGCGATGACGGCCTTGGCCAGGGATTCCACGCCGCAGAGTTCCAGCACCGCGCCAAGCTGCTGATCGATCACGGAAAAGGTGGCATTGGATTCGCGCTCTTCCAGCGTTTCGCCCACGCACAAGATCGGGGTTACGCCATGCGCGATGGCCTTGGCATACCGAGCGGCTACCAGCGCATCGGTCTCGCCGTAAATCGCCCGTCGCTCGGAGTGTCCCACGATGGCCAGGGTACAGTTGAATTCTCGAAGCATGGGCGCCGAGATTTCCCCGGTGTAGGCACCCTGGTCCTGATCCGCGACGTTTTGCGCACCGAGTCTTACCGACTTGCCGGCCAGCATGGCGGCCATTTCGGGAATGAATAGGGCGGGTGGACAGACTCCCACCTCGGCACGGCAGTCGGATGATAGGCCGGCCAGGATATCTCCGAGGAGCTGTTGGGAGCTCGCGCGGGTTCCATTCATTTTCCAGTTACCGACGACCAGTGGACGACGAGCCATAATCTTATCCCTCGGGGCTGCAAAAAGCTGATTATCCTACTGAGTTGTATTGTTTAATTCAAGCGCTGCGCTGCACCGCACTGCCACCCAGGATGCCGGTGCAACCACGCAACCCTCGTCCGCGGCAATCACTCTCCGCCGGCGTATTTGCCGACCTCTTTCGTCGCTTGAACTCCCCCATTGGTTCCGATTTGTCCCTGTCCTCACGAATTGATCGTTCCCACGCGGAGAGACTGTGAAAGTATTCAGTTTTCACTCATTTCGACATCGAATAGTCAAAGGGTTAGAACTGAAAAGTTGCCGTTTCTGGCAATACTTTCACAGTCTCTCCGCGTGGGAACGATCAGTTGCCTACTGTCCACTGCCTTCCACTCAGAGCTTGTGAATAAACCCCCGGCCGTAGCGAGGGCGTCCAGGGGCGTCCGCAGTAGGCCGGGGGTTTATTCACAAGCTCTCAGGAGAGTTATTCGGCCTACGCCCAGGTTCATTCCTGCACCAAAACCCCGGTACGGCGGCGCTTTTAGGACAATAGAAGGATGCGCTGAGGAACGAAGCGCATCAACGCCATCGAGGCAAAGGCTAAACGGGTGGGAAATGGCTCATTCAGAACAGCATTGCGCAGGCACCTGTCCCCAAAACAAAAAAGGCGGGTCCCATTGGGACCCGCCTCCATGGTCTCTTCCGCCGAATGCGATTGGCGGAAATAGCCGTCAGACCTTTTCGATTACAGTTTGTCGGCGTTCTCCGCCAGGTAGGAAGCCACGCCGGCGGCGTTGGCGCTCATGCCTTTCTGGCCCTTGTTCCAGCCGGCCGGGCAAACTTCGCCATTCTGCTCGAAGAATTGCAGTGCATCGACCATGCGAATGAGTTCGTCCATGTTGCGGCCCAAGGGTAGATCATTGACGACCTGGTGACGAACCAAGCCGGCCTTGTCGATCAGGAAAGTGCCACGATAGGCCACGGCGGCACCCTCGACTTCCACGTCATAGGCCTTGCAGACGGCATGGCTGACGTCGGCGATCATGGTGTAGCGCACCGGGCCGATACCGCCCTTGTCGATGGGGGTGTTGCGCCAGGCGGCATGGGTGAACTGGGAGTCCACGGAAACGGCCAACACTTCGACGCCCCGGCCGGTCAGTTCGTCCAGTCGATGATCCAGGGCGATCAGTTCGGTGGGGCAAACGAAGGTGAAGTCCAGCGGATAGAACACCACGGCAACGTATTTGCCCTTGGTCCGCGCGGAGAAAGAATAATCATCGACAATGCCGCCATCGCCCAAAACGGCGGCGGCGGTGAAATCGGGGGCTTGCTTGCCTACCAGTACGCTCATTCCAAATCTCCTCTTGTGAGTAAAGTTGACCAAACCATTTCAGAAACCGGCGATCGTCCAACAGGGACCCTAACCGGAAGTGAGCAAAACGAGCCGTGATTCTACAGCAAATTAGTAGGAAATTAGCGAACCCCGGCTAGCTCGCCCCAGCCGCATCCGATCAGGGCGTCTGCGCCCGCCTTCCGACTACCGCATCGGCCAGGCGCTGCATCAGCGCGGTGCTGTCATCCCAGCCCAGGCAAGCGTCAGTGATGCTCTGGCCATAGACCAGCGGCTTGCCGGGCACCAGCTTCTGGTTGCCGGGGTTCAGGTGACTCTCCACCATCACCCCAAAAATGCGGCGATCGCCGCCGGCAATCTGCTCGGCAACCTCCTCGCCCACCTGCATCTGCCGATGATATTGCTTGAGGCTGTTGGCGTGGCTGAAATCGATCATGATGCTGGGCGGCAAACCCGCCTGTTCCAGCGCTTCGGCCACATGCTGAACGCTGACCGCATCATAGTTGGGATACTCGTTGCCGCCGCGCAGGATCACATGACAGTCCGAGTTGCCTTTGGTGGAGAAAATGGCCGAATGGCCCGCCTTGGTCAGCGACATGAAATGATGCGGCCGTATGGCGGCATGGATGGCGTCGATGGCGACCTGAACGCCGCCATCCGTGGCATTCTTGAAGCCCACGGGGCACGAGAGCCCGGAGGCCAATTCCCGGTGGACCTGGCTTTCCGTCGTGCGCGCGCCGATGGCGCCCCAGGCGATTAAATCGGAAACATACTGCGGCGAGATCACATCGAGATATTCGGTCGCCGAGGGCATGCCCATCTCGTTGAGGTCACGCAGCAGCTTGCGGGCGGTTCGCAAGCCTTTATTGATGTTGAAGCTCTCGTCCAGATCCGGATCGTTGATCAGCCCTTTCCAGCCGACCGTGGTCCGCGGCTTTTCAAAGTAGACCCTCATGACGATGACCAGATCACGGGCCAAGCGCTGCTTGACCTCGAGCAGGCGCTGGCCGTACTCGATGGCGGCCTTGGGATCGTGGATGGAGCAAGGTCCGACGATGACCAACAGGCGATCATCCTCGCCCTTGAGGATAGACTGAATTTCCCGGCGCGCCTGGAGCACCGTCTCCGCCGCCCGCGCGGTGATGGGATATTCCTCGTGTACCTGGTAGGGAGCGATGACCTCCTTGATTTCGGTAATTCTGAGGTCGTCGGTATTGTAGGGATTATGCGCGACCGGAACGGTGTTCTCGGACAGATTCATGGTTTTTCTCGGATGGCGGTCTCTGGCGACCTGAAAGGATTCGTAGGGTTGCCTATCTTATCCTGTAGCCGGGGTCGGGGGCTACTCGATGGCCGGCGCACACCGTGATGGCGGCAACCCATGAAGCTGATGAGGTGATTCGGCTGAAGACGCATGCAGCGATCACTGGCGCTTATTGCACTCAGGCATCAAGGCAGCAAACGCCAGAGGGATTTTCGGTGCTTGGCTACGGTTTCCGGGCTGGAAGTCCAGGCCCGCAGCAAGGCACCGTTCAGACTTCGGTGAACCTCATGTTTCGGATGGCGCAGGCGGAAATAATTGTAGGTGCCGCTGATGTTCTCCGCCGCGTCAATGGTCAGATAGCCGGCCCGAAACATCAGCGTCGCGGTGGAGATATCATCCACTTCGAAGCTGGGCAGGATGGATGCGCTGATTTCCAGTTGGCTCGGTCTGGGCAGCCAGGTCTGAGACTCGAGATAATGGCGAGATAACGGACAGATCACGTCTGTGCGCCAGATTGACGAGTACATGGTGAATAGCCTGCCCGGCAAGGTCAGCGTTGCTGGTGGCCGAAGGGGGGCCTTTCCCTGCGAGCGGTATAGGGCCTGAATGGCCTAATATGTCAGGGTCGCGACCCATTCTTGGTGGAGGTGTCGATCATGCAAACTTATGAAACCGATGTTGTTGCCTGGGCGAAGGAGCAGGCGGGGCTACTTCGTGCTGGCCGTTTTGAACTCTTGGATATAGAGCATATTGCCGAGGAGATTGAGGACGTGGGCAAAAGCGAG
>Ga0233420_10000093_pt1 | contig 39406 bp, 39 predicted proteins | sample Watercolumn_Mata_4_FD_183009 | JGI IMG/M metagenome (GOLD analysis project Ga0233420, IMG submission 183009) | Freshwater microbial communities from Lake Matano, South Sulawesi, Indonesia - Watercolumn_Matano_2014_102_MG | ecosystem: Environmental > Aquatic > Freshwater > Lake | place...
ATTGAACCGCCGTCCTTAAGTAATCGCATAGAAGCCGCTACATGCTTAACCTTGTAATTTGTCTTAGCTCTGCAACTTCTACCAGGCAGGATTTGCAAAGCGCAACCTTTTTAATTTCGCCCCGGCTTCAAAGGTTAACCGCCGGAACTAGCCTACTTAGGCCCTAATCCATCCCGTAGGCAGGACGGTTAGAGGCTTCGGACTTAATTAAGCCCGAAGGCTGGTACGAACATTGGCCTCGCCCCAAAGGACGGAGTCAATGTTCCTAAACGTGACACTTGCGTGTTTGCGTTTAAATTGTGTAAGGAGTTGTTAACGCGGCTAACCTTACCTCCGCGGCATGCTGCTTTTATCCGGCTATCCTAAGTCGAACCCTTTCACCCCCGTTATCTTCTGTTTTTTACTGCCCGACGCATGTAAAGATCTGTTTCCCTGCGCTTAATACTCTCCCGTTTATCATAAAGTTTTTTACCTTTGCAAAGGCCAAGTTCAAGCTTTACAAAACCCCGGTCATTGAAATACATCTTTAACGGTATTAAAGTCAGGCCTTTCTGGGCAAGTTTACCGGCAATCCTTTCAATCTGCCCCTTATGCAGAAGGAGCCTGCGCGTCCTATCTGTGTCAACATTCAAATAGCTGGCTTCCGTATAATGGCTAATATGCGCATTATATAAAAAGGCCTCCAGTTTCTCAATGCGGGCAAAACTGTCATTTAAATTAATCTTACCGGCGCGCAAAGACTTTACTTCAGAGCCCTTAAGTTCAATACCGCACTCTAATGACTCCAGGACCTCATAATCTCTGTAAGCCTTGCGATTAGTAAGGATAGATTTACTCATTTTAACACAGCCATAGATAAATACCAGCTCAAAAATAAGGGTATGGTCAAGAGGCTGACAATATGGCTAAAAAACACCCCCTGGCTAATCAAGGCGTCTTCCTTTTTATAGTGCCGGATAATTACCGACAATGAGGTTGCTGAAGGCATGGCTAGCTGCATGATAATCAGGAAACCCAACGCATAAGGTATCCCTAGTTTAAGCACCATGACAATACCAAGCGCCGGAAGGATAATCAGCTTTCCCAAAAGAAGGAAGAAAACATCCTTTTTATCGATCGCCTTTAATTGCACCAATGCAATGTTGCCCCCCACCACAAACATAGCTAACGGCAGGGTACAGTTACCGATCATTTCAATAGGCTTAAAGATTACCTGCGGGACAAATTTATTCAGGCCTAATGATATAAGCGCAAGAGTTACTAAATTGGCAACCACCGGGGGGCTAAAAATACTGCGCAACCTAAACCTTGCCTGTTTTTCATATGTAAGCATATAAATACCGCATGACCAGGCTACCAGGTCAAAACCTAAAAGAAACAATATGATAAAAATAAACATATTGCTCGCTTCTTGTCCGGAGAATGTCGCCGCAACTACCGCCAGAGGAAGATAACCAGAATTCTGAAAGCCAACCAGACTCAAAAACTGCAGCTTATGTGTCTTTAGATTCAAGATCTTAAGCAACAGCCAACCCACTATCAAGCCAACAAAGGTAATTACTAAGCTCAACAGGGGGAAAATCCACCAATCAGGATAAAGGTTAAAACTAAAATTCTGCAGTAACTGGGTGAAGATTAAAGCCGGAAAAACAACCTGTATAACCAGACGGCTTAAGGCATCTAAGCCGGGGTGAGAAAGTAAGCTTTTCTTTACAAAAATATACCCTAAGGCGCCCAGAAAGAATATCTGCGCCATGGCTAAACCCGTAATCTTAAAATAAGTTAAAAACATTGTTTTCCCTCTTCTATCGAATAGATGCCCCTTAAGTAAAAAGGTATTATAACAGTAAATAAACCTGCCCGCAATCCCTTTATAAATTGGGGTCGGATCTATTTTTCCTTTAGCCTAAATCGGAAGAAACTAGATCCGACCCCAATTTCTCTAACCTAAACTGATTGACATAACAAGATGGCTAAGATATACTTGAATTAATGTAGATCCCCGCAAGGATTGCGGGGATTAATTCGCGCATTAACTTACTCATACCGGGTATTCGTAAGTTAAGCGCTCATTAAATTTTGCGGGGGTGGCGGAATGGCATACGCGCACGTCTCAGAAGCGTGTGGGGTAACCCTTGAGGGTTCAACTCCCTCCCTCCGCACTAGAGTTATAGGGAGGGACTCCCACCTTAAAACTTTTCCTCTTTCAATTTAATAGCTTTTTCTATTGCCTTGAGCAACTTCAAATCATCAACAGGTTTAACCAGATAGTCGCTGATTCCCAGCTTAAAAGCCTTAACCTTATCAGTGGACTTATCCAACCCTGAAACTACTATCACCGGAATAGTCAGGCCGATAGGGTCGTGATTAAACATATCGCAGATATCCAGGCCGCCGATACCAGGCATAAGCAGATCCAATAAGATAACATCCGGCCTGATATCATGTATATGTTTGATTATATTTTTGGCTTCCGAACAGACTGTAACCTCATAATCTCCGGAACCTTCAATGCGCATCTTAAGCATTGAGGCAAAACTCTCTTCGTCATCAATAATCATAATCTTCTTCTTCAAGGGCATCACCTCTCTTGTTTAAGTATACCACTTTTCTTTCTATATTCAAAAAACCATTTTTGGAAACACTTCTGATAGGCGAAAAAAGAAGGTTTGCGGGAGAAGCCCCAACGCACCATGCCAAAATAATCCACTCCATTGTTCCAGTGGTTTTTGGTATCCCTGAAAAAAGCCCAGAATACCTTCTCAACATGCGGATTTTTCAATAACTCCGTATACACATCCTTAAGCCATTTTGCCTGTTTGCTCTCATTAGGATTACTACCCAACCACCAGTTACCCACCCTTAACCCTCTTTTTACCCCCGGGCAGCCGATCTCGGTAATCCATATCTTCTTATCCCCGTCGCCATTACGCTGCATTATCTTATAGACTAACTTTGGGTAATTTTCCACTGCTTTAATCGTACCGGGATGTAAAGGGTTTTGGAAGAAATGGATGTTCAATATATCAAAATAATCTTTTGCTCCGTTATCATAAAGACGGTTAACGCTGGAAGCCCCCAGGGCAATCCCGCCATTTAAAATCTTGCATTCAGGGTCTATCTTCTTAGCAGTAACATAAACCTCCTTTAATAAAATACAATAAGAGCTTAAACCGTCCTGATCCTTCCAGTAAACAGAAGAATCCGGCTCATTCCAAAGCTCCCAGTACTTAACCTGGTTTTTATAACGCCGGATAACCTGGGTGGCGTATTTAATAAAAGTTTTGTTTTCCCTGGGCGGGCAGTTCCATGTTCCGCAGGCAGAGGCCCAATCAGTGCTATATTGCAAAATACCTAAAATATGCATTCCTCTGCCTCTGAGCATTTTGACGATGCGATCATATTTTGCAAAATCAAACCTGCCCTCTTGCGGCTCTATGTCGCTCCATAAAAAATCAAGCCTTACCCAACCTACCACTGCTTCCTGCATTAAAGAGATGGAGCTTTCCAGGTTTTCATCAGCCGAATATTTATATTTATTCCAGGAATGGTTCCAGTGCAGAAATTCCAAGACTCCGAAAGGATTATTAAGGTTATCTTTCATGCCTGATTTTACCATAGCTTCTCCAGAGGAGCATCCGGATGAAGTTAATAAAGTTAGAAAAATAAGCCAAATTATCTTATTCGTGAGGCTTTTGTTCAATATTGATGTAATCACTAAAGTCTATTTGTTCGCCTATTTCCTGTTTAACCACTCTAATCCGGTCGGGTACATAGGGGTGAGTTTTATAGTAAGATTTTTCCCTGAGCGGCATCCTGCGGTTTATCTCCTGCAATTTGGTCAAAAAAGTAACCATGCCGTGGGGATCATAACCGGCAAGCTTGGCATAACGCGCCCCTAATTGGTCGGCAAGCAATTCATCCTCGCGGCTATAACCGAGAAGAAACTGGGTAAAGGCAACATCTGCGGCAGTGCCCACATCACCTGTGCCCGGGGCAACTGCCACCAGCAACCTTAAAATAGAATAGCTTTGCATTGCCTGCAGCTTCTTGATACTATGCCGGGCTACGATATGCCCTATTTCATGCGCTAGTATACAGGCAAGCTCATCATCATTTGAAACCTTCTCCAATAATCCGCTGTTTACATAGACGTAACCACCGGGAAGAGAGACAGCATTTACCTGTTCATCCTCTAAAACCTGAAAATAATAATCGATCTCCTTCCTGTCGCTTACCGCAGCTATCTTTTTACCTATATCCTCAACACGCTTCTGCAATAAAGGATCATTTGTAAATTTATACTCCTTTTGCACCTGAAGGTCAATTGCCTTGCCCATCCTTACCTCTTTATCCGTACTATAATAATACTTCTCCTCTTGTTTAGTAGCCAGATTATATTCGGTTGAACAACCGCTTAGTATGAAAAATGCACTAACTACCAGAAACAGGCCTAGTCTTTTAAAAATCCTGTAAAGCTTTCTTAAAGGCAGGCCTACAACATTGTAAAAACATCCCTCTACCCTCTTGATAAAGAATGCGCCTTTGCCCTGGATATCAAAACTTCCTGCTTTATCCAGAGGAGAGACCTGCCTGAAATAGCGGGAGATTTCAGCATCATTTAATTTATCCATATAAACCCTGGTTTCTTCATGGTCAAGCATAAGCCTCTTTGCATGCTTGTCTTTTTTTATCACTGCCAAACCGGTATATAAACGCTGCGGGCGGCTTGACAGTTTTTTAAGCATATTACGGGCATCCTGCAGATTCTTCGGCTTGCCGAATATTTTACCATCCTGCACACAAATAGTATCTGCGGCAATAATAACCCCCTCTTTAACCCCGGCGGCAGCCTCTTCAGCCTTCTTCTGGGCATTCAATTTTACCAACCTGATATAGGAAATCCCATTAGCGCTTCTCTTCTCCCTGATTTTACTCGGCAGGACTTTAAACTTCAGGCCCATATCTTTTAATAACTTCCTGCGGGCCTTAGAGTGGGACGCTAAATATATTTGTATCTGCTTCATGCATATGCCTCAAATTTAATTAACGGGTGCCGCCGTGGCAGGACCCGTTAAATCTTTGCTGCGCTCTCTCCTGCCAGATACCCTGTTGAAAAGGCTGCCTGCAGATTAAAACCTCCGGTATCTGCATCTACGTCTACCATCTCTCCGCAAAAATACAATCCTTTAATCAGGCGCGAACCCATGGTACGCGGGTCTATCTCCTTTAAACTCACCCCGCCCCGGGTAACCATACCCTCTTCAATAGGCCGGGGCCCGGAGATATCCATACGAAATCTTTTAAGCAACAAAACAATGTTTTCCCTTTCAGCCTGCGTAATCTGGCTGCATTTTTTAAGCAAGTCAATCCCTGCTGCTTCGATGAAGACTTTAATTAATCTTAAGGGCAGCAATTCTTTAAGCGCGTTCTTAATGCTCTTCTTGGCATTTGCCTTAAACTCCCGAAGCAGGCGGCTGTCTAACTGCTCAATAGATAAAGCCGGCTTTAAATCTATATCCACAAAGACGTTTTTATTTTCCGCCAGCAAATCTACCACTCTACCGCTTAAGGTAATTACCAGCGGGCCGGATATACCGGAGACAGTAAAAATCAACTCCCCTATATCAGAGATGACCTGCGTCTTACCGTCGGAGAATTTAAGCCTGATGTTACGCAAAGTCAGGCCTTCTAATTTTTTAGGATAAAATTGTTTTACATCTAATGGGATTAAGCCCGGCCGTAAAGGCACAATTTCATGTCCGAGCCTGCGCGCTATATTTATTCCTGAAGCGTCAGAGCCGGTAAAGCTGTAGCTTGCTCCACCCGAGGCAAAGATTACCTTTTCGCAAGAAATACTATCCCCGTTCTCTAAACGCACCGCTTTAACCTCACCTGATTCCAGAAGCAAGTCAACTACCTTAGCTTTATAAATAATCCGCACTCCGGATTTTATCAGCTCTTTTTTTAATATATCAAGAATACTTGTAGAGCGGTCGCTCTGCGGAAAAACGCGCATCTGACGCTCTATCTTCAGCTTTAATCCCCGTTGCTCAAAAAAATCCATAAGCTGGCGGGTAAAGAATTTCTTAAAGGCATCCCTTAAAAAATCTCCGTTCTTAGAGAAACGTTTCAAAAAATATTCAAGCTCTTCTATATTGGTGAGGTTGCAGCGGCCTTTGCCGCTTAGGAGGAGTTTGTTGCCGAGTGAATCTTTTTTCTCAAGAAGGGTTACATCCTGGCCAAGGCCTGCAGCCCGGATTGCAGCCATCATACCTGATGGCCCACCGCCAACCACTACAATCTTTATTTTTTGCACAAAGTTTACCTAAAGGCCAAAATCCGCAAGCTTAAAGATTGACTCCAGCTTTAAGCCTACCCTGGCCAGATTATCAACAGCGCCTTCGCAACGATCAACAATCACAATCGCCTTCTCTGCCATTACTCCGAGCTGATCTAATGCCTGCTTAGCTTCCATGATTGCCTTACCGCTGGTTGCTACATCATCAACAAGGATCACCCGCGCCCCTTTACTAAGCTCCGGGCCTTCAACCTGCCTTTGCGTTCCATGCTCTTTAGCCTGCTTGCGCACAATAAATGTTTTGATCGGGCGCTTGTTTATATAGCTTAGAGCTGCCAGGGCGCCTACAATAGGATCAGCTCCCAGGGTTGGCCCGCCGATAGCATCCAGCGTCTCATTTTTAACCATATCCAATATTATGCTTGCAACCAGATAGGCGCCTTCGGGAGTTAAGGTAATTACGCGGCCATCAAGGTAATAATTGCTTTGCTTACCCGAAGAAAGCATAAACTTACCTCTTTTTAAGGCTTCTTTATTCAATAAATCCAGTAATTTTGCTTTAAGTTGCTCCCGGGCTTGCGTTTCCATGATGCATTATTTTACTATCGATAAGCCTTACTGTCAATTACTTTGACAAACCCGATTTTCATTGTTATTATATCTCTATGTTGCGCGCCTTATTTAAGGGCATAAGGGACTTAATCTATCCGAACTGCTGCCTGGCCTGCAAAAACAACAAGGTTGAACCGGCAAGAGGAGAGAGTTTAATTTGTAACCGGTGCTGGGAAAGAATTGAAAGGAATCTGCCTCCCTTCTGCGCTTCTTGCGGCAGGCATCTGGATAAACTAAGCGCAGCTAAGAATATATGTTCCGGCTGTTTAAGGTCTAATTTTCATTTTGACCGCGCCTTTAGCCCATGCGCATACACCGGGACAATAAAAAAACTAATCCATGAATTTAAATACTCGGGCAAGGATTATTTGGATAAACCTCTGGGTAAATTAATCAATGGATTTATTAAAGATTACCGTCTTCCTATTGAATATTTTGATTTTATCGTGCCGGTTCCGCTGCATCGCAGCCGGATGAGGGAAAGAGAATTTAATCAGGCCCAGTTATTAGGAGAGCAGGTTGCCAAGGAGTTTGACAAAGAAATCCTCACCGATGCTTTAGTGCGCATTAGGCCGACTAAGACCCAAACGGAATTGGCTTTAGGGGATCGCTATAAAAACGTGCAGGGAAGCTTTACGGTCAGGGATGCAAGATTAGTTAAAGACAAGAATCTTTTGCTCATCGACGATGTACTGACTACGGGAGCCACTTCAAGCGAAGCAGCCAGAACCTTGAAAGACTCCGGAGCCAGAATAATTTTTGTGATGACACTGGCAAATTAAATGAACAAATGAGCCGGGAAGAATACCCGGTAAAATACTATGAAAATCCTGCGTAATTACATTCTCAAAGAATTCTTTTCCCCCCTGCTATTATCCCTAGGCGTGCTTACCTTTGTTATGGTTTTAATCGGCAATTTAAAACGCATTGCAGACCTGGTTATTAATAAGGGCGTGGATTTCTTCAGTGTGCTGCAGATTTTTATTTATCTTACCCCTTATATAGTCACCTACACCCTGCCCATATCAGTGCTCGTAGCGGTCTTACTTGCCTTAGGCAGACTCTCCAGCGACAATGAAATAATCGCTATCCGCTCAAGCGGCGTAAGCCTGCTTAAATTGATCATGCCTTTACTGGTAGTCAGTCTGGTCTTAAGCTTAGGGCTGGTATTCTTTAATGACCAGGCTGCCTCATATGCACATTTTGCCTACCGTAAGACCCTAAAAGAAATGGGGATAAAAAACCCCACTGCCGCATTTGAAGAGGGGGTATTTATTGATACCTTCCCGAGGTATATACTTTTCATCTATCATGTTGACCAGAAGAAGAACCGCATGAGCAACGTGCGCATCTATGAGCCGCAAGGCGAAGATAAACCTACGCGTACGATCGTGGCTAAAGCCGGAGAATTCATCAGTATCCCGGATAAAAACATTGTCAAGTTAAAACTTATTGACGGCACCAGCGATGAGCCGGACCCCGAAAACCCCACTAACTTTTATAAACTTAATTTTCGCACTTATTTCATGAACCTGGATATGGGCCAAATGCAGGATAAGGTTGTAGAAAAAAAGTACAAGGAGATGACCATCCGGGAATTAAAGGCCGAAGCCAGGAAGTTGAGGAAAGAAGGGATTAGCCCTGCCCCGCTGATTACCAAGATCCATGAAAAATTAGCCCTGGCCTTCTCATGCTTTGTCTTTATGCTCCTTGGCTCATCGCTGGGAATTATTACACGCAGGCGGGAAAAATCTATCAACATCGGGATAGCCGTATTAATTATTATATGCTACTACCCCTTGCTTATCGGATCCGAAGCCCTGGCGATTGAAGGGCATCTGCCGGCCGGGCTTGCCCTTTGGATACCCAATATTATATTCGCCGGCATCGGAGTTTACTTAACTCACAAACTATGCGCATCCTAGACCGTTATATATTAAAATCAGTCATTTATATATTCCTTTCCTGCATTTTCAGCTTTCTTTTCCTTTATATTATTATTGATTTACTTTCCAACTTGGACGAAATATTAAAACACCGCGCCACTCTCGTGCTTCTGGCGCGCTACTATCTCTCCTATATACCAGTAATGTTCGTCCAGGTATCCCCTTTTGCCTGCCTCTTAAGCACAGTATACACATTTGCCAAACTTAATCATAATAACGAAATAATTGCTATGCGCTCAAGCGGCTTGAGCATATTTAAGATATCCAGGAATGTCCTGCTCTTTGGCTTATTGATTAGCCTATTGGTATTTTGGGTAAATGACAGGTTTGTCCCTGCGGCATTAGCGGAGAATCAAAAGATTAAAGCCCAGATAGAAGATGACGCGAAAACCAGCAAATTCAAAAGTCCGGGAGTAATCTTAAACCTATCTATGTATGGCTCAAGAAACAGGCTGTTCTTTATCAGCAAATTCTTTATCCAGACTAAAACCATGGAAGGAATTACAATTTTAGAGCATGACGAAAATCAGAATCTGACTAAGAAGATCGTCGCAGATAAAGGGACTTATGTGAATGGATTATGGAGATTTTCTCAATGCATAACTTATGATTTTGACCGTAATGGCCAGGTAATCGATGAGCCCTCTTATTTCGAAGAGGAGATTATGGCAATACCGGAAACGCCAAGGGACTTTGCCAACCTTAGACAGAAACCCGAGCTAATGGATATCCGCCAGATGCAGGATTATATCTGGAGGGTCTCTAAAAGCGGGGCAACTAGCGTAATCCGGAACCTAAAGGTAGACCTCTATCAACGTTTTACAGCCCCCTTCACCAGCCTGATAATTATACTTTTAGGGATCCCTTTTTCTCTTATGACGCGTAAACGCGCAACAGGCATGGCTTCTATAGGAATCTCGATTATCGTTGGATTTCTTTATTATATACTTGATGCCGTATGTCTGGCGATAGGAAAATCCGGCTTACTTATGCCTCCCCTGGCAGCATCAATGAGCCATTTGATTGCCTTGACCACCAGCCTTTACCTTATCGCAAGATTACCTTAATAATTTAAGAGATATAAATACGCGGGATGCGGCTGCCTAAACCGCAGACAACTTCATAGGGAATAGTTCCGGATAAATCTGCCAACTCTTCAGTAGCGATCCTCTCCTTGCCCTGGTTTCCTATTAATACTACTTCATCTCCGAGCTTTGGCCTCAATTGCCCCACATCAGCCATTATCTGATCCATGCAAATCCTGCCGCTGACGCGAAACCTCCTGCCATTAATTAAAAGCGGGCCAAGATTAGAAAGATTGCGCGGATAACCATCTCCATAACCGATAGGTAGAGTAACAATATTTGCCGGACGTTTAGTGATATAGGTATGCCCGTAACTTATGCCATAACCAGCGGGTACCTGTTTAACAAATATTACTCTGCTCTTAAGGCTAAGAACGGGTTTTAACTTTATGCCTAATCCGGGTTTAGGGGCTAAACCATAGATCACCAATCCTGGCCTGACCATGGTAAAGTGGCTATCCTGATGATTAATCAAACCAGCGCTGTTAGCAGCATGCACCAAAGGAATGGCTATGCCATGTTGTTTTAATGCATTGACCAGATCATGAAACAGCTTGATTTGAGAAGCAGTAAATTTGCATCCGGAATCAGCAAATGGGAAATGCGTAAAAATACCTTCAATCACAATAGGCTTAAGCTTATGAATCTGCCTTACCAACTCAAAGGCCTCCTGGCATGCCACTCCGATCCTGCCCATTCCTGTATCTACTTTAATATGCAAGCGTATTGGTTTATTTAATGCGCTTGCTTTTTTGCTTAAGGCAACAGCTGAATCATAATCGCAAATAGTAGGAATGAGCTTAAAGGTAAAAAGCGATTGGATATCCTGTTTTAAAATTAATCCAAGCACAAGTATGGGTATTTTTATCTGCGCCTTCCTCAATTTTATTCCTTCGTCGATAGAAGCTACCCCTAGATAATCTACGCCGCTGGCAACCAATCTTTTAGATACAGGAATTAAACCATGCCCGTAAGCATCGGCCTTTACAGTAACCAAGACTTTTGTCCGCGGAGAAAGGCGCAATCTTACCTGCTTAAAGTTATATTCCAAGTTACTAAGATTGATCTCCGCCCAGGTGGGCCGGAAACCTATTTTGTTTTTATCTGGCATTCTTGGGGGTATAAATAAATTGGCTTAACCGCTTCTGCCAAGCTAAATTGCCTGGCCTTTATTTTGAGCAATGCAAGCTCGATGAGTTTATGCGCTTTAGGAAACCAGTAGTCCTTATCCAGGACAGTTGCGCCTCTTATCCGGGAAAGCAGTTTATCCTTATATAAAGCTACGGCATCACCTAATATTACACTTTTCCTGGTAAATTTATTTACAAATTCATCCAAGTCTAAAAGCAAATATTCGCTTTTACGTTTCAGGACCCCCTGCTCTTTTTTATAAGAGCTGCAGTAAATAAGATCTCTTCTGGCATCTATCGCCGGTATAATCAGGGTGTCATTATTCAAAACATTCCCTGCCAGAATGTCCAGCGTAGATATCCCGACTACAGGTTTATTTTTAACAATGCTTAACCCCTTTATTACAGCTAAACCTATGCGCATCCCGGTAAAAGACCCCGGTCCTAGCCCGCAGGCAAAATAATCAATATCTGCTATTTTTAATCCTGCCGCAGCAATAACCCGCTCTATTGTCGGGACCAAAAGCGAAGAAAGATTCCTGCCTGTTTCAAGGTTGTATTCGTAGAACTTGCCGTCTACATACAAGCCCAGACATAAAAACTTGGTAGAGGTATCAATGCCTAATATCTTCATAAATATCTTTTAGCAATCTTTTATATCTTAATCCCCTGGCAGTAAACTTAAGTGACCTGCAATGTTTATCTTTAACCATTAGCTTAATCTTTAAAAATTCTCTTGGCAAGAGGAATTTTAAACGCTCCGGCCATTCAATAAGAGTAGCTGCTTCGGAATAAAAATACTCTTCATATCCTAATCCCAGTATTTCTTTAGGGCTCTTTATGCGGTAAAAATCAAAGTGGTTTAAGAGATATTTTCCTTTATATACGCGCAATAAAACAAAGGTTGGACTAACCACATTATCCCTGTTAATGCCTAATCCCTGCGCAATCCCCTTAGCCAATACCGTCTTGCCTGCGCCGAGCAAGCCAGACAAAAGAATAATATCCCCCCCGCAAAGCTTACGCGCAAGTATTCTTCCTATTCTTAATGTCTGATTAGCTGATAAAGATAGTATTTTCATTAGAAATGCCTGTACCCGGCCTTAAAGGAGCGACCGGTACGCGCCTCTGCGCTGTACCCGGCATTAAAGGAGCGACCGGTACGCGCCTCTGCGCTGTATAATGAAGCGAGTTTAGAATACCTGCTTTTATGATCAATTAACCTTAAACCAAAAGATTCAGGCATTACTTCCCCTATAACCCTGAAATGGTATTTTGAAGACTTGATGATCTTACTGGCCTGATCCCTGGGGGCAGTAAAAAGCAGTTCAAACTCCTCTCCAGAACAAAGAGCCTCTTCAACCCCCTTGGCTTCCTTGCTTAGCGGAATAAGGCTCTCATATAAAACAGCTCCGCATGAGCTTTGCTTTAATATATGCCCCAGATCCTGAATCAGCCCGTCGGAAATATCAATCATAGAATGAATCTTAAAATTATTCACCAGGAAACGCGCCTCATCCAATCGGGGGTTAAATTTTAAATGCTTTCCCTTGATTGACCCGCCGAGGCTGCCGGTTATCATGATAATATCTCCATACCTTGCGCCCCGGCGCAGGCAAAGCTTATCCTTTTCAACCTCCCCCAGCATGCTCACATCAATAATTAATTTGTCTGACCTGCTGATATCCCCGCCGACGATATTGATTTTATATTCTCTGGCTAGATCAAAGAGCCCTTTGGCCAGCAAATCAACCTGACGCACAAGCATATTCTTTGGCAAACCTAATGAGACAAGCGCATGCCTTGGTATCCCCCCACAGGCAGCGATATCGCTGATTGATACAGCCAAGGCCTTTCTGCCTACGTCTTTTAGATTATCGGTTTTTCTAAAATCTACCCCCTCGATAATCATATCGCAGGTAAATAACTCATAATCCGCATTATCCAGCTTTAAGACTGCGCAATCATCACCACTGCCCTTAAATACTGAACGGTCAGTTTTAATCTGCTCCTGGAATCTCTTAATTAAGCCAAATTCACCGATTTCCTTTAAGCGCATTTATTCACCTTTTAAGAATATTTATAATATTATGAGCGTAAGGCGCGCGGATAATCCCCTTATCCGTAATAATGCCGCTGATTAACTTATGAGGAGTAACATCAAAAGCAGGATTAAGCGCAGTAGCTCCTGCGGGCGCAATGCTCTTTTTAAGCAAGAGCCTGGTAACCTCCGCTGCATTACGCATTTCAATCTCAATGCCGGTTCCGCTGCTTATTTTAAGATCAAAGGTACTCTTGGGCGCTGCGATATAAAAAGGTATTTTATGGTATTTACACAGTACTGCCAGATTAAATGTCCCGATCTTATTAGCGGAGTCGCCATTTGCGGCAATACGGTCTGCTCCGGCAATTACCAAATCAACCTTTTTTTGAGCCATAAGCGAGGCTGCGGTATTATCCGCAATCATCGTAACATCTACGCCTTTTTTGTAAAGCTCCCAGGCAGATAGCCGGCTTCCTTGAAGCAGAGGCCGCGTTTCGCAAGAAAACACCTTTATTTTTTTACCTTGAGCGCAAGCGGAATAAATCACCCCCAGGGCAGTGCCATAATCAATGGTCGCCAGTATCCCGGCATTACATATCGTCATAACCCTGCTGTTATGCTTAAGTAATTTGGCGCCATAAGAACCGATCTTGCGGCAAGAGGAGGCATCCTCCTGCATAATCCTTTTTGCCTCCTCCAGAATCGCCAGTTTAATTTTAGAGACAGGCTGTCTTTTATTATTTAAGGCAACTGCGCAGGCTCTTTCTATACCCCAAAAAAGATTCCTTGCTGTCGGACGCGAGTTGGCAATATACCTTGCGGCCTTGTTTAATCTACGGCTGAATCCTGACCAATCATTAGCTGGATAGCCCCTTACGCCTAAATACAGACCTAAAGCGGCAGCAGCGCCTAAAGCCGGAGCTCCCCGCACCTGCATTGTTTTAATTGCCTGCCACAAATCACTTGGTTTATCTATATAAACATAAACTAACCGCTGCGGTAATTTAGTCTGATCGATAATCCTAACCTCATTATTTTTCCAGTCTATTGTGCGAATATTCATATTTTAGACAAATTAATGGGTGACTGCCAAGCCGAAGTCCTTGCCGCGCGCAACGTAAGTGAGCACGGCGAGATGGATTGGCAGGCAGGACCCATTAATTATAATCCTATTAATTTAGCCAACATACTCTTTTTCACGCCTATTGCCGCTGCCGGGCATGACTCCTGACAGCAGAAACAGGCAATACATTGTTTATAATTAAATATTATACCTTTCTTTTTAAGGGTAATGCATTTTTTCGGGCAGATATTTACACAATGCCCGCAACGCGTGCATTTTAAACGCAAGGAAAAAGGAAAATATTTAACAAACCGCTGGAGTATAAAACTAAGCGCGGTAGGAAAATTAACTATTCCTAATGCCTGCGGCAAAATAAACGGAGGGATATTAAGTTTATCGACATCCTCCCCCGCTACTTCAATCCGGTTCAACTCTTTTTCCCCTAAACCACGCAGCGCAGCCTCCTTAGTAGTTAAAACCTCCTGATTTTTTATGCCCATTATCTTAGCCATAACCGTATCTAAAGCTACGCAATCAGAGCCGCCTAGTAAGAGATTAAGCTGCCGCGGTTTGCCGCTACTCCCCGGTCCGTCGCCTTCCATAGCCAGTATTCCGTCAATAATGGTTAAGGCTGGCCTGGCTTCTTGGTATATATCTACAAGGACTTTTGCAAATTCAGATGGCTTAAAATAGTTCTTATGCAGTTCGGTTTTATATGTTCCTGAAACCAGACCAAAAAGATTCTTAATTGCGCCAGTAATTAAGGTAAGCTCGTGAGTTTTGAATTTAGGAAGGCTAACCAGATAATCGCACTCATCAAGCCAATAAGTAAGCGGAAATTTATCGCGCATGCGGCGCTTATCAAAATTCACCAGCTTAACCCCTTCATCGCAGGCAACCTTCTTTATGCCGGTAACCTCATAAACCTCATCTACTTTCTCAGCCTGCTGCCCCCAAGCACTCGGCCCGTCGCCAACAACTATCTTACAATTAATCTCCTTTAGAATATGGATTACTGCGCTCACTACCTGCGGATGCGTAGTAATTGCGTATTCCGGCCCTTTAGACATTAAAAGGTTTGGCTTAACCAATACGCGTGAGCCTGGCTTGATAAAACAGGTTATCCCCCCCAAAAGATTAATCGTGCTTCTGACTGCCTGCTCTACGGCAAGCGGCTCGTAACCATTGCATTTAACTACGGAAATCCTTGAGCTCATCCTAGCTTAAAAAACTCCCTGGCGTTTTTAGTTGTTTTATGCGCTATCTCATCAACGCTAACCCCTTTGATTAAACTGACTGCCTCAGCCAGCAATCTTATCTGCATCGGCTCGTTGCGCTTGCCGCGAAACCCTTCGGGAGATAAATATGGCGCATCCGTCTCAAGCATTAATCTCTCAAGCGGGGTAAGTTTAAGCATATCCCTTAAGCCTTGGGCTTTTTTATAAGTGACATTACAGGTAAAAGAAACAAAAAAACCTGAATCTAAACATTTCTTTAAGAATTCATCACCGCCGGAAAAACAGTGTATTAGCGCCTTAATGGGCATAGCAGCCTTTAGGGCATGCAATACCTGCTCCTCTGCCTGGCGGCTGTGCACTACTAACGGCAGGTTTAGTTCTTTAGCTAACCTGATTTGCTTATTAAACGCATTTAGTTGATCTGCCTCAGGGGATAAATTACGGTAATAATCCAGGCCGGTTTCTCCGATAGCCACAACCTTTTTTTTTGCCGCCAGAGCTTTTAAACTTTTTTCTGCCTCAAGATCAAAGGCGCTTGCATCATGCGGATGCACTCCCACCGCAACATAAACCTGCGCATACTTTAGCGCTAATTCACAAGCGGCATTTGAGGAATCAAGGGTTGAGCCTACATTCACAAAATAGTTAACCCCCGCATCATTGGCGCGCTGGATAACCGCATCGCGGTCTGAATTAAATTCTGAGAAATCAAGGTGACAATGGGTATCAACTAACATTTGATATGGAATTATTTCTTCTTGGCTTCAATACGAGGGAATAATGGATTGCCCTTCTCAATTGTTTTGCCGCCTAACTGCCCGAGGATAGACGCTGCTGTCTTAGGCATAAACGCAAAAATTTCTTCGTTAATCTTCCTGATGGCATCAACCAACAGGCGGATGAATGCCTTAAGCTCTTGCTGTTTATTTTCCTTTACCAGGTTCCAGGGCTTGCTTTCTTCAACATATTTATTCGTTACAGCGATACATTCCCAGATCTTCTCAAGCGCCAAGCTAAAATCGTTATTCAAACTTAACCAGGCAGAAACTTCCTGAGGCAGGTCTTTTATCTTTCCCTTTATATTTTCTCCGCTGGCATCATATTTGATTTTGTAGATATCCATCTCGGGAATCTGGCCCGCATAATATTTTTCAATCATGGTCAGCGTACGATATATAAGATTCCCCAAATCATTGGCCAAATCACCATTAAACCTCTTAATTATGGCCTCCTCTGAAAAACTGCCGTCTGAACCAAAAGGAACATCGCGCAAAAGAAAATAACGGTACACATCTATGCCAAATTTATCTACCACGTCAAGCGGGTTAACTACATTGCCGCGCGACTTAGACATCTTATCTTCGTTAATCAACCACCACCCATGCGCAAATATGGTATCCGGCTGCCTGATACCCAAGGCCTTAAGCATAATCGGCCAGTAAATTGCATGATGCCTTAAAATATCCTTGCCTACTAAATGCATTACTCTGACATCCTTATCCCACCATATCGATTGGTAACTATTCTGCGCGTCAAAATTACCCACCGCGCTGATATAATTAATCAAGGCGTCGAACCAAACATAAGTAACATGTTTCTGGCTAAACGGCAGAGGTATGCCCCAGCTTAATCTTTCTTTAGGCCGGGAGATGCATAAAGGCTCAAGTTTATTTAATACCAGGAAACTTAAAACTTCATTTCTACGGCTTTCCGGTTTGATAAAAGACGGGTTGTCTTTAATATATTTGATCAACCAGTCCTGGTATTTTGATAATTTAAAGAAAAAATTAGTCTCGCTGATTTGCTCAAGTTCCCGCTTGCAATCCGGGCAAAGATTACCGGTAACCTGAGACTTGGGCCAGAATGTTTCGCAGGGGGTGCAGTATGCGCCTTCATATTTATCTTCGTAAATATCGCCATTATTATATACTATCTGCAGCGCCTTTTGCACGCAGGTAATATGCCTGTTTTCGGTAGTGCGGATAAAATCATCGTTCGATATCTCCAGCTTCTTCCATAATTCTTTAAACTGCGGTACTACCCGGTCCACAAACTCTCCTGGCAAAAGCTTGAGCTCATCCGCTGCTTTTTGTATCTTCTGGCCATGTTCGTCAGTGCCGGTTAAGAACCAGACATTATTCTTGCCTAAAATCTTACGGTGATAACGCGCCAGGGTATCAGCCGCAATGTTAGTATAAGAATGCCCGATATGCGGAGAGGCATTCACATAATAAATAGGAGTGGTAATGTAAAACTTATTTGCCATGCTCTTTTTCCTTATAGCTTACCTCTAAAAACCCGCCTTCTTCAAGCTGTACGGTAACAACGCGCTTAAAGACATTGACATTAATAACCTTTCCCTTGCCCTGGGCAGTATTTAAATGTTCCCCTTCCCGGGGCAACCCCTTTGAAAGCAGTTTGTAAGTTTCATATTCGTAAGAAAGACAACACATCAGCCTGCCGCATAAACCGGATATTTTTGGCGGGTTAAGCGAAAGACCCTCCTCCTTGGCCATCTTTATGGTCACCGGTTCAAAATCTTTGAGGAATCTTTTACAGCAAAGTTCGCGTCCGCATGAGCCGTAACCGCCAAAAAGCCTGGCCTCATCCCTTACCCCAATCTGCCTTAGCTCGATGCGCGCCTTAAATATCTTAGCTAAGTCTTTAACCAGATTACGAAAATCCACGCGTCCGTCGGAAGTAAAATAAAACAGGATTTTGGAACGGTCAAAGGAATATTCTGCCTTTACCAGCTTCATGTCTAATTTATGCTCAGCGATCTTTTTTTCGCAGGAGACATAAGCATCTCTGGCCTTTAAACAATTATCTTCTACCTGCCTTAAGTCACTCTCCTTAGCCAGGCGCACTATCTTCTTGGGAGGTTCTTTGGGGTTAGTTTCGGCAGCGCAGCAATGCGCCTGGCCCGGCAAAATAACGCAGCCGTAATCTAAACCCCGGTCATGTTCAACAATTACGCAATCCCCGACTTTTAAAGTTAAATTTCCCGCCTGGTAAAACTGTATCTGCCCGGAATTCTTAAGCTGCACTAAAATCATACCTTCCATAGTTGCGCTCCTAAGTTATGCAGAAGTAATTTGTTATTAATATTACTCTCTAAATAAAGCACGCTTTCAGAAAGCGTGGCTAAAATACCATCTAACTGTTTAAAAGAGAATTCGTGCATTAATTTTAGCAAATCATTCTGTCGGTCTGAATGTATTACCCCTTTATCCAAAATGCCTGCCTTAAGCAAGTAGATATCCCTAAACCATGAAGCCAGGATATTTAAACAACTGCGCAGCTCCTCCCTGCTCTGGACTGTAAAAATACGGTCAAGCGGTTTCCCGGAAAGCAGGAAAGAATCAAATATCCTGTTCTTTTCCTCAAATACCCTGGAATCCTTTAACCTGAGCGCCAAACCTAATCTACCCTCGGCATAGAAGGCAAGAAAATGCGCTAAGGAACGCTCAACAAAATAATCTTTAATCAAAATATTCTCCAATACGGATATCGGCAAAGGAGAAAACCTTATAACCTTGCAGCGGGAAAGAATAGTCTTAAAAATATTCTGCGGTTTATGCGTGATTAAAATAATCAGGCTGTCTTTGGGCGGCTCCTCCAAGACCTTCAGCAGGGAGTTGGCCGCTTCAGGGTTAAATCTGTGCGCGTCATCAATAATAAAAACCTTCATCAAACCTTCGTAAGGCTTAAAGCTTGACTCTCTCTGTAAAGAACGGATATCCTCAATCTTAATCTGTGCAGCGTCGCTTTCGATGATATGCAGGTCCGGATGCTGCAACTTCTCAATCTTTAAACACGAACTGCAGCTGCCGCAGGGCCTTTTGTCCTGGGCAGTACAATTTAGCCTCTGGGCGATAATCTTGGCAACGCTCTTTTTGCCGATTCCTTCCGGCCCGCTAAAGATATACCCGCCGGAAAAGCAGGATTTTTCTATGTAGGAGTTGATTATATTTAACGGTTTATCATGCCCCAGGATCTCGCTAAAGCGCATCTACAATCCCCCTCACCTTCTCTTGGGTTATAAATTTATCTCTCTGTACCTTTACAATCTTAATCCTGCGCGGCTCTTGTTTAGCAAGCGTAAGGTAACCGACCCTAACTCTTTCATGGTAATTAATCGAGCGCTGTTCGATACGATCTTTGCAATTATGCCGATGCTTAAGCCCGCTTTTAACCGCAAGGTCCAGAAAGATAGTTAAATCCGGGCTTATGCCTTGCGTGGCAAAATTACCGATAGACTTGATCAACTTTACATCTATGCCTAATCCAAAACCCTGATAAGCAATGGTGGAATCTAAAAATCTGTCGCAGACAACTATCTTCCCGCAAGAAAGCGCAGGCTTAATAATCTCTTCGATCACCTGGGCACGAGCAGCCATATAAAGCAGGGTTTCTGCCTCAGGGGATATTTCGCTTTTAGGGTCCAGCAGGAGCTGGCGGATCCTTTCGCTTAATTTAACCCCACCGGGTTCACGCAGATAAACTACCTTTAAACCTTTGGATTTTAGGTAGCGGTAAAGCATCTCGGATTGAGTGCTCTTGCCGCAGCCTTCAGAGCCTTCAAATGTAATGAATTTACTTTTCATATTAATATTTTACGCGGGTCCTGCCTGTCAATCCACCTCGCCCGTGCTCGTCTTCACTGCGCGCGGGCAAGGGCTTCGGCTTGACAGTCACCCGCTAATTATAACTTTCTACGCCAAGTAGTCCCGTCTTTAGTATCTTCTAAGATTATGCCTTTTTCTTCTAAGGTTTTTCGAATCTCATCTGCTTCGGCATATTTCTTTTGCTTTTTATATCCTTCACGCATACTTATAGCAACATTAACCCATGAATCTGATTTTTCTTCAGGAATATTATTAAAAGTAATTCCAATAATGTTTCCTAATTCAGTGATCGTCTTCATCGCGTATTGCAACATAAACCTACGATCATCATTCTTGTTATTTAATATTTTATTGCATTCATTTATCATATTAAATAAAACAGCTAAAGCAACGGGAGTATTAAAATCATCATCCATTGCCTTTTTAAAATCTTCTTTGAATCTATTAATATTCCCCCAGCTACCATCCGGTAACTTTGCAACATCTCTAATACCAAACTCTTTATCTAATTTCTGGAATAAAATCAAAAAACGTTCATAAACCTTTTTTGACTCCTCAACCTTCTCATCAGTATAATCAACCGGATGGGAATAATGAGTAGATAAAAACAGCAGTTTTAATAAATCGGCGTTCTTATATCTATCTAGGAAATCTTTTACCGTGACAAAATTCCCCAGGGATTTAGCCATTTTTTGGCCGTTGATGGTAAGCAGGCCGTGGTGGATCCAGTAGCGGGCGAATTTCTTGCCTGCTCCTTCAGATTGAGCAATTTCGTTTTCATGATGCGGAAAAATAAGATCGATCCCACCACCGTGGATATCGAATTCATCTCCTAAGATATCCGAGCTCATTACAGAACATTCAATATGCCAACCCGGCCTCCCCCTTCCCCAGGGGCTATCCCAGCAAGGCTCACCCTCTTTGGCCGCTTTCCATAAAGCAAAATCAAGCGGGTCTTTCTTTTTTTCGCCAGGAGCAATCCTTGCCCCTATCTCCATCCTTTCTATCGCCTGATTAGAAAGCTTGCCATACCCTTTTGCTTTCTTTATATCAAAATACACATCGCCATCAGAAACATAAGCGCACCCATTCTTAATCAACTTTTCTATAAATTTCTGCATTAGGGGATTTTTTTGACCTACATATTCAGTTGCCTTGGGCTCAATATCCGGCTCAAGAATCCCTAAACTCTTCATATCTTCATGGTAGGAATCAAGATATTTAGCAGAGACATTTCTAACCGCCGTATTTAAATCCTCGCCTTTAAATTCTTTTTGCGCCCTGTCGATAATCTTATCATCGACATCAGTTACATTTCTCACAAACTTAACCTCATACCCCCTATAAATTAAATATCTTCTGATTACGTCAAATATATAGGCGCTGCGGGCATGGCCGATATGCGCCTGGTCATAAACCGTAGGCCCGCAGACATACATCTTGATCTCTTTCGGCTTTAAGGGAATAAGCTCTTCTTTTCTTCTGGAAAGGGAATTATATAAAAAGATTTTATTTTCCATATCAAACACCAATAATAATCTTAGTAGATAATCTGTCTTGAAGAATGCGGACGAGGGGTGATGATGAAGAGGGGTATCCCCGTTCCGAGGAAGATTTACCCCGCAGGAATGGGGATACTTCTATCGGTGAGGACCCCAAGTCATCCCTGCGCAAAACAAGACAAAACAGAATCTACTAAGATTACTTTTTCTCTAACCTATCAATCCTTGACTGTATTTCTTCAATACTCTGCATAATCGGGTCCAGTATATGCACATGGTCTAAGCTTATATCCATCTTCTTGCCATCCTGCTTGGTAATCCTGCCCGGCACGCCCACTACCGTTGAATTAGGCGGCACATCTTTAATTACCACTGCGTTTGCTCCGATATATGAATTGTCTCCGATAGTAATATTGCCCAAGACCTTTGCCCCTGCGCCAATAACCACATTATTACCGATGGTTGGATGGCGTTTTCCTTTGACAATTCCGGTGCCCCCTAATGTGGCGCCCTGGTAAAGCAAGACATCATTACCGACAATCGCTGTTTCTCCTACGACTACGCCCATGCCATGGTCAACAAAGAAGCGCCTGCCGATCCTGGCTCCCGGATGAATCTCGATCCCGGTTAAAAAACGCGCCAGTTGCGATAAAGCTCGCGCCAAAAGAAATAGGTGTAATTTATATAATACATGCGCAATGTGATAAACAATTAAGGCATGCAGCCCTTGATAAAGCAGGATTATTTCTAAGAAGCTCTTTGCTGCGGGGTCTCTCTTCTGCACAGCTTTTATATCTGAATAGAAGAATATGGAGATAAGCGTAAGCTTTATCGCAATAAGCATTGCCAATACTATGATTACATTTATAGCGCAAACCATAATTATCCCCCTTTAACTAAAGAGGCCGCCGCAAAACATGCAATTGCCTCATTATTTCCTATGGCCCCTAAACCTTCATTTGTTTTTGCCTTTATACTCAAGGCATCTTCCTGAATATTCATCAACGCGCAGAGCCTCTGCTTTATTTCTTTCTTAAAAGGCGTAAGCGCCGGGGCCTGAGCAATAAGCACTACATCGAGATTATTAATCTTATAGCCGGTTTTATCAACAAGGGCCATAACTGTCTTAAGCAGCTGGCTGCTGGCAATTCCTTTATATTTAGGATCAGTATCGGGAAAGTGCTCTCCAATATCTCCTAGTGCCAGGGCCCCTAATAAGGCATCGCATAGCGCATGGATTAATACATCTCCGTCAGAATGCCCCAGAAGGCCTTTACTATAAGTTATTTCCATGCCTCCCAAAAACAACTTTCTGCCCGTAACTAAACAGTGAATATCGTAACCTATCCCGGTCTTATATTGCATAAAGCTTCCTTTTAATAATTAATCCTGCGGTCAAGAGATCTTCAGCCGTAGTAATCTTTATATTTCTATAGTCGCCCTTAACAATTCTCACTTTCTTTCCTAATTTCTCAACCAAAGAAGCGTCGTCAGTAACATTGCCTTGAGAGTATTGCTTATACGCCTCAAGAAGCAGCTCTTTCTTGAAAACCTGGGGAGTCTGCGCCTCCCAAAGCCTATCCCTGTTTAAAGTTTCGCTAACTATATTCCCCTTATGGGAAGATTTTATGGTTGCCTTTGGCCTTACCGCCAAAATAGCTGCCCCGCTATTTTTTGCCGCCGAGATAACCTTGCTAATAGACCTATGATCAATAAACGGCCGCGCAGAATCATGGATTAATACCCAATCGCTGCTGCTGCTTACCGCCTGAAGCCCTCTATATACCGAATCCTGCCTGCGCCTTCCGCCTAAAACAAAAACTTTTATTTTTTTAAAAGAATGGTTTTTTATAACCTTGATTATTTTATCCTGGTTAAGCGGATTAAGCACTACAATAATCTCATCTATTGCTGAGTGTTTATTGAAACTGCTAAGGGAAAAAACGATTGCCGGCTTTGCGCCTATTTTTACTAAAGGCTTAGGGCAGGCGACATTAAGTCGCTTGCCTTTTCCAGCCGCTAGGATAATCGCACTAAGCATTATTTCTCAATTTTAGTAAAGATCATCCTGCCGGCCTGGGTCTGCAGGACTGAAGTAACCACAACCTTTACATCCTGGCCAATTAATCGGCGCGCATCTTCAACTACCACCATAGTGCCGTCATCAAGGTAACCTACTGCCTGATTATGCTCTTTGCCATCCTTAAGCAGCTTAATGTGCATCTCTTCCCCGGGAAAAACTACCGGCTTTAAGGCATTGGCTAGTTCATTAATATTTAAAACCTTGATTCCCTGGATACTAGCTACGCGGTTTAGGTTAAAATCTACAGTAAGTATCTTGGCCTCAAGCAGCTTAGCCAGCATAACTAATTTTGTGTCTACCTCCGAGGTCTCAGTAAAATCTTGCTCATGAATAGTTATATCCATTCCAGATTCTTTTTGTATGGTGTTAAGTATCTCTAGGCCCCGCCTGCCCCTCTGACGCTTAATCGGATCAGTAGAATCAGCGATCTGCTGCAGCTCTCTAAGCACAAATTTAGGAATAATAACCTTTCCTCCCAAAAAGCGTGTTTTACAAATATCAACAATCCTGCCGTCAATAATCACGCTGGTATCTAAAAGAATCACATCCCCGGATTGATCCTGCCGGCGCAGGCGCACATAAGGAATAATGATATTAAATTCATCCTTACCGCGCAAAGCAACAACCATCCCCAAATAACAGAAGGTTAAAGTTAAGGTCACCCTGATCATAGAAAGCGTGCCAGGATCAGTATAAAAAAGGCTGAAGGCATCTCCGGCAAGCTTAGCCATAATCAACCCCAGGATTAAACCAAACACAGCGCTGGATAAACCACTGACTGAAACCTTACGCAAACCTGCCTCTAAAATAATCAATATGAGGGACACTAAGCCACCGATTATCAAACCAATAATGCCATTGCCGTTCGGGAATATCGTCTGATAACCCACAACCATACCGCCTAGAATAAATAAAAGCCGCACCAACAATAAATTCATCCTCTTACCTCCTTATCCACAAGGATACACCGTGCATTCCTTTAAGCACGGGTGTTACCCACAAGGATACACGACGCAGAAGCGTCGCACTTGTTTCTCAAATAAAACAATGTGCCGGATACTTCCTTTCTTTAAGCACGGGTACCCTGCTGTTTAACAGATAAACCTAGGATAATATCTAACGCTTCCTTTAAAGTAGAGACTAGAATAATCTCCATATCTGTTTTATTAAGTTTTAAGGTCTTACAACTATTCTTAGGTAATATGCAATGCTTAAAACCCAGCTTCTCTGCCTCGTTAATACGCGTAAGCACTTGCGAAATACTCCTAATCTCTCCCGATAATCCCACCTCACCCAAGACCACAGCCTGCGGCATAACTACCTGCTCCCGAAAACTAGAGGCAATTACCGCGCAAACCGCTAAATCCGCTGCAGGATCTTCAATTTTTATTCCGCCTGCCACATTGACAAAGATATCTTCTGCCTCTAGCGCCAGCCCTAAGCGTTTTTCCAAAACTGCTACCAATAAAGAGAGGCGATTAAAATCAAACCCTTGCGCCCTTCTCCTGGCATAGCCAAAGCTGCTCCTTGAAACAAGCGACTGTATCTCTACCAAAAGGGGGCGTGTCCCTTCCAGTATAGAAGTAACGATTGACCCTGAAACATTGCTTGGCCGCTCGGAAAGGAAGATTTCTGAAGGGTTTTTAACCTCAGTTAACCCTTGCGGCCCCATTTCAAATACCCCGATTTCATTGGTTGAACCAAACCTGTTCTTTACTGCACGCAGAATCCTGTAGATCGCAAAGCGGTCACCTTCAAAATACAAGACCGTATCCACGATATGCTCTAGGACTCGCGGTCCGGCCAAAGTGCCTTCCTTGGTAACATGGCCGATAATAAAAATGGATGTCCCTGTAGTCTTAGCCAACTGCGTAAGGATCCCTGCGCACTCCCTTACCTGACTGACGCTGCCAGCTGAAGAGCTGATCGCAGAATCAAAAATTACCTGGATTGAATCAATTATCACTACCTGGGGCTTGAGTTTTTTAATGTACTCAACAATCAATGATAAATCCGTCTGATTTACTATATAAAGATTTTCTGAGTGGGATTCGCCCAAACGTTTTGCGCGCAGCTTAGTCTGCACAACAGACTCTTCTCCGCTTACGTATAAAACCCCTATGCCCTGCTTAGTAAGATGGTTCGAAACCTGAAGGGAGATCGTAGACTTTCCTACGCCAGGGTCACCGCCGATTAAAACCACCGACCCCTTAACAATCCCACCGCCTAAAACCCGGTCCAGTTCACGGATATTAGTCTTTAAACGATCCTCATCCCTGGCCACCACATCTTTTAAAAGCACCGGGCCTTCTTTATACAAAGAGACCCTGTCTTTGTTAACGGAGGAAGGGACGGCATAATCCTCCTCGTTAAAAGAATTCCAGCTGTTACAATCCGGACATCTGCCCAACCACTTTGCTGACTGATAACCGCAGCTGGCGCAGCTAAATATTGATTTGGTTTTCATAAATCTTAAAGAGGCCCGAAAACCTCTTTTTTAGTCACAAAGGTAATTGCAGTTTCCTTGGTAATTAATCCCCGCCTGTATAAATCCATAAGCGAGCTGTCCATCGTATGCATACCAAACTCTGCCCCCGACTCTATATAGCTATAGATCTGTTCAATACGCGCTTTTCTAATAAGGTTTCTTATTGCCGGGGTAAACATCAATACCTCGGTTGCCAAAATCCTCCCTTTTCCATCTGCGCGCGGGAGAAGATATTGGCAGATAATGCACTCTAGGCTCGAAGCCAACTGAATGCGTATCTGGGCTTGCTGCTCAACAGGAAAGATATCGATTAACCTGCTTATGCATTCGATAGTACTGGTAGTGTGCAGCGTAGAAAACACCAGCTGGCCTTCTTCGGCAGCACTAATCGCCTGGGCAATAGAATCTAAATCCTTCATCTCTCCCATCAAAACAATATCGGCATCCTGACGCAAGGCGCTTTTTAGACCTTCGGAAAAAGATGGCGTATCTATGCCAACATCCCTCTGATAGATCAGGCTGTTTTTGCTCGTATATATATACTCGACGGGATTCTCAATGCTGATGATCACGCTCTCCCTTTTTTTATTTATATTCTCTATTATCGAGGCCAGGGTTGTAGACTTTCCGCTATCCATCGGACCGGAAACAATAATCAGACCGCTCTTTTTATTCACAATATCATGCAGGACAGAAGACAACCCCAGTTCTTCAAATGATTTTATTTCACTGCCAACAATCTTGGCCACAATTGCCGGATGGCCTTTTTCAAAGAAAACGTTGATTCTAAGCCGGCGGTTTTCTTGGGGCAGGGTATAAGCAAAATCTAACTCGGAGTTCTTATAAAGGTCATCTTTTTGTTTCTCACTTATTATGGAAAAAAGCATTCTCTCTATATCTTCTGCTGAAACCGGGACAACATCCATATGCATAATCTTACCATCAACCCTGCAGACAGGCATACACCCGACAGCCAAATGCACGCTGGTAGCCCCTTTCCTGATTGCGCTGGACAAAAATGCATCTAAATCTATCTTTTCAACATACGTGCCTATTTTTGCCTGTCCATTTTTATCTATCTCATTGAATGAAACGCCGTAGATGTATTTATTATCCTCCGTTTTCTGGATACGCACTACTTTCCCTACAAACTTTAAGGGAGCTTCTAAAAAAGGAAAAGGCAGCTCTCCCTGAATAACCGTGCCTATTTTTATTACATCCTTACTCTCAATTGCAAAACCATTTACGCTGATATCCCTGACCTCAGCGCCGCCAAACACCGCCCCGACATTCTCATCTATAAATGAATATTTAAGCTGATAATCGCATTCCTTCCTTCTGGTTGTTCTTTTGTTCATGAAATTCTTAAACATTGACCTTCCCCCCTATAGAAAAGATTATTTCTTTTCTTTAGTCTTAATAAACAACTTCCATGGATTCTTGCGCACGTCGGTTACCAGAGCCTCTAATTCATTATAAATAGCATCGTCATAAATAAATTTTCCTAAAGAGCCTTCTTTATTCTTGATCTTAACTATACTTTCATCCAGGTTGCGCAATATACTCTCGGCGTTATTAAATATCTGATGTATAGGCATAGGGTCTACTCCCACCAAAGTCTCGTTGGCTTTAATCAGGTCGGCATACTCCTTGCCCGGTATTATCTCAACATATTTCTCGCCTAATAACCCCAGGGTATTTACCCAAACAGTAGAGTCGCTGGGAATTTTAATATTGTTTCTTATCCAAATTTCAAGATTTACATTTGAACGGCTCTCCTGCGGAACAAACTCCAGCTTAACCCTGTTTACCTCTCCTACATCTACTCCGGCAAAACGCACCGGCGCCCCAACCTTTATCCCGTTAACGAAATTAAAACTTAAGTTTATGCGATATCCTGAGCTCCAGGTTTTAAACCCGCCGATGGACAGAATAAAAACAACCAGAATTACTAATCCTATAAAAACAAAAACACCAACTCTTAGTTCTAACTTGGTTTTACCGAATATCATTTAAACCTCCTTGTACAGAAAGTACACACCGGCCAATCCAATTAGGCCGGGTGTTAGCTTACAAAAGCACACCCGCAACTTTTACTGGCCAGCCAAACACCGGCCAAATATTTGGGCCAAGTGGCTAGCTTAAGCGCAGCGCACCTTATTTAAAAGTATCCACCGCCTCGGTTATCGGACCTTTAGCCAGCCCGTTAATAAACTGATGCACCACGGGATTCCTGGACTCCCGGATATCTTTTGGAGCGCCTTCCAGGACTATTCTGCCTTTATACATCATGGCAATCTTATCAGCAATATGATAGGCGCTTTTCATATCGTGAGTAACAACAATTGAGGTAACCTTTAATTTATCATGCAGAGAACGGATAAGCTCATTGATGCTATCGGCAGCTATAGGGTCTATTCCTGTTGTCGGCTCATCATAAAGCAAGATCTCAGGACGGATGCAGATTGCCCGCGCCAGGGCCACGCGTTTTTTCATCCCGCCGCTTAGCTCTGAAGGCATAAGATTACCGATTCCTCCCAAGCCTACCAGGCTTAAAGCCTCCTCTGTTCTATCTAATATTTTCTTTGCACTGATATGCGTATGTTCGATTAAACTAAAACCTACATTTTCAGTTACATTCATGGAGTCAAAAAGCGCTCCCCCCTGAAATACCATGCTGATTTTAGAGCGCAAAACACTTAATTCCGATTCATCTAAAACTCCTACCTCTTTATGCCCTACCAAAACCTTTCCTTGATCGGGCTTCAAAAGGCCGACAATATGTTTGAGTAAAACTGATTTTCCGCACCCGCTTCTACCGATAATTACGCAGGTCTGCCCCTTGCTAATATTCAGGCTTAAATCATTAAGCACCGGGAGATTGTTAAATTTCTTATATAAGTTCTGGATCTCTATCATCATTTAAGGAAAAATAAAGTAAAATAAAGCGGTAATGAAACAATCCATGGCGATAATCATAATAAAAGTAAAAACCACTGCGCGCGTAGTTGCCCTGCCTACCCCTACTGCCCCGCCTTCAACATTAAAGCCTTCATAACAACTTATCAATGCAATGAGCATCCCAAAAATCCAGGATTTAAATAAACCTGTGAATAGGTCTTTGTAAAGCAGTGACGAAAAGGTAACATTCATATACATACTGCTAGTAATTCCTAGTTTTATTACGCAGATAAGATAACTTCCTAAGATACCGATGATATTGGCGTATAAGGTCAAGATGGGAAGCATAACTCCTAAAGCCACAAATCGAGGCACCACTAAATATTTTACCGGGTTAGTAGCGAGAGTTTCCAAAGCATCGATTTGCTCGGTAACCTGCATAGAGCCTAACTCAGCGGCATTAGATGCGCCGACCCGGCCTGCGACTATCAAGGCAGTTATTACTGGCCCGAGTTCGCGCACAATAGATAAAGATACCATGCTTGCAATATACAACTCGGAACCGAGGCGCTGCATAAAATAAGCTGTCTGCAAAGCAAATATAAAACCGATAAATAAAGCAACCAGAGAAACAATAGGGAAGCTATCATACCCTGCTTTCTTCGCCTGCTCGATTATGCGGTCGGTTTTATAAGGCGGCTTGAATGTCAGATAAACAGTCTGGACAGCCAGGTTAGTCAATCCGCCGAAAAAGTACATAAAAGAAAGTACCTTACGGCCTAAGTCTATAAAAAATAGGGTAAACATTATTCAAAAATAAGCTCTTCGTTCTTACGCGTTACCTTGATTGAAGAACCCTCCTTATATTTCTTGGAAATAATCTCCTGGGCCAAGGAATCCTCCAGATATCTCTGGATAGTCCTTTTTAAGGGGCGTGCCCCAAAAACCGGATCAAACCCTTTCTCAATTAAGAAATCTTTGGCCTCTCGGCTTACCTCTAAAGATATATTCTGATCTTTTAACCGCCCCACTACATAGCCAATCTCGATATCAATAATGCGCTCCAAGTCCTCTTTTACTAACTGTCTGAAGACGATAATATCATCGATGCGGTTTAAGAACTCCGGCTTAAAGGCATGCTTTACTGCCTCAAGCAACTTTTCTTTCATATCCTGGTAGGTTACCTCCTCCTTCTGCGTCTTAAAACCAAGTGAACCGGTTTTACGGATTAACTCCGCACCGATATTCGAGGTCATAATAATAATTGTATTTTTAAAGTCAACCTTGCGGCCAAAACTATCGGTAAGCCTGCCTTCTTCAAAAACCTGCAGCAGTAAATTAAAAACATCCGGATGCGCCTTTTCAATCTCATCCAGAAGTATAACTGCATAAGGCCTGCGCCGGACGCGTTCGGTAAGCTGGCCTCCCTCTTCATACCCCACATAACCAGGAGGAGCGCCGATTAACCTTGAGACATTAAACTTCTCCATATATTCCGACATATCTAGCTGCAAAAGCGCATCTTCGTCACCAAACATAAACTCTGCCAAAGCCCGGGCCAAGAGAGTCTTTCCTACGCCGGTAGGCCCCAGGAATACAAATGAACCAATAGGCCGTTTTGGGTCTTTAATTCCGGCGCGCGAACGCCTCACCGCATGGGCAATCGCCTCAATCGCCTCATTCTGGCCGACTACCCGCTTGTGTAACTCATCCTCAATCTTAAGCAGCTTTTCACTTTCTTTTTCTTCCAAACGGAATGTAGGAATTCCTGTCCACTGGGCCACAATCTTGGCGATATCTTCAGCCGTAACCTCTGGCCGCATCTTATCTTTCGCCTGGCTCCACTCTTTGTTTAATTTCTCCAGGTCCTGACGGGCAATACGCTCCTGATCCCTTAAGGATGCCGCCTTCTCAAAATCCTGGCTTTTGATATAAGACTCTTTTTCTTTCCTTAACGACTCAACATTAGCCTCTAACTTCTTGATCTCAGGAGGGACAATCAAAACATTCAAGCGCGCGCGGGAACCTGCTTCATCAATCAGGTCAATCGCCTTATCCGGCATGAACCTTCCGGAGATATAGCGATCGGATAATCTTGCCGCAGCCTCAAGCGATTCATCCTTAAAAGAAACCCGGTGATGCGCCTCGTATTTATCGCGCAACCCTTTTAAAATCTCGATAGTCTGCTCAACCGTAGGAGGCTCAACCATAATTGTCTGAAACCGGCGCTCTAAAGCTGCGTCCTTTTCTATATATTTGCGGTATTCATCCAGGGTAGTTGCTCCGATGCACTGCATCTCTCCGCGGGAAAGCGCAGGCTTCATAATATTTGAGGCGTCAATAGCCCCTTCTGCGGCGCCTGCGCCTACCAAGGTATGTAGTTCATCAATAAAAATAATTACATCCTGGGAACGCTTGATCTCCTCCATAATCGCCTTGATTCTCTCCTCAAACTGGCCGCGGTATTTTGTCCCGGCAACCATCAGCGCCAGATCCAAGACTACGATGCGCTTACCCCTTAAGACCTCGGGGATATTCCCAAGTATAATCAGCTGAGCCAGGCCTTCAACAATTGCGGTCTTGCCTACTCCGGCCTCCCCTAAAAGCACGGGATTATTCTTAGTGCGCCGGCTTAAAATTTGAATTACTCGTTCAATCTCCTGCACGCGATCAATGACGGGATCCAGCTTATTTTCCCTGGCCAAGGCAGTGAGATCGCGGCCAAAAGCATCTAAGGCAGGAGTTTTTGTTTTTGACTGAGCGCCACCCTGATTCATCCCTGGTAAAGCAGAGCCTAATAGCCCCATCACTTCATTACGCACAGAACTTAAATCCATGCCTAAGTTTAACAACACCTGTGAAGCTATCCCCTCGCCTTCACGAATGAGCCCGAGCAAAAGATGCTCCGTGCCGATATAATTATGGCCCAAAGAGCGCGCCTCTTCAGCAGCCAGCTCAAGGGCTTTTTTAGCGCGGGGCGTAAAAGGAATATCCCCGATAATCTGGGTAGTCGGACCAGGCTGCACCAACTTTTCTATCTCTAACCTGATATTTTCAAGCGAGATGTCCAGCTTCTGCAATACCGCAGCAGCCACACCTTCCCCCTCGCGGATTAAACCAAGCAAAATATGCTCAGTGCCGATATAATCATGATTAAAACGCCTGGCCTCTTCCTTTGCCAGAATAATTACCTTCCTTGCCCTCTCTGTAAAACGATTAAACATGACTTTTCTCTCCTATATATATCCTTCACCGATCCCTTTTAGGGATCAACTCGTGAAGGGCTGCGGTAAATAAAATTATGTGCTCATTAAATTTAACTTCTTTCTGATTAACTGCGCCCTTTTTAGATCTCTTTCATCAGAAGTAAGTTTTTTATTTTCCAATTTCTGCAGATGCGCCGGCTGGGTAATAATAAAGAGTTCATTAATCGTACGCCGGTCAATATCCTTAATCATTCCCAGATCGCTTCCTAATCTCACCATAGACAATAATTCGATTGTCTCCTGGCTAGTAATGATGCGCGCACTCCTTAAAATACCCAGGCTGCGATTAATCCTGTCCTCTAAAATCTCTTTATTCTTAGAAAGCAGTATCTGGCGCGCCTGGCTCTCCTGCTCAATGATCTGACGGATAAGGCCGTTGATATTTTCAATTATCTCATCCTCCCCGTGGCCTAGAGAAACCTGGTTAGAAATCTGGAAGAAATTCCCGCTGGCCTGCGTGCCTTCGCCATAAAGACCGCGTGTAGTAAAGCTTAATTTGGCAATCGCTGCCAGAACCCGTTCAATCTGCCGGCTCATTACCAAGGCAGGCAAATGCAGCATAACCGAGCCGCGCATGCCGGTACCGGTATTAGTAGGACAGGCAGTTAGATAGCCGAAGTCATCCAAATACGCGTAATCCAAAAGGCCGGCTAATGCATCATCCAAGCGGTTAATAATATCCCATGCCTCAAAAAGATTAAACCCTGACTGCATCAGCTGGATACGCAGATGGTCCTCTTCATTAATCATCAGCGCGATTATCTCTTCATCATCAACCAGCACTGCCTTATGCTCTGTTTTTTGCGAGTGCTCTATAGACATAAGGTGCCTCTCCACCAAAAATTGCTTGTCAATCGCATCTAAATCCGCTAACCTAAAAAGCGTAGAGCTTTTGAGCATATCAATTTTAGCCATCGCTTCACTGGTCTTTACGAGAATCTCCTCGAGTTGCATTTTGCTTGCCCAATGAGGAAAGGGATATTTATTCAGGTTCCTGGCCAGGCGTATCCTGCTTGAAATAACAATATCGGAATTCGGCCCCGTACCTTTAAGCCATTCGCTGGTATGATTTAACAGATCATTTATCTGCATTTTAACCTTCTTTTTCCTTCTTTGTTATGACCCTTGCCTAAAAAGTACAGGACATTTTTTTAGGCACTGCGAAAACCTCTAAGCATTATCCTGTTCTAGAGAGATTTTCTTGATCTGGTCGCGCAGCCTCGCTGCTTCCTCAAAATTCTCGTTCTGAATTGCTTTCTGCAGCTCTGCCTTCAAATCTCCTAAATCCGCCATCTTCCTTGCGGGCCTAGAAATATTCTTTTCTTTAAGCGCAGCCTTGCCTGCATGCTGATTTGAACCATGTATCCTTTTTAACAAGGGGGCAAGATATTTACGGAAGACTACATAACATCCGCCGCATCCTAATCTGCCGATCTTCTTAAAATCCGCGTAACTCAAGTTGCAATTGGGGCACTTGACAATGACCTTCTCTTCATCTTTCTCTGGCTTCTCAAAATCAGCCATCCCGGCCAGAAGATCACTTAAACCAAACTGCTGCTCCATAGCCGCGCTTTTATGCCTTGCGCAATCCTCACAGAGATGCAACTCATTCATCTGCTCATCAATAATCTCAGTCAGGTGCACGGTAGCCGGGTTCTTTTTGCAGATATCGCAAAGCATGTTAATACTTTATCCCCTCTTTGCTGGTAAGTAGCTTGAACTTTTTCATTAGCGATAAGGTAAGCTTGCCGGGCTTACCTCGCCCGATAACCCTGCCATCCACCTTAACAACAGGAATAATCTCTGCGGCTGTGCCGGTAAGAAAACACTCATCAGAGATATAAACTTCATGCCGGGTAATCACGTGTTCGTGCGCCGGAATCCTGGCTTTACGGGCAATCTCTAAAACTGTATCCCGGGTTATCCCGCGCAAGGTTCCCATGCACTGCGGAGGGGTATAAAAATGCCCGTTCTTAACCACAAAGATATTGTCTCCGGTGCACTCTGCAACGTAACCTAATGAATCCAGCATAATTGCCTCATCAGAACCGGAATTAGCCGCCTCGATTTTAGCCAGGATATTATTCAGATAGTTTAAAGATTTAATCTGCGGATTAAGCGCCTCAGGCAGATTGCGTACCGTCGGCACAGTAACAATACTTAAACCTTCGCGGTAAAGCTTCTCGGGATACAAGGCAATCTTATCCGCGATAATAATTATTGTAGCTCCCTTGTAGCACTTACGCGGATCAAGCCCCAAGTCACCTTCTCCGCGCGTAACTACCAGGCGGATATAGGCATCATCTAATTTATTAGTTTTTACTGTCTGAAGCACCGCCTTAATCAACTGCTCTTTGGTTAAAGGAACATTGAGCATAATACTTTGGCTAGATTCAAAAAGCCGGTCGATATGCTCTTTTAATTTAAACACGCGGCGGTTATAGGAGCGAATCCCTTCAAAGACTCCATCTCCATAAAGCAGGCCATGGTCAAAAACGGAAATCTTGGCATTCTCTTTGTCGTAGAATTTACCGTTAATATAAATCTTCATTCCTTCTCCTTTCCTCCCTGCCGGCAGGTGGGGCTAATGTAAAACAACTCCGTCCTTTAAATGAATAATTCTTTCGGCGCCTTTAGCAATATCCTTATCATGAGTAACCATTAAAACCGTGATCTTTTCTTTTTGATTAAGCTCTGCCAAAAGTTGCAATATAATCTTACCGTTTTCTGAATCCAGGTTGCCAGTAGGTTCATCGCAAAGTAAAAGCTGCGGCCGGTTAATTAAAGCCCTGGCGATAGCCACCCTTTGTTGCTCTCCTCCTGATAAAGCCTGCGGCTTATGAGCTAGCCTGCCGGATAAACCCAGCCTCTCTAAAAGTTTAAGCGCAGCCCCTAACTTACCTTTTTTATCCCACCATGACTTCAAAATACTTGGCAATAAAACATTTTCTAAAGCAGTTAATTCTGGCAAGAGATGAAAGAACTGAAAAACAAAACCCACCTTGCGGTTACGAAAGGCTGCGCGCGCATTTTCATCTAAGCCATAGATATCCGCACCCTCAAAGTAAACTGCGCCTCTGGTAGGGTCATCTAAACCCCCTAAAATGTGTAAAAGCGTGGATTTACCCGCTCCAGAGGGTCCCTGAATTGCCAGAAATTCACCTTCAGCAACGCTAAAATTTATGTCTTTTAATACCTCAAGGCTATTTTCGTTATCGCGGTAACTCTTGCAAATTCCTTCAACCTTAACCATATCCTTACTCATGTCGCACTGCCTCACTGGGGATTATCCTAGTGGCATAATATGCCGGATAGATACTGGCAACTAAAGTTATGGCCAGGGCAGAAGCCAGGATCAGGCTGATATCTGCGATATTTATATTCACGGGAATACGGTCAAAATAATAAATGTCTTTAGGGATAAGGCTTCTGCCGATAATCCGGGATATAAAATCTACTACCTTATCCAGAGAAAACGCCAGCGATACTCCGCCGGCCAGCCCCAATAAAATCCCGGCGATACCGATAGACATCCCCTGAAAAACAAAAATCTGCAATATGCTTTTAGTCCTGGCGCCTACAGAACGCAAAATACCGATATCTTTAATCCGGCTCATCACCGACATAATTAAGGTGCTCACAATGCCAAATGCCGCAACCACCGTGGTCATGGTTACCACGATAAACATAACCACCTTTTCTAATTTTAACGCCTCCAGGAAATTTCTATTTGCGTCTATCCAGGTACGCGCCTGGTACGGCCCAACGCCGCTTAAATCCCGGTAAAGCTTTTCTTTTATATCCTCCACCTTATAAACATTATCCACCTTAACCGCCAAACCACTTACTGTATCGGGCATCTTATAAAAATCCTGCGCTGCTTTAATACCGGTTAAAATAAGGCTTGAATCATAAAGATACATACCGCTATTAAAAATACCCTTGATGCGAAAGTCGGTTTTGGCAAGGGTAACCGGAGAAACCAGGCTAACAAGGTCGCCCACCCCCAAACCCAACCGCAGGGCAAACTCCTGGCCTACGGCAATTTCATTCCCGGAAAAATCATAGCTTCCTAATTTCAAATATTCGTCAATCTTAGAGGTCTCCAGCTGCAGCTTAGGGTCAATGCCGCGCACCTCTACTCCAAAGATTGATTTTTCATTTTTTACCAGTGCCTGACCGTCAATAAAGGGCGATACCCCTTTAACATAAGCGAGGTTTTTTAATTTATCGATTACCTGATAAGGTTGTTTTGAGCCGCCATAAAATTCAAGCGACAGATGCGCATTAGTGCCCACCATCTTATCTTCAAGGAAACGGTCAAAACCGCTCATCACCGAGATGACCACAATTAATACCAGGACCCCGATAGCAATGCCGACCATAGAGATGAGCGCAGTAATAGAAATAATCTTTTCTCTTTTGCCTGCCCTCAAATATTTCTGGCTAAGCCACAACTCCGAAAGCACGCTACTACCCAGCCTCCTCATGTTTTCTCAACAACGGGAATAAGATTACGTCCCTGATTGATGACTGGTCTGCTAGTAACATAACCAGCCGGTCAATGCCTATACCTAATCCGCCTGCCGGAGGCATACCATGCTCCAAAGCCAAAAGATAATCATCATCTACGTTTTTTTGAACTTCAGGGTCAAGCTCCTTAATCTCTTCTTCAAAACGCCTGCGTTGCTCTAAGGGGTCATTTAGCTCAGAATAAGCATTGGCAATCTCCATCCCTGCCACATAAAGCTCAAATCTTTCGGAGATTAAAGGATTATCTTTTTTGCTCTTGGCCAGAGGGCAAAGGCTGGTAAAATAATCCGTAATAAAAACCGGATTAGCCTGTAAATCCTCCTCCAGTGTATCTTCAATAACTTTATTGATCTGCGAACGGCTGAGCCGGTTCTTGTCCCTGGCAAACCCCTTGGCCTGTAATTTCTCAAGCATCTTAAGCGGATCATCAGACGGCTCTATAGCAAATTTATCTTTAACCAATCCAGCAAATGACTGCCTTATCCAAGGGGTTTTAAGGGAGATCGTCTTGCCTTGATAAACCAACTCCTCCTTGCCGAGAATCTCTTTTGCCACATAGCAAATCAAATCTTGCGTCAAATTAATCATCCCTTCATAATCAGTATAGGCCTGATAAACCTCAAGCATGGTAAACTCCGGATTATGGCGGGTGGATACCCCTTCATTGCGGAAGGAACGGTTGATCTCATAAACCCGGTCAAACCCTCCAACCAATAGGCGTTTTAAGTACAGCTCAGGAGCAATTCTTAAATATAAATCCATGGCATATTCGTTATGAAATGTCTTAAATGGCCGGCCTGCAGCGCCACCGGCAATATCATGCATCATAGGAGTCTCTACCTCTAAGAATCCTTGTTCATCGAGAAAATTACGCATAGCCCGGATAACTTTGGCGCGTAACAAAAATACCTTTTTCACATCTTCATTGGCGAGTAGATCCAGATAACGCTGCCTGTAACGTAACTCCACATCTTTTAAGCCATGCCACTTCTCAGGCAAAGGGCGCAAGGATTTAGTCAATACAGTAAAATCCATAACCTTAACCGTAAACTCTCCGGTATGCGTCTTAAAAAGCTCGCCCTTTACACATATAATATCGGCAATATCCAGCTGCTCGAGGAGCGCGGCCTTTTGTTCACCCACCACATCGCGCTTAACATAAAGCTGGATCTTAGCGGTAGTATCCTTTAAGTCCATAAAATTAACCTTACCATGGCTGCGGTTAGCCGTAATCCTGCCGCATAGAGTGACCTGTTTACCCTCTTCAAAACAAGCCAATGCCTGGCCAATAGTACCATGATCCGGCACAGTAGCAGGGTACAAAGGGACTTTTTTCTCTTTAAGCGCCTCTAATTTGGCAATCCTTTGCTGAATAATCTCGTTAATATCCATAGGTTAGTAATTATATCGTATATTTGGGGTTATGTCAAAAGAAAATGGGGTCGGACCTATTTTCATCCAACCCCATCACCTTGGATCTAACTCCATGCCTTAAGCCTGGTATTGTGAAAGTTTCTTAATCCTTTTGAGCATATTAGGATGCGTGCTTAAAAGCTCCAGCATTTTATCTCCTAAATTCAAGCGAATATTGGAATTTCTAAGTAATCCTAATTCAGAGGCATCAATTGTACCGTTTTTATCCAAATCCAACTGCGATAACTCCAATACCTCTTTCCTGCCCTGAGATGGATCATTAATAAAGAAAGCCTTTAATCCTTCACTCTGTTTTAATGATTCTTTATTTAACCTGGCTGATCCATATGCCAGTTTATAAAGGCTGGAAGCCAAAGCCTTAGGCTGGTTACCAAAAAGCACCGAACCCCTATCTGCAAAATACTCCCGGATTCGTGAAGCGTAAAGCACTAAGAGATTAGTTACGAAATAAAAGAGGAAGGCTGCCAAACCGATTAATACGGTATTACCTCCCCGTTCATCGCGTCTGCGGCCATAGAATAAAAACTGCCAGGCAATGCGGTACATAATCATGGGAATTACCGAAAGCAGGGTGATCGTAAGCACGTCGCGGTTCTTTAGATGGCTTAATTCATGCCCTAATACCGCCTTTAGCTCCTCCTCGCTGAGTAAATTTATAATCCCGCTGGTTACGCAGACCCGGCCGTCTTTTATTGAACGGCCGAAAGCAAAAGCATTAGGGATATCAATCTGGGCAATGCCAATTCTCGGCATAGGGATATTCGCGCGCATACTTAAGGCTTCCACCATTTGGAATAATCGCGGGTTATCCTCCCTTTTTATATACTTTACATGCATACTCCACTCTACTATCTTGGGCCCCAGCATATACTGAATAATCATCATCGCGATAGAGATGATCAGATAAAAACTGAAATCTCCTACGTGCAAAAAGGTTTTGCCGATAACCACGATTAAAGCATAAATAATCCCGAACAAAAGCGTTACTAATAACCACATCCTTAACTGCAATGACCACATCTTTACTCCTCCTTGTATTATTATGATTGCTCTTTTAGAGCATTAGTTTATATTATTCGTAGTAGGCTGGGGATATCGGACATCCTCCTTGGGAAGCTTTAGGCTATCCCTATTGAAAGAGTGATACCCCGC
>Ga0233420_10000096_pt1 | contig 38558 bp, 38 predicted proteins | sample Watercolumn_Mata_4_FD_183009 | JGI IMG/M metagenome (GOLD analysis project Ga0233420, IMG submission 183009) | Freshwater microbial communities from Lake Matano, South Sulawesi, Indonesia - Watercolumn_Matano_2014_102_MG | ecosystem: Environmental > Aquatic > Freshwater > Lake | place...
TGATCGCTGCTGTACTCATGGAGCATCGCCTGCTGATCGATATTTTATCACTCAAAGAACAGTCTCTCAGAAAGGTGAGGGATCCGGTCGCCCAACTGGCCTTATTTTAACCGGACACTACTGATAACTACAATGAAATACAGAATCCCGGCGTACATAGTTCCTGAGAGGATCAAAAAAAATACTCAATAAATATCATCATTTGTTCCGGTATCCGGCGATATAGTGCGTGTTTCCCGGATGAGTTCGATTCCTTCCTGTGAAAAGCTGAAGAGGGTATCGGCTGAAAAGATGCTGCTGAAATCCTGGGGTTTAAAAAACGGAAGGAATTTCTGGCAGTGCTCGTCAAGCCGTTTCAGGTAAAATGCAGTGTTTTCATCGGGTTTGCACCGGTCCCATTCGGATGCGAGTCGACCCTTGTCGAATGATGAAACGGATGCACCCGAACCAGTGATGTAGTAGGTTATCCTGTCTCCTTTCGAAAATCCGGTCCCAGAGCGGAGAACAAGTTCATAAGTGACTGATTTGGCTCTTCTTCCTGACCTGACGTCTTCCAGATACTGTTCAGGAGAGGATTTCAGCGTCTCGGTTCGGGAAAAGTCATCAATATCCAGTTCATGGTCCAGTATTTTCTGACGGTAATCCATAAACAGTTCATGCAGGCCCGATATGTCTTCAGCAAGCAGTTTTTCGAACCCTTTCCGGATGAATTCGCGTCCGAATTTTTCACTGCTTCTGCTGGCAAGTGACGATCCCTTGACCGTCATGGTATTGTTATAATCGAGCAATGCATAATTTTTTTTCATATAGGAGATCATTTTCCTGAATCGCCCGTCAAAGCCGATTTTTATTCCTTCAGGCATTTTACCCGACACCTCTTCCACCAGGGCTCTTTCGTGTTTTTCTGTTGTGACGCCTGCCGGAGGGATGAAAAGAATTCCGTCGGTATCGACTTCGATGACCCGGCAGCCTCTCGATTCGAATTCGGCAATCATTTTTCTTGCAATACCCTGTCCTGTCGAAGTTACACGGTCTGCTTCCGCAAAATCGTTGAAGATGCCGCCCTGGAAACCGAGGTAGCCGTACATGGCATTGATCAGGATCTTGAATGAACCCTGCATGGCGTCAAAGTTTTCTGCCAGATCCTTGTTTCCCTGGTTCCGGTGTTCCTTTCCGAGATATTTGGCCTTGAATCGAAGATCCCTGAGATCATGAAGTACGCCAGGGAAAACCCTGAGCGCGTCGCTTTTGGGGCATACTTCATAGGAAAGCATGATGGAGGGATAGAGTGATTCAACATCGGCGTAGACGACGGGGCCGAGTATTCCCTTCAGGAATACCTCCGTGTATCCGCCCGTATACTGCTGGCCTGAAGACGGCTTCGGCAGTGAGTGTTTCTGACGAAGGTATTCTCGTACCAGCAGGGCTTCTATTTTCGCGGCAGGTCCGAGGCGTGATGTCATCGCATAGGTGTACGGAAGCATCTGTGTTGTATAAAAATTGCTGCCCGAGAGCATTCCGGAGAGAGCTCGTGTTTCGATGACATCGTCCAGAGCATAGGCAAGAAGTTTCTCATGGTTGGTATCCCAGGTGGATGCTATATCCTTGTAGTCGATATAGGTTCTGTCCTGTGCGGCAAAACCGAAATGTTTTGCGACAGCCTTGAGTCCGTAGCTCTGGAGCGAGCGTTTTGAAACATCGTAGCTCTGCACCAGGAACAGTGTGTCGACGACATGGCGGCCGGCGATATCGAAGAAGGTGAAATCAATCGACCGTTCGGCAAAACGTATGCTTGATGGGTATGTTCTCGGAGACTGTCCGTCCCTTCCGACAGCAAACGGTATGCCGTGGTGTTCACAACGTCGCTGCAGATATGGCAGATCGAAGCTGAATATATTGTGACCCTCGATAACGTCCGGATCCATGCGCGATATGGTTTTCACTGTCCGTTCGAGCAGTTCTTTCTCAGAACCGTTCTTTGAGTGAATGACCTCTTTCCAGCCCCTGTTGTCACAAAGTGACACGATGATGATTTCGTCTGCAAAACGATCGTCTCTTCCTGTATCGGTTCTTCCGGGCCTGTAATACGTTTCAATGTCGAGTTGAAGCCGGTGCAGATCTTCGAAGAGCATGCCCTTGAACAGGGTTTTGCCTGTCTGGAGAAAGTACTGGGTAACAGCATCCCCCCTGCTGTAGGTGAGCGAACTCTCCATTTCCCGCTCATCACTTCCTGAGGCAGGGCTGGTGCTGATTTTTTTCGAATTGATATAGTCCAGGGCTCCCCTGTATGTTTTCCAGCTGCTGAAAATGGCCAGATACTGGTAAAAATTGCTCCCCTGCAGTTTTACAAGCCAGAATTTCTTTTTGTCTTCGGGGACGAAACCGTCCAGAACAGCGCTTTCTGAAAGGAAAAAAAATGGATAAAAGGGATCATCGCGGTAAAGAACGCTGCCCTCATTTCTGAAGAAAAGCCTTATATGGCTATCTGAAAGCTGATATGCTCCGACAATCCCCTCCTCCTTGTCCTTTCCGAAAAGGAGATTGTTGTCAAGAACATCATGAATGAGATTGTCCATGTACTGCGAAGAAGATTGAAAGATACGTGCTCATGTTTCACGTGAAACATGAGGGGGCCTAACGCCCAAGTTTAATCATAAGAACAGAGATATCCGAAGGAGAGACGCCGAGCAGCCTGGTTGCCTGACCTATGGTTTCCGGGCGGTGTTTCATGAGTTTTTCCCTTCCTTCGCTCGAAAGGCCGATGACGTTTTCGTATGGAAATCCCCCTGGAATGGACAGGGACTCGAGACGTGTTATCTTTTCGGACATCAGGATATCCCTTTTCAGGTAGCCTTCGTATTTGATGTCAATTTCCACCTGTTCAAATACTGCCGGATCTGCGGTATGCTTTGCCGCCTCTTGCCTGAATTCCGAAGAATTTTCAAGCAGTGCGGAAATGGTTGTTCCGGGACGCTTCAGGAGAGCGGCAGCGGAAGTTGCTGTCTGTATTTCCGTGACGCCAAGTCCGGACAAAACGTGATTTATCATCTCCGGCCGGAACCTGCAGATCGACGCCAGATTTTTCACGCGGGCGATTGCGGCTTGTTTCCTGTTGCAGGTTTCCATTTCGCTGGCGGTGACCAGCCCCGCTGCATAACCAAAATGCCTGAGCCTGATATCAGCGTTGTCGTGGCGCAGAAGCAGTCGATGTTCCGCAGAAGAGGTGAACATGCGATAGGGTTCGTCAGTATCCTTTGTGATGAGATCATCGATCAGTACGCCTATGTAGGCATCTGAGCGCTTCAGGAGGACCGGGTCGGCGTTCCTGAGTTTGAGCGATGCGTTAAGGCCTGCCATGAGTCCCTGTGCTGCAGCCTCTTCGTACCCTGATGTTCCGTTGATCTGTCCAGCCAGAAACAGGTTTTCAATGATTTTTGTCTCCAGCGTCCTTCCGATCTGGTAGGGATAGATGTAGTCATATTCTATCGCATACCCTGGACGAATCATTCTGGCATTTTCAAGGCCAGGTATCGACTGCAGACCCCGGAGCTGGATATCTTCAGGCAACGAAGTAGAAAAACCGTTGACATACATTTCATTGGTGTCAAAACCTTCAGGCTCAAGGAAAATATGATGGCTTTCCTTGTGTGAAAAACGGTTGATCTTGTCTTCAATAGAAGGGCAATAGCGGGGTCCGGTCCCCTGTACCTTTCCGGTGAAGAGCGGCGAACGGTCGAATCCTGACCTGAGGATGTCGTGGGTTTGAGCGGTTGTTTTGGTCAGGTAACAGCTCAGTTGCTGTCTTTGATGGAGCGTTGAGGTAGAGAATGAAAACGGTACCGGATGACGGTCCCCTTTCTGCTCTTCTGTAAGTGAGTATGTAACGCTGCGGCGGTCGATTCGGGGCGGGGTTCCAGTCTTGAGCCTTCCCCACCTGAATCCGTATCCTGCAAGATTTTCGGTCAGACCGCATACCGGGGGATCTGCAACTGTTCTTCCTCCGGGAAAATGATTGAGGCCGATGTGGATAAGACCGTTAAGAAACGTGCCGCAGGTCAGAATGACTGTTTTTGCGGCAATTTTCGATCCGGTAGACAGGCACACTCCCGTCACCCTGGAGGATTGAACCTGTATTCCGGTGACCGTATCCTGAAGCAGGTGGATATTCTTTTCTTTTTCTATGACACTTCGCATATACAGGGAGTAGCGCATGCGATCAGCCTGGGCTCTTGGCGAGTGCATTGCCGGTCCCTTGCTCAGGTTCAGCATGCGAAACTGGATTCCGGTTGCATCGATGGCTTTTCCCATTTCGCCGCCGAGAGCGTCGATCTCCCGTGCTATCTGGCCCTTGGCAACTCCCCCAATGGCAGGATTGCAGGACATTCTCGCAAGTGCCGTCAGGTCGGAGCTGACCAAAAGACAGGACATCCCTGTTCTTGCAGCTGCAAGTGCGGCTTCACAGCCTGCATGTCCTCCTCCTGCAACAATGACATCATACATGTTCTATTTCATTCTTGTTTCACGTGAAACATCGGGGCCGGTGAATGAAAGAAATACGCAATCGGTATTTATGCTGTACCGACCGTCGTCGGTATGGCGGGAATAATGTGTTAAATGCGTATTTATTGGAAGCTGATGCGGGGCGGTTGACGGGGCCTGCTGCCCTGAACAACGGGAATAAAAAAAAATTTGCATTGAATGATATATTTTTTCTATAATTATATAGTTATATATTTTATGACCTGCCATCAGCAGCAGTGATCGACTGGCCACTGCATGCCCGATTACCTGGTATTATCTAGTATTTCAAGTTATGAAAAGAAGATCCTTTCTGGAACGGGTTCCTGTCCTCGCAGCACTTGCCATGCTGAGTCCTGCTGCGCTTCTGGCGGCATGGAATGAAAAGTATTTCCAGAAAGTTCCCCTGGAAAAGGCGTTTGAGAATGTTCTCGGTACGAAAGATCTTGTGAAAACGGACCGCATAACCATTGCCGCACCTCCGGTGGCGTCTGACAGCACCGCAGTTCCGGTTGAGGTGAGTTCTTCAATCATGGGCGACCATCTGTACCTTTTCGTGGAAAAGAATCTTACACCTCTTGTATTCAGTTGCGCCCTGCATGCCGGGGCGATACCATCGATTGCGCTCAATATAAAGATGAAAGAGAGTTCGCTGCTCTATGGCGTGGTCAGGGATGGCGGCAAGTTCTATGCAGCATCGATCCATGTCGATGTATCTGCCCAGGCCTGCTGAAATTTATTTGCAAAACCGTTCGAGTCACCAATGAGGATATTCGCAAAAGAGGAGGGCGGCACGGTGTCCGTCAAGATCATCATTCAGCATCCGAATGAATCGGGTACCAGAAAGGATGAGGCCGGTAATATCGTTCCGGCGCATTTCATAAGGGAAGGGTCCGTCCTGCTTAACGGAAAACCGCTTTTCGACCTGCAACTTGGGCCATCGGTTTCGCGTGATCCTTTTCTCCAGTTCAGGTTTTCGGGAAAGAAAGGAGACGCACTTGCCTTGCGTTTCATCGACAGCAAAAACCAGGAGTTTGCAGCTGAAGCAACGGTTGTCTGAATACAGGCGTCGGGGAGTTGCCGCTGCAGGGTTAATGACGTACAGTGCTTTTTCAACATAAAACCAGGAGAACCATATCATGCAGGTTTCAATCAGATCGTTGCTGACCGCCTGTTTCGTCTCGTCCGCCCTGCTGGGCGCGGGAGTTGAGGCCTCTGCTGCAGCAAATCCGGCAGGCTCTGCTGCCGAAGCCAATCCAAGGGGCCAGATCCTTTCTCTTTCCTGCTCTTCATGCCATGGCACCGACGGAAAAAGCTCGGGCATCATTCCTTCATTCTACGGGAAAACTCCCGAGTACATCGAATCATCCCTGATGGATTTCAAGAGCGGCAAACGTTTCTCGACCGTTATGGGTCGCCATGCCAAAGGGTACACCGACGAGGAGATTCATCAGATCGCGCAGTATTTCGGAACAGTCTGGAAGAACAACAAATAACCGGGAGGAACTGAATCATGAGCCATAAGATTTCACGAAGGGATTTCAACAAGCTCCTTGCTTCCGGAGTTGCCGGTTCTGCACTCGGTATTTTCGGCGCACGGACGCCAGCCTACGCAGCCCAGAACCGAGTGGTTGTCATCGGCGGAGGGTTCGGAGGTGCAGCAGCGGCAAAATACCTGAAAAAGCTGGATGCTTCGCTTTCCGTCACCCTTGTTGAGCCGAAAGCAACGTTCTACACGTGCCCTTTCAGCAACTGGGTGCTTGGAGGCATGAGGACCATGCAGGATATCGCCCATAACTACGCCATGCTGAGAACCCGTTACGGGATCAACGTCATTGCCGATTCAGCCTCCCGGATCGATGCCGTGAAGCGCACGATAACGCTCAAGAGCGGAAAGGTGCTCAATTATGATCGTCTGATCGTTTCTCCAGGCATCGATTTCAAGTGGAATGCCATCGAGGGGTACAGCGAAGCGCTTGCTGGCACGAAAATGCCGCATGCATACCAGGCAGGTCCCCAGACCATCCTGCTCCACAAGCAGCTCCTTGCCATGAAGAACGGCGGAAAGGTGCTGATCTGTCCTCCGGGAAACCCTTTCAGATGCCCTCCGGGCCCCTATGAGAGAGCAAGCCTGATTGCCCATTACCTGAAATCGAAGAAGCCGAAATCGAAGATCATCATTCTTGATGCAAAGGAGAAGTTCTCCAAGCAGGGACTGTTCAAGAAAGGGTGGGAGACGCTCTATCCTGGCATGATCGAGTGGCGTTCCGGTCCGACTGGCGGCAAGATCACCAAGGTTGACGGTCGTGCCATGAGCGTGACAACTGATTTTGGCGTTGAAAAAGGCGATGTCATCAATATCATTCCTCCGCAGCAGGCAGGAAAGATTGCCTTCGAGGCAGGACTCACCGATGCATCCGGATGGTGCCCGGTGAACCCCAGCACCTTCGAGTCAACCCTGCACCCCGGCATCCATGTTATTGGCGACGCCTGTATCGCAGGAGCAATGCCGAAATCCGGCTTTGCTGCAAGCAGTCAGGGAAAGGTTGCCGCAGCCTCGATCGTCAGGCTTTTCCAGGGCAAGGAGCCGGCACCGCCATCTCTGGTCAATACCTGCTACAGTCTCATCGGAACCGATTACGGCATTTCCGTTGCCGGCGTCTACAGCCTCAGTCCCACCGGAATCATCGAGGTTCCTGGTTCGGGCGGTCTTACGCCGATGGATGCCGATGCCGATCATCTTCGACAGGAGGCCATGTTTGCCGTTGGCTGGTACAAGAACATTTCCCAGGATATCTGGGGATAGGAGTCTGCCCAGTAATGAAAAAGCCCGGTTGTGTCCGGGCTTTTTTTGTGCCGGAAAAGCAGGGGAAAGCGGTCGCGCTCGAGGCCTTGCAAGGGTCGATTGTTAATCACTACCCGGTTTTATATATTGATATTGGCTGAATTATTTCCATTGCGTGAAAAGCTTTACTGTATAATGAAAAACAAGCCCTTCAATCTTTTTCTGATTGTTCTGGTTGCGGTTTTTTCCATCTGGTTGCTGTTGCCGACCTGGCGCGATTATTCGCTGTCAAACCAGCTGGACAGTTTCGCTTCAGCCCGGGACAGCCTGAAATTCAGTCTCAGTCATCATGACGAAATTGATGACGCCCGCAAGAAAAGCCTCAAGCTTGGACTCGACCTGAAAGGCGGCATGCATCTTGTTATGGAAGTAGACCAGGTCGATCTTTTCGAACAGAAAGCATGGAACAAGGATGCCCGTTTTCAGGCCATCATGCAGCGGGTACGGCAGAAAGCCGCATCCAGTGACGCTCCGGTCATCGATCTGCTTTCAGCCGAGTTCAGAAAAGAGAATATCCGTCTCAGCCGGTATTTTTACGATATCCGCAACAGCGACAGCGAAATAACCGGCAAGCTTAACAAGGAGTCCGAAGATGCGCTTGTTCGTGCCCGCGAGATCATCCGCAACCGTATCGATCAGTACGGCGTGACAGAGCCGGTCATCACCACACAGGGCAGCAGACGCATCATTATCGAGCTTGCTGGGATATCGGACGAGAACCGGGTGCGAAACCTGCTCAAGGGGACGGCAAAACTTGAATTCAAGCTGCTCAGGGAATCCGAGGTGCTGCTGAGGGTACTTGACAAGCTGAATTCATCCCTTGCTGCGCAGCAGGCGGTCAAGCCCGCCGATACTTCCGGAGTTGTCCGCGCTCCTGTGCTGACTTCGCCCGCGAAAACCGCAGCATCAGGAGGTCCCCTTTTCGATGTGCTGACGGTCATGCAGAACGGAAATGTCTATGTTGCAGCAAATTCGCGGGAATACGTATCGCAGCTTTTCCAGAGGAGTGACATCAAGGCGCTTGTTCCCCAGGACAGCGAGCTTCTGCTGGCGGCAAAACCCGATCAGTTGCAGGACGGCAGAAGCTACTATTCCGTTTTTCTTCTGAGAAAAACACCTGAACTCACAGGAGGCGTCATAACCGAAGCCAAGGCGACATTCAGCTCTGAAAGGGACCAGCCGGAGGTGCTGATGGGAATGAATTCCGAAGGTACGTCCAAATGGGCACGCATTACCGGTGCGAACATCGGCAAGCGCATTGCGATCGTGCTTGACGGTGCCGTGTACAGTGCTCCGGTGGTTCAGTCAAAAATCCCCAATGGCAATTCGGTCATCAACGGCATCGAGAGTGGTGATGAGGCCAAGGACCTTGAAATCGTTCTGAAGGCAGGAGCCCTTCCGGCTCCGGTTCGGATCATCGAGGAGCGTACGGTCGGGCCGTCGCTTGGTGCCGATTATATCAGGGCGGGCATGCTGTCCATGGTGTGTGGCTTTGTCGTCGTTTCGCTGTTCATGCTGCTTTATTACCGGACGGCAGGTATCGCTGCGGATATGGCTCTGGTGCTGAATATTCTTGTTGTGCTTTCCGTGCTGGCGTATTTCAGCGCATTGCAGGATTTCAGCGCATCGCTTTCTTTGCCGGGTATTGCCGGTATCGTGCTGACGATGGGCATGGCTGTTGATGCGAACGTGCTGATCAACGAACGCATCAGGGAAGAGCTTGCCGATGGCAAATCGATCACTTCCGCGGTAAGTACCGGTTACGACAAGGCGTTTTCTTCAATTCTCGATTCGCATGTCACGACGCTTGCATCGGCGTATCTGCTTTACATGTTCGGGATCGGTCCGATCAAGGGCTTTGCTGTCACGCTGATGATCGGTATGGCAGCGAGCCTCTTTACGGCTATTGTCGTGACAAAGGAAATTTTTGCACTCATGTTTTCAAGAAACATGCTTTCAGGAAAGAGTTTCGGTTAATCAATCAAGGACAGGGTTTCCATGAGGATTTTTCACAAGACCGGGTTTGATTTCATCAGGCACCGTAAAATAGCATATGCGATATCCATCATCCTGCTGGTTTCCGGTTTCATTTCCCTTGCTGTCAAGGGATTGAACTACGGTATTGATTTCAGGGGAGGTTCAGAGGTGGTGATCCGTTTCGAGAAAAACGTCGATGTCGGCAGTGTCCGTTCAGTGCTCAAGGAGGCCGGGGTTTCCGGTTCGCTGAAGCAGTACGGTATTGATCGTTCGTTTCTGCTCAGCACGGTTTTCAGCGGCCAGACCAACGAACTGAAATCGCTGATTTCCAGCGCATTCAATGACCGTTTTCCGCAAAATCCGCATGAAATCGTCCGGGTCGATTCCGTCGGCCCAAGCATCGCATCCGATCTGAAGTGGTCGGCTGTCAAGGCGCTGCTTGCAGCACTTGCGGCTATTCTGCTCTATGTTGGATTCCGTTACGAGATCAAGTTCGCTGCGGCAGGTGTTCTTGCCATTTTTCATGACGTGCTCACGGTGCTCGGCCTGTTCAGTATTCTCGGGGGCCTTTCTGCCCTTATGCCGCTTGAAATGGACCAGAGTATCATTGCAGCGTTCCTGACCGTTGCCGGTTATTCCATTACCGATACCGTTGTCGTGTATGACCGGATCAGGGAACGCATCCGTGGCCGCAAGCCTTCGGAATACGCGGCTATTTTCAATGAGAGCATGAACCAGACGCTCAGCAGGACCATCATTACCGGGGGGACGACCCTGCTCAGCGTTCTTATCCTCTTCATCTTTGCCGGTCCTGCAATCAGGGGATTTGCCTTTGCGGTTTTCATGGGTATCCTGATCGGCACCTATTCATCCATTTTCGTCGCTGCGCCTCTCGTCTATGACTGGCTCAGGATAACGAATTCATCGGTAAAGCTCAGAGGCGGAAGCGCTTCATAGCGCGGGGGTTAATTACCAATATCAAGCAAGGAGTGTTTTAGCATGAAAAAAGTGATGACAGCTGTTGCTGCACTGTTCCTCTTGTGCCTTCCCTTATTCACCGGAGCGGCCGGCGCCGAAACGGTAGACAAGGTTGTTGCGGTCATCGGTAATGAGGTTATTCTCCGTTCGGAACTTGACGAACGGGTGACGATGACAAGATTGCAGTTTCCGGAGCTCAGGGCGGACAAGGACCTTCCCGAGAAAGTGCTGAACTCGCTCATCGACCAGAAGGTTATTCTTGCAAAGGCAAAAATCGACAGTACCGGAGTTGATGAAGCGGCGCTGGACGGTCTGGTGTCCGAGAGGATGAAGATGCTCGCATCACGTTTTTCCTCGAGCCGGGAAATGGAGTCGCGTTTCGGAAAGAGCTCGCTTGTTATCCGGAAGGAAATTCGTCAGGAGCTGAAAAACCAGCAGATGGTTGAAGCCCTTCGCAGAAAGAAGATGAATGGGGTGTCCGTTTCACATGAAGAGGCCATGGCTTTTTACGAGGCGAACAAGGATCGCCTTCCGCTTCTTCCCGAAGGGGTGTCGGTTTCGCAGATACTGAAGTATCCGGATGTCACCGAGGGAAGCCGTTCGAAGGCCCGGGCTCTCATCGAGAAGGTCCAGGCTGAACTGAAAGCAGGAGCCGATTTTGGCGCACTTGCCAAGAAGTATTCCCAGGATCCTGGTTCTGCGCCGGTGGGCGGAGATCTCGGGTTCGTACAGAAAGGAGAGCTGATCCAGAATTTCGAGGATGCTGCCTATGCGCTCAAGGAAGGGAAGGTTTCGGATATTGTCGAGACTCGCTACGGGTTCCATCTGATCAAGCTGCTGCGCAAGGATGTCAATTCCCTGCACGTGCTCCATATTCTTGCTGCGTTCGACCGTTCGAAGAACGATATCGAAGGCACTGTTGCCCTGCTTCGTTCCATCAAGTCCGATGTGCTTGCGGGGAAGGTTTCGTTTGCCGATATGGCAAGGAAATATTCGGATGACCCGGCTTCGGCCCGGACCGGCGGCGAGGTGCAGTCATCGTCCTCGAACGTGTTTCCGGTTTCATCGCTCCGGTCCCCGCTCAAGGAGGTCGTTGGCTCACTGAAACGTAACGGGGATATCAGTGACCCGGTCAAGATCGAGTCCCGCCAGGGCGGAATGCTCTATATTTTATTCCGTCTGAACGAAAGAGTCCCCGCTCACCGGCTCGATCCCCGCAAGGATTACGCCATGCTCGAAGAGCTTGCCCTCGACAACAAGAAGCAGCGGGTTTTCATGGAGTGGGTACAGCAGCTTCGCAAGGAGATCGCTGTCCGGAAATCAGACATCTAGTCTCCGGACGTAGCGGGCGTTCTTTTCGATGAAATCCCGCCGCGGTTCAACCTTGTCTCCCATCAGCGTGGAAAAAATCTGGTCGGCCTCGCGAGCGTTTTCCACGCTGACCTGCAGGAGAGAACGGTGTGCAGGATCCATGGTCGTACTCCAGAGCTGCTCAGGGTTCATCTCGCCGAGACCCTTGTACCGCTGAATGTTGACATTTGCCTTTCCCTTCTGCATTTTTCTCATCGACTCGATGATGGTATTGCGTTCGTCATCGTCCCAGGCATATTGCTGGTCCTTGCCGGATTTGACGAGATAGAGCGGGGGCTGTGCGATGAACACTTTTCCCGCCTCGATCAGGGATCGCATGTACCGGAAGAAAAAGGTCAGGAGGAGCGTTCTGATATGAGCGCCATCGACATCGGCATCAGTCATGATGATGATCTTGCCGTAACGGAGTTTTTCTGGAGAGAACTCCTCTTCCCCAAAGCTGGTTCCCAGTGCGAGAATAATGGTTTTGATCTCCTCGTTTTCCAGCATTTTGTGCAGGCGGGCTTTCTCGACATTGAGGATTTTTCCCTTGAGCGGGAGAATGGCCTGAAAGCTTCTGTCCCGTCCCTGTTTGGCGCTGCCTCCCGCAGAGTCGCCCTCGACGATGTAGAGCTCACAATGTTCAGGGTCGTTAATCGAGCAGTCAGCCAGTTTTCCGGGGAGTCCCGAGCTTTCCAGTACTGACTTACGACGGGTCAGCTCTTTCGCCTTTCGGGCAGCCTCGCGCGACATGGCGGCTCCCTTGACCTTCTCGATGATCATTTTGAGCACGGCGGGATTGCTTTCAACGAACTCTGCAAGCTGTTCGTTGACGATGCTTTCGACAATGCTCTGGGTTTCCGAGTTGCCGAGCTTGGTCTTTGTCTGGCCTTCAAACTGCGGTTCAGCCACCTTGACGGAAATCACCGCGGTCAGACCTTCCTTGAAATCGTCGCCGGTGAGGGTGATTTTCAGGTTCTTCAAGAGATCGTTCTTCTGTGCATAGGCATTCAGCGTTCTGGTCAGCGCCTTGCGGAAGCCGGTCACGTGCGTGCCCCCCTCGTGGGTATTGATGTTGTTGACGTAGCTGAAAACGTTTTCCTGGTACGAATCATTGTACTGCATGGCGATTTCAACAATCGTCGAATCACGTTCACCGTAAATGTATACCGGTTCCTTGAGCAGGTTCACCCGGTTATGGTCGGTAAACTGGACGAACTCCTTCAGGCCGCCCTCGTAATGGAAGATATCCTGCTGGCCCTCGGTGTCCTGGACGGTGATGCAGAGATTTCTGTTCAGGAAAGCCAGTTCCCGCATGCGGTCGATAATAATGTCCTTGCGGAACTCTGTGGTCTTGAATATCTGGTGGTCTGGCCTGAAGGTGGTTTTCGTTCCGCGCTGGTCTGACGCTCCGATTTCACGCACGTCTCCCTGGGGGACTCCCCGCTCGTAGCGCTGGAACCAGGCCTTTCCGTTCCGGTACACCTCGACCTCGCACCATTCGGAAAGTGCGTTCACGACCGAAGCGCCAACGCCGTGCAGACCGCCTGACACCTTGTAGGCGCCCTTGTCGAATTTTCCTCCGGCACCGATGACGGTCATGACCAGTTCGAGCGCGGATTTCTTTTTTTCCGGGTGCATGTCAACCGGAATGCCGCGACCGTGGTCTATGACGGTAACCGAACCGTCAGTGTTGAGTGAAACGAAGATATAGTCGTTAAATCCGCCAAGCGTTTCATCGATCGAGTTGTCAACGATTTCATAAATAAGGTGATGAAGTCCCCTGCTGTGGATATCGCCGATATACATTGCAGGCCGCATGCGAACATGCTCGATGCCGTCAAGGATCTGGATATTGGTTGCCGCGTAGGATGATGGGGTCTGTGTACCGGTATCAGGCATAAGCTCTCTTGAGTGACTGGGTGAACAAGGTAAACCCGAAGATAATAAAAATAGAGGATTAGCACTATCCGCCACTGTCATTCGGATGTCAGGTATCCTCCCAGAACGCGTCTGTGATATGCTCTATGGAGTAAGATGCAATTTTTCCGTTCTCTTCACTTGCAGCAAGAATGGCGATGACATCAAACCGGCAGTCCGGCTCGCGGTTTTCAGCTCTGAGCAGGTACGCTTTCGCGGCCTTGATGATCTCTTTCTGCTTCTGCGGAGTTATTGCTTCAAGAGGGTGCCCCTTCTCGAGGGACCCCCGGGTTTTTACCTCGATAAAGCAGAGCGTTTTTCCGTCGAGGGCGATGATATCGATTTCGTTGCGATGATACCGGTAATTCCTGCTGATGATCCGGTAGCCTTTTCCTGCCAGGTACTCTGCAGCAAGTCGCTCGCCCTGCCTTCCGAGTGCATGAGGGTCGTGATCCATGTGGCTGAATGTCTATTTTTCTCCGAGCTGCCTGAGGCGGAAGCTTTTGCGGTGAATGGGCGAGCGGCCGTATGCCGCTACAGCGCGGACATGATCCCGGGTCGGATATCCGAAGTGCTTCTCGAACCCGTACCGGGGATACGTTTCTCCGTACTGCTTCATGACGGCATCCCTGAAGGTTTTGGCAAGAACAGACGCTGCAGCGATCGAGAATATCTTCGAATCGCCTTTGACAACGGTTTCATGGGGAATCGGCAGAACGGGCATGAACCGGTTTCCGTCTATCAGCAGCATTCCTGGTGTTTCGGGCAGCGCAGCCACAGCATTGTTCATGGCGAGCATGGTTGCCTGAAAAATGTTCAGCCGGTCGATGGTTTCATGGTCGACGGCTGCAACGGTCCAGTAAAGCGCTGCGGTCTTTATGGCAGGTTCAAGCTGCTCGCGAAGCGCGACGCCGAGCTTCTTTGAATCGTCAAGAGCGGCAAGCGGACCGTTGCCGGGCATGAACCAGCGGGGAAACACGACTGCTGCAGCGACAACCGGTCCGGCAAGGGGCCCCCTTCCCGCTTCGTCGATGCCGCAGACCAGCGGTATATCCCGCCAGAAACGATGTTCGTAATCGGTGTTCATGCTGCCTGTTCCCTGCGCGTCCACGGTACTCTTTCCCCTAATATAGCCCAATCTCCGGCAATAATGCTGTCGGTAGCGCAGTCGTGCTCATATTACTGTTTCGTGCTATAATTTCTTATCTTGACGGTTAGCCTGCACGCCGGGTTACCGGCCTTTCCGCCCTTGAGCTCCGGAGATCGCATCGGTTCCGTGCGTCCATGGATGATCGGCATGGTAATGCCGAGCCATTGTCCGCCATGGAGGCGTTCTGCAGATAATACTGCTGCCCGTTCAGGCTGTTTCCCTGAGGTCCGGCCATGGCAAAATCTTGTGCGCTGCGTGCGACCCCGGCATCAGGGAGTGTGCATGGCAGGGAAAACGATAAAAGGGGGCTTCCCCGGTTTTTACCATTTATAACAGGTTTTTCTATATGAAGAAGAGCATGAACAAGCAACTCCTCATGAACAAGATCGGAGACGAGATACAGGTGGCGCTTGTTGAGGAAGGGCGTCTTGCGGAGCTGACGATCGAGCGTCCGGAAAGCCGGCGCAGTATCAGTGATATTTATCTCGGCAGGGTGCACAAGGTTGTCGAGGGACTGAAGGCGGCTTTTGTCGATATCGGCCAGAAGTCGGACGGATTTCTGCATTTTTCGGATGTCGGAACGACCAGCGAGGATTACCGTGCCCTGATCGAGGACGATGATGATGATGAAAACGGTGGCGGTGATGAGGCTGACGATGAGTCAGGACAGATGCCGCAAGCCTCCGGCACTGAAGAGAGCGCCGCGGGGACTCAGCCAGCAAGGCCTCAGCAGCGCAATGCTGGGCGGAAAGGCCCTGCAACAGAGGAGGAAAAGGCGGAAAAACGCCAGTCCTATACCCAGATGATCGCAGGCAAGCTCAAGCCGAACGACTCGATTCTTGTTCAGGTCATCAAGGAGCCGATCAGCAACAAGGGTTCCAGGCTTACCTCAGATATCACCATTGCGGGGCGGTTCATGGTGCTTCTGCCGTTTGGCGGAGGCCAGGTTGCGGTTTCCCGAAGGGTTGTGGTCCGAAAGGAACGGGCAAGGCTGAAAAAACTTGTCCGCTCCATGCTGCCCGAGGGATTCGGTGCGATCATCCGGACGGTTGCCGAACATCAGGAAGAGTCGCTCCTGAAACAGGATCTCGAGAAACTGCTTGCCAAATGGGTGCAGATAGAGGAAAAGCTCAAGGATGCCGCTCCTCCCCAGCTGATTTTCAAGGAAGACACCATTATTTCCAGTGTCCTGCGTGATTCACTGACCTCGGATGTGAGCGAGATCGTTGCAAATTCTCCCGGTATCTACAAGGAGACGCTCAATTACATCCAGTGGGCGGCGCCTGAAATGGAAAAGAACGTTTCTCTCTACAAGGGCAAGCTGCCACTGTTCGAGGGGTACAACATTGCCAAGGATGTCGAGTCGATCTTTTCCCGGAAAGTATGGCTGAAATCGGGTGGCTACATCATCATCGAGCACACCGAGGCCATGGTGGTGATCGATGTCAACAGCGGCCGTTATGCGGCAAAGCGCGAACAGGAGGAGAACTCCCTGAAAACCAATCTCGAAGCCGCGCGCGAGATTGTTCGTCAACTCCGGCTGCGTGACATCGGCGGTATCATCGTGGTGGATTTCATCGACATGCTCGATCCGAAAAACGCGAAAAAAGTCTACGATGCCATGAAGTCCGAACTTCGCAACGACCGTGCGAAATCAAATATTCTGCCGATGTCCGATTTCGGTATCATGCAGATCACCCGGGAACGCATCCGCCCGAGCCTCATGCAGCGCATGGGAGACCAGTGCCCCGCCTGCGGCGGTACCGGGGTCGTGCAGGCACGCTTCACCACCATCAACCAGATCGAGCGCTGGCTTCGTAAATACGCGCTGCAGCAGCCGATGAAATTCCAGCAGCTCGATCTGTACGTCAGTCCGACCGTTGCGGAACCGCTGAAGAACACCGATATGAAAACCGAACTGAAATGGTTTCTCCAGCACATGGTTTTCGTGCGGGTCAAGCAGGACGAGAGCCTTCGCAGCGACGATTTCCGTTTTTACAACCGCAAGCACAACAAGGACATCACCGCGGAGTACGGTGACCTCTAACCAATATTGTCATCACCAATGTCAACATACGAACAGCTCAAACGCGATATTCTTTCGTTTTCTTCACTGTCTGCAGCGGAGCTTGATGCTCATCGGGAAGCAAGAACGGTTTTCGGCGACTTCAAACAGCTGCTTAACAATGGATCGGTCCGGGCTGCTGAAAAAACCGATGGTTGCTGGGTTGTCAATACCTGGGTCAAGACTGGAATTCTTGTCGGAATGCGGCTTGGCAAACCTGTTTCAGGGACCGTCGCTCCCGAAGGCCACCTCGGAGGTTTTTCCTTTATCGACAAGGATACCTGGCCGCTGAAGGAGATTACGCTTGCTGACAATGTGCGTATCGTTCCCGGCGGGTCATCGGTACGTGACGGATCCTACCTTGCTCCATCCGTGGTGATGATGCCTCCTGCTTATGTCAATGTCGGAGCGTATGTTGACGCAGGAACCATGATTGATTCCCATGCACTTGTCGGCAGTTGTGCCCAGATTGGCAAAAAGGTGCATCTTTCGGCAGGCGTCCAGGTCGGAGGCGTGCTGGAGCCGGTCGGTGCCATGCCGGTCATTGTCGAAGATGAGGTGATGGTGGGAGGAAACTGCGGCATCTATGAGGGGACCATTGTCCGCGAACGTGCGGTCATCGGTACCGGCGTGATTCTCAACGGATCGACTCCGGTGTACGATCTTGTTCACGAAACCATTCACCGAAGAAGCGCCGACGGCCCGCTCGTCATTCCTCCCGGTGCGGTTGTTGTCGCCGGATCAAGAATGATCAGGGGCGGTTTTGCAGCAGAGCACGGACTCGCTCTCTATACACCGGTTATCGTCAAGTATCGTAATGAAAAGACCGATGGGGCAACTGCGCTCGAGCAGGCCCTGCGTTAGTACCGGCCGGTGTCCCGAGAGGGAAACCGCCGATTAACCAAGATACTGCTTCATGAAAACACTAGCACGCTGCAAACACGTTGCCGCAGGGGTTGCGGCTGCCCTGCTTTTCATTTTTGCTGCTGCAGCCCCTCTTCAGGCCGTCCCTGCAGACGCTCCTGACAGCGAGTACCGGGATATTGCCAGGGGGATCGATCTTTTCGGCGATATCTACAGGGAACTTGCAGCAGGATATGTCGAGCCGATCGATGTGCGTGCGCTCATGTATGCCGCTATCGACGGCATGCTGGCCTCGCTGGATCCCTATACCGTATTCCTCGATGAGGGCAAGTCCGAGGAACTTGGTGAACTCACCAGCGGCCAGTACACCGGAATCGGCATCAGTATGGCGAAGTTCGGCGGAAACGGAAAGATCTATGTTACTTCGGTGCTGGAAAGCTACCCGGCATGGAAAGCCGGAATGAGAATCGGGGACAGGATCGAGCGGATTAACAGCGTGCCGCTTCGCGGCAAAACCCTTGAGGAGATACGGGCAATGATCAAGGGCGCCACGGGAAGCCGACTTTCCATGACGATATCACGGGGGGGACGGCGTTCTCCGTTTTCTGTCTTGCTTTTCCGCGAAGAGGTCAGGGTCAGCACGGTCTCCTATTCGGGCATCATCGGTGATACCGGTTATGTTGAACTCGACAGCTTCACCAGTCATTCAGCAGAAGATATCCGTGAGGCGCTCGGGCAATTGCTGCGGGAATCTTCCGGAAATGGGTTGCCCCTGAAGGGTCTGATTCTGGATCTGCGCGACAACCCCGGTGGCCTGCTTACGGCAGCTGTTGATATTTCCGCGCTTTTTGTGGAAAAAGGCAGCACGATCGTTACGATTCGGGGAAGAACTCCTGAATCAGAGAAAATCTACAAGACAGAGCAGCCCCCCATGGTTGCCAACCTTCCGCTTGCCGTGCTCATCGACAGTGAAAGCGCATCGGCATCCGAGATCGTGTCGGGAGCAGTGCAGGACCTCGATCGAGGTGTTGTACTTGGAGAACGTTCATACGGAAAGGGGCTTGTGCAGTCGATTGTCCGTCTTCCATATGACAATACGCTGAAGCTCACCACAGCAAAATATTATACCCCTTCAGGCCGGCTCATCCAGAAACGCCATGCCGACACCAGTTCGGTGAGAAACGTCCTGAAAAAAAACAGGGAGCATGAACCCCTTGCGGTGTATCATACTGCCGGAAATCGCAGGGTATACGGCGGCGGGGGTATTGCTCCGGATGTTGCTGTAGAGGCAGTAACGCGTTCGGGCTATGAACAGGAGCTTCACCGTCAGGGCATGTTCTTTCTTTTTGCCTCCCGTTATCGTGCCGGACATGCCGGACCACCAGACAGTCCGTTCGAGCGCAAGGCGCTTATGGATGCTTTTGCTGCATTTCTCCTTCAGCAGGATTTTTCGTACCGATCTCCATCTGAACAGATGCTCAGGGGTCTCGAAGAGTCAATGGATACCGGGTCACCAGGGAAGCAGCCGGGAACCCTGCCCGTTATCGAGCCGCTTCGCCAGGAGCTTGCAAGGCGCAGGCAGCAGGAAATCGCACGGGAATCGGAGCGGATAGCAAGAGTGCTCGAGCTTGAGATCATGCGCCATTACAATGAGGCTGCATCCCGCAAGGCCGGAATTGGCGACGATCCGGTTGTCCGGAAAGCAATCGCACTGCTTGCAGACCGGAAAGCCTACTCACGGATGCTCAGGCCGTGAGCTTGTGTGATGTCTCGCTTCATACCGTCGGGTCTGCCGGTGGATGCCGACCACGATCATGAGGTTGCTGATCGTGAGCAGGCTTTCTGCACAACCGTGCAATAGATCGTCATGCGACAGAGAATGGAATCCCCTTACCTCGGTTGCCAGGTACATGAAGAATACCGTTACGGAAATGAACACCAGGACAAACCAGAATCCCGCAACGGTCAGACCCGAGAAGACGGTCGGGTCCTTTTTCCGTACCCTCAGCAGCAGTACGAGGAACGCAAGGTAAACCACGCTTGAAATCTGAAGTATGGCGTCAAAGATATCGTCGCCCATGTACGATTGCGGCTTTCCTGCAATCATGACGGTCCCCAGTTCAGCCATTATGCCTGCGACAGGCGGCATCCCTGCTGTTTTCAGCATGCGTCCCGTTGCCCACAACAGTGCGATGCTGCCGAAAAGATTGATGGTTTCAGACAGGTCGAGCAGCAGGGGGATGCTGTCCGTCGAGAGATGGTAGGCAAGCACGAAAAAACTGCCCCCCCAGTGCGGCAGCATCGAGAGTGCAAAACTGCGGATATCCTTTCTTTTCGTTATCAGGCCGTACCGGTACATGAGCAGGGCAGCAATCCCCCACTCCAGAGAGGAAGAGAGATGGATAACCCAGTTAGGCAGCGAGAGCAGGCCTGTCATGATCGGGTCCATACGGATCGATCCGGTTTTGCGGGGAGAATGCGCAGTGTTCCTCCGGTCATCAGCATCCCCTGATCAGATGATAGATGTTCTTTGAAAAAATTTTCATCTGCACACTCCAGGGCGCCGGCACCATTTTTTTGTACAGGTATGAGTCGAAAGTGATGCGCTGCACGTCATCGTCAGCACAGATGGCAACAAAACTCTCCCTGAGCCTGTCGTTGCGGTAATAGACGTTTTGGAGCACTTCAAGTCCGAAAAAGATCGGGGCATAGAGTTTCCTGAAGTTTTTTTCATAGCGATCCAGCGGAGCGCCGTTACGGATATGCTCGATCATGGCCTGTGCCCCAAGCTTGCCCGAGCGCATGGCAAAAAAGATTCCTTCCCCGTTAGCCGGTGTCACCAGGCCTGCGGCATCCCCAACAAGGATCGCCCGGTTGCCCGTGAACGAACGGCGTGGTTTCATGGGGATTTTTGCTGCCTCGTCAAGGTAGGGCTTGTCGGTAATGCCTATTTTTTCAACGAACCTTTTCTGCAGCTCCCTGATGTTGTGCTTTCTGTCCTCGGTGCCGGTGCCGATCGCCAGATGATCGGCCTTCGGAAATATCCAGCCGTAAAAATCCGGGGACACCTCTCCGTCAAACCAGATTTCCACAATTTCACTGAACTGTTCGATCGATGGCGTGTAACGGAAGCGCTGCTGCATGGCAATGACCTTCAGGTCGTTGGGCGGGAAATGCAGGGCATCGGCAGTTTTCGAGTTTGCCCCGTCAGCACCGATGATGTATTTCGCCTCGATGGGCGGGAGCTTGTCCCCGAGCGAACGAATCACGAATCCGTCTCCTTTCTGGTCGATCGAGTTTGCAAGGCCCTCCTCGATCGTGCAGCCGGCCTTTCGGGCCTCATCGCGCAGATAGCTGTCGAAACGTTCACGACGCACCATACCGACATACCCGTTCGGCATGTGCATGCCGATCACCCTGCCTTTGGGGGATCGGGCGCGCATGTGCGAAAGCTTCTTTTCGACAAGTTCGGAAGGCAGGGAAAACTCCTCGATAAGGCCAAGCGGAATGGCTCCTCCACAAGGTTTCACATTCTGGAGGTTTCGCTCCAGCAGAACGGTCTCAAGCCCGGCTTGCGCCAGCAGCCTTGCGGCAACGGCCCCTGAGGGGCCCCCTCCTATGACGGCAACATCGTAACGCATGGTTCAGGATAATCGTAAAAGTTCAGACAATGCTGGAAGAAAGGAACTCCCTTGCCTTCGAGATGTCAATGCGTTCCTGTGCGGCACTGTCTCGGTAGCGTACCGTCACGCTTCCATCCTCTATGGTCTGGTGGTCGACAGTAAAGCAGAACGGGGTGCCGATCTCGTCCTGGCGGCGGTAACGCTTGCCGATCGATGCGGCATCGTCGTACTGTACCATGAATGCCCCTGAAAGCTCGCGACGCAACTGTTCTGCCTTTTCCCCCATTTCTCCCTTTTTCATGAGTGGCAGCACCGCAGCTTTAACCGGTGCGACCTTCGGGGAAAGCTTCAGCATGACCCGCTGTTCTCCGTCAACGATATCCTCGTTGTAGGCATCGGAAAGCAGGGCGAGGAAGAGCCGGTCGCAGCCCGACGAGGTTTCGACGACATAGGGAATGTACCGTTCATTGGTGGTCTGGTCGATGTACTCCATGTTCTTGCCCGAATACTGCTGGTGCTGGCTCAGATCGAAATCGGTTCTCGAATGGATGCCTTCGATCTCCTCGATGCCGAAAGGAAACTCGAACTTGATATCGTAGGCCAGGTCGGCGTAGTGCGCGAGCTTGTCATGCCGGTACCAGTGCAGTTTGCCCGGGGTGATGCCGAGTTCCTCGACATACCAGTTGAATCGCTCCTGTCTCCAGGTCTCGAAGGCTTCGAGCTGCGTGCCGGGCTTCACGAAATACTGCATCTCCATCTGCTCGAACTCCACCATGCGGAAGATGAAATTTCCCTTCACAATTTCGTTGCGGAACGCCTTGCCGATCTGGGCAATACCGAATGGTACCTTCATGCGCGATGATTCGCGGACGTTGTGGAAGTTCACGAAAATGCCCTGGGCGGTTTCAGGTCGCAGGTAGACGACCGCAGAGGTATCAGCTACGGCGCCCATGTTGCACTGGAACATCAGGTTGAACTGACGCACTTCGGTCCAGTCGCCCGAACCGGTGTCAGGGGCCTTGATGGCTTCCCCGGTGATCAGTTCGTACAGAGCCCTGTTCGGGTCGGGAGTGGCCGCTGCTGCTTCGTACGTTTCCTGTACCCGATTGGCATGCTCCGTTTTTCCCTCGCGGCGCAATTTTTCGATATGGTTCTCGATCAGGTGATCCGCCCGGTAACGCCGCTTGGTGGTGCGGTCGTCGATCATCGGGTCATTAAAGCTCGCCACATGGCCTGATGCCTCCCAGACGGTGGGATTCATCATGATCGATGCATCGATCCCCACGATGTCAGCATGACGGCGGGTCATGGCATTCCACCAGAGATCCTTGATGTTTTTTTTCATCTCGCTGCCGAGCGGACCATAGTCGAAGCAGGAGGAGAGGCCTCCGTAAATTTCCGACGACGGGAAGATGAATCCCCGGCGCTTGGCCAGCGAGACCAGTTTATGCATGACTTTATCTGGCGGCAGGCTCACATGCTGCACGCGCGTCTCCTCGGAATTGCTCATGGTTGTCCTGAAAAGGTGAAAAAATCCTTCGGGCGGCTCCCGTTCCAATGGTTCCAGTAAATAAAAGAAAGAATATAACAAACCAAGGCAGATATATCAGACAAAGGCGGGAGCTGTCTTTCCTGCTGCACTTTCGCCGGAAAAAGCCTTTTCTGTCATTGTCCTGAACGGAATCCCGGCAGAAAACGGACATGATGTTGCTCTTCAGGTTTTTCTGTGGTAATATTGCCGTTTTGCGCCTTGCATTTCCGGCAATCATTCTCACCCTTCTGTCAATGCTGTTTACTACAAAAAAAGAAACCGGTCCCGAATCGCCATACCGTCGGTTCGAGGAGGCGGAGCTGATTCTCAGGGATGAGCTTGCCATCGACCGTACGATTCTGGCCAATGAACGAACGCTGCTTTCCTATCTGCGTTCAGGCGTTGCCCTGCTCATCGCAGGTGTTTCCATCATCCATTATGCGCATGATGCATGGTTCACGGCAGTCGGTGTGCTCTGTATTCCTGTAGGGGTCGTGACGGGCGTTATCGGCGTCAGGAGGTACCGGAAGATGCACCGGGAGATTTCCCGAATGCAACGCCGTTCAGCAGAGAACCGCGAACTTCTCGGAAAGGAGGGGTAATCTCCGGGGTGTCAGACGGCGGAGTATGACCGGGGAGCGTTCATCCGGTCTGGATCTCGGTTTTCAGCGCGATCTCCTCGAGAACGGCACTGACATAGATGCACCGTTCGATAGATCCTGAATAGACGATAGCCCTGCCTCTCGAGTGCACCTCCCAGGTGAGTTTTTCAGCTCTTGAACGGCTGCAGTTCACTGCCTTGATGATCTGGAAGATCACTTCTTCGAATGTATGCTCTTCGTCGTTGAAGAGCACGACGCGGTAAGCGTCAAGCGCGTCAGTTCCTGCCGTTTTTTCGCTTCCGAGCGTTTCCGGTGATTCCGTTGATGCAGTCCACTGGTATTGCATGGCAGAGATGGGTTCTTCAGGTGTAAACGGAAGAGAGGAGCTGTTGAGCTTCAGGGTTATTCACGGACTACCGGTTCGAGCGCCTGAAGGCGGAACCCCGATCGGGAGACCTCCATCCGGTACCTTGCGCCGACCGGAATGGTCATAAGATTGCGGATGTGGCCGTAGGAGAGCCCCCGCATGACCGGGCCATCCATATGGGCGCGGGTGCTGTAATAGTCAAAGATCTTTTCAAGCCGGAGGTCCTCACCGTTTTCGCCCTGTTCCCTGCTGAACTGTCCGAACAGGATTCCCCTGCTGCCGGCAAGCAGGCCTGCGTTGCCGAGATGCGAGAGCATTCTGTCGATACGGTATGCCGGTTCATTGACGTCCTCGAGAAAAAGCAGCGTTTCGCCAAACGGCGGAAGATAGGGCGTGCCGATCATCGAGGAAAGAACCGAGAGGTTTCCGCCGACCAGCAGTCCTTCTGCACTCCCCTCCCTGATGCAGGTTGCCGTATGGCTTTCATGGTTGCACAGGGAGCGCCCGTAGGCCGGACAGGTCAGCATTCCCCAGAAATGCTCCTCGGTGTATGGGGTCGGTCCGTGAAGTTCCGTCGCCAGCATTGGCCCCGAAAAGGTGATCAGTCCTGTTCGGGAAAAGACCGCGAGCGAGAGTGCGGTGATGTCCGAATACCCGACGAGGATCTTTGGGTTTGCGGCAATGAGCCCGTAATCGATTTTTTTCAGCAGTCGGGAAGCTCCTGCTCCTCCTCTCAGGCAGATGATCGCCCGCACATCACGGGCAGCAAACATGTCGTGCAGATCATGGAGCTTCTCCAGGTCTGCGACGGCCGGATCCGTATCGATGCGGTTGAGGTGCTTCGAGGGTTTTACCCTGTAGCCGTTTTTTTCAAGATAGAGCACCGCCTGCTGTATTCTTTCCGGAGAGGAGCAGTGAGACGAGGGAGAAATGAGGCCGATGGTGTCTCCACTCTGCAGGGCTTTCGGTGTGAATGTCTTCATGCAGACAAAAAACATCAGCAGGCGTTACGCTGCTGATGTTTTTTCAATTGAGGAGAAATCAGGCTACCTCTTCGGTAAGCAGGATTGCCTTGTTGCTGCTGACTTCAAAAAATCCGTCCGAGATGGTGACGCTTTTTTCGCTCCTGTCGGCAAGAACCAGTTTCACCTTGCCTTTTTTCAGGGCGGAAAGCAGCGGAGCATGGTTTTTCATGACCTGGAAGAGGCCGTCCTGCCCCGGCGCCGTAACACTGGTGATCTCTCCCGAAAAGAAGAGCTGCTGTGGTGTCACGATGTCGATATCAAACCCTTTATCGGAATTCGCCATGGTTAATCAGTGGTTATTACAGGGTTTTTGCTTTCTCGACAGCTTCCTCGATCGTACCGACCAGATAGAATGCTGCTTCCGGCAGGTTGTCGTGTTTGCCGGCAATGATCTCCTTGAAAGCCTTGATGGTGTCTTCGAGTTTCACGTATTTGCCGGCAAGACCGGTGAATGCCTCTGCAACGAAGAAGGGCTGCGAGAGGAATCGCTGCACTTTACGTGCTCTTGAAACCACGAGCTTGTCTTCGTCGCTCAGTTCGTCCATACCGAGAATCGCGATGATGTCCTGAAGATCCTTGTAGCGCTGCAGGATCTGCTTGACAGCCTGAGCGGTGTTGTAGTGATCGTGACCGACGATGTTCGGATCGAGAATTCGCGAGGTGGAATCGAGTGGATCCACCGCCGGGTAGATGCCGAGCTCCGCAATCGAACGGGAAAGCACGGTCGTTGCGTCAAGGTGCGTGAACGCGGTGGCCGGTGCAGGGTCGGTAAGGTCGTCCGCAGGCACATAGATCGCCTGCACCGAGGTGACGGAGCCTTTTTTCGTCGAGGTGATACGGTCCTGGAGTTCACCCATTTCCGTGGCGAGGGTCGGCTGATAGCCTACAGCGCTCGGCATGCGTCCGAGCAGAGCGGATACCTCCGAGCCAGCCTGGGTGAAGCGGAAGATGTTGTCGATGAAGAGCAGCACGTCGCGGCCTTCTTCATCACGGAAATATTCGGCGATACTCAGGCCGGTCAGCGCCACACGCTGACGGGCACCCGGAGGTTCGTTCATCTGGCCGAACACCAGGGCGGTCTTGTCGATAACGCCTGATTCCATCATTTCATGATAGAGGTCATTCCCTTCGCGGGTGCGTTCGCCGACACCGGCGAAAACGCTGTAACCGGACTGCTGCTTTGCGATGTTGTTGATGAGCTCCATGATGAGCACGGTCTTGCCGACACCGGCGCCTCCGAAGAGACCGGTTTTTCCGCCCCTGGAGTAGGGTTCGAGCAGGTCGATGACCTTGATGCCGGTTTCGAACATCTCGGCTTTGGTGGAAAGCTCGTCAAATTTCGGGGCACTTCGATGAATCGAATAGGAGGTGACGGACTTGACTTCCCCCTTGCCGTCGATCGGTTCCCCGACGACATTGAGCATGCGTCCGAGTACTTCCGAACCGACCGGCGCCTGGATGGGTCTTTCGGTATTGATGACGCTGAGGCCACGGACGAGGCCGTCAGTGCTTTCCATGGCAACGGTTCGGACGCGTTCCTCGCCGAGGTGCTGCTGTGTTTCAAGAACCAGCCTGGAGCCGTCCGGACGAGTAATGGTGAGTGCGTCAAGAATCGACGGAAGTTGTCCTTCGGGAAAATCTACGTCAACAACGGGGCCGATGATCTGGGAAATCTTACCTTCTTGCATAGTGACAGTATGGATAGGATTTTAATGGTGAATATCAAAATGCCCGGATTATCCGGTAACAGCTTTTCGAAAGAAGGTATAGCGCTTTTTCTCCAAGGCTGTTCATGACATGTTCCGGATGCGAGCCACCTGCGGGACTCGAACCCACGACCTACTATTTACGAAACAGTTGCTCTACCAGCTGAGCTAAGGTGGCGTTTGCCTTTTTTAAAATAAAGCCGAAATATAGTTTATTTATCCTTGAATAGCAAAGAATAATCGGGTGTGCGGGGAGTCTTTTGGTAAAAGGGAAGAATTGTATATTAATGCTTCAGAAAGGTGCGGTTCCTCTGTTTTAACAATTGACAAAATACACGTGATATGATGGGTTCAGGAGTGATTCATATGTTTCGGATTCCGGTCAGGCGGTCCTTGCTTCTTGTTTCCGTGCTTGCCCTGCTGTTTTCTGTCCGGGAAGCTGTTGCGGTGGAAGCTCGGCAGGCAGGACTTCCCGGTGCTCCGGCATTTTCGGCGACCGGCATTGACGGAAAAACGGTTTCTTCCCGGCAACTTGCAGGAAAAGCCTATATCGTGAACTTTTTTGCGTCATGGTGTCCTCCCTGCCGTGCCGAGATTCCCGATATGGTTGCCTTGCAGAAAGCCTACAAGGTGAAGGGATTCACCTTTATCGGTGTGGCCATGAGTGACGAAGAGAATACGGTCAGAAGCTTCATGAAAAGCAGCGGGATAAACTATCCTGTTCTCATGGGCAACCAGCAGATCGTGAGTTCCTTCGGTCGTTATGTGGAGGGCGGCATGCGTTCCATCCCCACCACCTTTGTCGTCAACCGGTCGGGACAGATTACCCAGGTGATTTCAGGCGCCAGGGGAAAGGCGGTTTTCGAAAAAATAATTCTCGATGCATTGACGCCGGCAAAACCGGCCAGGTAACCAGACGGGTATGATCACCAGAACTCCGAATCCGGTGACGGAAAGAAGACGAGACGACGGAATCGGTTCATATCGCTTTTATTTGCATGTCCGCAGTCAGGGTTGACTGCGGACTTTTTTTTTAACCTCTCTGAAAACAAGTACGATCATGAGCACAATGCAGATAAATGCCCCGGATTTTGTCATGAATCCGAAACTGCTCCGGTGGGTGCAGGAAACGGCAGATCTCTGCCGGCCGGATTCAGTATACTGGTGCAACGGAAGCCAGGAGGAGTACGATGCGCTCTGCCAGCAGATGGCAGACAGCGGAACCTTTATCAGGCTTTCTGAAAAAAAGCGGCCAAACAGCTACCTGTGCCGTTCCGATCCGAGTGATGTCGCGCGAGTTGAAGACCGGACATTCATCTGCAGCATCCGCAGGCAGGATGCCGGTCCGACCAATAACTGGGTTGCCCCGAAAGAGATGAAGGAGACCCTCAACGGGCTTTTTGACGGTTGCATGACGGGGCGAACCATGTACGTCATTCCGTTCAGCATGGGGCCTCTCGGTTCACCCATCGCCCACATTGGCGTTGAGATCACCGATTCGCCCTATGTCGTGACCAATATGCGCATCATGACCAGAATGGGGCGCAAGGTGCTTGACGTTCTCGGTGACAGCAGTGACTTCGTGCCCTGTCTGCACTCTGTGGGGGCGCCTCTTCAGCCGGGTCAGCAGGATGTTCCGTGGCCATGCAACGACAAGAAATATATCGTGCATTTTCCCGAGGAGCGCTCCATTGTTTCCTTTGGCAGCGGCTACGGAGGCAATGCACTGCTCGGCAAGAAATGCTTTGCGCTTCGCATTGCCTCTTCGATGGCCCGTGATGAAGGCTGGCTTGCCGAGCATATGCTGATTCTTGGCGTCAAGTCACCGAAAGGCGAGAAAACCTACGTTGCTGCTGCCTTTCCCAGTGCATGCGGAAAGACCAATTTTGCCATGCTGATTCCCCCGAAGGCATTCAAGGGCTGGAAGGTTACCACCATCGGTGATGACATCGCCTGGATCAAGCCAGGTCAGGATGGTTGCCTGTATGCAATCAATCCCGAATACGGGTTTTTCGGTGTTGCTCCCGGAACTTCCGAAAAGTCCAATCCGAATGCGATGGCCACGCTCGAGCGGAACTGCATCTTCACCAACGTTGCGATGACCCCTGACGGTGATGTCTGGTGGGAGGATATGACCGACACTCCGCCGCCCGAACTGATCGACTGGCAGGGCTATCACTGGACTCCCGGTTGCGGACGTCCGGCAGCCCATCCCAATGCCCGGTTCACCTCTCCGGCCAGCCAGTGTCCGTCGCTCGATGCCGACTGGGAAAATCCGGCGGGTGTTCCGATCAGCGCATTCATTTTCGGAGGACGGCGCGGGGATACCGTACCGCTGGTCTACCAGTCTGCCAACTGGAATTCCGGCGTCTACCTTGCTGCAACCATGGGTTCTGAAAAAACCGCTGCTGCAGCAGGAAAGATCGGCGATGTCCGCCGGGATCCTTTTGCCATGCTGCCGTTCTGCGGTTATCACATGGGCGATTATTTCAACCACTGGCTTCATGTCGGCCGTACGCTGTCGGAACTGCCCAGGATTTTCGGCGTCAACTGGTTCCGCAAGGATGAGAACGGCAAGTTTCTCTGGGCTGGGTTCGGGGAGAACATGCGGGTGCTGAAGTGGATGATCGATCGCGTGCATGGCCGGGCCGGAGCGGTCGAAAGTCCGCTCGGCTGGATGCCGAAGTATGAGATGATCGACTGGAACGGTCTCGAATCGATGACGCCCGAGAAGTTTTCAAAGCTCATGTCCGTTGACCGCGAAGCCTTGAAAAAAGAGCTGCTTTCCCACGAGGAACTGTTCGAAAAGATCTATGACAGGCTTCCAAAAGAGTTTTCCCATATCCGGGAGCTCATGCTTTCAACTCTCTGGATGTCCCCGGAGCACTGGTCGCTCGCACCAGAGAGGTACTCCCACGAGCAGTAAGTGCCGGTTCGGCAGTTTGTCCTGCAGTGCGCAGATTTTCCCTGCGCACTTTTTTTTGCCCATTTCCTTCGCCAGGCCCCGCGTCCTTTTTTTTCTTTTTTCTTGCATTATCAGAGTAATATTTTGTATCTATAAATCGCTATATGCTCATATAGTATTTTATTGCTCCAGATCCCGTCACTTCTGTTGCGTTGTGGCTTGTTGCTTCTCTCCTGATTGCAGTGCATCTGTTTTTCCGAACCGTTTGCGGTTTGCTGCGGGCCCGGAGTCCTTATCGGCATGACCTCTGTAACAACAACAGTATGTTTAGAAAAAAACTATCCCTGATAATGGTGCTGGCAATCCTGTCTGCATCACCGGCAGCATTTGCCACAAACGGCATGAACCTCGAAGGGTACGGGGCGAAGTCCCATGCTCTCGGCGGGACGAGCATGGCATACGATACCGGCAATTCGGCGGTCATGAACAACCCTGCCACCCTTGGCATGATGAAGGACGGCGTCCAGGAGCTTGGTGTAGGCATCAGGGGACTTCATCCGGATGTCAGTCTCGACTACGGGGGAATAAGGCAGGAGTCCGGAGGTGACGTCTACTACATGCCATCTTTTTCCTACATGAGAAAAGACGGGCGGCTCGCCTGGGGCGTTGTCGTGCTGGCCCAGGGAGGAATGGGCACGGAGTACGGAAGCAGTTCGCCGCTGTTCAGCTACGGCAGCTCGATGACCGGTGTTCCGGGTGTCTCCCTGAGTGGAGATGAGATCCGTTCGGAAGTCGGCGTTGGTCGCCTGATGTTTCCTGTTGCATATAACCTGACAGAAAACACCACGATAGGCGTTTCCCTTGATCTTATCTGGGCGAGCATGGATCTGCAGATGGACATGGATGGTGCGCATTTCGGATCGATGAGCTCCGGACAGGGCGGTTCGATCAGCGGTTCGATGTACAAGACACTGGGTGGGATGATGATGGGCGGCCTTGTTTCAGACATCAACTACGTCCGGTATGATTTTTCCAATAACAATGCCATGTACGGGGAAGCCATGGGGGTAGGCACCGGCTTCAAGGTCGGCTTTACCCACCGCTTCAGCAAACGGTTCACGGTTGGCGGCAGTTTTCATTCACAGACATGGATTTCCGATCTCGAAGCATCGAAGGCAGTGCTCTCCTTTTCAGGGACCGGTGCTGCTTTCAGCGGCAGCGATCCCGTTTCGGTTTCAGGAACCATAAAGGTGAGGAATTTTGAATGGCCGGCAAGCTTTGCTGCCGGTATCGCACTCTATCCTGACGACCGATGGATGATCACCGCCGATGTCAAGCATCTCGACTGGTCTTCTGCCATGGAGAAGTTCTCCACATCATTTACTGCAGACAATACCGCCGCAAACGGCGGTTTCGCAGGACAGACACTCGATGTCGAGATGACGCAGAACTGGAAGGATCAGAACATCTTTTCAGTAGGTGTCCAGTACAAGGCGACCGATCGTCTCGCATTGCGTGCAGGAGCCAGTTTCACCTCAAATCCTGTTCCCGATACCTGGCTCAGCGTTATGTTTCCTGCGATCACTGAAAACCACTATACGGCCGGTTTCGGATACAGGATTTCAGATCGCTCGACAGTGGCAGCCGCCTTGGCCTGGGCTCCCGAGGTGACAGAAACAAATGCTGACGGCATCGATATAAGCCACAGCCAGCTGAACTGGTCGCTGAACTTTACCCATGAATTGTAGGGCATGCACAGGAAGGGTTTTGCTATATTAACAACTCAGGCAATCAGAACGTACCAGAGCATGGAATGCAGAACCGATCAGAACCGTTCCCGTTGCAACTGCACCTATGAACCCTGTCCGCGCAAGGGAATCTGTTGCGAGTGTATCGCGTATCACCGGCAAAAAAAACAGTTGCCCGCATGCTGTTTCAGTCCGGAAGCAGAAAAGACCTGGGATCGCAGTGAACGGAAATTCGTCGAGGAGTATCAAGAGCAAGGGTGCCGGTGAGGCGCCCTTGCTCTTGATTTCCGGGGAGAGATGGTTCAGTTCTCGTCCAGCGTGAAGCCTATTTTCACGGTAACCTGCCAGTAGGTGATTTTCTGGTTTTCAACATGACAGCGGGTTTCGACAACCTCAACCCACCGGATGTTCCTTACCGATTCGGCAGCTTTTGCAACGGCATTGTTCACTGCATCCTCGATGCTGGTCTGCGACGACCCGACGACCTCGATTTTTTTATAGGTATGTGCACTCATGGCTGATGAGAGTTTTCATGGTTGGTGTGGCATCATGCGGGAGAAGGTGATTCCTGTATAACCCGCTACTATAAAGGAAAATAGGTTTCACCGGCGAAAAAAAAATTTCCGGGGGATCTTTTTTTTGACTCCTGTATTTCTGGTGGCTTTTCATGTTGCCGTAAGATGTTCTTTGAAAAAGGGTTGATTGTTGTAACGCCATTGAAAAAAAGTCCCTGGAACGGTGATTTTTTTTGGGAGTATGATGCATATGTGTTATTATATAACCGCCCAGTTATATAAGGCCGGTTCGGTGTACACGAAGTCAGTATTTTTTTTGACAGCGTGGGCTGACGGCTGTAAAAACCTGAAAAAATCGGTCGTTGGCAGTGGTTCCCGTCATACGGGCACTGCTGCAGAAACCAGCGATCCAGCCGGCTTTTTCGACGAAAGGTTCCAGGTCAAACGTTTCACAAAACCCAGGGACCCGCTGATTTAACGAAGAGCGCGTCGGCAGGAATTTTTTTGTTCCTGTCCCGGTGCGGGTTTCAATAAAGCACGGAACACCATTACGGTCGGCGTGCCCGCACCAGTGCCGGGCAGATTTGTTGCTGCCGTGAAGAAGTCTGCATATGGAAAGCCTCTGGCTGACGATATGCGATCAGGTCGGGATGGATTCCTGCCGGAAAGGCTGCAGGAGGATGCTCCGGATTCCAAGCCTTGAGAGGAGAAGGCTTGGGAAATGGTTGCGTTCATGCCCTGCAGCGCTCTCATCCCGACCCAGATTTTATGGAAGGCCGAACCGCCGGCAGGGGTTCTGCTGTCAAATAACAGGAACAGAGAGGCCATCAGTCCCTGAAACAACAGGCGGCTTTCTGTCTGCCTTCCGCTCATGATACCGGGGCGGTTCTTTATCAACCTTATACCCGATATCTTCTATGGGGGAGGCATTCAGTATTCATTGCAGGCGGTTTCTCATGTTTTTCTTGCTGGCGAGCCTGATGCTGCTCCCTGCGGCTGCGTTTGCAGCGGCCTCTGTTCCGGTTCATGACGGGACACAGCTTGCCTGGTGGGTATGGATGATCCTGCTTTTCGGTTTTACCTTTCTGCTTGGTATCATCGCGGTTGTGGCGGGAGTCGGAGGCGGGGTGCTTTTCGTGCCGATCGTCAGCAGTTTTTTCCCGTTCCATATTGATTTTGTCCGGGGCGCAGGATTGCTTGTGGCGCTTTCCGGAGCGCTGTCGGCAGGGTCACCGCTTCTCCGGAAGGGACTGGCAAACCTGAAGCTTGCCCTTTCCATGGCGCTTATCGGTTCGGCCAGTTCTATCGCCGGGGCCATGGTCGGGCTTGCCATGCCGGAAAAAACCATCCAGTTGCTTCTTGGCCTCACCATCATGTTCATTTCATTTGTCATGTACCGGTCGAAAAATTCAGCGTATCCGGTCATCGACAAGCCTGATGCGCTTTCGAAGACGCTGCAGATATATGGTGTCTATTTTGATGAGCACCTCAAGAAGGATATCAACTGGCAGATCCACCTGACGCCTGTCGGCCTTGCCCTTTTCATTCTGATCGGTTTCATGGCTGGCATGTTCGGCCTCGGGGCCGGATTTGCCAATGTTCCGGTTTTCAATCTCATTCTTGGGGTTCCATTGCGTGTTGCTGTGGCAACGAGTGTCTTCGTCCTCTCGATCAATGATACCGCTGCGGCCTGGGTATATCTCCACAAGGGAGCTGTTCTGCCGCTTATTGCCGTACCTTCCATAGCAGGCATGATGATCGGGACAAAAATCGGTGCAAAGCTCCTGACAAGGATCCATACCAACATGGTCAGGCGTATCGTGATCGCTCTGCTTGCCGTCGCCGGTTTGCGGGCATTGCTCAAGGGGTTAGGAATCTGAAAACTTCACAACAACGAATGTCTATGAAAGAGGCCGTTCATGCGGACAGGGTGCAGCTAGCTTACGCTTCCGTTCTCAGTGTCGCAGCAACTCTTGGCATGGTGCTCATTGCCGTCGGCTACCTGCTTTATGTGTTCGATATCCTTCCTTCCCTGGCTTCTGCAGCGGACATTGCCGCACACTGGCATCTCAAGGCTTCAGAGCTTCATAAGGCTGTTCAGGTTCCTTCGGGATGGAACTGGATCGGTGAGCTTGGGCGGGGCGATGTGTTGAGTTATGCATCGATCATCTATCTTTCCGGTGCAACCATTTTTTGTCTTGCATTCATCGTTCCCGCATTTATAAGGGAAAAAAATTTCATATATACGGTTCTGACGATTCTGCAAGTCTGCATTCTTGTGTTTGCTGCCGCAGGGATTGTTTCCGGAGGGCATTGAACACCGCGTTGTGTCTTTTTCTTTCCGGCCGTCAGTGTTTTTGTTTTGTATGTATGGTTATATAATCGTATAGTTATATAGCTTATTTTTTATTGATCGATCATCACTTTTCCTGCCCCGGAAAAACATCAAAAAAAACAGGAGGAATTAATGTCTGAAATCACTGCAAACCGTACGCTCGACTGCTCCGGAATGAATTGTCCGCTGCCGATTCTCAAAACCAAGAAAGAGATTGACCAGATGCAGAGCGGCGAAGTCCTCAAGATGATTTCAACCGACCCCGGATCTGCAAACGACATGACCTCCTGGTCGAACAGGACGGGCAACAAGATTGTGGGCAGCAGTACGGAAGGCGGTTCGTATACCTTCTATATCCAGAAATCCTGATCGGGAGAAACCACGATGGCTGATACCAAGAAACTTGCGATTATTGCTTCCAAAGGCACGCTGGACTGGGCCTATCCTCCCTTCATCCTTGCTTCTGCAGCAGCAGCCATGGATATGGAAGCCATGGTGTTCTTCACCTTTTACGGCCTTCCCCTGCTCAAAAAGGAGCTCGACCTGAAAGTGACACCCGTCGGCAATCCTGCCATGCCGATGAAAATGCCTTTCGGCAGCAAGGATTTCCAGAACATCAACTGGCCCATTCCCAACCTGGTTTCCGGCAACGTGCCCGGATTCGACAACATGGCCACGATGCTGATGAAGGAGACCTTCAAGAAGAAAGGGGTCGCCACGATCGAGCAGTTGCGCGAGATGTGCATGGAGAGCGGTGTACGCTTTGTCGCCTGTCAGATGACCATGGAGGTGTTCGGGTTCGAAAAGAAGGACTTTATCGACGGTGTGGAGTATGCCGGTGCAGCCATGTTCCTCGAGCATGCCGCTGAATCGGACATTTCTCTCTTTATCTGACTTTTTTCTGACCGGGAAGAGATGCCGCTGCTGACTGCTGCGGCTGTTTCTCCCGGCAGTGCGGAGACCATATCCGGTGAGGTTTTCGCAGATCCTGCCTGAACGGAGGTGTCTCATCGAACAATGGCGGCAAGCATCTCGTGGAGAAGGGTTCCCGATCTCCGTCTGTCGGGGTGTTCCTCGCCGCGGCCTGCCTGGGCAGCTTGAAATGGTTTGCCCGCATTCCGGTTTTGTTCTGCGCACAAACGATCTTGCCGGTTTCCTTTTCAGTCGGGAAAATAACAATTGTTAATTTTCTTCTTGCTCGAACAGGCTCATATTGTTACATTATAACTGTATAGATATGCAGTTATCTTCTCCTGCCGCAAAGGCTGTTTTTCCACATTCTATTCTTGCTTGACAGATATCCTGTTCTTCAGGCCATTTCACAAGACGGCTCGTTTCTGTCCGGAACGTTTGCCGGCTTCGGACCGTACGCATTTTGCTGATCCGACAAGGCTGAACAGTGATGTCCATTCGATTTTTCCGCGCTTTTTGCTTGCCATTTGACCGTAGAAGAAGGCCTGGTGCAGTCCGCGATGTTTTTTCAGAAGATCGATACCCGACAATCCGAACCAGAAGGGGCTGCCGTTATGAGCATGGATCAGAACATGGTTAACCGCAGGACATTTTCTGCAGCCCGTCTTTCGGGGTTGCCGGATTGATCATGAAACACGAAAACAGGGATTCCCGGGAGTGCAAAAGGGATACATGAAGGCGCAACGTACATTCTATAAGGAGATAAAATGATGCCGGAACATCGAATACCCAAACATGATCCGGGCAGCCACTGGGATGCAGTCTATACTTCCAGGGATTATTCGCTGCTCAGCTGGCATCAGGTGTATCCGCTTGAATCACTGGAGCTTATCGAGGTTTCGGGTATCAGCGCCGACAGTCCGGTCATCGATGTCGGAGGCGGCTCTTCACTGCTTGCCGACTGCCTGCTCCACCAGGGGTAAGGCAATATCTCCGTACTGGACTGTTCTTCCGAAGCGCTTCAGCTGGCCAGAACACGCCTCGGGTCCATGGCCGAGGAGATCAAGTGGATTGTGGCAGATATCAGGCATTTCCGTCCTGAAAAAAAATATATGCTGTGGCATGACCGGGCAGTGTTCCATTTCATGGTCGCGCAAGATGACCGAAAAAAATATATCGAGACGCTTGACGCCAGTCTCGATGAAAACGGCCACATCGTGATCGGAACCTTTGCACTTGGGGGCCCCCCGCGGTGCAGTGGTCTGGACGTCATGCGGTATGACGAGACGCTGGTATCCGAAGTCTTCGCTCCCGCATTCATGGTTGTCTCAACGATGTTCGCACGTCACCGGACTTCGACCGGCGAACGTCAGGATTTCATGTTCTTCTATCTTCGCCGCTCGCATGCATAACCGTACTTCGGCTGCTTTTTTCTTGCTGTATCAGTTATATGGTCATATAATAGAGGGAGGGGATAGGTATCCCTGAATTGCTCTCCAGGTGAAATTTCCTCTTGACCACCCTTTTGGAACAGTACATCACAAGGATTTACAGAATTTGGTCGCCGTTCGTGGCTTATGAAACAGAACAACAGGAGAGGCATGAAGCCGTGGAAAGCTGATGAAGCGACCGGTTTTCCACCGGTTCTGAACCCGCCCGAGTTTCCCTCGAACCGGCTTTCGATGCCGGTGAACAATCCAGGGGGTTCTCATGACGCATGAAAGCAATTCCCCTTTTTTCCTCAGGTGCCGTCTCAGCAAGGCCGGTGCCGGACAGGAAGAGAGCGAGGCAAGTCCGGAGGCACGGAAAAACGATCACGAAGCGCCGCCGGCAGGGGAATGCTGTGACGAATGTCAGTGTTCCATCGCGGGAAAAGGAGTCAGGGGAAGCATGCCCGGCAGCGATTACCACCATTACCGGTCATGAACAGGCCTGTCAAGGCTCCTGCTTTCTGCTGGCCTTTACCGAAAGCGGCCAGGTCACGATTCTTCGCTCTCTGCCGGTGCCCCACAGCACGGAAAGCCGTTTTTCAAGAGCTGTGACGGGGTCACGGCCATTCTCTCCGATAAAACGGGTTACGGCGGACCAGGTTCTGATGTAACCAAGCAGTTCCTCCTTCGACCACGAAACCTGCATGCTGAACTCCGGTGCATCCAAAGGTGCAAACGGGAGCCGGATCCTGCGATACCCTTCATCCACAAGTTTTCTCTCCGCCGGCCAGAACGGCCCCATTTCGCTGTGGTAGAACTCCCGCAGCAATGAATCGAGGGAGTGCTCCTCCATCGAAAGCGGTCCGTAGGCCCAGACCGCAAGCACGCCGCCGGGTCGCAATACTCTCCCGGCCTCGTCGAAGAACCGCCGGGTATCGAGCCAGTGGAGCGTCTGGGCAACCGCGACGAGATCGACAGTTTCGCCGCCAATGCCTGAAGCCTCGGCCACCCGGTAGCTGATGCGGGGGTGCTACGCTGCTGCCGCAATCTGCTCCGGGCTGGCATCGGTTGCCGTGACATGCCGGAAATGGTTTGCCAGCCCGAGCGCCGCCTGTCCGGTTCCGGTCGCACAGTCCCATGCCTCGTCTGTCGCCGGGGTTATGCCGGCAAGCCAGGTGAAAAGCGGATCAGGGTATAATGGCCTGAAACTGGCATACCCTCTGGAAACGCAGGAAAAATGATCGTTGAATTTTTCCGGATCCGGTGTCGAGGGTTCTGCTTCCTCAGGCATTATTCCACAGCTTGCGTTGCTTGATGGCGATCATGAGGGTATTGACGATAGCGTCCAGTGGTGCATTGAGGGTATCGGCAATGAAATCGGGCTGCTCGGTCGGTTCATAGGGGCTTCCGATGCCGGTCATGCAGGGAATCTCTCCTTTTCTGGCTTTTTTGTAAAGTCCCTTGGGGTCCCTTTTTTCGCAGACATCCAGCGTTGCCGAAACGTAAACCTCAAAAAAGTCACTTTTCCCCACAAGTTCTCTGGCCATTCGACGATCCTTCACGAAGGGGGAAATGAATGCCGTTATCACAATCAGTCCGGCGTCCATCATCAGTTTGGCAACTTCGGCGATACGCCGGATATTTTCCTCCCGATCCTCGTCACTGAAACCGAGGTCTCTGTTCAGCCCCTCGCGGATGTTGTCCCCGTCCAGAATGTATGTCCGCATTCCTTTCCTGTGAAGCCTGATCTCAAGGGCATTGGCGATAGTCGATTTTCCGGAACCCGACAGGCCCGTCAGCCAAATCACCGATCCCTTGTGGTTGTTGAGCCATTCCCTGTCAGAGCGACCGACTGAAAAGGCTGAAAGGGAATATTTGTCGCAGGCTCACTGTTCTTTGATTGCCGGAAGTCGCGATCCATCTGCCGGAAGTCTGAGCAAGTGCCCGACCGTGAAGATTCATGAAGCAATGGGTAACTCCGTGATGCCGGTGATTCTGTGTTATATGGGGTATATGAGGTTTTCATGGTACATTATATGTATTCAACCGTCGGTGACTCTGCCTGAAGCGTTCTGCCAAGCGTTTGACCGCTTGACGCTTGGCTTCGGGCCTTACCAGTTTTTTGAGTTGATCTCCTTGAGCATCTGGATATCGAGAGCCTGATCGGCAACCAGCTTGTTCAGTCGCCGGTT
>Ga0233420_10000097_pt1 | contig 38539 bp, 52 predicted proteins | sample Watercolumn_Mata_4_FD_183009 | JGI IMG/M metagenome (GOLD analysis project Ga0233420, IMG submission 183009) | Freshwater microbial communities from Lake Matano, South Sulawesi, Indonesia - Watercolumn_Matano_2014_102_MG | ecosystem: Environmental > Aquatic > Freshwater > Lake | place...
TAAATGACTATTTGTTTTTTCTTGCAATATAATCAGAGTAATGTCAAAATCCTCTTTTAAAGCATATAATAATTTGTAAGCCAGACTCGTGGGATACATATCCACAAACAACAATTTCTTTTTTCTTTTAACCTCATTAAATTCTTTTTCTTTTATTTTCTTTTTCATTTCATCCACCAGTCATAGACATGCAAATGTTCTTTTATAAATCTTAAGTTTAGTTTATTGGCTATTTCTTCAGATTCTTTATCCGAAGCATACCATCCAAAAACAATTTCTTTTGGAATAATCCCTAAATCATTAACAAAAAAATCATAACTCTCTTTTATCATCTCTTCCTTTTTCCTATAAGATAAAACTTTAGGAAACATTGAAAGATGAACATGTAGTTGTAAATTTATTCCTGCTTTTTTGAGGGACAGATAATATCTTTTTAGATAATTTCTAAAATCTCTTTCGGAAATATTTATGCCAAAAAAAGAATTTATATATCCATAATTGACAGGAGTTATGCAATAGCATTTTGATTTATATTTTATAAGATGTTTTTTAAGTTTTTCCCCAAAGATATGCGGAGCTTCTACATGAACTACCTTTTTTCCAAAATATCTATTCATAAAGCCCAAATTTAATATTTTTTTTCGTATATTCATTTTATTTAGCATTTTTCTCAAATATTTTTATCAATTTCTCAACAGCATCTTCCCATGTGAAATTATTTTCTATAATCCATTTTCTATAATTTCTTTTTTTTGCATTCAGAATTGCTTTTTCAATATTTCCATCATAATCTTCTATTTTTGTTATTGGAAGAACCTTTCCTCCTCCAAATTTATTTCCAATAATTTTTGGTACTCCCGAAGCCATTGCTTCCAAATAAACAAGCCCAAACCCGGCATAAGATGGCGGTAAACTTATAAATACCTCTAGTTGTCTGTAAAAATCTGGCATTTTTTCCTTTAGAATATCTCCAGTTGTTATTAATTTTTTTCCTGTTTTTGCAACTGATTTTTTTATTTTTTCATAATTATAAATATTTGTTTTCCAATTTGCAAAGCCAACACTATCTTTTATTTTTTTAATTCTTGGATTTGGCTTAAAAATATTTGAATTAACTCTGTTATAAATTAAATTAGATTCCGGAAAATTCTTTTTTAAGATATCATTGCAAACTATTAATTTTTTTCCCATAATTTTCCCAATAATTTTTTGTAAATAATACCCTCCAATTTGTTTTTTCGGATTTTCTCCATTAAAAACACAAAATAATTTTTCAAAAAATAATCTTTTTGGAAATAATAAAGGAAAAGCCATGCTCCAGTCTTGTGTATAAATTATATCATAATTTTCTTTCTTCATAATATTTTTTATTTTTTTTCTTATAAGAAAAACTGATTTTAATAATGAATAAATCTTTAAATCATCTTCTCTTGAAATAACTTTTACCTTATGCCCCCTTTTTTCTAATTCATCTGAAATCTCTTTAACTACACTTCCAACGCCTCCTGGCCATTTTTTAAATAATATTAAGATTTTCATTCTTTTTTCATGATTTTTTTTAGTCCTTCCTCCAAATCTGTTTTTGGCTCCCATCCCAAGAGTCTTTTTGCTTTGCTGATATCTGCATAACTTTGACTGTTGGCACCGTTTTGATCCTCAAAAATTACATTGTTATTTGTCATCAATTCCGCAAGATATCTTATCTCAGTTCCTTTTCCTGTTCCTATATTTATTATATGGAATCCATTTAAATTAATGCTCTTAGATATTGCATCAATAACATCATCAACATAAATAAAATCCCTTACCGAAAATGGATTTTTTATATAAATAGTCTTTCCATTTTTAATTTTGGATAATATATCTGGAATTAATAACCCCTCTTTCTGATTTGGTCCATAAATATTGAAAATTCTTAGGATAGTTATATCCAATCCGAATATTTTATTATAAAACTCGCAAAGTTCTTCTCCAAATAATTTTGTCAGACCATAAAAAGAAACGGGATTTGTCTTATATTCTTCCTTGGCAGGAGGAGAGCAATTTCCATATATTGCAGCACTCGATGCAAAGATTAATTTTGTTTTATTTTTTCTACAAAATTCAAGAACATTTAAAGTTCCATTTACATTAGTTTCAAACATCTCTTTTAAATTATCTGATCTATTTATTGCAGCAAGATGTATCACCAAATCTGAATTAATATTTAAAAAAGTTTCAGAATTTCTTATATCCCCGCCATTGCTTTTGCTGATATCTTTTATATTATATCTTTTTTCTAGCCTATTTTTAATATTTCTTCCAATAAATCCGGTTCCTCCAGTAATAATAATATCCTTTAAATTCATTTTTAATCTTTAAATTGCCCCAAGTCTTTTTGTATTGCCTCTTCATAATTTTCGATTCTTCCTATATCTATCCATTTTCCTTCATAAATAAATTTCAAAATTTTGCTCACTCCAAGTCCAATAATTCTTTTTATAAGATCAGGCATATCTATTTTTTCATCTTTTTCTATATATTTTATTATGGAAGAATTCAAAACATATATCCCTGTGCTTATGTCTGCCTCTATTACTGGTTTTTCATCCCACCCTGTAACATAATGCCCCTCTGACTTTATCATGCCATAATCTAATCTTATTTTTTCTTTTTTTATTGTTATTGTAATTAACGAATTATTATCTTCATGAAACTTAAGAAGTTCTCCAAAATCAAGATCAGTAAGCACATCTCCATTAATAACTATGAAATTGCCATCTAAATTTTCCTCTAAATTTTTTAATGGTCCTGCAGTTCCCAATGGAGTTTTTTCCTTTAAATATGTGATATTTACTCCCAGTTTGGAACCGTTTCCCAAGATAATTTCAAATAAATCAGATTTGTAATTTGTTAAAATAAAGAAATCTTTTATCCCTTTCTCTTTTAATCTTTTTATAATTATTTCTATTATGGGAGTTTCCCCTATAGGAAGAAGCGGTTTTGGCAGAATATGTGTATATGGCCTAAGTCTTTTTCCTTCTCCTCCAGCAAGGATAACCGCTTTCATTTTAAATATTTCCCCTTTCAATTTTGTACTTATCTAAATTTTTCCTGATATATTCCAATGTTTCTTTTAATCCTTCTTCCAAACCTGTTTTTGGCTCCCATCCCAAGAGTCTTTTTGCCTTTTCATTATTTCCTTGCAAAAGAAAAACCTCGCTTTTTTCAGGTCTGATTCTTTCTTCTTCCTGATTTATTATGATTTTTTTGTTGATTATTTTTTCAATTTTTTTTAAAATATCTTCCATAGAAATTGTTTTGTTTGAGCATAAATTTATAATTTCTCCAAAACAATTTTCTGATTCTGCTGATTTTATAAAACCCTGTACAATATCTTTAACATAAGTAAAATCTCTTTTTGGAGTTAAAGAACCTATTTTAACATTATTGCTTGATAATGCCTGAGATATTATTGAAGAAATAATTGCCCTTTGTGATTGCCTTGGTCCATAAGTATTGAAAGGTCTAATAATTACTAAAGGTAAATTATAAGATTTAAAAAAACTTTCCGCAATTCTGTCTGCAGAAGCCTTGGTTGCCGAATATGGAGATTGCGTATTTATTGGATGTTCTTCATCTATTGGAACATACCTGGCTGTTCCATAAGTCTCTGATGTTGAAGTTATTATTGTTTTTTTAATTCCGTATTCCCTGGCTGCATTTAATATATTTAATGTACCAATGATATTTGTTTCTACATAATCTGTTGGATCAGCATAAGAATAAGGAATAGATATCAGAGCACCAAGGTGGAATAAAATTTCCATGTCTTTTACGGCTTTTCTTACACTCTCTGAATTTTTTAAGTCTCCCCTTACAATTTCTATCTTCTCAATTACTTCATCAGGTAATTCTTCCAATTTACCTATACTTCCATCAGATTTATATTTTACAAAAACTCTGACTTTTGCCCCTGCTTTTACAAGTTCTTCAGTCAAATGAGAACCTATAAATCCTCCGGCCCCGGTTACAAGAACATTTTTTCCCACTAAGTTCATTTAGATAATTAAAGGAATGAATATATAAAGTTTATCGTAATATTTTTCATTTTAACATCTTTCATCGTTTAAAGATTTATTTGAATATCTTTTTTATAAAATCCCCGATGTTTTCCCAGGGATTCATATTTTTAAATCAGAATTTCCCTATTTAAGATTAATGATACTTAAATTCATCTGATTATTGCTCCGGCTATTCCATCTGAAGAGAGTATTGCATTAGGAAATTTCTTTTTCAATTCTTTTGTTCTTACAATTAATTTATTTCCAAGCATATTTCCGGTGATTTTCTGCATGATTTTTGATTGCGCTCCAGATGCTTCAAAATTGTGGAAGATACAATAATGTTTTCCAAAAAGGATTTTGCTTGGAATTAGCAAAGGAAATGCTATACTCCAATCTTGGGTATATATCACATCATAATTCCTCTCTTTATCCATCTTTTCTACAATTTTGCCAAGACTATTCATGGAACTTGAAAGAGAATCCATGTTCAAATCTTCTTCTCTTGAAAGAATTTCCACCTCATGCCCTAACTCTTTAAGTTTTTCCCAAATACCTTTGATAGATTCCCATGAATCTTTTTCCTTTCTTCTATAAACTATTAATATTTTCATTTTAATTTGAACTTTCCAGCCTTTTTAATATTTCTTCTGCATTAGCCAGTTCTTTCTTGTCGTTTATTGTAATCCATATTCCATCATGCTGAAAGTGATTTATCTTTCCTTCTTTTATTAGCTTCTTAAAAGTATTTTCTTCAATATTCCCGCCAACAAGAAAATTTTTTATCTTTTTATTAAAGACATAAAATCCGGAATTCATTTTTTTATCTTTTACTTCTCCCTTTTCTTTGAATTCGATTATTCTCCCGTCTTCGTCTACATTAATAATTCCAAAATTTGTTCTTAAATTGACTGTTGCCAAAGTTACAATGCAATTGTTTCTTATGTGTGCATTACCAAAATCTTCCAGAGAAAGGTTTGTTATTTGATCTGAATTCATCGCATAAAAATTTTCATCATCAATCCCCGACTGTTCTATTGCCGCTTTAAATGCGTCCTCTGTTCCTCCTTTTTCATCATGTTCAGTATACATAATTTTTATTCCAAAATCGCTTCCGTCCCCGAAATAATTTTTTATCATCTCTTTTTTGTAAGCTGTTCCGATTACCACCCGTTCCACGCCGTTTCTGACTAGCCATTCAATTACCCATTCAAGAATAGGTTTGTCCATAACAGGAATAAGTGGTTTTGGAAGGTCTTCTGTCCTTTCCTCAAATCTTTTTCCCCTCCCGCCCGCGATTATCACGGCTGTTTTCAGAACCATTTTTATTAAAATTCCGCATGATTTAAAAGAATTATGGAATTAGAATACTCTTTACTTAAGAAATTTTATTGCCCTATCCATTCCCATTTGAATATATGGATGAAGTTGTGCCCTAAGTTCCTCGTTATACATCGCAGGGGTTACTATCAGGGGTTTGCTGTGCAACCTATCCAAATTTATTTTTCCATGACCTTCCACATAAAAAAGCAACATAACATCGTCTGTTCCTAAAGGAAATCTCTTTGCCTCTGCCTTTTTATGTGGTGTTGTTTTCCATATTGCTCTGCTGTAACCCAATATAACGTAACTATCTTCATCAACATCCAATCCGCTTTCGGATTTTATTATTGAGGCAAGGCTATTGTCCATAGGCTCCCCTTTTCCAAGGCCACCCCCTAAACACCACAAATATCCCTTTGCAGGTTCTGCATCTCTTCTAATCAGGAGAATTCCCCTTCTGCCTTCCTGATTATCACATGCAATAAGCGCATCATGACATCCTCTGACCAAAACTTGCCTACCATCAGCATAAATCGCTTCTCCTGTTTTTTTATATTTTATTTTTTCCAAATCCGCCCCGCCTTCTATTGATTCCATAAAAAAAGGTTTTTCAATATTTTTGAAAATTTTTATTCGGCTATTAAGCATGAAAATCATTTTAGAATGTTCTTTTTAAACATTATGAAAATTAAAATATAGTTTTATCTTTGATAAAACTTATAAAGAACTTTTTTATATAATTTTCATGAGAATTTTGATTACAGGAATAACAGGATTTATAGGTGCAGAGCTGGCGCATAAGCTAGTTTCTTCTGGACATGAAGTTTATGGATTGATGCAGCATGTCGTTGGACGCGATTTAAGTTGTTTGGAGGACATTAAAGATAAAATAAATTTGATAATATGCGATATAAGAGATTATTATTCCGTTAGAGAATCAATCAAAAAAATAAATCCTCAAATTGTTCTTCATTTGGCGGCTCTGTCGCCCGTAAGGCTTAGTTTTGAACATCCTTTTGATTTTCAGCAGGCAACTTTTCTTGGTGCCGTTAATGTTGCAGAAGCAATAAGAGATTTATACGGTCCTGATAAAGTCAGGTTAGTTGTTGCATCAACAGCAGAAGTTTATGGTATTCAAGAAGAAAAACCATCAACAGAAGACATGAGATTAGAGCCCTCAAGCCCATACGCTGTTGCTAAAGCATCAATGGATATGTATATGAGAATGCTTATCAAAGTTTATAACTGCAATATTGTCCTTTTGAGGAATTCAAACACTTTCGGCAGAAAATATGACCCTAGTTTTTTTACGGAATATGTAATAAATGAGATGCTCAAAGGAAATGATATCTACATTGGAGCTCCTGAATCAGTCCGTGATTATATGTATGTTGATGATCATGTTAACTCTTATCTCCTCGCAATGAGTATTCCAGAAGCAAGAGGACAGGTTTTCAACATTGCAGGCGGGAAAGGATATACAAATCGTGAATGGACATTGAAAATTGCAGATATAATTAGATTTCCTCTAAACAAAATACATTTCGGGCAATATCCTCCGGGATATCCATCAAGACCAATAAAATCAGACCAGCCATATCTTGTTCTTAATCCGTCCAAAGCAAAAAAGATTTTGGGTTGGAATCAAAGTATCTCTCCGGAGGACGGATTAAAAAAAACAGTAGATTATTGGAAAAATCAATTGGAAGAAAAAGACCTGGGCGATTTATCAAGGCAAAAACTTGATAAAATAAAGGAGATAATGGATTCTGAATAATTAAAATGAAAACTGCAATGGTTTATCCAACCAGGGAATCAGAGAAGGCAATTTCAGGATATTCATCAACTTTGATTGACAATATAAAGAAAGCAGGGGGAGATATAGAAAGTTTTACTTATATTGCCGGCTCTCCTATGACGCTTTTTAAAAAATTTAATGAATTTAAAAGATATGACTTGATTCATATACAGCATGAATATAATATGTTGGGGTGGTATGGATTATCATTTTTTATTTTATATTTTTTGCTTTTTATATCAAGACGCAAGATTATTACAACAATGCACACAATTATCTCCCTTCATGAAAAATTTAATGAAAATAAAATAAAGACTTTTCTAAGAAAAACTCTTTATATTATGCAGAATAGATGGATAAATTGGTTTTCAGATAGAATAGTGGTTCATACAGATTTTTTAAAAAAGATATTATCTTACGAATATAATGTAAATAAAAATAAAATAATTGTTCTTCCACAAGGAATTATTGAAGATGTTCCACATTATAATAAAGTCAAAATAAAGAAAGAATTGAAGCTTTCTGGTCCGATATACTTATTTATGGGAAGCATGATCCCGGACCATGGGCATGATATAATAATAAAACAAGCTGATAAGATAGGAAAAACGATTCTTGTTGTGGCAAATCCAGGTTCTGTAAATGACAGAAATAGTGATAGAGTAAGAAGATATATTAATGATAACAAAAGAATTGTTAAAGAAAAAAATTTTGAAAAATTTGTAAGATTTGACATCTCGGAGAATATCACGGACAAAAATCCCCTCTGGTGGAAATATTTCGCGGCTGCAGATTTTATTCTTTTACCATATAAAATTGGACATGGTAGTGGAATATTTGCCCACTCTATGGCAGCTAATCGCCCGGTGATTGCAAGCAATGTAAATTTCTTTAATGAGATAGCAAAAAAATATAAATGTGTTGCTATCGCTAAAAAAGAAGAAGATTATCCAAAAATTATTAAAGAATCAATGAATCTTAAAAATTATAAGGTAATGAAAGAGGAATGTATTAGATATTTAAAAGAAAACGGATTATCCCATGTGGCTGCTAAATATAAAAAACTTTATCTGGAATTAAAATGAAAATAATGATTATAGGGGCATCTGGTTTTTTAGGGAATAAACTTTTTGATATCCTATCCAGGAAACACAGAGTAATCGGGGCAGATATAAAAAGAACAGAGAATAAATTTGTTTTGGATGCTTCCAATAATGAAGAAGTAAGAAGTTTTATAATGAATAATCGCCCCGATGTTGTTATTGATACTGTTGCATTGACAAGTTCTTTAGCTTGTGAAAAAAACCCGGAACTTTGCAGAAAATTAAATTATGAAACTGCCAAAAATATAGCCGCCGCTTGTAAAGAGATAAGTGCAAAGATGGTGTTTATTTCTTCGACATATCTTTTTGATGGTGAAAAGGGAGATTATTCCGAAAAGGATAAAGTAGAACCAATTAACGAATATGCCAAAACAAAGATAATGGCTGAAAAAGAGATATCCAAACTTGAAAGATATATCATCCTGAGGGTGGATATAATGTATGGATATAATGGAAAAGAAAAACCCAACGGGGTTTTTGAGATGATCCTTTCTGAAAAAGAGATTAGATTAAGAGAACCGAATCAGATAAGACAGCCCGTTTTGGTTGAGGATGTAGTAGATGCTCTTGATGAATTAATTAATAAAAATCAAAATGGAATTTTTCATGTTGCGGGTTTAACAAGAATAAAAATGATTGATTTCTTAAGAAAACTTGAAAAAATTGTAAGAGAAAAATCACAGATAAAGATAACAAATGAAAAATCAGAAATAGAAATAAAAATTCCAAAAAATGCCACTTTAAATATTTCAAAAATACAATCATTGGGAATACAGATGCATTCTTTAGATAATGGAATCAAGATACTTGAAAAACAGTTAAAAATATTTTAATCATTACCAATTACCTTGAATTGAGGCAAGGCAACAATAAATTTTCCGCCACTTTTAGAATAATTATATTCTTGTTTCATAATTTCATCAAGAAAATGCCAGGTATTGATGAAAAGATAATCCGGTTTTGCTTCCCGCATTTCCTCGGGGGAAATTATTGGAATTAAAGTTCCAACAGTTCTTTTTCCCCATTTATCGGAATTTTTATCGGCGATATAATCAATTAATCCTGGCCCCAATCCGAAATATTGAAGAATTACATTTCCTCGTGTTGATGCGCCATATATGGCAATTTTTTTTCCCAATTTTTTTTGTTCTGTTAAAAAATTTAATGCATGAATCTTTATTTTGTCTATTCTCCTTGCAAATTCCGTATAAGGTTTTGAAGTATCCAATTTCATTTCCATCTCTTTTTTTGTTATTTCTTCAATTCTTTGCTTTGCTCCATTAAATCCAGATAATGCTGGATTATCCTTGAATTTAATATATGTTCTTATACTCCCTCCGTTTATATTATTCTGTTCAATATCAAAAATTTCCAAGCCATGCTTATCAAGTATATTTCTAAGAGAGATAAAAGAATAATATTCTCGATGTTCATGGCATATATTGTCAAAAGCATTTTGCTCAAGCATGGCAACGAGATAATTCTGCTGTATTACGAATAATCCATTTTTATCAAGGATTTTGGCAATATCATCTAAAAACTTGTTAGGATCTTCTAAATCATAAAACATTGATATGGCCGTGATAATCTTGGCCTTTTTATCTCCAAATTCTTGCCAAAAATTATTCGCATTAAAGAAATTACGAATAACTTTAAATCCTTTTTTTCTGGCTTTTTCAGCCACATTTCCAGAAGGTTCAAAACCAATTAATTCAATACCCTCTTTTTTATCATAAAAATCCAATAATGTCCCGTCATTGCATCCAATATCAAGAACAACATCTCCCCTATTCAATTTTTTTATTGTTTGAGATTTTTCAACAATATCTTTTAAATCATCTTTGATAGTGCTGCTTATTCCAGATTGATACCAATATTGGTCTCCCCACATGGATTCTGGAGGAGCATTATGTTTAATTTGTAATAATTTACAATTATCGCATAAAATAATATCCAAAGGCACTTGGGGGATGTTTTCTTGTTCTTTTTCAGAATCAATGAAATTTGTTACATATTGATTTCCAAGAGATAATATCGGAATAAGATTTTTAGAACCGCATGCTCTACAATTTTCTATTTGAATCATTTTAACGCCTCTTTATAGATTCTTTTTAATTTTTTATTCCTTTCCTCTATGGAGAATTTACCTCTTTTAATTATTTCTATACAATTTTTTGACATTTTTTTTCTTAATATCGGATTTTTAATTAATTTTTCAGATTTTTTTATAATTTCATTTATTAATTCATCTTCTTTTGGTCCGATAATCATAGGATTTATTTCTTCAGATTTATTTATAATAAATCCGGTTTTTCCTTCATCAATTATCTCTTTTCTTGCAAATCCATCGACGGTAATTATAGAAATTCCAAAGCTCATTACTTCAAGAAATGCAAAACCAAAACTATCGCTATATCCAGGATAAATAAGAATATCAGAGATTGGATAAATCTCTTCAAATAACTGTTTTTGAGGCATTAAATTATAAAATTTTATTTTTTCATTTTTTTCATATTTGTCATAAATTTTTTTAGGAATATCTGAAATAAAAATTGCTTTAACATTTTTATATTTCCTAGTTAATTTATCTATCACTTTTAATGCATGTAAACCCCCCTTTTGATAAAAATATCTCCCGGAAAATACTAAATTAATGCCATCATGTTTTTTTCTTTTTATCTCCGGAAAGGGAATGGCAGGATAAACGACTTCTACCTTGCTTTTAATTTCAGGAAATTCTTTTATTATCCCATCTGCCGTTGCTTGTGTCCATGGCATTATTTTTTTGCAATTTTCTCTTAATAAAATCTTTCTAATTCTGTTTTTTGTTTGTTTTCTTCTATCTTCAATATACAAATCTCCGATGTATAACTGCCATCTGCTTTCAATATCAATTACCCATGGTTTATCTTTATTTTTTGAAAGACAATGAGCACACTGAATTAAGTCATATTCTTCCTTTGTTTTTGTCAGATGGGCATTTGGAAAAGATAAATGTAAAAGATTCATAATAAAATATCTTATAACATTTTTTAAAAAATTTGAAATCAAGAATATTTTTTTGTTTAAAATTACTCCTTTTTGTTTTTTTACATTGAGATATTCTATTTCGGGCAGATGGTTATTTATCAGATATTTATAATATGGAGAATCAGGAAATTGCCACGGATATTGCAAATAAATTTTTATTTCTTTCATTTTATAACTCTTAATTCAAATTGAATTTCTGCTGCAGGGATAATAAATGCAAAAAATCTGCAATAGAATTTTTGGTTAAGATTGATTAATGGATCTATTAATTTATTTAGAATTTTTGATTTTCCAATTCCAAAATGAATTTTTACTTTTTCAACTTTGAAATTAATTTTATTATTATTTTTTACTTCATGACTATAATTATTATCCCCCTCAAAATAATTGAATGTAAAAGGAGTGAAAAATCTTACGTGTGTAGGATCGTTATATTGCCCCCATGCTGAATAAAAAGGAGTTCTTATCTTTATTATTGCATTTTTTCTGCATATTCTATGTATATCATTCATTAATGGAATAAAGTTGGTTATATGTTCAAAAATATGGTTTGCTAATATTTCATCTATAGAATCATTTTTGAATGGAATAGGAGTTTTTTCTAAATTCCAAACCACATCAGGATTAACCTGCATAGATGAATCTAAGTTGATATATCCCTTTCTTTTATCATTTCCACAACCAAGATGTAATTTCATTTTATTTTTTTTGCTAAAATAAACCAGTCGCAAAAACCTTTTTTCATAGAATTATTTAATTGTTTTTTTGATTTAAAGATATATTTAAGAAATACATTAATCCATCTTTTTATAATCCATAATAATCCTCCTAAAATATAATATTCTTCTATCTGAAAATTATTATTTTTTAATTTTTGAAATAATTCTTCTTTTGTATAATGATAATGCCTCTCCCCCACAAAAAATTTCCATTTTACCCATGCAGGATCCCAAAATTCAAAGTATTTAATTGATTTTGGAGTGGATAATATTAATCTGCCTCCAATCTTCATTGATTTGTTTATATTTTTTAAGGTTTTTGAGTCATCAGAAACATGTTCCAAAACTTCTGAAAGTATTATCCAATCAAATTTCTTTTTGAATGGAATCTTTTTTGTGACATCCCCCAAAAAAAGCTTATTTTTTATTTTTTTATCTGCCAAAGAAAATCTTTGAGCATTTATATCCATTCCATAAACATTTTTTGATATGTTAGTCAAATTTAAAACTCTTTTGCCGCTCCAGCATCCAATATCCAAAACAAAATCATTCTTTTTTATTTGTTTTTCCCATTTATCTATCATTTTAATATATCAATTATTTTTTTGCTTAATCCTTTTTCTCCATAAGGATTTTTAATTTTTTTAATTTTTATCTGATTGTTTTCTATTTTTTTAATAATTTCTATACTTTTTTTAATATTTAATCTTGTTAAAAAATTAATACCGGTTAATAGCCCCTCTTGTCTTTCTGTTCTTTTTCTTAATATAATGCATGGTTTTTTAAAGATAAGGCTTTCTTCTTGTATACTTCCTCCGTCGGTAATTAAATATTTACAATTTGCAAGAAGAAAAATAAAATTGAAATAATCTGTGAGAGATATAAGTTTTATATTTTTCATCTTTTTTATTTCTCTAACTAATCCAAATTTTTCTATAGATTTAGCAGTATTAGCATGAATAGGCCAAATAGCTTGAATTTTTATTCCGTTTAATATTCTTACAATTTTCTCTAATCTCTCTTTTTTATTAAGATTTTCATGTCGATGAATATTGATTAAAACATATTCTGCCTTATGTTTCTTCATTTTCATTTTTCTTGATTTATTATAAGAAATAAATGCAGAATCAACAATTGTATTTCCAACATTTATTATTTTTTTCTTATTTTTATATTTATTCAAGTTTTTTTCACTTAAATTAGAAACCGCAAATAAGATATCTGAAAAAGAATCACATATTTTTCTTGATATTTCTTCAGGAAAAGGTTCAAATAAATTTCCGCTTCTTAATCCTGCTTCTAAATGAACATTTTTCCATTCTTTTCCATAATTTAATATTTTACTTGAACCTATAGAAGCAGCCGCAGTACTCATTGTATCTCCATGATAAATAACATATTTTGGTTTTATTTTATTTACTAATCTTTTAATTTTCAGAATCATAAATAAAAACCATATCAAAGAATTTCTGTTAACTTTTGACCAGAATTTTGTACTTCGATTAGGTTCTTTACTTAAAATAAAATTTGGTTTTTTAACTCCAAAATTTTCACATGCTTTTTCTAAAGGATGTTGCCCGGTATGAATGAACCAGTAATCTTTTTTTTGTTTTTGTAATTCAAGCATTACTGGTATGCATTTTATAAGTTCAGCTTTTGTTCCTATAACAATTGCTATACGAGAATGATTTTCATTCATTTAATTAAAGATAAATATTATATTTTAAGCTTTATGCATCTGAAAAACTATCTTATTTAGTAAATGTTAAATTATCAAATTCAGCCCAATTTCCAGAAGTTCTTAAAAATTCTTCTTTTGTTAAAATATTTGCAGGATAATCAACTTTCCATATCTTTATTGGTCCTCTAAATCCATTGAAATCCATAAATTCTCCCAAATTAGCGCCCTGTGAATTTAGATTTTCTACAAACGGATCTTGTTGGACATAAGTCAGTTTTATTGTATTATATTCATTCATAGGATCATTTAGAAGATATAATCGTGAGAATAATCCTTTGGAAACTTTTGGAGATAAATAAAGGACTGTTCCAATTTTATCAATATTTAATGTCCCGTCTTCATTTTGTCTCACCTTTGGTATTATTCTTACAACAGCATCTAATCCACCCCCAAAATCCAATAGTTTACCTTCATTATATTCATATCTTATTGGCATACCTATCTGTTTTTGATTGTATATAAAAATTCCCTGAGGTTGAGATATTTTACTTTCATTCTTTTGAACTTCTAAGATTACGGCGGCAAGTATTGCATTATTACGTGGTAAAAATATTTGATTTTCATTTTCTCCATAAATTATATCTTCATCAACAAAAAATCCTCCCCGATAAACTCTAAGACTGCTGAGATTTGTTTCCCTGCTTTGCGAAGAATCTAATGCCATAACCGGAATTTGCGATAATCTATCGTTTCCATTATTATCACTTCCTATTATTGAATAAGCACCATATTTTCCAAGATCTGTTGAATCTATTAAAAGATAAGATACATTATGTGTTTTCATAAAACTAAGAGCAGTTTCAGGATAAGGAGTTGTTAAAACATATCTTCCAATTAAATGATCCCAATAACCAATGAAATGTCCTCCGTCTGTTACAGTTGGCCTTTGACCAATTGTTTGCACCCAATATCCATAATCCCACCAATGAACAAAAACAGAATCACTTGTTGTATTATCTCTTACCCAGGACATTGTTTTTTGCCATTGTTGCTCATATATGCCAGGGACAGTACCTTTTGATTCATAAATAATGCTATTTGAATAATTAATAAAAGTAAGAATCATTATTATTACTAAAGCAGAAAAAATAAGAGTTCCAATTATTTTCTTTGAACTATCGTTTTTATTTTCATTTCTATAATTTAATATTTGCATAAATAAGAAACTAGAGATTAAAGGAACAAAAGGCGATATTATGAAAAGAAGTCTTACAGCCCCCCTCATAGAAACAATGCCCCAAAATGTGAACGCAAGGAGGAGAATATACTCAAAATCTATTTCTTTGAAATCCTGAATAGTTTTTTCATCTTTCTTTATGTGCGCTTTAGAGATTATATACAATAATATTAAAACAAAAATTAACAAAGTCCCAAGATAAAAAAATTTGGATAAAAAGTTTTCACCGTTTAAGATGCTTGTCGGTGAATACTTGCTAAAAACAAAACCAAGAATGAATAAAATAAAAAATCCATTCAGAATTTTTTTATTTTTTGAATTAAATCTTTTAACTGCATTATAAAATATTACAATAATGCCTGCAATAAATATCCATAAAAGATAACCAAAATTCCCAAGAATTTCCAAGAAATATGGAATTTTATTCTCGGCAACAGTTAATCCAACTCTCTCTCTTCCAAAAGGATATAATAATTTTTCAAAAATATCTTTTAAAGAATTAATTAAAAAAGTGCTGTCAAAAATCAAAAGAATAATTCCTATTATTAAAGTAACTAAGGGTTTTGGAAGATTAATTTTTTCTAATTTTATTTTTTCTTTTAATTTTGTATCAAATAAAATAAAATCAACTATTAATATAAATAAAACAAATATACCAAAACCAGTATCACTAATACCCAATATAAGGGATTTTAGATTTTTTACTTGCAGAAACATTATTAATAAAGAAGGAATCAACCAAGAAGAAAATATTATTTTATTTTTTATATTTGCTTTTTGAAAAAAGAAAATTAAGAGACTGAAAAGCCCTATAATCATATAAATATATCTGTATCCTCCCCAGCTCCATGACATCAATCCTGTGAAGATACCGGCTAAAATTCCATATATTATCATCCTTTTTTTCACTTGTTCTTTCCATGCCATAGTAAAAAATAAAAATGCAAACCAAAACCAAGCCATTCCTAAACTTTCAATTTCAGGAACTCCTGCAACTGTTCGATGTAACATAGCTGGCATAAAGATATAAAATAAAGTTGTGATTATAGCACATGTCCATGATTTTTCATTTGAGAATTTTGAAGACGTCAGAACTTTTGTAAATAATAAAAATCCAATTGCAGAAATCGCGAATAATATCGCAGGAATAATAATTGCAGCGTAGGTTAATGAATAATTGCCGAAAATATTGATTATTTTATAAAGATAAAAGATAAACCAAGGCATTAAACTCTGATAAGCATAATTTGGTGCTCCAAGAGGCACATATCTCATTATATCTGGATTTTTAAGAGCCCCATTATTTATATCCTCTGCAAGCCTAAGATAAAGATAAGGATCAAGATCTGGTGCCAGTGTCCAATCTCCTGTAGTTATGTCTTTTAATCCAGTAATATTGTAAGTTCTAATAGTAAATGTAGCAAACAAAAGCCAAAGAATTAATGGGATAAACATCCATTTAAATTTACCAAAATAAGCGCAAATAGTGGACATTGCAAGGGCAATAGTTAAGGCTAATAATAAAGTCGCTGAAAAAATTGATAAAAATTGATTTAATATCGAAATTCCTATGTTTATTTTAAGGACGCTTATGCAACTAAGCACCAACGAAATAATGAACAATGTAAAAAAAATTTTTGTTTGATAATTGGGAAAGAATTTTCTAACATTAATTCTTATTGAATTATCTCCGCCTTTTTCTTCCATCAAAACCTTAAGAAAATCTCATTTAAAAGCTTTAGTTTATTCTAAAGAAATAATAATATTCCAAGAATTATTACAAGAATCTGAAAGAAATTTATAAGATAAACTACCTCATTTTCGTAAACTTTTTTATTTCTTTTGACCTTTTTTAATAAAAATATTGCGAGATGTTCTAATCCATAAATTTTGTTGTATGGCATTTCAAGACTTCCATCAAAATTTGGCTTGCCAAAACTTTGCTTCTTAAGCCCTCCCCTTAATTTTAAAATTGTTTCAAGAATGTAAGGTAGGAAAAATATTATTGCTATTTTCTCTATGTTGCCAAGTATAGCAATTCCTGCTATTAAAGCTCCAACAGAATAAGTCATAACATCTCCAGGAAAAACTTTTGCAGGAAATCTATTAAATATATAAAATGCAAAAAGAGAGGCAATCATACAAAGAGATATAATAGTAAGCCAAGAGTTTCCAGTTAAATAGGTAACATAAGCCAATGCTGAGAGAATTATTATTCCCTGACTTGCCTCAAGCCCATTATATCCTGCTAAAAAATTAAATGTTGTTGTTGCCCCTAAAATTCCTATTGGAATTATCAATAGCGGATAGATAAGCCCCAGATTAGTATCTCCAATAAAAGGAAGAATTATATTGGAATTTCCTACATTTATTACCATTAAAGGAATTGCTGCAAATAATACAATTAATATTCTAGATCTTATTGATAAACCTCCATGTTGCCAACCAAATAAATCATCGGTAAGTCCTACAATGCAACTTAAAAGAACTACTAAAATAAGAGAGAAGATATAACTATTTATTATTCCGTCATTTTGAAAATAAAAAGTTTTTATTGCAATATATAATAAAACACCAATAATAAATCCAAAAACAACAATAAGCCCACCAGAACCAGCAACATTTTTCAATTGTTTTGGCTTATTCATATCCTCCCAAACTAATCCTATTTGCTTTGCTTTTTTTATCCAAAAAGGCATTACTAAAAAAGTGCAGAAAAAACTTATAAAGATAGCAGTCAAAAGGATTGATTCAACCATTACTATAAAAATCATTTCCTGCTTTTAAATTTAATGAACTAAAATTTCATTAGAATAATCCAATCTATAATTTATTTAAGCAATAGCGGGGTTATATAAACTTCTAAAAGTGCGGCAAATATTAAAATTAATATTGAGATAAACAACAGAATTAAAACATTTTCTAATACTCTAAAGAATAATTTATTCTTTATTCCATGTCTCATTATTCCGGTTCCAAACATGCCTCCTGCAAGAGCAGCTATGAAATAAGCAGTTATTTCGGGAAATCCGTGAACAAGATATCTTAATAATCCAAGCGGCACATCTGCAAGATTATATCTTGTGAATATGCCTATTGCTGCAGAGATTACGCTAGCATTCCACGCAAGAACAAAAATCGCTCCGGCACCAAAAATAAGAGAAAATATTATTGTAAAAATTAATACGTATATATTATTTTCAATAATTGAAAGCAATCTTCCGCTTGCTGTCGAAGAACCATGAATAGCAATCGTTTTTCCAGTAAAGCTATATAATTCAATACATTTTTCTATATTTCCTGGACTGTTTATCATACAATAAGTTTCAACTTGTGCATTGAAAAGATTTGAACTTCCAAGAACAATATTCCAAAATGAAAATGCAACAACAAATCCAAAGAAAAGCCAGATGAAAGCATATATAGCATCACTGTGCGCCCTCCATACACTGAAAAATCCTTCAATATGTTCGTCTTGTTCTTCTTCTGATTTAATCAGATAATACATGAATGGCAAAGAGAACATAACACAAAAAGTTACAACAATAATGCCAGAATATTCAGATAAAACAACATCTTTTGCAAAAAATAATTTTACAAGAAGCAGGGAAAGTGACGCATAAACTAATCCAATAAAAAACATCTTCCATTCGCCTTTTTCAAGCCTTCTTGGATTTATTAAAGATTCAAGCATTTTATTAATAAAAAAAGAGAATTTTTAAACTTTCTTGAATTTTATCTTATATGAGAAAAAAAGAGATTTTCAATAAAATTATAAAAGATATAAAAAAAGTTAAAATTCAGGGTGCTAAAAATATTGCAAAAAAAGCACTTTACGCTTATTTCTTAATTCCAACTAAAAAATCCAAAAAAGTTCTTATTTCAACAAGGCCGACAGAACCTATGATGAAGAGAGTTTTAGAGATGGCAGAAAAGAAAGAAGGTTCATATCAGAAAATTTTAAAACACTTTGATTTAGCCCAGAAAAAAATAAATGATTATGTTTTTAAAATAATAAAAAATAATGAGATTATTTTCACACATTGTCATTCAACAAATGTTGTTCAATCATTAATATATGCAAAAAGAAAAGGTAAAAAATTTGAGATTTATAATACAGAAACGCGTCCATTGTTTCAGGGAAGAAAAACAGCGGTTGAATTGAAGAAAGCAGGAATAAAAGTAACAATGTTTGTTGATTCAGCCAGTGCTTTGGCAATTGAAAAAGAGAATAATAAGGATAAAATTTATTCAGATAAAATCTTCATTGGTGCCGATGCTTTATTGCCAAACGGAATTATAAATAAAATAGGAAGCAATATGATTGCTGAATTGGCTAAAATTCATAAAATTCCGTTTTATATCGTCGCAGATTCATGGAAATATACTAAAGAAAAAATTCCCATTGAAAACAGAAAACTTAATGAAATATGGAATTCTGCTCCTGCAAAAATAAAAATAAAAAATCCCGCATTTGAATTTGTTCCAAAAAAATATATCACCGCAATTGTTTCCGAGCACGGAATTTTGAAATACGAGAATTTTGTTAAAAAAATGATGAAAGAATAGGTTATTCTTCCTTTCCCTGAGCTTCAATAATCATCCTTGTCATTTCATTGCTCAGATTTTCCAATGAAAAATTAAGTTCTTCTTTTATTTTTTCAAGTTTCTTAATCTGTTCGCCGATTAATTTTTTTGTTGATTCTATATCTTTTTTTACAAGATTTCCTCCGCCAATGTCAACAATCAAATCTTCAGATAATAATTTTGTGCGAACAAAAATATTTTTTCCAATTGGAGATAAAATTTCACTGCCTTCTTTTTCTTTAAGTTCATCAAGCCCCAAAATTAATGCATTTATTTCAAGTATATTTCTTTCAATTATTTCTATTTGTTGTTGCATTTGTCTTATTTGTTGCTCAAAAATGCTAAATTTAATCATCATTTCATTAGAAGAAACTCCATGTTTTTCATCTTCGTTTTTTTCGGTTTTCATTAAAAATCCTAATCAGACAACCTTTAAAATCTTTCTAAATATGCTGCTAAAAACTATTGAAAAGATAAGATAAAATATCAACCATCCCATTATTCCAAAAAATTTAGGACTTCCAATTGATATAAAGAAATCATTGAACCATCTAAAAAATAAAATGAAAGGAATTCCAGTGAATATCAATGCTCTCATGCTTAACTTCATCATCGGCATTGCAAATTTCATGCTTTCTTTTTGTATTTCCATCATCTTTTCCGGATTGTCGCGAAATTTCTTAGCTTCCTCGTTCAATCTTTTCTGCTCATTTTTCATTTCTTTTAATGTCTTCTGATCTGTAGCATATTTTTGAATTATTGTTATAAGAAGAGAAAGAAAAGCTACTATTATCATCATTCCCCAAGTAACATTCCAGTTAAGAAGCACACCGGCTGTTGGATTTAAAATAGCATGAACTGTGTTTTTTATGAATTCAAGAGTATCCCACAAAAATGCGATAATCAGAGAAGCAATCATCACGATTATTATCGGCGTAAAACTTCCTCCACTACCAGTTTTTCCTGAAGTTTCCATTTTAATGAAATGTGAAATTAGTTTTTAAATTCTAGCTTCCGAAGAACTTTCTCATAGAAGGATTCATGTCCATCATGTGTTGATGAGCAATATTTTGGTAGAATTGATACATTATCATTATCACCAGAAGAATTGCTGTTCCAGATACCAATGCCCCAAGTAGATCTGTAATCGCCGCGAGTATTCCTACCGCAATTCCTCCCATTACTGTTAACGGCATTATATATCTATCAAGTATGCTTTCTAAAATTCTTTCATCTTGTCTAAAGCCAGAGATTTGAAGTCCAGATGCTGACAATTTGTGTGCCTGCGATTTTGCATCTTGTCCAGATGTTTTTACCCAGAATATTGCAAATAGAGTTGAGAAAAATACAAAGAAAATTATATGAGTTAAACCCTGAAGAAGATAAATTGGAAGAAAACCGCCCCTAATTATCAATTCAAGAAGATTTGTATTTCCTATCCAGAATGCCAAGCCAGATACAGGCTGTCCATTTACAAAACTTCCAAGCCATGTAAAGTAAGATGCAAATTTGCCAATTCCTGTGCATGCTCCAGCAAGGCAAGATGCTGTGGCGTTCTCCATTATTCCTCCAAGAAGTTGAATGTTAGCAACAAGTGCTGCTGCCAATATGACTGGAATGTTTGATGTATAAAAAAATGCAAGAGGCCATTTCATTGCATATCCCCTTATTCTTCCAGATGAAAGAGGAATTTCAACTTTCAATGATTGCGCCCATATAACAATCAGGAATATGACTATCGTCGCTATAATCGCAGCTGAAGCTGAAATAAATTCAACAGGATATTTGTTTATCAATGATTGTATAACTACAAGAACTTTTCCTGAACAAGCTGTTTCTTTGAAATCAAGAAGACAGTTTCTTCCCTGTTGATCTATAAATTGGAAAGCACTTGTAATTAATCTCCAGCTTACTCCTGCTGCAATAAACATGCTGACTCCTGAGCCAAATCCCCATTTTAACATTACATCGTCCATGTAAAATATAGCTATTCCTCCGAGAATAAGCTGGAAAATAAGCAGTGGAGCAAATCCCGGCGCTGCCTGCAATCCCTGCATCAAAACATAAACAAGCGATTCAAATATTATGAAGAACAATACCAGTATTTTCTGCAGTCCCTGATAAAATTTTTTTCCTTCTTCATTTGTTATATCTATATTAAGAATTCCAGAACCTATTAATAATTGCAATATAATTGAAGCCATAACTATCGGACCTATTCCAAGGGAAATTAAGCTTCCAAAATCTGTTCCAAGAATTATTGCAAGATACTCAAATCTTTCAAGAGCATTTTCGCTTAATCCATAGAGAGGAATATTTGCAAGAATAAAAAAAGCTCCAAGAATTACAAGAGTCCATTTTAACTTTACATTAAAACTCAGCTTTTTTTCATCCGGTTTTTTAACTTCCGGAATTAAGCCGAATATATTTCTTAAATCAACCATTTTTGATTATGATTTCTCCGCCAGCTTTTTTCACTTTTTCTATTGCGGATGATGAAGCTTCCAGTGCTTTTATAATTAACTTATCTTTAATTTCTCCGTCGCCAAGAATTTTATAATTTTTCAGATTAATCTCTATTCCATCTTTATTTTTTTTAGCAATTCCTTTTTTAAGATAAGTATGAAGATTTGCTTGAACATCTGAAAGATTAATTCTTTTTCTTTTGTCTCTCTCTGTTTTTTTGCTTGTTATCCCCTGTTTTCCGAAATATTCATTTCCATATAATTTTAGAACCAGAGTTTTTTTCTGGTCAGCTCTTTTTCCAGAGCCAGCCATTCCTTTTCCCCCCCTATGCCCTGATTTTTTATGTTTCTTTCTAAATCCCCATCCATGGCTTCCAGCACCTCTGCCGTGCATTCTTGATGATTTTCGTCTTTTCTTAAATTTCATTTTATATTCTTTCTTTTTTTAATCTTTCATTTGCAAATTTTTTTTCCAATCCTTTTAATTCTTTTGCAATAAATTCATTTATGATTAACTTTTTACCTTCTCTTTTGAAATCTTTTAAATAATATGCCCAGATTGTTTCATTTTTCCCTCTTTGTATAACCTCTTCTCTTTTATTCCCATCTATACTCTTAATTCCAACATAAAGTGCTTTATTTCCCACATAACCTATATTCAATTCGAAGATTTCTCCATATTTTAAAGAAGATTCATTTCTTTCCATTATAACATCCTCTCTATAAGTTCATTTATTTTGTTTCCATGATTTCCAAGCACTCCTTTTGGAAAATGCATTTTTGTTTTTATTCCGCCTATTGGAGGATGCAATCGAAAAAATCCGGGATTGTCTTTCTTACCTCTTTTTTCTTTCAATTTTTTAAGAGTTTCATCTTTTATATCTCCAAAAGCAACAAAATTCTTTATTTTTTCAATCATTCCTTCTTGTTCTTTATTTGGATTTAGGACAATACAGCTGTATTTCCTTCTAAGTTTAAGTCTGTTAAATGTTTCTCTTATATCTTTGCTAAGATCCACGTCTCCAGTTATTCTTATTACCGCTATCATTTGGCATTCTCCTTATTTGTTTTTTTTAAAGCATCTATGCATGCCTTGACTATATTAAAGCTTGTTCTTTTGTTTCCGAATGTTTTACTGTAAACATCTTTTATTCCAACAAGTTTTAAAACTTTCTTAAGTTCATTTGCAACAACAAGTCCTGTTCCTTGTGGAGCAGGCATTAATGTTATTCGAACTCCGCCGGCCCTTCCATCAATAACGAAGGGAATTGTATGGAGTTCATTGCATGAACAATCAAAACTAGAGCATCCCCTTTCAACACGAAATATATTCAATTTTGCTTTTCTTATCGATTTATCTCTTGCCGGAAGAGTTTCTTTTGCTTTTCCAGAACCAACTCCAACATGTCCTTCTTCGTCTCCAATCACGGCCATTGTTGAGAAGCTAGGAATATTTCCTTCTTGAGTTTTTCTTTGTGTTTGTCTCCATGCCCTTCTTTTTCCGCCGCCAAATTTTCCTTTTGATTGTCCTATAGATATTAAATCAGATTTTACATTAAGCAATGCGTCAATAATTTCTGGCTCAAGTATTTTTATTTTTTTATCTAAAATCTCGTCAATATCTTTTATTTTTCCTATTTTTACATTTTTTCCTAATTTTGTTTTTGGTTCCCATTCAGATATTATTTGTTCTCTTGTTTTTTCTCCTCTTCTTAATTTTACAACTTCTTGCTCTTCTATTTTTTCCTTTTCTTCAAGTTCTTTTATCAATTCTTTTTTTTCTTCTTTTTCTTCAATTTCTTCTTTTTCAATTTCCTCTTTAAGCATTTCTTCTGTTATTTCTTTTATTTTTACTGATTTTTCAAGAGCTTTCTCGTCTGAAAATTCTTTATGTGCACTAACTGTTTTCTTCACATTCTTCATTTCTTCTGTTTTTATCATTTTATTTGATTATTTTTGATTTAATTTGCTCAAAAGGAATTTTATTTTTAAGATGCTCTCCTCTTATTCTGTTTTCATCTGGAAAAATTCCTTCATTATATTTTAGATTTATTCCGGAATCTATTAATCCCTTAATAAAAGCATATAATTTTGATTTATGCACATTTCTTATCATTCCAATATCTATTATGGGATTATTTTTTTTATCAGAAATTTTTTTACTCATTAAAATTCCCAATAAATAAGCAGCAGTCACTGACTTTAAACTTCCTCTTGCTTTCTCTGGCCAGCCATAATTCAAAAGAATCTTTGTTGTAAGTCCATTTTTAATCATATCTTTTGCTTCTTTGCTGATGATGTATTGAGCAATAAGATATCTGTTTGTTTTTCGGAAAACTATTCTAGGGCTTCCGCTTTTCAAAAGATTTATTCTTTTTGAATAATCTGTTTTTCTTTCTCTTCTTCTTCGTTTATTTATTTTTTTCATTTTACTGAATTTTTATTTTTTTAAGAGATTATCCAAATATCCCTTTATATCTGATTTATTTCTAAATTCTCTATTTTTTATTTTTTTTCGAATTATTTTCAATTGTTCATCCGAAATCTTTTTTATTTTTGAAGTTTCTTCAACTTGTTTTCTTAATTTTCTTGTTAATGCAATATATTCTCTTTTTCTTTTTCTTATTTTTTTTCTTATGTTTCCGATGCTTTTTCTTTTTTTTCTTCCTATTTGTTTTTTTCTTCCAATAATTTGTTTTATTTTTATTGCTCCGCTTTCGTATAAATCACGTATATCTTGTTTTGTTATCGCTTCCTTAATCTCGTCTAATCTAGTTTGCACAAAAATTATTTTTTCTTTTCCAACCTTTAATGTTTTCGCAGCCAGTATTTTTTTCTTTCTTAGATTCATTTTATTTATTTATTTTTTCCTCGAGTTTTCTTTCTTTTAATTTATTATTTTTAAGATATTTTTCCATATTAAGATTATATAGAATTATTCCGCTTTCTTTAGCTTTGGCAATTATCTCTATTTTTTTCTTTTTTCCAATTTTTCCAATTTTTCCAACTTCATTTTTTTTCATTTTGGAAAGGTCATTTAAACTTCTGATTAAAAATATTTTTTTTCCTTCTATTTTCCCTCTTTCTTCATTGTTTTTTTTATAGCCAATTTTTACAATTGCAGAATATCCTCTTCTTTTCTCTCTCATTTTATTATGCCTTCCTTTTGGTTTTCTCCAAATCTGTTTTTTTCTTCTATTTCTTCCAAGTCGAGAATACTGAACTGTGTTTCTTCTTAGAAATTTTTTCATGCTATCTGCCTCCCATTCTTTTCAATTATAAATATGCCGTCCTGAAAAACTCTTCTGTCTCTTAATCTTATTCTAGTAGCTGTTTCAAAGTTTGCTGCTGCTTGCCCCGCAAGTTCTTTATTATATGATTTTATTGATATCATATCTTTTTCAACATTAATATCAACTCCTTCCGGAATTTTTACTTTTCTTGGAATTTTTTCTCCAAGGAAATTCTTTATTATTCCTTCATTACCCTTGATTTCAACAGTAAATGGAAAGTGATTGTAGCATATTTTTAATTTATAATTGAATTTTTTTTGAACTCCTTCAATCATGTTTTTGATATGAGCTTTTATCGTATTTATTCTTTTTTTCTCATTTTTTGTTGCTTTTTTATTTCCAATTATAATTTTATTATCTTTTTTTTCAAAGATTAATCCATTAACATTAAATATTCTGGAATTTTCACCCTCTACTCCGCTTATTTTTAACAAGTTTCCATTTATTGTTGCATCAATCTTTTCTGGAATTTCTATTTCAGCAATAATTTCCTTTTTCATTTTAGTAGAAATAAGCTATCAAGCTTCCTCCAGTTCCTTCTTCTATGGCCTCTTCATGAGTTAAAAGACCCTTATTTGTTGAAATAATTATTGTGCCGATGTTTCTTGCAGGAAGGAATCTTCTTCTATATTTCTCTATTTGTAATTTATTAACTGTAAATCGAGGTTTTATTGCTCTGCATTCTGAAAATTTTCCAAGAGTTATCTCTACACTTTTCTTTTGAATATTTATTTTATATTTCTTTATTGCTTCTTTTTGTTTCATTATTTTCAATATTTCTATCAGAAGATTTGATATTCTTTTTATTTCTACTTCTATTTTTCCAGATTTCTGCGCATTCTTCATTGAATTCAAAGCATCTGAAACTACATCTTGTGACATTTTATTTCTATTTTTTATTTATTATGAGTATTTTTTAAACCCTATTTCCTCCGCTATTTCTCTAAAACAATGTCTGCATAAATTCAAACCATATGAACGAATATGGGCACCAAATCTGCCGCATCTTTCACATTTTTGTCTTGCTATTCCAGTAGTTCTTTCTTTTGGTTTATTATGCTTCAAAAATCTTTGCGCTTTTGCAGGTTTTTTCTCAATCTGTTTCAATATTTTTTTCCAATCGCTTGCTGTCATTTTAATCAATAAATTTAGTATTAAATTTTTCCTCCATAAATTTAATTATTTCTTCTTTGCTTATTCGATGTCTTCGAGGTATTCTGCTTCTTTTTATTTTTTTAAGCATAATTCTTTTTCCTGTTCTTTTGAATACAATTGTAACATCCAATCCCATTATTCCAATATCTCTTTGATATTCTGCCCCGGGAATTTCTATATATTCTTTTATTCCAAATGAAAATCCATTTTCTGCTACCTGACTTTTTTTAATTGTATTATCTATGCTGGATAAAAGTTTTTTCAAAATTTCTCCATTGTCTTTTCTTATTGTAACAATTGCACCAACAAATAAACCTGGTTTTACTCCCAATTCAGGAATTCTTTTTGCAGATTTTCTTTTGCTTGGAGTTTTATTAGTTAAAAATTTCAAAAGTTTAAAACCCTTTTCTAGTTTCTCTCCTGTTCCGCCAATTCCAAGAATAATCTTTTCTATTTTTATCTCTTTCATTACATTTGAATTATTTGATATTTTATTTTTCATTTTGTTTTTTATTCTATAACAATTAATTGTTTAATTAAGACATTTATATTTGAATTATCACATTTTAAATTAACCATTTTTTTTGTTTTATCTATTTTTTGAATTATTCCTCTTTCTCCGGCATGTTTTCCGGAAAATATAAGCACTTTTGAATTTTCTTTCAGCAAAAAGCATTTTTCCATCTTTTTTTCTTTTAAATTAATTAAAACCGAGTCATTTACATTGCATTTTATTTCTGAAATAAAGTTTCTTCCATCGCTTAAATTAATCTGTGTTTTTTTTCCGGAAAGAACTTTTTTATCAATTATTTTTGCTATTTTGAAATTATTTTCTTTTTCATTTATCTCTTCTGCTTCAAATTTTCCTGTTTTTGTTAAATTTATTCTATAACTTTTTTTTAAAGGAATAATTTGCAGAGTATCAAATAAATAAAGCCCTATTTTTTCATCTTTAATTTTTTTGGAATTGACAAGAATCTGGTTTTCATGTAAACTTCTCTTAACTTCTCTTCTATTTTGAGCTATCTTGAGAATATCTCTTAATATGATTAACAAAGGAATGCTGTTTGATAATTTTGACATTGGTTTAACTACGTAAACTGTTCTCTTTCTTGATATTGGCCAGTTTTTAGGTACTTCCTGTCTTTTCAAATGGCTCATTTTTTCTTTCCTCCAGTTTCATTTTTGTTTAATTTATTTTCTTTTTCTGATTTTTCATTTTCTTTTACTGTAAGATTTTTCTCTCTATTTTTGTCTTCTAAATTCATTTCAATTATCTGAAGATTGGATGGGTAAATTTTTACATCTACTTTTGAGCCGTCTCTTTTCTTTCTCTGAATTCCCTCAATAGTAACTTTTCCAATTTTTAGGAAAACATTTGTTATCTTTCCTTCCTTCTTCTTAAATTCTCCTTTTCTTATTCTTACTTTATCTCCCTTTCTTATTTGAACATTTCTTTTTCCATATTTTTTCTTTAATTCATTAGACAATAGGACCCTTAAAAAATTCTTTTTGATATGCAATGGAGCGTTTGCTAGATATTTTCTCTTCTTTCTAATCTGGCTGCTTCCTTTCCATTTAGTTGAAAATTTTTTTTCCATTTTATTTTTAATATACTATTGTTGCCAATTTAGCTACTGCAGGCCATCTTTCCATTACTTCTCTTGCAACAGGTCCCTTTATCTGAGTTCCCTTTGGATTTCCTTTTTCGTCTTTTAATACAGCAACAGCATTATCTTCAAATGCAACTCTTTCTCCATTAAGTCTTCTATAAGGTTTCTTTTGCCTTATTATCACTGCATCAAATACTTTTCCTTTCATGTCTGGCTCTCCTTTTCTAACACTGACTTTTACCCAATCAGATATTTTTGCAAAAGATTGTCTTCCTTTTGTTCCTTTTCCGCCTTTTATTGAAACAAGTCTTACAATTTTTGCTCCACTATTATCTGAAGCCACCATTACTGCTCCAATATTTAATGCTCTTGTTGCTTTGGCGCTTATTGCTTTCATTTGATATATCTCCTATAGCGAATGAATGAAAATCTTTGATTTGCTTTCATTTTATTTTAATCTCCGCATTCCTTATTTTATTTATGACGACAAAATGTATTATTTTGCTTAATGGACGACACTCTTGAACTTCTATATAATCTCCAATATTTATTTCATTTTTCATGCAATTTGGAAGCCTTGCATGTATCTTTGTTGTAGATTTTTTATATCTTTCATATTTTCTAATATAAATTGTTCTTTCAAATTCAATAACCACCCTTCTATCAAATTTTTTTATAACCTCCCCCTTAAAAATTCTTCCGCGTGTTTTTAGATTTCCGTGCCTATTACAATCTCTGTCAGAACATGAAATTGGAGCTTCAGCTAACTGTTTTTTTGATACTTTTATTTCTGTTTTTTCGTTTTTCTTTTTCATTTTTTATGTGTTTTTGTTTAGTCTATGGATTCTCTCTCAAAACCAAGCTTTACAAGGATTTCCTTTATCTTTTTTGTGTGATCTCCCTGCAGCTCTATAATGCCGCCCTTGTACGTCCCTCCGCATGCAAGCTCGTTTTTCAACGCCTTTGCGATGCTTTTGACGTCAATTCCTGCGTCGAATCCTGTAACAACAGTTACTATCTTTCCATACGTCTTTTTTTCTGTTGTTATCTTTATCTTTTGCGAACTCTTTACTATCTGTTCGCATACACATGCTTGCTTAGGCAAGCCACATTTTGGACATATTTCCATGTTTTGTGTTGAGTGTAAACATTTTTGCAATCATTTTTTTCAGATTTTTTACTTTTGAACTTCCGGCCTTTTGATTTTCTGCTCTTGATTTTATTAATTCCATTTTTAATTCTTTTATTTTAATTTCTTTATCTTTCTTGTCCATTTTTTCTATATCCTTGAATTTTAACGTTGCCATTTTAATTTATTCTTTTATTTGATTTTCTTGAAGTTTTTTTAATTTCTTTATCTTTCTCTTCATTTTTTTGTATATTTTCAGATAATTTTCTCATCAATTCTTCATTTACTTCTATTTTGTCTTTTAATTCAACTTCAGGAGAAAGTATTCCTACTTTTACTCCAATAACTCCTGGTCTAGTCATTGCTATTGATTGTGCTCTATCAACTACTTTTGCACTGTCTCCTGTTTTTTTAAGATATCCCTGAGCAAATCTCCAGCTTTTTGCTCTTGAGCTTGGAAGTTTTCCACTAAGTCTTATTTCTCCACCAAGAGCTCCAGCGTCTATTATTTTCTGAAGTGCTTTATAAGCTACGACTTTGAATTTCAATGGCCCGAATTTTTCTAATCCAATAGCAATTTCATCTGCCATTAATTGAGCATCAAATTCAGGTTTTTTTATTTCATCTATTTCAATGTGCGGATTTTCAAGTTTGAATTTATTTTTCAAAACATTTGTTAATTCAGATATTTTTTCTCCTCTTTTTCCTATCACCAGCCCCGGTTTGTTTGTTGAGATAATTATTTTTTCTCCAATCGGCGTATATTCTATTTTAACTCGACTTACTTTTCCCTTTCCAAGAGAATTTTTTATGTATTCTCTAACAGCAAATTCTTCTTTCTTGAATTTAACTACATTTTTTTCTTCCATTTTATTTGTTTTTTTCTCCTTTTTCTTTTTTTTCTCTTGCAAATATTGTCACATTTGTTCTTTTTTTTCTAACTCTTCCAAATCTTCCATAAGGTCTTGATGCAAAATTTGCGCAAACCTCATAAATTACCGGATTATTTATTTCATTTACATTTGCATTAGCATTTAAATTCTTCAATAATCTTATAAATTCTCGAATTGAATTTCTGGGATATCTTCCAGACATTATTTTTCCTTTTCTATGTGCTATTTCTCCTTTCATTGGAAGAGGTTTTTTATGAAGCAGTATCTCTTCAAGTTCTTTAATAGCTGCATTTATTTCTTTGAATTTTATGAATCTGCCTATTGCAAATGACTGCTTGCTTGAAATTGGCAATCCTATTCCGTTTACAACAGCTTCGGTTTTTGGAATTTTTTTAACCAGGAGTTTTGCTGTTTCTTTTTTTATGTCTTCATTATTCTCTTTTTTGACTTCTAATTTGGATTCCTCAACTATTTTTTGCTTATTATTTTGTAGATTTTTATTTAGATTTTCAGTTCTCTTATTATTCTTTGTATTTCTCTGTTCTGGATTGTAATTTTTTTCTGTCATTTTTTATTTTTTAGCTTTTGCCTTTGAACCCTTGGTTGCTCCTATTCCTGCTGTTCCATGAGAAACTCTTTTTCTTGTAGGCGCAAATTCTCCAAGCCGGTGTCCAAGCATATCTCCCGTTATTTCTATAGGAATAAAATTATGTCCATCATAAATTTGTATTTTTAATCCAACCATTCCAGGAACAATTATTAAGTCTCGCTTATGCGTCCTTAATTTCTTATCCTTCAGGATTTTCTTTTTTGTTCTGCTTACAAATTTTTCAATATCCTGAAACTGACGAAGAACACTTCTTCTTTGTCCCGCTTTCAAATATCTTGCAAATTCCCGAACATCAAGAGCTTTTAGCTCGTCAAGTGTTTTTCCGCGATATGTAAATTCTTTTCTTTTTAATTCCATTTTATCTCTTTCCGGTCCTCCTTGGGCTTAATAATCCGACTCTTCTTCCAGGTGGAGCATTTCTTTTTGCTATCTTGCTTTTTATTCTCTTACCTCTTCCAGAACCAAATGGATGATCAACAACATTCATTTTTACAGCAGAAGTTCTTGGCCACAATTTTCCTCTTGCTTTCTTTATATGGTGCCTTTTTCCTGCTTTGACTATTGGCTTTTCAAGTCTTCCAGAACCCGCAATAACTCCAATGGTTGCTCGGCAATTTGGATTGAAAGCTCTCTCTTTCTTCGATGGCATCAATATTCTTATCTCATTTTCAAAAATTCTGTTTACCGTTGCTGAACTGCCGCCGGTTTTTATAAAAATTCCACCGTCTCCCGGCTGCGATTCTATATTATAAATAGAAGTTTTTATTGGAATTTCTCCTATTTTTAATATATTTCCGTCTTTTATTTCATTTCCTTCAAAGAATATTTTTTGCCCCTCTACCATTCCTTTGCATGCCGGTATATAGAATATTCCTTTTTCATATTTTATTTTTGCAAGCGGAGCGCTGTGAGCAGGAGAGTTTATCAATTGAACAACCAAGCCATTTCCCTTTAATTCAGTTGGATATTTTATTTTATATCGATATGCTTTTCTTTTTACTCTGTAGGTAAAGCTTCCATGTCCTCTTGCTTGTGATATTATTCTTTTTCCCATGTTATTTTATATCAATCCCAATTTCGTAGCCACATCAATGGCGGGAAATTTTTTCTTTAATTTAACATAAGCGATTTTTTTGTTTCCTTTATTCATAATTCTTATTTTTTCTATTTTTACTTCAAATAAATCTTCTATTTCTTTTCTCAAATTAGGTTTTGACATATTTCTTTCTGTTTCAAATGTCAAAACATTCTGGCTCTCAATTAACATTATTGCTTTTTCTGTTGCTAATGGTTTCATTTTTTATTATTTTCCTCAAATTTCTTTCCTTCCAATTTTTCTTTTAAATCGTTTATTGCTTTTTCAGTATAAATAACCAATCTTCCTGCTCCGCCTTTTGCTAAATCAGCAACGCTTACATTATCTACTGTTTTAAAATCAACAATTTGGCTTTTTATTTTCTCTCCTTTTCCAAGCAAAATCAATGCACCGGCAGTGCTTTTATATTTTCTGCCTCTTTTCTTTCCTTTTCCGCTTCGAATGTTTTTTGTTTTTATTGCAATGTCAAAGAGCTTTTCTCCAAGTATTTTTTTAAGGCTGGACAAAAATTCTTTTGTTTTCAAAGAAGTCAATTTATTTTCTACAATAAAAGGTAATCCGCTTATTTTCTCTCCTCTAATTCTCTCATATCTTCTTTCCATTATTCTTTCATTTGCTGTTGCGCTTAATGCAGATTCAAATGCGAATTTCATTTCTTTCTTGTTTATTCTAGCTTTATTTTGCATTGAAAGTATTTTAGGAGGATGAGCTCTTCTTCCACCAACCGCGAAAGGAATTTCTGCAGCAATCCAATTAAATTGCGAACCGCTTCTCGACATAGTTTTTCTTGGAACTCTTGATCTTCCTCTTCCATAACCGCTTCTCCAAACATGTCTTCTATGCACAATTCTTCCGCTTGCAGAATGCTGTCTTCCAGCCATTAAATATGGTGAATAAGGCTGACGAATCTTTTTAGCCTCAATAACTCTTGCAATTAAGTCTTCCCGAACACTCTTAAAAAATGCTGAAGGAAGTTCTAGAGTTTTTGTTTTCTTTCCGTTTATATCTAAAATTTCTACTTTGTTTGTCATTTCATCTCAACTCCAAAAATTCAAACTTCTTCTTTAATTGTTTTTTGCTTGCTCTTAATGGATATGTCATTAATAACTGTCTTTTTGAAGGACCCTGTATTGAACCCCTTAAAATAAGATAATCTGTTTTTACATCTCCGTAATTAGATAATCCGCTGTGACCAAACTCTTCTGCTTTTCCAATTGCAATTATTTTATTATTATAAACAACACGTGTGAACATTCCAAGTTGTCCTGCCATTGGAACTCTAAATGTAACTCTTGCAGGATGCCATGGCCCAAGGCTTCCAGGTTTTCTTCTTCCCTTCTCGCTTTTATGCTGTTTTAATGTTATTCCAAATCTTTGTACAGGTCCAGATAGCCCCTTTCCTTTTGTCAATCCCCTTATATCAACAATTTGTCCGTTCTCAAAAATTTCAGAAATCGAAATATCTTTGGATAATTTTTCTTTTATATAATTTAACTTTTCTTCATTATTTCCGGAAATTGCCAGTTCAATAATATCCGGAGTTTTCTTAAGATTTGTTTTTTTAACTTGAGAATAAACAATTATCCTTATATCATCGTAATTATTTGCATTTTCTGAGTTAATATCTCCATCTTTTCCGCTTTTGGGAATTTTTATCACCTTTTTTAATTCCTTGTCAATATTGCCGGCAAGAATCTCTTTTGCAACTTTTCCATTTTTATAAAATCGAACAGAGAGAATTTTCATAGGAGGACATTCAACAATTGTAACAGGAATAGCAATTCTTTTTCCTTTTGTCATTGAATGTTCTGTGTTATCTTTTACAAATGCAGAAGCCATTCCAACTTTATAACAAATGAATCCTTTAAGTCCTTTGAAATCAGAAGTAATCGCTTTCCAGTTCACACTAGGTAGTAATTTACTGGCTCTTTTCCTTGGCCAGAACTGTAGACTTCCTTTCCTTGGTGATTTCGGTGCTGCCATTTCTTACTAATTGCGTTATTTTAGCGGAAATCATTTTAACTTACCCTGGATAAAATATTGAGAAAAAGCAGGTTTTTAAAGGTTTTTAAGCTACATTTTAATATATTCCAGCCACTCTGTCCAACAGCAGAAAATCATCATTATGTTTGTCAAGCAGTTCTATTTCAGCAGTAACTTTGTCTTCATTTGCCAAAAAATTAAGAACTCTTTTTGGAATATTTTTTTCCAATCTACTTATCATTATTGACAGAATAAATAAATTAATTCTTGGCTCACTGCCTGTTAATAAAATAGGATTTAATTTTTCAGAAGGGCAATAATTGTACACTCCCCATTTGGTTTGATAATCCCTGTTAAATACATCCAGAGGAAAAAGCCGGCAACACAACGGCCTGTTTTTATAAAACTCAATTGAACATCGTGAATGCTGTCTGTCCAGCATTGAACAAACACCATTTTCTCTTTTTATATAATCAACTCCATCTATATTGATTAATTGGGCTCCCAAAGATTCCAATCTGCTTTTTTCTTCTGGCAGAACATAAACAATTCCTGATTCACAGCATTTTGTGCAGCCGTTGCATGAAACTAATCTTTTAGAAAAATCATCTGCAACCTCATACAATCTTTGAAGTTCTGCAGAATCTTTCATTTTTCACGCCTCAAAATCTGTCTCTTTTTTTATCTCTTTTCCGTCAACATTTGCCATCCTTATTATCTTTCCTTTTCTTTTGGCTATCTCGCGGATTTTTGCAAAATCTTTTTCTCCGTTTTTTGGAATAATAATCTCATTTATTATGAATTTATGCTCAATTTCTGTTTTCTTGCCGTCAGGCAAGTCCCATGCGAAATTCTCCTTTGCCGTTTTGTAATATTTTTCATCAAGCTCCATCTGGCAGAATTTGTCATCAACTTTTTCCTCGTCTTTTCCAGGTTTTGGCAGCTTGCCCTTAATTTTCAGTTTGATTCCATTCCCTTCTCCGTTTAGAAGAAAATAATAAGTTTTTTGTGCAATTTTTTTTATCTCGCTGCTTGAAATATTTTCAACTTCATAAATCCATTTCCCAACTTTTTTCTGTCCAATTGCTTTAATTTCAGGAATCTCTTCTTTGCTCAATATATTACCTCCAAATGAAACTTCACCCAATTCAGCCACAAAAAGTACAAAATCATTCGCATATTCAAAACTGCCTTTAATTTTGATGCTTTTCGTTTTCCACAAACTTAAAAGAGCTCTTCTTCCATATTCTCCTTTTCCGAATCTAATAAATTGACTATGTGCAAAATTTCCGGATTTTCCCTGAAAAATCTCTTTGATAAAATTCATATTTCTGAATAAGAATTTTTACTTATAAAGTTTACTAATGAACTCCCTATTAAAACTCTAAATCTAGTAAAAGCCAAACTTTATAAATTTTAGAAAATCTCTAATAGTATATTAATAGAAAGTAAAATAATCATGATAGACGACGCACATTTCAAAAAAATTATGAGTTCTATTCTTCTTATAGTACTTATAGTTTTATCATTTTTTCTTGTTAAACCAATTTTAATGTCAATAGTTAGTGGAATTCTTCTCGCTTTTATTTTCAGTCCAGTATTTGATTTGATTTATAAAAAAACAAAATCCAGAAATCTTTCAGCCAGCATAATAAGTGTTTTCCTGGCATTGATAATCATACTTCCTTTCTGGTTTTTGATTCCTATAATGATTAAACAATCTTTCCAGATATATCAAAGTTTGCAGTCGCTTGATTTTGTGACTCCGTTAAAAACAGTATTTCCCGGATTATTTTCAACTGAAAGTTTTTCCAATGAAATTGGTTCGATATTGCATACCTTTACAACAAATGTTGCTAATTTTGTAATCAATATTTTTGGAGAAATTATTCTTGAATTTCCAACACTTGCTCTTCAATTTGTCGTTATGGCATTTACTTTCTTTTATGTTTTAAAAGATAAAGAGGAATTAATTGTTTATATAAAAAGTCTTCTTCCATTTTCTAAAGAAATTGAAAATAAGATATTTGAATATTCAAAAGGAATAACTTTCTCAGTCATTTATGGACATGTCATAATAGGTATTCTTCAGGGAATAATTGTCGGTTTAGGATTTTATTTGTTTAAAGTTCCAAATGCTTTATTTTTCACTCTGATTGCTGTTGTTCTTGGAATATTGCCAATAATTGGAACAACAATTGTCTGGCTTCCGATTGCAATATATACTTTAATTACTCAAGGAACGCTTCCAGCATTTGGAGTTGCTATATTTGGACTTATCTCTAATTTTGTTGAAGACTTTCTTCGTCCAGTGATAATTGCAAGAAAGACACAAATAAATTCTGCCCTTATTTTAATAGGGATGATAGGAGGAATTTTCTTATTCGGAATTCTTGGAGTAATTCTTGGCCCATTAATAGTAGGATATCTTTTGATACTTCTTGAAGCATATCGACATAAAAAGACTCCCGGATTGCTTATTCAGCCGACAGATCAGCCAAAGTCAGATTAAGACATCTTTTTTGCATATAAGAAAATTTTTAAATTATATTTTGTTTATATAAAAATATTAAAAAAGAATGGAATTCAAAGTAAAATTTCTTAAATTAACTGCAGGACTTCCTTTAACTATTCTGAATAAGAAATCTGCGACAGAGATGGGGCTACGAACAAGTGATAGAATATCTCTTGAAACTTTTTCTAAACCACCAAAACAAATTTCAACGATAATAAATCTTGTTGATAAAATTGTTTCTAAAGATGAAGTTGGAATTTCAGAAGAAGTAAAAAAAAGATTGAATATTAAAGAAGGAGAAAAAGTAGAAATTGCCTTTTTTCCACCATCAAAAAGCCTGATTTTTATAAAAAAGAAACTAAATGGAAAAGTTCTTTCACGATATGAAATAAATGAAATAATTAAAGATATTGCGAATAATTCCATGTCAGAACCAGAGATAGCTCTTTTTGTTTCTGCAATGTATGAAAGAGGAATGAATATGAAAGAAATAATATATTTAATAGAAGCAATTATGAAAACTGGAGAGATTTTAAAATTAAAAGGAAAATATGTTGTTGATAAACATTCAATTGGAGGAATTCCCGGAAATAGGACAACTCCAATTGTTGTTCCAATATGCGCTTCCGCAGGACTTATTTTTCCAAAAACTTCTTCCAGAGCAATAACCAGCGCTGCCGGAACAGCAGATGTTATAGAAACAATTGCAAATGTTGAATTCTCAATGGCGGAATTAAAGAAAATAATTAAAAAAACAGGAGCATGCATGGTATGGGGCGGCTCACTAAAAATAGTTCCTGCCGACAATAAAATAATAAAGGTTGAAAAAATTTTGAACATTGATCCAGAATCACAGCTTATTGCATCAATAATGTCAAAAAAACTTGCAATAAATAGCAAATATATTCTTATAGACATTCCATATGGAAAAACTGCAAAACTTAGCAAAAAAAGAGCAGAGATTATAAAGAAAAAATTTGAATATCTTGGAAAATATTTTCATAAAAATTTGAAATGCATTCTTACAGATGGAAGTCAACCAATAGGAAATGGAATTGGCCCATCTCTGGAATTAATAGACATAATAAAAGTTCTTGATCCTGCTCAGCAAGGTCCAAAAGATTTGGAAGAAAAAGCATTATATCAAGCAGGAATTCTTCTTGAAATGACTGGAAAAGCAAAAAAAGGAGAAGGAATAAATAAAGCAAGAGAAATTTTAAATTCAGGCAAAGCATATGAAAAATTTAAGGAGATAATAAAAGCACAGAAGGGAAATATAAAAAGAATAAAACTTGGCAATTTCACAGAAAATATTCATTCAAAAAAAACAGGAACAGTTAAAGAAATTAATAATAAATTAATAAGTGCCATTGCAAGAATGGCAGGATGTCCCGTTGATAAATTTGCCGGAGTTTATTTAAAAAAACATATTGGAGAAAAAGTAAAAAAAGGAGAAAAAGTTCTTTTAATCTATTGCGAATCAAAACATCGTCTTAATGAAACAGTTGCATTCGTCCATTCACATAATCCATTTGTTATAAGATGAAGCTAATTCGCACCATAAATCATAATCATGAAAATAATTAAATGATAAATAAAAATCAGATTTCAGATTATCACAAATTAAACTATTTAATTGGATATGTTCCCTATTTATTTTTTTATTACCCCCTTATTAATTCACAATCATATTTTTAAACTATAATCTCTTCATTTTTGCATGAAAGAGACAGAGCATGTAAGAAAACTTGCTGGTTATTTTCTAAGAAATATTGAAAAAGGTTATAATCCTGACGCATTGAAATGGGCGTTGGTAAATCAGGGTTATCAAAAAACTTCTGTTGAAAAAGCGCTTGAATTGGCGCACCAGGAGATGGCAAGAAAAGCTCCTGTTTTCAAGGAAAAACCAACGATAACACGCGAGGTTATTGACGAAGCTGGAAAACCGGTTGATGTAAAAAAATCGTGGTTTAGAAGATTGTTCGGAATTTAATTTTAAGTTCTAAGCAAAACCTTTTTAACTGATTATTCTTATAAAATATCAAGCCTCCGTCGCATAATGGTATTGCACCGGTCTTGAGAACCGGGCCCTTTGGGCCTCCAGGTTCGATTCCTGGCGGGGGCGTTTCGTAGACATCAGTTAACTCTTTCTGTGTTCCTTTTGGCTCTGGAGTGGTTTTATTATAAAGTAGTAACAATAGAAATATTTAAATAGGGAATTATAATTGAGATTATATGGATAAAAAAACAAAAAAACAGAAAAATA
>Ga0233420_10000098_pt1 | contig 38536 bp, 33 predicted proteins | sample Watercolumn_Mata_4_FD_183009 | JGI IMG/M metagenome (GOLD analysis project Ga0233420, IMG submission 183009) | Freshwater microbial communities from Lake Matano, South Sulawesi, Indonesia - Watercolumn_Matano_2014_102_MG | ecosystem: Environmental > Aquatic > Freshwater > Lake | place...
AACCGAGCAAAACACTTGGACTTTAAGGCGGGTCATGTAAGAATTTTTGGCCACCGCAGCGTCTGACATGCATGGACCCCAAAGCACCACCTGATACGCCTCCTCTACATGACCGTTTTGGTCGTGTAATCAACTATGTCCGGATTTCCGTCACGGATCGCTGTGATTTTCGTTGCCTCTATTGCATGAGCGAGGTGATGGAATTCCTGCCGCGTCCAGAAATCCTCACATTGGAGGAAATTCATTTGGTATGCCAGGCCTTTGTGGCCTTGGGAGTCGACAAAATACGGATTACCGGAGGCGAGCCGCTGGTCCGCAAGGATGTGGTGGGGCTGATGGGACGGATCGGTCAATTGCAGGGTCTGAGAGAACTGGTCCTTACCACGAATGGTTCGCGCCTTGAACAGTACGCCAGCGAGCTGAAGGCGGCTGGGGTAAAAAGGATCAACATCAGTCTTGACAGCCTCAAACCCGAGCGGTTTCGGGAAATGACTCGGTTCGGCGATCTGCGCCGGGTACTCGCGGGCATCGATACGGCTCTGGTCCAGGGGTTCGACACGCTCAAACTCAATGTGGTGGTGCTTCGCCGTCGGAACCATGACGAAGTCTGCGACCTGGTGGGATTCGCGGTCGAAAAAGGCATCGATATCAGCTTCATCGAGGAAATGCCGCTGGGTTATGTCGATGGACATGACCGGGCCGAGGAACATTACTCCAGCAATCAGATACGGCAGGATCTGGAACGAATTTACTGCCTGATCCCAACCACGGAAACCACGGGCGGACCCTCCCGCTATTATCGGATCGCGGGCGCTCAAACCCGTATAGGCTTCATTTCGCCTCATAGTCATAATTTTTGCGGCTCGTGTAACCGTGTGCGGGTTACCGTGGAGGGGCGATTACTGCTTTGTCTCGGCAATGAACATTCCATCGATTTAAAAGCGGTATTGAGGTCGGCGGGATCCGATCTCGAGACGCTCAAGGAGGCCATCGTTGATTCCATGGAGATCAAGCCGGAGCGGCATTTTTTCGATTTAGGCGCGCAACCCCTGATTTTCCGACACATGAACGTAACAGGCGGTTAAATTTATGGGATCACTCCTCGAGAAGCCTAGGCATTAAGTCCACCAGGTTGCACGGCAGGGTCCGGTAATCCAGCTGAGCCTTGATGATCGTTGTCCAGGCCAGACGGCAGGCGCTGGTGGATCCAGGCAGGCAAAACAAATAGGTGCCATTCGCAACACCCGCCAAAGCTCGGGATTGCAGAGTCGAGGCGCCGATTTCCCGATAGGAAAGGCTGCGAAACAGTTCGCCGAAACCTTCCAGTTCCTTGTCGAGCAGCGTCTTGATCGCCTCGGGAGTGCCATCCCTGCCCGTGACACCGGTTCCCCCTGTTGTCAGGATCGCATGGACTGCGGAATCGGCTATCCATCCGGATACAACGGCTCGTATTCGATAGATGTTGTCCGGAACAAGGCGGCGACAGGCGAGCTGGTGACCTGCTTCCAGGATCTGTTCCGCCAGGCATGTGCCGGAAGTGTCGTTCTCCTCGGTGCGGGTGTCGGAGACCGTCAGTACAGCTATGTTCAATGGAACGAAGTATCGTTGGCTTGTCATGGCGATCTTGTTTTAACTAGCGACAGACTTGATGCGGCTTTGCCAGGGAAGAGCGTGGGCTATAATGGCGTTTGGGTGGGGCCGGTTGCCAACTGAATGATGCGGTTTTAACCTAAGATTCCTCTGTTGGACGCGCCCGAGTGTGCGGCCAAAAAGCCGGCTGGCAAGGCGCGACGATACAGCAGGGCCATCCCCTGGAAGGAGGAGCCACGCAGCCAGGCGGCTTTTTGGCCATGTAATCGGGTGCGTAGCGCCCCCACACAAAAGGTGAGAGCCCGTAATACTGCAAATACCAAGCGCCGCGTAGTCTTCATGCCATTTGAGAAGCGGTCAACAGAGGAATCTAGGTTTAAATACCTGCTTCTGGATTTTTCGAGGTACCGGGGCTGCTGGCGTGGATAGGCCAAAGCATATTTTATACCGATCGATTTCCAATTTCCTTCTCGAAGTCCGCGAAATTCCCGCCAAATCGGTTTCTGTACCGGTGGAATCTCGCCTCTCCGAATCCTCGCTAAATTGAAACAGATGGAGATCTCCCTTGGCGAACCGAGTTCATCGCGTATTATCCCCCAGTCCAGCGGTGGACGCCTACACTTTCGACTTGTATTTCTCATGACCAGCGGGACCACTGTGTCAATCCCTAATCCGGCTGACACAACTGTTCCTCATCCCGGATGATTGAGCGAATCCTGAAGGCAAGGTGAGGCGACCGTACCTTCCGCCGAATTACATGATGCTCCTGAGGCTCCCTCGTTACGAACCGTGCTTGATCTACGTGCTGACATGATGGGCTTCAGACCTTACGATCCGCGATCTTGGCGCTTTCCGCCGCCATCGTTCATTGCGAATTCATCCCTGGTCGTGATGGCCGCGGGTCGGATTTTGCGAGCCGTCGTCTTTGGGCTTTTGTGGTATCGATTGACATCGAAGCGAGGCTGCTTTCTCCGAACATTCGGGTGGGTTGGCTGCCAAGGTTCTTCCGACCCGCGCGTCAGGGGACTCAAGAGGCAACTCTCATCAAGCGTGGCGTTTTTTTATCTCTCTTCAAATGCCAGGTAGGGAAAACGTTCGAGATGTATCTCAATAAACGCAGCAGCGGTCCCGATGAAACTCTCCAATGGAGCTTGATTTTGGGATGTATCGGAGTGGTTTTTGGCGATATCGCAACCAGTCCGCTGTACGCCCTGCGGGTTGCCTTCAGTGGCAGGAGCGCGCTGGCGCCGACTCCCGATCATGTGATGGGCATTCTTTCGCTGGTTTTCTGGTCGCTCGTCATCGTCGTGAGTCTCAAGTATGCCCTGCTGATCATGCGCGCCGACAACAAGGGCGAGGGCGGCATCATGGCGTTGATGACACTCGTGCTGCGCTCCGCAGGAGATAAACGAGAGATGCGGAACGTCATTTTGACAATAGGCCTGGCCGGAGCGGCATTGTTTTTTGGAGACGCCGTCATTGCGCCCGCCATCTCGGTGATCAGCGCGGTCGAGGGTTTGCAAGTGGCGGCTCCCGCGCTGAAATTCCTGATCGTACCCATTACTCTCGCCATTCTTCTGGGATTATTTTTTCTGCAACACTTGGGTACGGCCTTCATCAGCCGCATTTTTAGTCCGATCATCGTGCTATGGCTGATGGTTATCGCCTTGCTCGGTGCTTTCAGCATCGCGGAAACGCCTGCCATCATCCATTCCTTGCATCCCGCCCATGCCCTGGATTTTTTGGGCAAAGCCAAGACACACTCGCTGGTGGTATTGGGCGCTGTAGTGTTGGTGGTCACGGGTGCCGAAACCCTGTATGCGGACATGGGGCACTTTGGCGTACGGTCCATCCGATTTGCCTGGTTTTTTTGGGTTTTCCCCGCCCTGACCTTGAACTACCTGGGTCAAGGCGCGTTGCTGTTAAGAAACCCCGGTGGGGCAAGCAATCCTTTCTATTTGCTGGGTCCTGAATGGACTGTCGCGCCGCTCCTGGGATTGGCGACCCTGTCCACCATCATTGCCTCTCAGGCCGTCATTTCCGGGGCTTTCTCACTGACTGCTCAGGCCGTCAGATTACGTTACCTTCCGCGATTAAGGGTACGCCATACTTCGTCGGGTCGCTTTGGCCAAATTTATGTGCCGACGGTCAATTGGATGCTTGCCTTTTGCGTGGCGGCCTTAGTGATCGCCTATGGTTCGTCGGCTCGGCTGGCTTCGGCCTATGGTCTCGCGGTGACCGGTACGATGACCGTCACAACCTTGTTGGCCTTCGGTTTGCTCGGGCGAATCGTGCACCTGAATCGGTGGCTCACCGGTCTCTTGTTTATTTTTTTTCTCCTGCTGGACGTAGGTTTCCTGATCGCCAATTCGACGAAGATTTTTCAGGGCGGTTGGGTTTCGCTCGCTATCGCGGGACTGTTGTTCCTGGTCTTGTCTTCCTGGATTCGGGGCCGTGATCTGTTGATAAACCGGCTCAACGAAAGGGCTATCCCCATCGAGGAGCTGGTGACCCGTCTGGCTCACGAGGCTCTGCCCAGGGTGGCGGGAACGGCCATCTACCTGACCGCTGGACGTTTTGGCGCTCCGCCTTCGCTGTCCAGCAACATGCGCATCAACAAGGTGTTGCATGAACAGGTCATCGTGCTTACGGTAATCACCCGGGATGAGCCCTGGGTTCCCCTCAGCGATCGGGTGAAAATCCGTCATTTCGGCGGGCAGATCTACCGAGTACGTATCTATTACGGCTACAACCAAGAGCCCAACATTCCGGATGCCCTGGCCTATTGCAAGACCCAGGGCATCCATGTCGACATGGTGCAAACTACGTTCTTTCTATCCAGGGAACACATGGTCTCCACGGCGCGCGAAGGCATGGCGACATGGCGCGAATGGCTGTTCATCAGGATGGCCATGAATGCCGAAAACGCCATGCGGTTCTGGCGTATTCCCCCGGAGCGGGTCGTCGAGCTTGGGTTGATGGTGGAGCTTTGAGCTTCCATCCCGCGTCCACACCCGGCAACGGTTTGGCCTGAGAGCTTGTGAAAAACCCCCGGCCTACTGCGGACACCCCTGGACGCGGTGGGCGGCGTTGCGGGGACCCCCAAAATCGAGTCGTTTAGCGCTGCTGGACTCCCCGATGTTGTGCACCCCCGCGCCTTGCCCACCACGCCCAGGGACGCCCTCGCTACGGACGAGGGTTTTTCACAAGCTCTGATCCAACCTCCGGGGCGTAATTCGGCGGTGTTCCAGTCGGTTTCTGGCGTTACGAACAGGATGCCGCGGCAGGGCCATGGTTGCTGTGGCTAGGCTCATGAAACGCGCTGGCCGTCCCTTGGACAGGTTCGTGTCAGTCGACGCGCCAACTCGGCATAGCCTTCCAACCCCACCGTCTCGGCGCGCGCGCCGGGGTCGATGCCCGCCTCGCGCAATTCGCTGTCCTCGAACAGGGACTTGAGGGCGTTGCGCAAGGTCTTGCGGCGCTGGGAAAAGGCCGTGGTCACGACCTTGCCCAGCGCGGCGGGGTCCGCGTCCACGGGCGGTCGCCCATGGGGCAGCAGTCTGACAATGGCCGAGATCACCTTGGGTGGTGGGTAAAAGCTTTCCGGATAGACCTCGAACAGTTTCTCCGCCCGGCAATGATACCGCGCCATCAGGCTTAGCCTCCCGTAATCGGCCGTTCCCGGCTTCGCGCAGAGACGGTCGACGACCTCCTTTTGCAGCATGAAGTGCATGTCGCCAATTTGCCCAGCCTGGTCGAAGAGGTGAAACAGCAGCGGGGTCGAGATGTTGTAGGGCAGATTGCCGACCACCCGGAGTTTTTCGCCTGTGCCGAGCCGGGTGAAATCGAACGTGAGCGCGTCGGTCCGATGCAGCCGGAATCGTGGGTTATCGGCAAAGCGTCGTTCGAGATGCGTGGCCAGGTCGCGGTCGATCTCGATGGCGTCCAGCAGCGCGGCTGCCTGGCCCAGCAAGGCGGCGGTCATCACGCCTTCTCCAGGGCCGATTTCCACGAGATGATCGCCTGACTGTGGATTCACGGCCATGACGATGCGCTGCACGACGGAGGCGTCGCGCAGGAAATTCTGGCCAAAGCGTTTGCGCGGGGTATGGCTCATGCCGGCTGGCGCGGGGAAGCGGCCGCGCGTCGGGATGCCATGGCCAGGTCGCGCGCCATCTGGATGGCGGCCAGCAGGCTGCCGGGGTCGGCCTGACCGGTGCCGGCCAGCTCCAGGGCCGTGCCATGGTCGACCGAGGTGCGGAGGATAGGGAGGCCCAAGGTGACGTTGACGGCGCGGCCGAAGCCGAGATGTTTCAGCACGGGCAAACCCTGGTCGTGATACATCGCGAGTACGGCGTCCGCCTCGGCGAGCGCCGGGGGCAGGAACAGGGTGTCGGCGGGCAGCGGTCCGGTCAGCCGCATCCCCTCCCGGCGGAGCTCATCCAGCGCAGGGGCGATGATGTCGAGTTCCTCCCTACCCAGATGGCCGTTCTCGCCGGCATGGGGGTTCAACCCCGCGACGAGAATGTGGGGGCGGGTGATGCCGAAACGGATTCTGAGGTCCTGGTCCAGGATGCGCAGTGTGCGCAGGAGGCGCTCCCGGGTGATCGCGGCGGCGACCCGCGACAGGGGCAAGTGGGTGGTGGCCAGCGCCACCCGCAGGCCGGGAGCGGTCAGCAGCATCACCGGGTCACCGCCGGTCAGGCCGGCGATGAATTCCGTGTGACCGGTAAACGGGATGCCCGCCGCGTTGATGTTGGCTTTATTGACCGGTCCGGTCACCATGGCGTCGAAGAGTCCGTCCCGGCAGGCGCGGGTCACGGCGGTGAGAATGCGCAGCACATAGTCCGCGTTGTCGGGATTCAGCATCCCGGCGGTCGGATCGGCGCAACGGGCAATCGGCCAGACTCTGATCCTTTCAGGGATAGGTCCGAGGTCCGTGCCGGGCTGCCAGATTTCCGGTTCGATGGCCAGTCCCAGGCGTCGGGACCGAAGCTGCAGCAGCTCCGGGTCGCCGGCGACGACGACATCGGCCAAGCGTCCCTGCGCCGCGAGTTGCACGCAGAGATCCGGGCCGATGCTGCCCGGCTCGCCGGTCGTGAGGACGAGAGCCGGGGTCACTGGCTTGCTTTGGCGGGCTCGGGAGGACTTCCCTCGGGAGCCAACTCCGGCACACGGATTTCGACGTAGGCTTCATCGCGGATACGTCGCAACCAGAGTTCGGTCTCTTCCTCGACCTTGCGCTTGAAAATCTCGTCCTGAGCCTGTTTTTTGATCAACTCGTCCGTATCGCTGGACTCCTGACGTTCCAGCACCTGGATGAGATGCCAGCCGAACTGGCTCTGGACCGGCTCGCTGAGCTGATTCGGTTGCAGATTGTTCATCGCCTGCTCGAATTCCGGAACCAGAGCGCCCGGCACGACGAATCCCAGATCGCCGCCCTTGACCGCCGAGCCCTTGTCGTCTGAATTGCCGCGCGCCAGGTCGCCGAAATCGTCACCCGCCTCGATGCGGGTCTTGATGGTTTCCAGCTTCTTGCGGGCATCATCGTTGTTCAACACCTCGCTGGGTTTGATCAGGATATGTCGCACATGCGTCTTGGTGACGCGCTCGACGCTGCCTCCGCGCCGATCCAGCAATTTGATGATGTGAAAGCCGCTGGAACTGCGGATCGGGCCGTCGATGTCGTCCTTCTTCATTCTTGGGACGGTATCGGCGAACAGGGTGGGAATTTCGCTCAATTTCCGCCAGCCCAGATCGCCACCCTTAAGCGCCTCGGATGAATCGGAGGAACTCAAGGAGGCCTGCCGAAAATCCATTCCCTTGCGTAGCTCGGCGATCAGTTTGTCGGCCTTTTCCCGCGCGGTTTGCACGGCGGCGGGCGGGGCGGCCTGCGGCGTGGCGATGAGAATATGGCCCAGCAGATACTCCGTGTTCGGATTGTTGCCACCCTTGCCGCGAGTTTCCATCCAGTGCTGGATTTCCCGGTCGCTGATCTTGATCTGACTGTTGACCTGGTTGGCACGCAGCCGCTGCTGGGTCAGTTCCCCGCGGATTTGTTCCAGGAAATCCGGATATTCGATGCCTTCCGCGCGCAGGGAGGCACGCAGTTCTTCCGTCGTCAGGTTGTTTTTCTGCGCGATCTGCTGGACGGCCTGGCGCAGGGTCTCGTCATCGACGCGCAAGCCCGACTTTTCGGCCAAGTTGATCTGAATTTTCTCCAGTATCAGGCGGTCCAGTACCTGACGGGCCAGGACGAGGCCGGAAGGCATCCGGGTATCGCTGCGCGCCAGGCCTTCTCGAATGGTTTCGATTTTTTTCTGGAGTTCGCTTTCCAGGATCACCTCATCCTCGACGACCGCCACGATGCGATCCACGCCCTCGGCGAATGCCGCCGCGCAACCCAGCGCTCCCGCCAGTAACAGGATGTTGGTAAAAATGGTCCTTCCGCCGGTCAAGCGAGATCGGGATGGCGTCATGAGGGGGTCAGGTTTCATCAATAATCCCGGTAACGGAAGCCCGAGATGCTTCTTTCGAGGAATTTATCCACATCGTCGCTCAGTGTGGTCAGGCCCTTGAGTTCGAATTGAAAGAACACCGCATTATTGGATTGCGCCTCGCCCGCGCTGTTGATGGTATTCAGGAAGCGGCGGCCTAATAGTGCGAAGCGCCAGCAGCAGGTTTCCCGTTCGAATCCGAAGAAACTCTCGGTCGTTACATTGTTCAGGAAGGAATATTGCCAGCGGCCGATGGCATACCAGCCGGCCAGGATCGGCAGCCGCATGGAGACATCGGTGAGGTTGAGGCAGCCAAAATTGTTGGTGAAATAATTTTGTCCCGCGGACGAGGGCGCGCACGTGTTGATGTATTGATCCTTACGATACCGGTAAGCAAGGTTCAATATCTGATTTTGTCTGTTGTTGTATTGTATCCCGACCTGACCGCGCTCGATCTGGTTGAAGGAGGCATTGTATTGTCCGGCGGTGTACACGGACCAGTTTTCTGTTACCGCGCCATAGAGATCGCCAATGATATTGGAAAAGCTTTGCCGGTAAGTATCGGGCGGCGGACCCACCGGGGTCACCTGCCGATCCTCGAAATAAACGAGATTGCCCACCGTGGCCCGCACGCGCTCGATACCCGTGGCCTGATCGATCAGGCGCGAGGTGACGGCGGCGGTCAGATCGTTGGCGTCACCCACGCGGTCAAAGCCGGCAAACCGGTTTTCGCGGAAGAGTTGATAGTAGGTGAAGTCATAGGTCGTGGTGTCGAACAACGGGATGTTCTGTTGGTTGACGGTCGGAATGTAGACATAGAATAGACGCGGTTCGATCGTGTGTTGCATGGCCTTGTCGCCCAGGGAGAATTCGCGATCGAAATAGGTGCCGCTGTCCAGGGAAAAAATGGGGACCGTAAAATTTTCGCTGCTCTGGGTATCGGCGTAGACCAGCAGTGATTGCTGCTGGTCGGACCAGTATTGCGGGTTTTGCAGGCTGTACTGATTGAAGGCCAGGGTGGCGCTGGGTCGAATGAAGCCCGAACTGCTTCCCATGGGATACTCCAGCTTGGGCCGGATCAGGAAACGCTGCCCCATGGTGCGCTCGTTGCTGTCGGCCTGTATCGATGCCGCTTGAGTGAAGTTGGTGAAGATCAGGCCGCTGTCGGCGATATTGTACGAGAAGTTGTGCCCGACGGCTGGCAGGTAGAAATACGGGTACTGGCTTTTGGGTATGCTGGGATCGATGGTCTGGTAATAGTTCGCCAAGGCGGTCACGGGGCCGATGGGACTGTTGTAGCTGAGCCACGCCTGGCTGGGTATGTTTCGATAATCGATCAAGGCCAGGGGCGATCCCAACTGGTTCAGATAATTGAAATCCGATACCCAGTTGGCATCGATATGCGAGGACCAGTCGGCGTTGAAACGGGTGTCGTCGCGAAATCCGATCTGCCCGCGCGTGGTCTTGGTTTGGTCGTCATAGGGCAGGATATCGCCGAACAGCCGGCCACGACTGGTATCGCTGAGGTAACGGAACTCGTTGCGCAGCAGGAAGCCGCGTTTGCTCAGGTATCGAGGCTGGGCCGTGTAGTCATAGTTGGGCGCCAGGTTGAAATAGTAGGGAATCGAGACATCGACGCCGCTGACCTGGGTCACGCCGAAGTTGGGGCTCAGCAGTCCCGACATCCGCCGATTGTCGATGGGGAAGTCCATGTAGGGCGAGTACATGAACGGTACGTCCATGAACTCGAACCAGGCCCCTTGCGCGGTGCCCATGCCGGTTTCCTTGTTGATCTTCACCCTGTTGGCGTGGAGTATCCAATCCTGGTTGCCCGTGGGGCAAGTCGTGTAACTGAAGTTTTCGTAGCGCGACAGGGTGCTGCTATCCACATGCGTCAGTCGCGAGGTGCCGCGACCGGGAACGGCGGGGAGGATGAACTGGGAATTGCGGAACACCGCCCGATCCGCCTTGCCATCCATGAAGCCCGAATCGCTGGACATGATCATCCCCTTGTCCTGATAGGTCACATTGCCGTGGGCGTTGACCGCGTCGGTCTTGAGGTTGCGGGTGATGTAATCCGCCCATAATTTCTGATCCGCCTTGATCATCTCGGCCGAGCCGTTGAAATTGGTCACCTCGTTATCGATCAACTCGAAATAATCGGCGTGTATGTCGACGGGAGACTTCTTGCGCGCCAGCTTCTCCTTGGGGGTCAGGCTGAACTCCGCCAGCGGCGGCGGGCGCCTCTTGCCGACCTTGGGCGCGCAACTTCTCTGCCAGGGGTTGGCCTGCAAACGCCCCATCATGGTTTCGAAGCGGTCCTCGTCCTCCCGTGTGATGGTGCTGGATTCGGCCCAATTTTCGCTCGGTTCCCCCTCCTCGCTGACGACATGGGCGAGACCGCGCGGGTCCCAACCGGTCAGGGAGCAAATCCAGCCCCGATCCGGGCCTTCGTCGAGACTCGGGGTGCAATTCCAGCCCGCGACCTTCTGCCTGGCTGCTTCCCCCCTGGCCTCGGGGGTATCGAACGGGGCCTTGCTTTGCAGCAACTCGGGCCGATCCTCGGGCCCGCCGACATTGCCGGAGGCGGGGTCCGCGCCCAGTTCGACGCCACTGTCCTCGGCCGGCCGGCTGCCTGTCAATGGGGTCTTCGAATCGCACACCCATCCTGAATTATGTTTGCCCTGGGAGCAATTCCAGTCACTGGCCGCCGCCTGAGTCAGACTGGGCGCAAAACCGGCACAGATGAAGAATAATAGCGGGCCGAGCTTGCGGCTGGAGGGGAGTGCCATACGCGACGGATTAATCGTCGATCGTCCAAAACGCGGAAACGATAATCGAGCCGCCGGGTGCTGGTGATCTCGTTGGACACTGGGTCAGAGACAGCATGGTCGTCGCAAGGCGGGCTTTATGATGAAATAACTCTTGAAGACCGGACATTTTACCCAATGCACGGATATCGGTAAGTTTTTTCTCCACCCAGCTTTCACGCTCGATGTCATCTCAAACGGACTCTCGTTATCCTCAGCTGCTTGATTGGCTACATATCGATCTGGGATTCACACCCGAAGCCATCGAACCCGCGTCCTCGGACGCCAGTTTCCGTCGGTATTATCGGGTGCATTGGTCAGGGGAGTCGCGGATCGTCATGGATGCTCCGCCCCCTCGCGAAAGGGTCGCGCCTTTCATCAAGATAGCCCGGCTGTTTCGCGACTGTGGCGTGCAAACCCCTGAAATCCACGCGGTCGACGCGGAGCGCGGTTTTGTTCTGCTCGGCGATTTCGGACATCGCGATTATCTGGGCGCGTTGAACGAGGAAACCGCCGACGCGCTTTATGCCGACGCCATGGCGAGCCTGCTGTCGCTACAATCAGGCGTTTCCACCGGGTTGGCCGACCTGCCTGCCTATGATGAGACCCTGCTGCGGACCGAGCTCGGGATTTTCAGCGAGTGGCTGCTGGAACGTTGGCTTGGACTCGACCTCTCGGCGGTGGAACTTGATCTGATCGAAAGGGCTTGGCGAGTGCTGATCGATTCGGCCCTGGAGCAGCCGCGCGTCTGTGTCCATCGGGATTTTCACTCGCGCAATCTGATGGTGACCGAGGCCAATAATCCCGGCGTGCTGGATTTTCAGGACGCCGTGATGGGTCCCCTAACCTATGATCTGGTTTCCCTGCTGAGAGATTGCTACATTGCCTGGCCGACCGAACGGGTGGGCGCCTGGATGGAGGATTACCGGGACCGCTTGCTGGTCGCCGGCCTCTTGGCCGAGTCGGACGCGCCCCGATTCCGCCGCTGGTTCGACCTCATGGGCATGCAGCGACACCTGAAAGCCGCCGGCATCTTCGCCCGGCTGAAGATTCGGGACGGCAAGTCAGGTTACCTAGGGGATATTCCGCGAACCCTTAGCTATGTGATCGAGGCGGGACAGGATTACCCGGAGCTGGAGGGATTGACGAGCTGGCTTGACCAAAGCGTGCTGCCGCGCCTGGCATCGGCGGTACGGGCATGAGGGCCATGATTCTGGCGGCCGGGCGCGGCGAACGCATGCGTCCTCTGACCGATCACACCCCCAAGCCGCTGCTGATGGCGGGTGGGAGGCCGCTGATCGAGCATATCATTCTGGCCTTGGTCGCGGGCGGCATCGACGAAATCATCGTGAATACCGCGCATCTTGGCGAGCAGGTCGAGGCCGCGATTGGCGATGGCGCCAGCCTTGGCGCGTGCATCCACTACTCGCCCGAAGGCGAGGCCCTGGAGACTGGCGGCGGCATTTATCGGGCGTTGCCCCTGCTGGGCGAAGAGCCTTTCCTGGTGGTGAATGGCGACATCGCCACCGATTTCCCCTTCGGCACCCTGACCGAAAGGTCCATCGATCTCGCGCATCTGATCTTGGTGCCCAACCCCGAGCATCATCCCGCCGGCGATTTTGGCCTGGCCGGCGAGACCGTGCTGGATGGCGGGGAAACGCGTTTCACCTTCGGCGGCATCGGCGTCTATCGGCCGGCTTTGTTCGAGAGGTGCGCGCCGGGCCGCTTTCCGCTGGCGCCGTTATTGAGGGCGGCGATGGCGCGGCAGGCGGTTTCCGGACAGCTCTATGCAGGGCTCTGGATGGATATCGGCACGATCGACCGGCTCCAGGCCTTCGATCGCGTCCTGATGGCGCGGCGGAATTCATGACCCGGAGTCAGCGCGGCAGAAAGCGGATCTTCAAGTCCGCCCCTGAATTTCCGGGCATAAAACATGGCGTCAAACGCCAGACCGACCAAGCCGGTGGGTCTTATGGCTGACGCGGCCGGGGCATGTCGGGAAAGCATTTGACATACCCCGGCGTCGGGCAGGGTTAGCTCAGCAATGGCTTGATGTCTTCCAGCCAGGCGTCGACTCGCTCGTCGGTGAGATCGCTCTGATTGTCATGGTCGATGACCAGGCCGACGAAGGCATCGTCGATGATCGACTTGGAGGCTTCGAAGGTGTAGCCATCGGTCGGCCAGGAGCCGACCAGCGTGGCGCCGACGGCGGTGAAGGCGTCGTGGAGGATGATCAGGGCATCGACGAATTCGTGGCCATAGCCCTCCTGATCGCCCAGGCCGAACAGCGCCACGGTCTTGCCGGAAAAGTCGGCCCCTTCCAGTGTTGGAAGAAACTCCTCCCAGCTTTCCGTCTGCGCGCCGCAGGTCAATCCCGGCAATTCGCCATCGCCCAGCGTCGGCGTCCCCAGTATCAAGGCATCGTATTTGAGCAGGTCATCGACCGTCGCCTTGTTGATGTTGACCGGCGCGTCCGCCAGATCGCCCAGCTTCTTGTGAATGGATTTGGCCACGCGCCGCGTGTTGCCGGTATCGGTGCCAAAGAAAATGCCTATGCTCATGCAAGCTTCCTCGTGGTGTAAGGTAATTGGATCTAGACGGCGCCGTGCATTTCGCGCTTGCCCTGGGTGGTTTGCGTCAGGGCGTCGGCGAGTTCGACGGTGTCGTATTTGGGTCGAGACTTCCGGAATTCGTCGGCCAGTGTGATGACCTTGTCGCCGGCGCTCTGACCCTTGAAGTCGCTCTTTTCCATCCCGAGCGCCTCGACCAGTTCGTTCCAGATGAACCCCTGGGTCAACGGCATCAGCAGAAAGTCGAAGCCGCCGAGCGGTAGGCGCATGGGCTTGCCGATATTGGCGATGAAGATGGCGGCGGCCAGATCCTCGGCGCAATCGGCGCCATAGACTTCGGTGAGCAGCGGCAGATCGGCCAACGCGTCGATAAAGCCGCAGACGAAGCTGATCTTGCCGTCCTTTTCGAGGATGGCGGCCTCCTTCAGCAACACCAGGGGCGGTTTGCGACGGCCCTGCGCATCGGCCACCTCGCCCTCCTTCAGCACCAGCTCACCCCGATAGGCGAACGTACCCGCTTCGCTGGTCGCCTCCTTGAGATTGGCGTTGAACAGGAGTCCGCGTTCTTGTAAACGGTCTAACAGCATGGGGGTCTCTCCGGTGTAATCCTGCTGTTTCATACGCAAAATCGGGGCCACATGGCTGAACCCATCGATCTACGCTGAATTGGGGTAATTCGATGAAGGAGTTACCGGTCATCAGGCGATGAGGGGTCGATCATGGGCGATTGTCGCAAACCCGACAAAATGCGGATCTAGCGAGTCGAGCGGACAAAATCCTGGGTGCCGAGGTCGGGGCGCTTGATGCGGCGGCAAGCCGAATGACCGCAGCCGAAGGGGGGGGCATGAGTCAACTGAGAGCTTGTGAATAAACCCCCGGCCTACCGCGGACACCCCTGGACGCGGTGGGCGGCGTTGCGGGGACCCCCAAAATCTGGTCGTTTAGCGCTGCTGGACTCCCGGATTTTGTGCGCCCCCGCGCCTTGCCCGCCACGCCCAGGGACGCCCTCGCTACGGCCGGAGGTTTATTCACAAGCTCTGAGGGGTGGATAGCGAAACCGACCGTAGTGCCACAACTCAACGGCTTGCGACTCCTGGTCGTCGATGACAGTCCCATCAATCTCCGCATGATGGAGCGGGTGCTGAGCTTGCGAGGCGTCAGCGTCACGCTGGCCCCCCGATGGCGTTGACGCCCCGCGGGAACTCGACGCCAATCCGGAGGGTTTCGATGCGGTGCTCATGGACATCCAGATGCCGGTCATGGATGGCCAGGCGGCCACGCGGGAGATTCGTAGGCATCCCGGTTTGGCTCATCCGCGCTGGTCGCCCTCACGGCCGGTGTGTTGCCGGAAGAACGCGAAGCGGCCTTGAAGGCGGGATTTGATGACTTTCTCCCGCAGCCGCTGAGCTTGAATCGCTTGCCTACCCTGCTTGCCTAGTTCTTAGCGAAAGGCGAAGCCCATGGAAGACCTGAGGACTCGCGGTCACCGCAAAGTCGTTCACGCGAGCAGTTTAGAAATCGATACATCCTGTTCAGGGCCATGGGGTCCAGATCGTAGGGCACTGCCGCGCCTATGTGGGCGCGTTGACGGCAGATCTCCGCGCGCAAGAAGCCCAACGGCCAAATAGCGAAGAAGCCGGGCAAGGTCTTTCCGTCAGCCCCGGTCTTCGACACGACATCTCCCTACATTCCATAGGGTTTGTTCGACATCCGACAAGCCTTGCAGCTTCCCGACGCCAAAATATCCATAACTGATTCAGATACATAGCTGCGCATTCTGGAGTGGCACGCCAGTTGCAATAGTCCAGTTGACTTTCGCCACACACCCGAACGGAGGACACCATGGCAAAGCTGCGTCAATGCGCGATTTACGGTAAAGGCGGTATCGGCAAATCCACGACGACCCAGAATCTGGTCGCCGCAATCGCCGAACTCGGCAAGAAGGTGATGATCGTGGGCTGTGACCCCAAGGCGGATTCGACCCGTCTGATTCTCCATGCCAAGGCACAGAACACCATCATGCACCTGGCCGCCGAGGCCGGCAGCGTGGAGGACCTGGAACTGGAAGACGTGCTCAAGATGGGCTATGGCGATGTGAAATGTGTAGAGTCCGGTGGCCCTGAGCCGGGGGTCGGCTGCGCCGGCCGCGGCGTCATTACCGCCATCAACTTCCTCGAAGAGGAAGGCGCCTATGACGAGGACCTGGACTTTGTGTTCTACGACGTGTTGGGCGACGTGGTCTGCGGCGGTTTCGCCATGCCGATCCGCGAAAACAAGGCGCAGGAAATCTATATCGTCTGCTCGGGCGAGATGATGGCCATGTACGCGGCCAACAACATCGCCAAGGGCATCGTGAAGTACGCCAACTCCGGCGGCGTGCGCTTGGCCGGCCTGATCTGCAACTCGCGTCAGACCGCCCGCGAGGATGAGTTGATCATGGAATTGGCCAGCAAGCTCGGTACCCACATGATCCACTTCGTGCCTCGCGACAACGTGGTTCAGCGCGCCGAGATCCGCCGCATGACGGTGATCGAATACGAACCGCAAGCCAAGCAAGCCGAAGAGTATCGCCAACTCGCGCGCAAGATCATCGACAACAAAAACCTGGTCATCCCGACCCCGATCACGATGGATGAACTGGAAGATCTGTTGATGGAGTTCGGCATCATGGAGGAAGTCGACGAGAGCATCGTCGGCAAGGCGGCGGCCGAGGAAGCCCTCGCTGCCTAACGGCAGTGGCGAGTGGGGCGGTGCTGGTGGTTGGAACAAATCGCTGGCCGCTGACCCCGCCAGTCATTAGTCATTAACACAATCCACCGCTTTAGGAGGCCATCATGGCTGCATTAACCCGAGAGGAAACCGAGGCCCTCATCCAGGAGGTGCTCGAGGTCTACCCCGAAAAGGCCAGGAAAGACCGGGCCAAGCATCTGGCGGTCAACGACCAGAGCGTCGAAAAGTCCAGCAAATGCATCACTTCCAACCGCAAGTCCCTGCCGGGGGTCATGACCATTCGCGGCTGCGCCTACGCCGGTTCCAAGGGCGTGGTCTGGGGTCCCATCAAGGACATGATCCACATCTCCCACGGCCCGGTGGGTTGTGGTCAGTACTCCCGCGCCGGCCGCCGCAACTATTACATCGGCACCACCGGCGTGAACACCTTTGTGACCATGAACTTCACCTCGGATTTCCAGGAGAAGGACATCGTGTTCGGCGGCGACAAGAAGCTGGCCAAGCTGATTACCGAAGTTGAAACGCTGTTCCCCCTGCATAAAGGCATCTCGGTCCAGTCCGAATGCCCGATCGGTCTGATCGGCGACGATATCGAGGCCGTCTCCAAGAAGGCCGCGAAGGAAATCGACAAGCCGGTAGTGCCGGTCCGCTGCGAGGGCTTCCGGGGCGTGTCCCAATCCCTGGGCCACCATATCGCCAACGACTCGGTACGTGACTGGGTGTTGGACCGCCGCGACGGCGACAGCAGCTTCGAGACCACGCCCTATGACGTAGCCGTCATCGGCGACTACAACATCGGCGGCGATGCCTGGGCTTCACGCACCCTGCTGGAGGAAATGGGCCTTCGCGTCGTGGCGCAATGGTCCGGAGACGGCACGATTTCGGAAATCGAGCTGACCCCCAAGGTCAAGTTGAATCTCATCCACTGCTATCGCTCGATGAACTACATCGCGCGGCACATGGAGGAGAAATACGGCGTGCCGTGGATCGAGTACAACTTCTTCGGACCCACCAAGATCGCCGAGTCCCTGCGGCGCATCGCCTCGCACTTCGACGACACCATCAAGGAAGGCGCGGAGCGTGTCATTGCCCGCTATCAGGCCGAGTATGAGGCGGTTATCGCCAAGTACAAGCCGCGCCTGCAAGGCAAGAAGGTCATGCTCTATATCGGTGGGTTGCGCCCCCGCCATGTCATCGGTGCTTATGAGGATCTGGGTATGGAGGTAATCGGCACCGGCTACGAGTTCGCTCATAACGACGACTATGACCGGACCATCAAGGAGATGGGTAACGCCACCCTGCTCTACGACGACGTCACCGGCTACGAGTTCGAGGAGTTCGTCAAGAAGATCAAGCCCGACCTGATCGGTTCCGGCATCAAGGAGAAATACATCTTTCAGAAGATGGGCATCCCCTTCCGTCAGATGCATTCCTGGGATTATTCCGGTCCTTACCATGGCTACGACGGCTTTGCCATCTTCGCCCGGGATATGGACATGACCCTGAACAATCCGTGCTGGAAACAGATTCAGGCCCCTTGGAAAAAGGCCGCAACGGCGGACGCCGCCGAGGCCCAGCGCGCGGTGGCTTAGTAACTTGTCAGGTGGGTGAGTCACAGCGGCAGCCAGGGACGTAACCCACCAAACGGCCGCGAGCGGTGGGTTACGGCTGGCGCCAGATTCACCCACCAGCCGATCGATCAACCCTAGTTGCGTCGTCCACAGATTGGTGGCGCGCAAGGAGCATGACCATGAGCCAAGCAGTCGAAAACATCAAGCCCAGCTACCCCTTGTTCCGTGACCAGGAATACAAGGACAACCTGGCCCTCAAACGCGAGAACTTCGAGGAACGCCATCCGCAGGAGAAGATCGACGAGATTTTCCAGTGGACCACATCATTGGAGTATCAGGAACTCAACTTCCAGCGTGAAGCCCTGACCGTCAACCCAGCCAAGGCCTGCCAGCCGCTCGGCGCCGTGCTCTGCTCGCTGGGTTTCGAGAACACCCTGCCGTATGTGCACGGGTCGCAAGGTTGCGTGGCGTACTTCCGCACCTACTTCAACCGCCACTTCAAGGAGCCGATTTCCTGCGTGTCGGACTCCATGACCGAGGACGCGGCGGTGTTCGGCGGACAGAAGAACATGTTCGACGGACTCGCCAACGCCAAGGCGATGTACAAGCCGGACATGATCGCCGTCTCCACGACCTGCATGGCTGAGGTCATCGGCGACGATCTCAACGCCTTCATCAACAACTCGAAGAAGGAAGGGCACATCCCGCAGGAATACCCGGTCCCCTTCGCGCATACCCCGAGCTTCGTCGGCAGCCACACCACCGGCTGGGACAATATGTTCGAGGGCATCGCCCGCTACTTCACCCTCAATACCATGGAGGGCAAGGAGCCGGGCAGGAACGGCAAGCTCAACATCGTGCCGGGCTTCGAGACCTATCTCGGCAACTACCGCGTGCTGCACCGGATGCTGGACGAGATGGATGTGCCCCATACCCTGCTCAGCGATCCGACCGAGGTGCTGGACACGCCCGCCGACGGTCACTTCCGCATGTACGCGGGCGGCACCACGATGGATGAAGTCAAGGACGCGCCCAACGCCATCACCACCCTGCTGATCCAGCCCTGGCATCTGGAAAAGTCGAAGAAATTCATCGACGCCACCTGGAAGCACGAGATACCCAAGCTCAACATTCCCATGGGGCTGGAGTGGACCGACCAGTGGCTGATGAAGGTCTCGGAACTCACCGGCAAGCCCATCCCGGCCTCGCTGGAGAAGGAGCGCGGCCGGCTGGTGGATGCCATGACCGACTCCCACGCCTGGCTGCACGGCAAGAAGTTCGCGCTGTGGGGCGATCCGGATTTCGTCATGGGCATGGTCAAGTTCCTGCTGGAACTGGGCGCCGAACCCATCCACATCGTCTGCCACAACGCCAACAAGCGCTGGAAGAAGGCGGTGGAAAAGATCCTGGAGGAATCGCCCTACGGCGCCAACGGCAAGGTCTATCTGGGCGCCGATCTGTGGCACATGCGCTCGCTGGTCTTCACCGACAAGCCGGACTTCATGATCGGCAACAGCTACGGCAAGTTCATCCAGCGCGACACGCTGTACAAGGGCGCCGAATTCGAGGTGCCGCTGATCCGCATCGGTTTCCCGATCTTCGACCGCCACCATTTGCACCGCATGACCACCCTGGGCTACGAGGGCGGCATGTACATCCTCACCACACTGGTGAACGCGGTGCTGGAACGCCTGGATGACGAAACCCGCGGCATGGGCACGACGGACTACAATTACGACCTGGTTCGCTAGTCACGTCGATCCGGTCCGCCCTGCCGGCCCTGGCGGTCGGCAAGGCGGGTCACTGGCCTTTTTTTACTGCTATACCCGAGGTGAACCCATGCCTGAAGTCATGTTTCGACGCGGCGAGAACGACAAGCTCGTGTTTTATGTGCCCAAGAAGGATCTGGAAGAAACGGTGGCATCCATGGAGTTCCAGAGCGACGATAAGTGGGGCGGCCTCATCGAACTCGAGGATGGGCAACGTTTCTTCCTGCCGCCGCTGGACGCGTCACCGCGTCTGCCCATCACCCTGCGCGTCAAGCGCGCGGATTGAGCGGAGGCGACCATGAGCAGCGCCGCACCCGCCATTTCCCGCGAGGCCGCTCTGAGGATCAGCCTGGCCTCGCGCGTCCTGCCCGATATCGGCCCGCGCGAGTTGCTGACCGTGCTCATCGACAAGCTGGGCGCCCCGCTGACCGAGGACAAGCTCAACCACATCACGGTCACGCAACTCAAGTCCGGGCTGGCCAGCCCGGACGGCGAGGAGGACACCGAACACCTGGATACGCTGACCATCCCGCAATACAAGGAGGCCGTGCGCATCCTCTGGGGCGAAGTCGAGGACTCCACCCTGCCCCGGCCGGTACCCTACCGGGAAGGCGACATGCCCGGCTCGATCCGCCTGGCTCTGGCTTCCAACAACGGCGAGCGCATGGACGGGCATTTCGGGTCCTGCCTGCGCTTCCTGGTCTATCAGGTAGCGCCGGCGGAAGCGCGGCTGATCGATGTGCGCTCGACCCTGGAAGCGGATGATTCCGACGACCGCAACGCCTTCCGCGCCGCGCTCATCGGCGACTGTCAGGTGATGTTCGTCGTCTCCATCGGCGGGCCCGCCGCCGCCAAGGTCATCAAGGCCGGCATCTATCCGATGAAGCAAAACGAGGAAGCGGACGCCGGCGAGATCATCGCCCGGTTTCAGGCCATGCTGGCGGGCAAGCCGCCGCCCTGGCTGGCCAAGATCATGGGTCTTGCCCCCCGGTGATCGGGTCCACTTCGAGAGCGAAGAAACCTGGGAGGATTGACGATGCTCGCCGATGCGCTCATCCAGGACATCGTTCGCGACGTGGAGACGAACGGCCTGTCCGAAGCCGCCGTGGCCCGGTTGCGTGCTCAGCACCCCGACATTCATTTCACGTTCTGCCTGGACGACGATATCGTCGCCAAGCGCGCCTATCTCGAGAGGCCGAACTTCAATGTCTATCTGGTCGATGGACGGGAACATTGTCTCAAGCTGACGCCCGATCTCGAACTGGCGACCGGGCTGGTCCTGGCGGAGGTCATCGATGACGAATAAGACCCGCGCCGGATCGGCGCCCGCCATGGATGGCCATCGACTCGCCCGGCTCTGCCGGGACGCATCCACCAGCCCGCATGACCAAAACCTGATTCAGCGACTGCAGGCCGCGTATCCCGAATTGCCCATCAAGCTGGCGCGGCGCGGTCATGCCTGGTATCGGCTGGGAGGGGTGATTCGCCCCGACGGCCAGCGGATTGCCGCCGAACTCAACGAATGGGCGGAACGCACCTACATCGGCTGCGGCCAGAACTTCAACACCCTCATGGAACTCTGCGAGACCCAGCGTTACCTGGCCACCCGGCACAAGGGCATGACGCTGTACCTGGTCGCGCAAACCGGTCCCGCCGCCGAGGATTTCGTGCAGATCGAGGTGGACCGCACCCAGGAGTATGCCTACCGTGCACTGGTCGACGAGGAACACCCCCCGGAGGATGTCGAGGAACTCGTCGACCCGGTGGCGCCCATGCCGTTCGAATCCTTCTCGGTTGGCGAGGCCCGCTATGCCTACCGCCGCAAGACCGATGTCAGGGTCTTCATGGAAGAGTTCGACCGCCATCGGGCCGATACCCATCCGGTGCGCCGCTTCATGCATGACTGGAATCGCTCCAGCGCCGACCTGAAGCAGGTCTTCTGCGATTACTGGAGTCTGCGTCTGTCCCAGCACCTGGGACGTCACGGCGAAAGGCTCATGAATGTGGAGATTGTCCTCAACCGTCAGAAGGATTTGCCCGTGCTGGAGGATACCCTCGGCAAGAAAGGCAAGGCTCTGGCCAGCCGCTTGTCGCGATTCGACAGCCAGGCCGGATATCCCATGGCCTGGTATTTCTATATGGTCAAGGGCTTGGTCACGTCCCTGGTCGGCCTGGATGTTCAGCGCGATCTGGAAAAGGACTATGGCTATCTGGCCGATCGCGACGCCGCCGTGCTGCTCGACTGGATCAATGAGCCCTATCAGGTTTGAGGCCCCTCCCGCATGAAATTTTCCGAACACCACCGAGAAACCTCCCATGAGCGTCACCGAAGATCGAATTCGTGAGCAACTGGAGAACCACCCCGTCATCCTCTACATGAAGGGGGTTCCCAAGGAACCGCGGTGCGGCTTTTCGGCCAAGGCGGCGGCGATCCTGGATCAGGCGGGCATTCCCTACGCCTATGTCGATGTCCTGGCGGCGCCCTTTATCTGGGAGAAGCTGCCGAAGATTTCCCACTGGCCGACGTATCCACAATTGTTCGTGAAGGGCGAACTGGTGGGTGGGGCCGACATCATCGAGGACATGCAACGCGCCGGCACGCTGAAGCCATGATCCTAGATTCCTCTGTTGGACGCGCCCGAGTGTGCGGCAAAAAGCCGGCTGGCAAGGCGCGACGACGCAGCAGGGCCATCCCCTGGAAGGAGGAGCAACGCCGCCCAGGCGGCTTTTTGGCCGTGCACTCGGCTGCGTAGCGCTCTCACCCAAAAGGCGAGAGCCCGTCATACTGCACATACCAAGCGCCGCGTAGTCTTCATGCCATTTGAGAAGCGGTCAACAGAGGTATCTAGGATTATTGGAATCGGCCACCTGTTCCAGCCCCTCCTGATCGCCGCATCCCGAACTCGCCGACTCATTGACGGAGCTTGAACATGGATACGCAGACCGTGCTGGCGGCCATCCGCGCCGCCGTACCGGATGCCGAAATCTCCCTGGAAGGGGAGGGCTGCCAATTCACCGCCGTGGTCGCGAGTCACGGTTTCGAGGGCCTCTCTCAAGTGAGGCGACAGCAGCAGGTCTTGGCGGGTCTACAGCCCTGGCTGGAAACTGGAGAACTGCATGCGGTCACCCTGCGTACCTATACTCCGGGGGAGCTGGAGGAGGTCAGGTCGGCGGGAGCAGCCGGACTGGTGACGCTCGCCTGATCGCCTGGGTCGATGACGGCGCCCGATATCACGCCCACGGCCGACTGCGAAAGCTGCCCCTATCGAACCACCCTGCTGGCCGCCGGCCATTGCAAACCCGGCGATATCTGCATCCAGGCCAACAGCGGCCGCCAGATCGACCGCTTTCTGAAAGGCCATCCGGGGCTCGCCGGGGACTATCTCAATGACCCGTTTTGGGAACGGCGCGCGATTGCCGTACGCTACGCGCCCCAGGCTAGCATCCTGCCCCTGATCCGGGATCCGGACGAGGCGGTGCGCCGCGCCGTCGCCTATCGGCTGCCGGTGGACCAGCTCACCCAACTGCTGCAGGACAGCGATCGGGAAGTGCGCATCACGGTCGCGGACCGCCTGCCGGTGGATCAGGTCGAGATCATGGCGCGGGACGTCGACTACCTTGTGCGGGTCTACGTGGCGCGCCGGCTGCCCCAAGGGCGTCTGTTCCGGATGATTTGCGATCCCGACCCGGCCGTCCGCAAGGAAGTCGCACGCCGCTTGCCTCTGCCCAGCCTCGGCTTGATGTCCCGGGACCAGGAGCTGGAGGTGCGGCGCATCGTCGTCGAACGGATGCCCGAAGCGATGCTGGTGATCATGTTGAGTGACCCGGAATGGCTGATCCGCTATCTGGCGGCGGAACGGGCCCCCTTGGCCGCCCTCACGGCCCTCGCCGACGACCCCGACAGCGAAGTCAGGAGCCTGGTGCGGGAACGATTGGGAAGGACGCCAACGGCTTGAGAGGGAAGGAGGAAGTTGCCGGATTACTGGTACCGATCCCGTGCCATGCCCGAAACGCAGGACCTTGACCTGGCTGTGGGAGGGTCAACCCCAGAATGAACCTGCGTGATTTGTTGCCGCATACTTCAACAAGTGTTCACGTGTTGGGGATCATGAAGCTCAGAGCTTGCTTCTACTGCCAAGCCCGTTCAAATCTTCAAGTTTCTCGTACTCCGCTCCGACCCGCGGAACATCTCCGTAAATATGTCCATCGCCGGACATCCGAGCCTCTTGCAAAACGCTGAAGGCGAGCGGGATTTTTTCGGAAGGGGTTAAAAAAAGCGCGATGGGCGCCGCCATTGCTGGCATCATAGGGGTCTTGGAAACACCTTGGAGCGCCCGAGATGAAGGCTACGCCACTCCCGATGACCATGCACTTTCCCGCCCGATATTGAGCTTGCCACAAAATTTGAGTACCCTCCCTTGGGGGTGAGGGGGTCGAAGACGGGGCTATTGCTCCAAACGGCCGGGGCTGCCGCACCCAGTCTCGACGATGCCAGGCACGCCTGCGTCCATCGGCGTGTGTTTTTCGGTTAACAAATTCAAATCACTTAAACTAAAAAGAGAGGTAGACATCGTGTTGCAAGCAACTGCATCGGTGACCATCGCATTGCTGATGGGACTCGTCGGAGTATGGTACGTACTCTGGCAATTCAAGCGTGTGCTCAGTTACGACCAGGGCAATGACACCATGCGCGGCATCGCCCAGGCCATACAGGAGGGCGCATCCGCCTTCCTGAATCGCGAGTACCGGGTTCTGGGCATGTTCGTGGCCATCGTCGCGGTTGTCATTACGACCTTCCTGCAATGGCAGACCGCGCTTTCCTTCGTCATCGGCGCCTTGGCGTCGGCCGGCGCGGGTTATCTCGGCATGTATGTGGCCGTTCGCGCCAACGTTCGCACCGCCGCCGCCGCCAGCCAAGGGTTGCACGCCGGTCTGCGCGTGGCGTTCGGGAGCGGCGCGATCATGGGCATGGCCGTGGTCAGCTTCAGTCTGATCGGCATGACCCTGCTGTTCCTCTATTTCAAGGGCGACCCCCATCAGCTCAGCTATATCACGGGCTTCGGCTTCGGCGCCAGCAGCATCGCGCTGTTCGCCCGTGTCGGCGGCGGCATCTACACCAAGGCGGCCGACGTCGGCGCGGACCTGGTCGGCAAGGTCGAGCAGGGCATCCCCGAGGACGACCCCCGCAACCCGGCGGTGATCGCGGACAACGTGGGCGACAACGTGGGCGACGTGGCCGGCATGGGCGCGGACTTGTTCGAGAGCTACAGCGGTTCCATCATCGCGGCGGCGGCCCTGGGCGCCAGCATGGGCGCCAAGTCCCTGGCCTTCATCGGCCTGCCGTTTCTGGTCGGCGCGGTCGGCATCATGGCCTCCCTGTTCGGCATCTACATGGTCATCGGCGGCGACGAGTCGATCAAGCTGCCGGAATTCCTGACTCGCCACCTCGACAAGTACGTCCACAAGATCGACGAGAAGGCCAGCCTGGAAGACTTGCTGCATGCCCTGCGGCACTCGGTCTGGGGCGCTTCGGCGGTCATCCTGGGGCTGTCCCTCCTCGCCGTTCTGCTGGCGGGCGTCAGCTTCAATTACTGGCTGGTGATCCTGGTCGGCCTGGTCGCCGGCAACGGCATCGCTTACGTGACCGAATACTTCACCTCCTATACGGAAAAGCCGGTACAGTCGATCGCCAAGTCCTGCGAAACCGGCCCCGCCACCACCATCATTCAGGGTACCGCCGTGGGCATGATGAGCACCGCGATTCCGGTGCTGATCACCGCCGTCGCCATCCTGTTGAGCATCTGGCTGGGTATGAAGGCGGATGGCAACATTACCGCGGGCCTGTACGCCGTGGCGCTGGCCGGCGTGGGCATGCTGAGCACCCTCGGCGTGACCCTGGCCACCGACGCTTATGGCCCCGTCGCCGACAACGCGGGCGGCATCGCCGAAATGAGCCACCTGCCGAAGGAAGTTCGCCAACGCACCGACGCGCTGGACAGCCTGGGCAACACCACCGCCGCGACCGGCAAGGGTTTCGCCATCGGCTCCGCCGTGTTGACCGCGCTGGCCCTCTTGGCGGCCTATGTCACCGCCGCCAAGGTCGAATCGCTCAACGTTCTCAGCCCCACCATCTTGCCGGGCATCCTGATCGGCGCCATGATGCCGTATTTCTTCTCCGCCCTGACCATGACCGCCGTGGGCAAGGCCGCGCATGACATCGTTCTCGAAGTGCGTCGTCAGTTCAAGGAAATCCCCGGCTTGATGGAAGGCACCGGCAAGCCCGACTATGCCGCCTGCGTCGGCATCAGCACCCAGGGCGCCCTGAAGCAGATGATGCTGCCGGGGGCTCTGGCCGTGATCGTGCCGCTGACGGTCGGCACCGTGCTGGGCAAGGAAGCGCTGGCGGGCCTCCTGGTAGGCACCACCGCGTCCGGTTTCCTGCTGGCGGTCATGATGGCCAATGCCGGCGGCGCTTGGGATAACGCCAAGAAGTGGATCGAGACCGGCGAATACGGCGGCAAGGGTTCCGATGCGCACAAGGCGGCCGTCGTGGGCGACACCGTGGGCGATCCCTTCAAGGATACGTCGGGTCCGTCGCTGAACATCCTCATCAAGCTGATGAGCATCGTGAGCCTGGTGTTCGCGTCCGCCTTCGGTACGGGCTGGTTCGGCTTCTAAACGATAACGGCATTACCCCCGTTACCATGCGGGGGTAATCGCCGGCAGGGCAGAGAGTTTCCATTCAGGCCTCTCTTGTCCAGCACATTTCCCGTACCCCGCAAGGGGTCGGGAATTTTTCGTTTCAGGCGAGCGAGGACACAGACAGTCACCCTGCTCGACCGGGGGGACGCGGATTTCCGCAACCACCGCCTTCAACCTGGATTCCTCTGTTGACCGCTTCTCAAATGGCATGAAGACTACGCGGCGCTTGGTATATGCAGTATTACGGGCTCTCGCCTTTTGGGTGAGAGCGCGTCCAACAGAGGAATCTAGGTTCAATTACCCAATCAAGGATTGATCATGTCCGCCGACGTCAAGACTGATACCTATGTTCTGGAGCCCAACAGGGATTACCGCAACGACAGCCTGCGCCAGGGCGCCGAATTCTCCGGGGAGGAAATCAGGGTCGATACGGCCAAGCATTATGACGATTGTTACTGGGACTATCGCACCGCCTGGTTCGACAACGAAAACCTCGCCTTGCACTACGGTTACTGGGAGGAAGGGATCAAGACCCACAGCCAGGCCTTGCTCAACAAGAACCGCGTCATGGCCGCCATCGCCGGCATCAAGCCCACGGACCATGTGCTCGACGCCGGCTGCGGCATAGGCGGCAGTTCGATCTGGCTGGCCAAGCATATCGGCTGCCGCGCCACGGGCATCACAGTCAGCGCTGAACAGGTGCGGCATGCGACGCGCAATGCCGCGCGGCACGGCGTTTCCGACAAGGTGGATTTTCAGGTCGGCGATTTTTGCGGGACGGACTTCCCGGAGGCGTCCTTCGACGTCGTCTGGGCCGTGGAGAGCAGTTGCTACGCCGTCGACAAGCGCGATTTCTTTCGGGAGGCCTACCGGCTGCTGAAAAAGGGAGGCACCCTGATCGCCTGCGATGGCTATGCCACCCGCCGCGAATTCGACGAACTGGAGTGGCGCGCCGTGATGGACTGCCTGAACGGCTGGGCGGTGCCCAACCTGTCCACCGTCGAGGAATTCCAGTCCGGCATGGAAGAGTGCGGCTTCCGCGATGTGCACATCACCGAAGCCACCCAGGAGACCATCCCCTCATCCCGCCGCATGTATCTGACGGCGCTTTGGACCTATCCGATGCAGGTCATCATGCATGCCCTGGGACTGCGCAAGAAGGCCCAGACCGCCAACTTCAAGGTCGCCCTGGCGCAGTGGAAGGTGTTCCACGACGGACTGGTGCGCTACTGCCTGTTCCGGGCCAGGAAACCCTGAAGTTATTTCACAAACCGCAACCGATTGGCATTGGTGACCACGGTCACCGAGGACATGGCCATGGCCGCTCCGGCGATCATGGGGTTGAGCAGGATGCCGAACAGCGGGAAGAGCAGGCCGGCGGCGATGGGGATGGCCAGCACGTTGTAGATGAAGGCGCCGAGCAGGTTCTGCTGGATGTTGCGGACGGTGGCGCGTGAGAGCCGGATGCTTTCCGCGACCTTGGTCAGGGAGCCGCTCATCAGGACGACATCGCCGCTCTCGATGGCGATGTCGGTGCCGGTGCCGATGGCGAAGCCGACATTGGCCTGCGCCAGCGCCGGCGCGTCATTGATGCCGTCGCCGACCATGCCCACCGCTTCGCCCTGATCCTGCAGGGATTTGACCACGCCTGCCTTGTCCTGCGGCAGCACCTGCGCCCTGATCTCGTCGATGCCGGCTTCCCGTGCGATCGCCCGCGCCGTGATCTCATTGTCGCCGGTGACCATCAGCAGGCGGATGCCCAGGTCATGCAAGGCGGCAATGGCCTCGCGCGAATCCGGCTTGATGGGGTCGGCCACCGACAGAATGCCGGCCGCGCGGCCATCGATGGCCAGCAGCACCGGAGTCTGGCCGGCGCCGGCCAGTTCGGCGAGTCGCGACGCCAGCCCGCCGGTTTCTACCCCTTCGTTCGCCATCAGCGGCAGATTGCCGAGCAGCACGGTCTTGCCGTCGATTTCGCCGCGCACGCCATGGCCCGTCACGGCGCCGAAGCCGGATACGGGCAGCAGTTCGATCCGGCGTTGCTCGGCATCGGCCAGGATGGCGGCGGCCAGCGGGTGTTCGGAGCCTTTTTCCAGACTGGCGGCCCATTGCAGGAGGGTTGTCTCGGTCCAGTGTTCAGTGGTTTCGATGCGCGCCAGGCGTGGTTTGCCCTCGGTCACGGTGCCGGTCTTGTCCAGCACGATGGTGGTCAGTTTCCCCGCGCCTTGCAGGGCGTCGCCCTTGCGGATCAATATGCCGTGTTGAGCGGCCCGGCCCACCGCCACCATGATGGAAATGGGCGTCGCCAGGCCCAGGGCGCAGGGGCAGGCGATGACCAGCACGGTCATGGCCGTGATGAAGGCATAGCCGAAGGCGGGCGCGGGTCCGATGTTCCACCAGATCAGGAAGGTCAGCAGGGAGATGGCGACCACGATGGGCACGAACACGGCGGAGATTTTGTCGACCAGCCGGGCGATCTCCGGTTTGCTGGCCTGGGCATTGCGCACGCTGGCTATGATCTGCGCCAGCACCGTATCGCGACCGATGCGGGTGGCCTTGAACAGGAAGGAGCCCGATTGATTGAGCGTGCCGCAGACCACCTCGTCCCCTGGAATTTTTTCCACCGGGATGGGTTCGCCGGTCAGCATCGATTCGTCGACGCTGGAATGGCCTTCAATCAGTTCGCCGTCGACCGGAATCTTTTCGCCCGGACGTACTCTCAGGATTTCGTCCAAGCCGACCTCGGCGATGGGGATATCGATTTCCTGGCCTTCCCGGACCACGCGGGCGGTTCGGGGCTGGAGTCCGATGAGGGCGCGGATGGCCGAGGAAGTCCGGCCGCGGGCGAGCATTTCCAGCGCGCCGCCGAGATTGATGAAGGCAAGGATGATGACGCCCGCCTCGAAATAGGCGTGATGTCCCGAGGGCGGCAGGCTGCTGGAAAACACGATGGCGACGGTCGAGTAGAACCAGGCCGCTCCGGTGCCCAGCGCGATCAGCGTGTCCATGTTGGCCTGACGGTGTTCCCAGCTCTTGATGGCGCCCCGGAAGAAGTGTCCACCCGAGTAACGCATGACCACGAAGGTCAGGCCCGATATGACGATCCAGAACAAACCCGTCAGGGGTTCGCCGAGCATGGGCAGCCAGTCCAAATATTCGGCAATCATCAGGGATGCGCCCAAGGCTCCCGCCACGGCGGCTTTTTTGAGCAATTCCCGGTAGCGTTCCATCTCCAGTTTTTCCTGCTCGGCGGGATCCTCCAACGCTTCCATGACAGCGCCCTCGTAACCGGCATCGAGCAGCGCCGTCTTGAGCGTTTCCGGATCCACGGACCCACGCACCAGGGCGGTATGATCGGCGAAACTGACATCGGCGGACGCCACGCCGGGCGTGGCGCGCAACGCGGTTTCCACGGATTCCACACAGCCCGCGCAACGCATGCCGGCAATGGAAAGACGAATGGTCTGGGGGGATGAAAGCGTGTCGACGGACATGGTGAATCTCCCTGAGTCGGCAATAGGCCCTTGCGGCCGCCGATTTCATGAATGATGAAGCGTATGGAGCCACACTATAGCAAAGCTCGGTACCGCCCTGTGACACGGGCGGGTACGATTTGATTCAATCGTCGAGGACGGTCAAATGAAGTCGCGGACTTTTGATCCAGGAAAAAGCAGTTGGATAGGCATCTACAGGATAAACAGGATGATGCGATGTATCGTAGGTGCGAATTCATTCGCACACAACGCTCTGAATAGGCGAATGAATTCGCACCTACATCAAGCCCAACTGCCGTTTCTAGGATTATGGGGTGAGCTTTCCCATGTTCGCCAGAAGCGCGGTGACCGGGGTGGTGGCCAACCCCATTGTCGAGGAGTCGGCCCGCTATACCCGCTTGATGCCGCCATGGAATTTCCGGAATACCTGGGAAACCGCCAGGGCCAGCCGCTCAAGGCTTTTTCGTCGAACGTCCCGCCTGACGACGTCCTGTTCGCGAGACGATCGAGTCGGGCCGGCTAAAGTTCCGGCGAAGCCGTGAGCATCAACTTCAGGCTGGGGTGGCCGAGTCTTCGCTGACGGAATGAGCGCGTGGCAGGTTGAAACGGGGTCCTGCCGCGCGGAGATGATTGATCAGCTCCCGGGCGTCGATGCCCAGAATTCTGGCCATGGCCGGCAGTGTCCAGGATGGCGCTCCATCGGTCATGCTGAACTGGTCGGCTGGCGGCAGACAACCTTCGCTGATCAGCTTGAAAATCTCCTGGATTTCCGTAGAGATGGGATGCAGCTCATAATCCGAAATCCGAGGGGCGCGTTCGCGCCGCTGACAACCGCAATTTGTCGACGAGCCATTTCTCAGCGTGATGGCGGACACCATTTTCTCATTGCCGCAGACGCATGCGCACAGGTAACGCAGGTCACTGCCCAGGCGCTGCGCTTCGCCGATAATGGTCCAATCTCCGTAACGATGGCCGATCTGTATTTTGTGTGCCGTTTTTTTCATGAGGACTCCGGGTCAGACAATGGGAGAACATGCGCCTGCGATCAGGAAATCCCCTGCGGTCGTTGAATCGCCCGCGCCATGTCTGCGCAGGAATCTGCAACTTACAGGCCAATCCATGGAGCGGCATATCGCCCTAGCGTCGACCCCGGTTTTTTCGCGCGGTGGGTGGCTTGCGGGTTACGCGGCGATGCCCGGCTGCTCCCGGATTATCCACAAAAATTGTGGATAATCCTGTGGAAGGGGTTGTTCAATGAGCCGGACGCCGGGTGTCTCGGGCTTGGGCTCATTTTTCATCCATTTTCCGGCGGGGTGAACGTCAGCCTTCCCGGGGGTTCGCTGGTTTGGCGCTCAAGCCATCTTGCGGTTCGCCCGCGCTGTGTGTGTTTTGCCGCACTCGCTGCGCGAAATCCAGCATCGGGGTGATCGGTACGGTCTTCTGTTGCGAATGAACCTAAATCCGGCAGTTGGGCTTGATGTAGGGGCGAATTCATTCGCCTAGTCAGGGCTTTGTGTGCGAATGAATTCGCACCTAAGATGAATCGCATCATCCTGTTGATCCTGTAGATTCCTGCCAACTGCTTTTTCTAGGATGAAGCGACACTGCCGCTTTATGAGGAGATCACGGCGGGCTGGCCTCCGAACCATCCGTCGGCGGCTGGTCCAGGCACAGGCCGCTCATACTGCGAGAGCGGCTGTTCTTGGGGATGGGAGTTGGGCCGTGAGCGGAAATAGCGATTTAGTCAGCGGGGGCTACGGGTTTGGCGCCGTCGGGCGGCGGCACGGTTTCGTCCTTCTGGTCCACGTAGATCAGCTTTTCCAACTTGAAACCCAGGCCGATGGCTTTCTGAACCAGCCGTTGCATCACCGCGTTATCGAGCGTCTTCTGTCGGGACAGAATCCAGAAAAAACGCGTGCTCGGGCCAGTCACCATGGCATAGGAGTAATCCTTCTGGTCCAGGTCGATGATGTTGTAGCTACCATAAAAAGGCCCGAAGAAGGAAATCTTGAGTCGGCCCACATCGGGTGACTCTATGAACTTGGCCTTGGCTTCGGTGATTTGCCATTTGCTGGTCTTGGCGTCGAAACCCTTGTTGATGACTCTTAAATCACCGTCCGGATTCAGGCTGTAATCGGCTGTCACATGGCTCATGCCCTTTTCGAAACCGTGATCCAGACGGGCGATTTCATGCCAGGTGCCGACGAAACGATTGACATCGAAATCCTTCACGGCGGTCATGCCCTCGGGCATCCCGAGTTTGCCGAACATGAGATAGGAGAGACTGGCAACCAGGAAGACCAGAATGATGGCGGACAATATTTTCATCGATGGGATTCTCGGGGGAAGTCAATGGGTTCGACGTTCATGGCTGATCAACCAGGCTGCCAGGCCCGCCAGCGTCAGCATCCATCCGGCCAATAACCAGGATGGGACAGACCAGCCCGCGATCGCCATGCTCCAGCCTTTTAGGAGCAGCAACGCGAGAGCCAACGACATGAAGCCGAACACGCCGCCGCACAGAAGCGATGGCAAGTTGCCGCTGCGGATTCGCGATTCGTGGTCTCTACAAGTCTCGTCGAGAGGCTGTGATGGAGTGCCGGGTTTGGCCTGTTTGAGCTTTTCCAGCCGTTTTCTCGACTTGTCCCGTTCGCGCGCCTTGGCGCTCTGTTGTCGCTTGTATTGTTCGATTCCCTTGGCGATCCCTTGCGCGATCAGGCGGGTTTGTTCCTTGGTCTGTCCGGGTTTCTGGTTGGCGCGCGCCAGGGCCAGGGCTTCCGCCTGGAAAGGGGATGGGTCCGGCGGGGAAGGATGGGTGTTTGTCATGTTTCAGCGAGGATGATCAAATACGTTATTTTAATCGCAACCGCCTGTCGGTATACCATCGGCGAGGCATAAAAAAACGGCCCGCCGAGCCAACCCGGCGGGCCGTTACGGTCGGTCAGGCTCAGTGAGAGGTCGCGGCTTTGCCGATGGGAGCGATCTCAACCGTGTCCTTCGAACCTTTGTCCTCGCTGTCGGCGCTGGATGGCGGGGTGCTGATCCAGTCCTTGGGCGGGCTGGGTACCCGTCCTTCCATGATCTGATCGATCTGGTGGCGGTCGATGGTCTCGTATTTCACCAGCGCCTCGGCCATGAGGTGCATCTTGTCGAGGTTCTCGCGCAGCAGGCGGTCCGCGCGTTCGTAGTTGCGGTCGATGACCGAACGGATTTCCTCGTCGATGAGGTGCGCGGTTTCCTCGGACACGGACTTGGTCTGGGTGACCGAACGGCCCAGGAAGATCTCGCCCTGCTCTTCGCTGTAAGCCAAAGGACCCAGACGCTCGGACAGGCCCCAGCGGGTGACCATGCTGCGGGCGAGCTGGGTGGCGCGCTCGATATCGTTCTGCGCGCCGGTGGTGACCTTCTCGCTACCGAAGATGATTTCCTCGGCCAGGCGGCCGCCGTAGAGGCTGGAAATCTGGCTTTCCAGCTTCTGCTTGCTCATGCTGTACTGATCCTTTTCCGGCAGGAACATGGTGATGCCCAGGGCCCGGCCGCGCGGTATGATGCTGACCTTGTAGACCGGGTCGTGATCCGGCACCAGGCGCCCGACGATGGCGTGACCGGCTTCGTGATAGGCGGTGACCAGCTTCTCTTCCTCGCTCATGACCGCGGTCTTGCGCTCGGCGCCCATGAGAATTTTGTCCTTGGCCTTTTCGAAGTCGTCCATTTCCACCTGTTTCTTGTTGCGGCGGGCGGCGAAGAGGGCGGCTTCGTTGACCAGGTTGGCCAGATCGGCGCCGGAGAAGCCCGGGGTGCCGCGGGCCAGCCATTCCGGCTCCACATTGGCCGAGATCGGCACGCGCTTCATGTGCACGCCGAGAATCTGCTGGCGCCCACGCAGGTCGGGCAGGCCGACGGTGATTTGGCGGTCAAAACGTCCCGGGCGCAGCAGCGCCTTGTCGAGAACGTCAGGGCGGTTGGTGGCGGCGATGATGATGATGCCCTCGTTGCCGCTGAAACCATCCATTTCCACCAGCAACTGGTTCAGGGTCTGCTCGCGCTCATCGTGTCCACCACCCAGACCGGCGCCACGTTGACGGCCGACCGCGTCGATTTCGTCGATGAATATGATGCAAGGGGCGCGCTTCTTGGCCTCCTCGAACATGCTGCGAACGCGGGAAGCGCCGACGCCGACGAACATTTCCACAAAGTCGGAACCGGAGATAGAAAAGAACGGCACTTTGGCCTCGCCGGCGATGGCCCGAGCGATCAGGGTCTTGCCGGTGCCGGGCGGACCCACCATCAAGGCGCCGCGCGGAATCATGCCCCCCAGTTTTTGGAATTTGCTGGGATCACGCAGAAAGTCGACCATTTCCTGGACGTCTTCCTTGGCTTCATCGCAACCGGCGACATCGTTGAAGGTCACCTTGACCTTGTCTTCCTCGATGAGCTTGGCCTTGTTCTTGCCGAAATTCATGGCCCCGCCGCCCGCGCCACCCTGCATGCGCCGCATGAAATAAATCCAGACGCCGATGAGCAGCAGCATCGGGAAGGTGGCCATGAACAACTGGGTCAGGAACGATGGCCTTTCCGGCGGGATGACCTTGATGTCGACGTTGTTCTTGAGCAGGTCATCGATCAGTTTGGGATCGCCCGGGTTGTAGGTGGTGAACCTATCGCCATCGGTCATCATGCCGCTGATAACGTCGCCATCCATGTTGACCTGGCGAATGGTGCCTTGATTGATGGCCGCGATGAAATTCGTATACGTCATGGCCGGGTCCGTCTTTCCCCGCGGACTGAAATAATTGAACATCGATAGCAGCGCGAATGCGATGACGACCCACAGGAGGATGTTTTTCGTCATGTCTTTCATGTCTCTTCCTCTTAACTTACGGAGATAAAAAAAGCAGGCCTCTTGATCCCGCAACCTCGACTTCTTGTCGAACCTGGCTGTCCATGAACGATCTCAACGGGTCGTTCCGCAAAGAATTCCGCGACCGGCCGTCAACCCGGTCGGTCATGTCCATCCGTTGTCCAGCATTAATTCATTTGGATTTGGCTCTGTCAAGCTGTTGTCAAGGACTTGAGCTTTACGTACCATCCTTTCAGACTCTAGGCACGGTCGTTTGTTCAACGGAGGTTAATGGGTGGCCAACCAGACTGACGTCTCCTTTGGGATTGGCGCGGTGTCCAGGCTGACGGGTGTACCTATCGACACGCTACGAATCTGGGAGCGGCGATATGGCGCCGTGACCCCTAGCCGAACGCCGCGGAACCGAAGGCGTTATTCCAGGGACGATGTTTCCCGTTTGTTGCTGATTAAGCAACTGGTGGATCAGGGCGAACCCGTGGGAACCATCGTCCGCCTTCCCGAAGCCGAACTCAACCAGAAGCTGATGGCGCATGCCGAATTGCAGGACCGGGCCGCCGCCTTGGAACCCGCGCTCATCAGACCATCCGCCCACCCCTCTGTCCTAATCTATGGCGAGGTTCTGGCTCATCAAATATGTCAATGGTCCGCGCAACTCCCGAGCCTGGAAATCATCGGCGGTTACGACCGCTACGAAGATTTCGAGCGGGACTGCGTGAATCGGCAACCGGACATCGTCATTTTGGAGTTTCCCGCTCTGCAGGATCATACCGTCAACCGCATCATGGAATTGTTACCCATGGCCGGTGGACCCCGTCTCATCGTCGTTTATGCATTTACTGCAAGTTCCGTGCTGGAACGTCTAAAACAGTCAGGCATACAGACGCTTAGGTCGCCTGTCACGCCGGCGATGCTGGCCCGTGCCTGCGAGTCGACGATAGGAAAATCCGCGCCTCCCGTCGATAGTCCCGCCATGGGAACGGCGCCCCTGCCCAAACGGTTCGGTGGGAGGGATTTGGCGGAGATTGCCAATCTGGAGACGCGACTGGTGTGCGAATGCCCGCACCATCTGGCGGATCTGGTGATTCGGGTCGGTGCGTTCGAACAGTACAGCCTCGATTGCGAAGTCCGCAACCGGAGGGACGCCGTCCTGCACGCCCGCCTGCACCAGATGACGGCGCAGGCCCGAGCCATGCTGGAGCAGGCTCTGAGCTTCCTGCTGGAAAGCGAGAACATCCGATTGAGTCATACGGACCATTCCCAACACGGGATGGTCGCGGAGGAGGTAGACGGCGCCGTGATGCGATCACGGTCAGCCGGGTGCGCGACGTGATCGCGGCAGTCGGGAACGCCGGGTCTGGGATTAGATTGAACCTATGAAACGGCAGTTGGACAGGAATCTACAGGATCAACAGGATGATGCGATTTATCGTAGGTGCGAATTCATTCGCACACAAAGCCCTGAATAGGCGAATGAATTCGCACCTAACATCAAGCCCAACTGCCGGATTTAGGATGACGTCCATGATCCGGCAGCCGGCATCGAGGGAAACCCGAGCCGGATCATCGCTACGGCCGGGGGTTTATTCACAAGCTCTCACTTGAAGTTCAGGCTGATGTCCACCGCCGCGAGGTAGCCGGCTTCCTGTTCCAGATCGGCCACCGTCAGGGGATGTTGTTCGAGCCAGACGGGCGGGAACAGCAGGTTGACTTGCCCTTTACCCAGGCTCAGCCGGATGGGTGGGGAGACCGTCAGGCTGCGGCTTCGATGCAGCAATATCGCCAACCTGAGCACGACGCACAGCCATTTGCCGAAGTCGTCCCAAGGCGGCGGCAATTCCTTGATGAGCTTGAGTGGAAATTTGCGGCGGTGGCTGCGCACGAGCGTCGCGAGTAATAGCTGATCCTGATTGGAAAAGCCGGGCAGATCGGCATTGGCCAGGATATAGGCGCCATGCTTGTGATAGCCGCTGTGCGCGATATCCCGGCCTATTTCATGCAAGATGGCCGCCCATTCCAGCCATTGGGTGGCGGCTTCCCGATCCAGGCTGGGGGGGAAATCGATCTGACTCAGCAAGTTGGTCAGCGTGTTCCGAACATGCTGGGCGTGTCCGGTTTCGGCATGATAGCGGGCCGCCAGCGCGATGACTGTGCGATCGCGAATATCCTCGTGATTGATTCGACCCAGCAAATCGTGCAGCAAGCCCTCGCGCAAGGCGCCATCGGAGACTTGCATGCGTTCGACCTCCAGCGTTTCGAAGGTCGCCTGGATGATGGCGAGCCCGCCCGGAAAGCTCGGGAAACGCTCCGGATCCAGATCCGGAAAGTCGTTCTTGTTCAGACGGCCCGCTCCGATCACGGCGTCCACCAACCGGTTGAGTCCCTCCACCGTAATGCCTTCTCGGCTCCAGCCCCTGCTCAGCAGCAGTTTGTGGGTCGCGCGTAAAGTTCCGGAGGCGCCGATGGCCTGGTTCCATTGCCGCCGATGGAACAAATGCTGAAAGGGTTCCAGTTCCCGCTCGGCGTTGATGACGGCGCGCTTGAACCGTTTCGGCGTGATCTTGCCGTCCGGGAAATGGGCCATGCTCATCGACACGCAGCCCATGCGGAGACTCTCCTTTTGCAGGGGCATGCGATCCACGCCGATGATGTATTCCGTGCTGCCTCCGCCGATATCCATGACGAGACGGCGCTTGCCATCGGAGGGCAGGCCCTGGGAAACGCCCTGATAGATCAGGCGCGCCTCCTCGATGCCGGCGATGATTTCGATGGGGTGGCCCAAAGCCAGTTCCGCCTGCGCCAGCCAGGGTCCCGCGTTACGCGCGGCGCGCAGGGTATTGGTGCCCACCGCCCTGACGCTGCCGGGGGGCAGACGCCGCAATCGTTGCCCAAATCGTCCCAGGCATTCCAAGGCGCGCTTCTGAATGTCCGGCGTCAAGTCGCCCTCGGGGGTGAGCCCCGAACCCAGCCTGACCATTTCCCTCAATCGGTCCAGCACGACGATTTCATTCGCGCGCAATTCGGCGACGATCATATGGAAGCTGTTGGACCCCAAATCCACGGCGGCGACCTGGCTGGGACGATCTGTCTGAGATGCGTTCATGTGGACATCCGAAGCGGGAGGGTTGGAATGTAATTATCCTAGATTCCTCTGTTGGCCGTGCACTCGGGTGCGTAGCGCTCTCACCCAAAAGGCGAGAGCGCGTAATACGGTAAATACCAAGCGCCGCGTAGTCTTCATGCCATTTGAGAAGCGGTCAACAGAGGAATCTAGGATTATTGCCCTGACCGCGTGTCACGGTTTGGGGTGAAGGGGGATGGTATGATGCGGCGGCGGGAAGAGAGGTAAATTTCGGTTATTGTATTTCTTTCCAGGCTGGCGGTCGGAAGGCTGAAGCATCGATATCGAATCATGCCGCGCGCCTTCGTTTGTCTGTTCCGGCGGAATGAGCCGAGCGGTCGCCAAGCTGCGCGCCTCAGTTGCAGGCGGATTTCATCCTGTAGGGTCTGGCCGATGTCATCCATGACCGGCGTCATATCGCGCGATGGCGGCCTGGAGCGATGCCCGCGCACGCTTGAGCTGGGCGTCGTCGAAGATGAAGGTGATGGCGGTCACGCCTGATTAGGCGGCCTGGCGCGGGGGATTCAACAACGCATTGATATCGAAATCAGCCAAGCCAATTTCATCAAGCGGAATATCGAGCGCTTCCGCTTGTGCTTTGGCCTCTAGTAAAGCTTGATAGGCATTGAGTCCATCCACCTCCCCGGCACTGGCAAGCCCTTGGTCTTTCAGTAGTTCAATCAAGGCTATCAAAACTATCTTGTAAGAATTGTTCATCGGTATACCCTAACTCAAGTAAAACGCCACGAAGAATCTCTATAAATTCATGATGACGTTCAATGTCGTTTCTCCAGCGATTCAATAATCCTAATTGGTAGCGAATA